>Ga0209202_1000303_pt1 | contig 43767 bp, 36 predicted proteins | sample AD_UKC032_MetaG_FD_184416 | JGI IMG/M metagenome (GOLD analysis project Ga0209202, IMG submission 184416) | Active sludge microbial communities of municipal wastewater-treating anaerobic digesters from USA - AD_UKC032_MetaG (SPAdes) (version 2) | ecosystem: Engineered > Bioreactor > Anaerobic >... | reverse complement strand
GCGTCGAGCGCGCGACATCGGTATCTTCGATGCGCAGAATGAAGGTGCCGCCGTGGCGCCGGGCGTAGGCCCAGGAGAAGAGGGCAGTACGGGCACCGCCGATGTGGAGGTAACCGGTGGGGCTGGGAGCGAAACGGGTGCGAACAGGCTTCATGGAATGCGGAATCCGGGTGAAAACGAAGGCGCATATTCTATCCGACCCGCGTTTGACCCGCTTCGGGAGTTATGGTTAAATGCGCGCCTCTTTTGCGGGCGGTTAGCTCAGTGGTAGAGCACTGCCTTCACACGGCAGGGGTCACTGGTTCGAACCCAGTACCGCCCACCACGCAAAGAGAACACTAAACCCGCACGGCACTTGGCTTTGCGGGTTTTTTGTTGCGCAGGGTTTCCCAAGCTTCGTATCTTGGACGCTTGCTGTGACCAAATTGTGACCAATCTGGGACTATTTTGTGACCAATCTTATTGGTCAGATGTGTGCGTTCTCCATATTTGACTACTTCCGGCCGTGACTAAATAAGTTGGCGAGCACGCTCATGCGTTGGACGCCAAGCTAGCCCTTGGTGGTGCCTGAAGTTGGTGCCGCATCTTCCGGAATGTGTTCTGCAAGTTCCTCCAGGCGACAGCCGAAGTACGTGCAAAGTTTGTCCAAGTGATCCGTGAGTGTTCCGTAGCCTCGCTGATTAACCATCTTTGAGAGCGTTACTCGGCTAATTCCGGTGGCGTTTGCGACCTCCAATAGGGTCACCCTCCGTCCTTCGCGGAATTGCTTGTCGGCAAGAAGTTCTTGTATCCGGTAGCGAATCATTGTCTGCTTAGTTTAACAGACGAAAAAATAGTATTGCATCTGTATCAATTTATGTTAAATTAGTTTTACGTTGGTATAACAAGTTGATCTAACGTTTAATCAATTTAATAGGAGATGTGGCTATGAGCATGACCTACCTCACCACGGACGAGCTCTCGTCGAAAATCAAATATGACGCTCGTACCATTCGTGAACGTCTCAAGGACAGCGTGCTGCTGGAAGGCGTCCATTACATCCGCCCGTTCGGCGGCCGCAAGATTCTCTATATCTGGGAAAAGATTGAAGCGGATATGGGTAGCATGACTAGCCAGACATTCGCGATTCCCATGGCTAACGGAGGAGTCTGCCATGGCTAGCATTCAGAGCCGTAAGGAGACGAACACCCTGATCATCGATTTTTATTTTCAGGGAATACGCTGCCGTGAACAGACCTTGTTGACTGATACGCCCACGAATCGGAAACGCCTGGGCAAGCTGGTTGATCGCCTCGAGGAACAGATCAATCAAGGCACCTTCAACTATCGCGAGTTCTTCCCCACCAGCAAGAACGCCAAGAAGTTTGATTTGCCTGAGCCGGAGTTGACGACAGCTGCGGGTGCGGTCTCCAACCTCGGGCGCCCCCCCGTGGGGGAGACCCCGTTATTTAAGGAATTCGCCAATACCTGGTACGACGAGAAATCGATCGAGTGGCGCAAGTCTCACAAAAAAACCGTACGCGATGACATCGACAAGCGTCTGGTTCCCCAGTTCGGGGAGCGGGCGGTCGGCAGTATCACCAAGGCAGACATCCTTGCATTCCGCGCAGATCTCGCCAAAGTTCAGGCGCGGGGCAAGAACCAAACACTGTCCAATCCACGGATCAACAAGATATTGAATCCGTTGCGGCAAATCCTTTGCGAAGCCGCCGACCGATTTGATTTTCGCACGCCATTCCAGAACATCAAACAACTCCGGGTCAAACGCACCGATGTCGAGCCTTTCTCACTTGACGAGGTCAAGACGATCATCGACACCGTCCGTGCCGATTACAAAAACTACTTCACTGTCCGTTTTTTCACCGGCATGCGTACCGGCGAAGTCCACGGGCTCAAGTGGAAGTACGTCGACTTCGACCGGCGTCTGATTTTGGTTCGGGAAACGGTTGTCGATGGTGAGGAAACCTATACCAAGACGGATTCTTCCCAGCGCGAGATCCAGATGTCGCAACTCGTATTCGACGCCCTGAAAGCGCAAGAGAAAGGCACCCGGCAACTTTCCGACTTCGTGTTTTGCAATCGTACAGGGCAGCCGCTCGATTACAAGAACGTCAACAACCGGGTCTGGAAGCCCTTGTTGCGCCATCTTGGCCTGAAAGTCCGTCGTCCTTATCAGTGCCGACACACAGCCGCCACGCTCTGGCTAGGGGCAGGGGAGAACCCGGAGTGGATTGCCCGGCAACTGGGGCACACCACCACCGAAATGCTGTTCCGTGTCTATTCGCGCTATGTGCCGAATCTGACCCGACGCGATGGCTCCGCCTTCGAGCGACTCCTTGTCTCGACTCTGGGGCCATCCACGACCACCAACGCACAAGGGGAGGGCTAAATCATGGAACATAACGTCAATACTATCGTCGGTTCGTCGCCGGTGTTTTACCGGGTCACCAGTCTCATGCGCCTGCCCGGCCGTGACGGACGCGGGGTGTATAACGAAGCCACGCTCTATCATGATGCTGAAGCGATTCGCGTCGCCTGGCATTCCTCTGCGGTGGATACCCGGCTGCGTCACGGTTCCCTGGTTGCCGTTCGTGGTTTGCCGTGCAATCCACATCGGCGTCAGCACGATCCGGTACCGGTTGTCGGCCTGACCCTGCTCGACAAACCGTTGGCCGCCCCAAATCTCTTTCACGCTGTTCCGGATGTCTGGGTTGGCGACCGCGCCGCCGTCGAGGCGGCGGCCAGCCTGTGGGAGGGAATGAGTCGTCCTTTCCAGCACTTGCTCAACGCAGTGCTCTGGGATGGTGGGCGCTTCTACCGATTCGTTACCGGGCCGGCCTCCCTATCGGAACCGTTTCATGGCGCTGGCGGGAATTTCCACCAGTCAGTGGCGGCGGCGACTCAGGCTTGCCTATTGGTTCAGAATTTGCCCGATGTCTCGACCTCGGTGGTGATCATGGCAGCCTTGCTCACTTTCATCGGCAAGGCAGATGATTATTGCCTGAAGGATCATTGTTACGTACTTTCAGAGCGGGGTTATTGGGTTGGCGGACCGACGACGATCTTGGAGTGGTTGGCGGTGGCACGGGCGAGGGTGATCGTGCCCGAGGCTCAGTATCTGGCGCTGGTGCATGCGTTGGTTGCGGCGCGTGGGCAAGCGGAAGATCGACGTTCCGTCGAGGCAACCGTGCTGGCCGTTGCCGCGCGGCTATCGGAGGAACGCCGCATGTCCGGAACGCTATTCACGAAAGGAGATTGAATGATGGCGCATGGAACTTTCATTCAACGCGGTGTGGCGGAGTGGGAGCGACTGACACCAGCAGTTGAGACTTGTAGCGATTCAATGCGCCAGTGGTGGCGGGCGCGATGGATTGAGGCATGGCAAACCTACTGGGCGCCGCTGAAGATCTTGAAATGGCTGGTATTTAGGAGTTGGCGCTTGTAGGTAGCGTGTTGGTTAAGGGGGCCTCTGGCGGAAGTCGGGGGCAAAAAAAGCTGCGGATTGACTGTGGCTTTGTAAGGGGGCAGTTGTGCGTCTTCAAACCTTGACGCGCGCCTGTTTGGGAGCGATGCCGAAATGCCGCCTGAAGGCGGTCGAGAAATTGGCCTGGCTGTTGTAGCCGGCGATTTCGGCGGCAACGGCAACGCTGACCCCGTCGCGTTCCAGTGCCTCGGCGGCACGCTGCAGCCTGCTCTCGCGCAGGTAGTCGAAAATCGTCTTGCCGAAAGTTTCCCGGAACTGGCGTTGCAGGGTGTTGGCATTACACCCTATTTCCAGCGCGATGGATCCTAGGCTGAGGGTGTCGGCCTGGCCACTGTCGAGAAAAGCCTGCAGACGGCAGATGCGCCGGTACGCCGCCGGGTGTAGTGCCGGCGGGGTGGGGTGTTCGCCGGGGCCGGCCTGGGTGAGCGCCTCTGCGACCAGGTCGAGTGCCCGGCTTTCCTGGTAGAGCGCATGCATCGGTCCGGCGAAAACGGCTGGGCGAACCAGTTGTTCGGCAACCGCGATGGCGCGCGGCGAGGGTTGCCAGATCCGCACCGTCAGGTGTTCCCGGTGGTGGCAGGGGGTGAGGTCGGCCGATTCGAACCATTGCGTAGTCAGGGTGATGACCACCATGCGCTCGCGGGTGCCGGCCCGGCAGTGGCGTTCGAAATTCTCGGGAACGCTCAGGGTGACCACGGCGCCCTGCGGGCGGGCGTCCGTTCCCTGGCCGGCGTCGAGGCCGACGGGGACACCGCCCAGGCTGACCCTGGCATTCCCCTCCAGCTTCAGCAAAACCTTGGTTCCTTCCTCGACCATGGCGAAGCGGGTGGTCATGTCGTGCAGGTGGGTCACGTCGGTGCAATGCAGGAAGAGGCCGGCCCGCAGTTGCGCGATCGACAGGCTCCCTTCGAGCAGTGCGCCGGCCGCCGCCAGTTCGGGCTCGACGAGCTGGAATCCCTGGCCGATCCGGGCGCTCAGCGCCTGCCGGTCAAGCATGTACGGTGTCCCGGTGCCATGCCGGGGCACGTTACGGCGACCCGCTGGGAGAACGGGAGTGCTGCGGGGAAAGTTTTTCTTGGCGGCAAACATCTTTGTTGCTCCGGCAAACAAACGACTTCGGGGTTTTTGCGATACTACCGCCGTTTTTTATAAATGAAAACCATTCTCAATAACAGCGGCTGGCCAAGCGGCCGGCGATCAAGGGAGCTGCAAATGCAATATCAGGGAATCAGGGGGCTGCGCCTCGCACCGATGGCGCTCGCCGTCCTGGGAACATTTGCGTTCGCCAGTGCGAGCGCCGAGGAAGAGCAGAGCATGGCGCCGGTGGTCGTCAGCGAACGGGCGGAACCGGAATCGACCGCCGTGATCACCAGCCAGGACATGCAGGCTCGGGCGGTGCGCGACGTACGGGAGATTTTCGAAAACACCCCGGGCGTGACGGTGGGCGGTGGCGCCAACCCGATTGCCCAGAAAATCTACGTGCGCGGCATCGAGGACACGATGCTGAGCACGACACTAGACGGTGCACCCCAGGGCGGCTGGATCTTCCATCACCAGTCGCGGGTCATGGTCAATCCCGAACTGCTCAAGCAGGTGGAACTGGACAAGGGCTCGTCGCCGGCAAGCGCCGGGCCGGGTGCCTTGGCGGGCTCGCTGCGGTTGACCACCAAGGATGCGGGAGACCTGCTGTTGCCGGGCCAAGGTTTCGGCGGCATCGTCCGCGGCGGCCTGTCGTCCAATGATGGCGATCGTTTCGGTGGCAGCGTGTTCGGCAGGCTGGGCGAGGATTTCGACTTCCTGCTTTCCGGCGATCGCGTCAATACCGACGACTACAAGGCGGGCAACGGGGTGACCCAGGTCAACAGTGGTTCGACGCAGAAAAGCGGCCTCGCCAAGTTCAACTGGCGGGTCGCTCCCGGCCATGCCTTCTACCTCGGCTATTACGCGATGGAGGACGAGGGCGTGCGCTACCTGCGGCCGAACATGTGGGGTCTCGGCGTTGTCCGCAACGGCCCGCCGATGCCGCAGAAGCTTGAGCGTGGCACGCTGACCGCGGGTTACCGCTTTGCCGGCGAAGGCAACATTCCGGCGATCGACCTGAACGTCTTTTCCGACAGCCTGAAATACCAGCGGAAAACGCCGACGGCGCAGGCGAACTTCAACAAGCCGGCAGGCTATACCTGGGGCGAGGAAGTCGACGGCAGCGGCGTCAACCTGCTGCTGACCTCCAAGATCGCCGACGCCACGCTGCGTTACGGTGTGAACCATCATCGCTACGACATGCAGGTAATCAATTCCCGGCCGCGCGATCCGCGCAGCAACGGCCAGGAGGACAGCCAGGTGACCGGGCTCTTCCTGGAGGGCAGCGTGCCGCTGGCCTCGCAGTTCGTGCTCGGCGCCGGCGCGCGCTACGACTGGTATGACTACCACGACAACCATAACCAGAATTTCTCCAGCAACGGCCTCAGCCCCAATGCCAGCCTGACCTGGCTGGCGACCGAGGCCCTCAGCTTCCGCGCTTCGGCATCGCGCACGCTGCGCGGCGCCGGCCTCAAGGAAAGCTTCTACGTCGACAACACGACCTGGAAGAATGACCCTGGCCTCGATCCCGAGTGGGCGACCAACTACGAGCTCGGCTTCAATTATGCGAGCGGGCCGTGGTATCTCAAGGGCTCGGTGTTCCGCCTGACCATCGACGACTACATCACGACCAGCACCGCCTACATCACCAATGTCGGCGATGTCGAATCGAAGGGCTACGAACTGGCCGGCGGCTGGCGGAGCGGCGATTTCCGCGCCGGGCTGGCGGTTGCCGAGGCCCGTCCGAAGCTGAACGGTTACGATCTGAGCGACGCCAACGCGGGGCTCGGCGTATCGACGGGGCGCAACTGGATCATGAATCTCGGCTATGACATCCCGGCCTGGAATCTCGATCTCGCCTGGTACACCCGCGCGGTCGAGGAGCATCAATACACCGATCTGACCCGCGTCCAGAACACCAAGGCAGGCTATGCGGTAAGCGACATCTACGCCAACTGGATGCCGCTGGGCAAGGACAAGGTGCGCGTGACCTTCAGCGTGCGCAACCTGTTCGACAAGTTCTACTACGACCAGGGCACCTACGCCTACCGCGACGCCACCGGCAACACCGTCTATTACGGCTATGCCGAGCCGGGACGCGACGTTCGCCTGGACCTGAGCTGGAAGTTCTGATAGCCGTCGCCCGGATGCCCGCTGCCGATGGCCGCGGGCGCCGCTTTTTTCACGATCCTCCCGAAACCGAAGCACCCATGTCCGCTTTCCCGAATCGAGGCCTGAACCTGGCGTTGCGCATTCTCGGCGCGACGCTGGGCGGCTATGCCCTGTGCTGGGCGATCTTCGAACTGCTTTGCGCCTGGTTGCCGTTCGAGCGGGCCACCGTCTGGTACCTGACCGGGCAACTCGCGCCCTTGCCCTTCCTCGGCGTGCTGTTGTGGGCCTTCATCACGCCCTCCGCCGCGCGCGCCCTCTACGCGCCGCTGTTGCTGGCGGCCGTGATCGGCTTGCCGGGGTGGCTGCGATGAACGCGCTGGGCAAGGCGCTGCTCGGCCTGCATGCCTGGGGCGGCATGATTTTCGGTTGGCTGCTGGTGCCGATCTTCGTCGCCGGCAGCATCGCCGTCTTCGAACCGGAAATCAGCCACTGGATGCGGCCGGAGGTGAATTCCGCCCCTTTTTCACCGTCGACCGCAACAGCCCTTGGCGAGGCGCGCCTGCGCGAGGTCGGCGGCGCCGCGCCGATATGGCGCCTGCGCCTGCCGAACGGGCGCGAACCGAGCATCGGCATCGCCTGGGGCAGCAATCCGCGCGCGCTCAAGGAAGAAACGCTGGATGCCGCCAGCGGGTGGCCGCTGGCACCGCGCAAGACCGAGGGTGGGCATTTCTTCACCCATTTCCATGCCGAGCTGCTGCTCGAATCGCCGGGCAAGTGGATCGTCGGCGCCATCGGCATCGTCCTGCTGGCGGCCCTGGTTTCCGGCATCCTCGTGCATCACCGGATCTTCAGCGACTTCTTCACCTTCCGGCCGGGCGCGACGCGCCGCCGCGCCTGGCTGGACGTTCATAACCTGGTCGGCGTGGCGACCCTGCCATTTCTGCTGATGATTACCTACACCGGCGTCGTCATCCTCGCCGAAGCCTTCATGCCGGCGGCGACCCATGCCCTCTACGATGGCAAGCCGCGCGCCAACCGGGCAGAGGTGGTGAAATCCTTCGAGCGGCCGGCGCGCGGTGAGCCGGCTGAGATGCTGCCGCTGACCACGCATCTGGCGGCGGCGGAGGAGATTCTCGGCGCCGGTGCCGTCACCATGCTGACGATCCGCCATGCGGGCGACCGCAACGCGCTGGTGCAGGCGCACCGCCAGGTCAACGACCGGCTTTCGGCGGTGGCCGATCATGTCACTTTCGATGCCGTGACCGGCGAGCTGTTCGGCCAGCAGCTCGACTGGAACCCGATGGCCTACGCCTACCGGGCGATGGTCGGCCTGCATGTCGTCCGTTTCGGCGGCGCGGCGCTGCACTGGCTGTATTTCGTCTCCGGCCTGCTCGGCGCGGCGATGATGGCGGCCGGGATCGTCCTCTTCCTGCGCAAACGCCGTCAGCGCCACGGGGCGGATCGCGCGCAGCGCGTGCTGGAGGCGATGGGCATCGCCTCGGTCGGCGGCGGGCTGCTGGCCTGCGCCGCGCTGTTCTGGGCCAACCGCCTCATACCGGCGACGCTGGCGGGGCGCGAGCAGGTCGAGATCTACGTCTTTTTCGCGGTCTGGGCGCTGTCCCTGGCGCACGCGCTGTGGCGCGGCACGGCGGCCTGGTGCGAGCAGTTCCTGCTGGCCGGCATCCTGTGCCTGCTGCTGCCGGTGCTCGACCTGGCCACCGGCAACGGCCTGCGCGATGCGATCCGGCTCGCGGTCGATCTCACCGCCGTTCTCTTGGGCGGGCTGCTGGTCGTCGTCGCTCTGCGTTTCTTCGGGCCGGCGCGGCTGCCGGCAGGCGAGGTGGCGCCATGATGCAGTTCGTCTGGTTGGCGTGCGCGCTTTGCCTGATCGTGTTCGGCATGGGCGCGTTGGCGCTGGGAATGGCGCGCCACTACCAGCAGGTGTTCGGCACCCCGGCGCCGGCCGGATCGGCGCGCCGCTGGCGCCTTGCCGGGAGCGGGGCGCTGGCGCTGGCCCTGCTGTGTTGCACGGTCGGCTGGGGCGTGGCGATCGGCATCGTCCTGTGGGTCGGGCTGCTCGCCGTCGGCGTCCTGGTTAGCGCGCTGGCTCTCGCCGGCCGCCGCTGAACGGCGGCGCGGCTTTTCGGGTTGTCGGCCAGTAGGCGTTCAGCCCCACGCTGTGCGTCGGGCATCGGCTTCACGCTGCTTTAAAGAGCCTTCGTTTTTGCCATGACTGACCTCTTTTCCGACATCAGATCTCAAACCGGAGCCCGCCGTAGACGTAGCGTCCACGGTTCGGCCCCCAGATCTGCGTGACGTCGATGACGCCGACAGTATCGATCCACAGCATGCTGTCGTAGTCGCTCTGCTTGAAGTCGAACAGGTTGTCGGCGCCGACGAAGACGGCCCAGCGCTTGTCGATGGCGTATTGCACACGGGCGTCGACCGTCCAGAAGGCCGGGCTCTTGTCCGGTTTTGCCGTGCCGTCGAAGTTGTAGCGCTGGCCGGCACGGTAGTAGAACTCCTGCAGATCCTGCGGGCCGGTCCAGGTGCCGCGCACGAACACATCAAGCGGCCCGCTGTCCCAGTCGAGTGAGAGGTAAGCGCGGCGATCCGGGCGGGCGAAGGCCAGGGTGTTTACGGGAAAGTCATAGAACACCCGCTCCAAACCGAGACTGGCGGACAGATTGCTGCTGACTTGATAGCCCAGCTGGGCATCGATGCCCTTGACCGTGACGCTCTGGGTGGCGCTGCGCAGCACCGATACGGCGCCCCCGGTATCGAGATAGGCCAGGTTGTCGAGCCGCGTGATCTGGGCATTGCCGAGGAATTTCCAGTCACCGTCCTGCCAGTCGTAGGTGTACATCAGGTTTCTGGATTTTTCGACGCCGGTGGTTTCGTTTTTGATGATGATCGATTCGAGAATGCCGTGATCCTGCTCGAAGTAACTGGTCGGCGCCCGATAGCCGACACCGGTCGACAGGCGGCTGTTGGCATGTTCGTCGTGGCGCCACAGCAGATTCAGCCGTGGCGCCAGTTGCATACCGTAGACATTGTGGTCGTCCCAGCGCAGATTGGCGTTGACCTCGAGGCGGTCGTCAAGGAAGGCGTAGTCGGCGGCAAAGCCCAGGCCTGGTACGCGGAAGGTGTAGTTGTCGAGGCCGTTGGCCGGCGTGCCGTCGGGCAGTGCGGCCTTTGAGCGCAGGTCTTCGTAGCGCCAGTCGGCCAGGGCGGTCCACAGGCCGCCGGCCAGCGGTGCCTTCAGGCTGCTCATCAAATAGCCCTGATTTTGCCTTGCCTTGTAGATGTTGCCTTCGTAGAAGGAATCCTGATCGTGGTGGGCATAGCCGGCGGCCACGTTGAGGACAGCGTCGCCAAGGCGTTTTTCACCAACGATGTAGGTCGACTGGCGTTGGGTAAAAATGATTTCGGAGAGGCCGGCCTTTCCCCCGTCGTAGAACACCTTGCTGCCATCGCCCGGATTGATCCAGCCGTCGCGGAACGGCGAGGCGTTCGCGCCTTTGGAGAAATCGAACGGATTGCCGCTGCGGCTGGCCTTGATTGCTTCGTAATCGGTGCCCATGGCGCCGCCGTTGCGCTTTTCGTCAACTGCGTCGAGGCGCCCCCTGAGCTTGAAGCCGCCGAAGTCGTCGACGAAGAAGCCAACGCCGCCCAGTTTGCGGACGTACCCGGTGTATTCCGAGATGCCATTGCCGTCGCCATCGACCGAGTCGTGATGGTTGGTGTGGATGTTGGCGGCAATCGCCCCGGCAGGGCCGGCAGTGGCGACCTGGGCGTCGAGCCGGCGGCTGCCGTATTGGCCGATCGCCATTTCGACCATGGCCTCGTCCCTGACCGGGCGACGGGTGATCATGTTGACGGTGCCGGCCAGCGCTTCCGGCGTCAGGCCGGATGCCCCGGCCCCGCGCATCAGGTCAATGCGCTCCAGCCCGCGCAGGCCGACCGAATCGAGTCCATACGCCTGCGAGACGGACGAAAACAACGGTACGCCGTCAATCAGCAATGTCGTGTACCGGCCGGGCAGATTATTCAGCGATATGAAGCGGGCGTTGCAGATCGAGCATTCGACCTGGACAGCGACGCCGGGGCGCTTATCCAGCGCTTCGTTGATGTTGGTCGCGCCGGACTTGGTGAACTCCTCGACGGTGCAGCTTTCGACCGGGGCTACCTGATCGCGCAGGAAGGGGCGCCTGGCGCTGCTTTCACGCGTGTTGCCGACAACGATCTCGCCCAGGGTAACGTCGCCGTCCGCCTTGTCGGCAGCCCCCGCCAAACCAGCCAGCAGGGCAGCAAGGAGAAGCGCCAGGGGCTTGGGCTTGAAACCGGGCTGGGCCCGGCTGTTCATGGGAGTCGCTTTCTCTGCCGACGCGGTCACGGATGACTGTTGCCGGTCTTGAAGCTTGCTACATGGCCGGTGGCGCAACCCGCCTCCTTGAACAAGTGTCGCGTGGGTGAGCGTGACGGACAAGCGCTTGGCCGCGCCGTCCGGGCGTGGCTATGCTGCTTGCCGCCAATGTTTTTTTGCTTGTCATCACTTGGTCAAAATCAGCTTTCCCTGCCCGGTGATGCGCAAGCTGTAGCGCTCGCCGCGATGGGCAATGCTCAGTTCGCTGCCGATGCCAAAGAGTTCCTCGCTGGTGCAGGTCTTGACGATTGCCCGTGGTGCGCTGATGGCCGGATCTTTGGCGGGGTGTGTTGGCGCATCGGCCGCGTTGCCGGGCGATGCGGCCACACCGCCATGCTGCTTGCCGAGAAATGGGGTGCGAAGCGTCTGTCTTGTCGTATTCATCCGTGTGTCTCCGGTTTGGTGATTACAGCCTGATTTCTTGTGGGGCGGCCAGCTTGCTTGCCTGCGCCAACATCTCTTACATCCGGGTGGCGTAGTACTCGACGACGCGTTGCAGGTCGAGCGGGAAGGGCGCCGCATCGCCTTCCGGCAAATGGCTCAGGCGGGCCGTCAGCGTTGCCGGGTCGAGGGCAATCCATTCCGGGCGCTCCAGCGCAGGGCTTTCGAGTGTGAAGCGAACGAGGTCGATCTTTGCGCCGTGTTCGCTCGGGCCGAAGCTGTCGCCGACGCGCAGGCGGATCGAGGGAATGGTGACGCGCCGGCCGTTCAGCTGGAAATGGCCGTGCGCGACCAGCTGGCGGGCAGCCGGGATGGTCGGCGCAAAGCCGGCGCGGAAAACGAGGTTGTCGAGGCGGCGTTCCAGCAGTTCGACCAGCTTGTTGCCGGTGGCGCCGCGATTCTTCTTGGCATCGGCGACGATGCGGCGCAGCTGGCGCTCGCTCAAGCCGTAGTTGTAGCGCAGCTTCTGTTTTTCCATCAGTTGCAGGCCGAATTCGGACTTGCGGCCGGCGAGCTTGCGGGCGCCGTGCTGGCCGGGCGGCTGGTTGCGCTCCTGCATGGATTTGCGGGAAAGACCCGGCAAATCGACGCCGAGGGCGCGCAGGACTTTGAGGCGGGGACCGGTGTAACGGGACATGGGCGAAATTCCTTGAGTGATTAGTGAAGGGACTGACCGGGTACGGTCAACGGGCAAAAATGGACGGAAATCGATTCCGGGTGGCACTCGATGGCTTCCCAGCCGCGCAGGGCCTGTTCGATGGCGTCGCACAGGCGCTCACCGAGGCCGGGAGTGCGCGTCGCCGCTTCGAGATGAACGCGCAGCGCGGCGGCCTTGTTGGCGGTGGTGCCGCGCAGCGCACAGGCGGAAAGCAGGGTGACGATGGCGGCCAAGCGCAGTTCGGGAGACATTTCTTCGCAATCCACGGCTATTCCTTTCCTTCGGGAACGTAGATCATCGAGCCGTCCTTCATGCGATAGGCGACCCCGGCCTTTTCGCCGTCGCCGCTGCCGATGGCGCCGTTGGCCTTGTATTTTTCGATCTTCTCGCCTTTCTTGATCGTCACTTCCATGCTCGGCTTGCCGGGATCGGTGATGACGGTGACGTCCTGTTTGTTGAACGGGTTGAGCATCGGGTTCTGCGCCACGGTGATGAGCAGGGCGGCGATGACGACGAGAAAGATGTCGATGAGGTTGACGACGGAGAGGATCGGATCCTCGGTTTCCGGTTCGTGCAGCAGTTTCAGGCTCATGCGGTGGCGCTCCGCAGGGCATCGATCTCGACCAGTTCCTCGGCCAGCCAGCGACGGCGAACGTTCACCACCCAGTAGGTGATGGAGGCGGCGATCAGCGCCAGGATGACGGCCGAAAAAGCGATGGTCAGGTTGTCCGAAACCTTGGCCAGGTTGCCGTCGGAGAGCGATTTGAGCGCCGGGCCCATCGGGATCATGGTGGCGACGAGGCCGAGCATCGGCGTCACGCGGCTGGCGATGCGCTGTGCTTCGAGCTGCTTGTGGGCGAGCACGTCGAGCTCGTCCGCGGTCAACCGGGAATTTTGCCGGAATTTGGAAACCAGCAGCCGGCCCTTGCCCTGGCGCCGGTACCAGGCGAGCAGGGCGAATTCGCCGAGCACCCAGAAGGCGTAGAGAAAGAGCGCGGCGATCAGCAGCAGCGTCGGGATCAGGAAAAGCTGCGAGATCTGGTACATCGAGAGTTCGATCAGATTGGCTTGCATGGGGAAACTCCGGTTTATCAGGGGAAGTGCGGTAAAAAAGACGGGAAAAGCGACGGCGTGTTCCAGTAGAACTGGAAGTCGAGCTGGCGAAGCAGTTCGACGATTTCGATGACGACCAGCGACAATCCGCCGACCGAGGCGGCAGCGAGCATGCCGACGATGATGGCCAGCCCGGCGTCGTCCGCCGCGCTGAGGCCGGGTTCGGTGGGCGCCGGTTGCATGCTGTGGCCTTGGCTGTCGGGCGAATTCACCATTTGCCCTCCAAGGAAACGAGAAAGGTGCGTTGGCCCTGTTCCAGGGCGTCCAGGCGCCAGCTTTCGATGCCGGACCAGGCGGCCGATTGGCGCCGGATTTCCGTGCCAAGCACGTTCTGCGCGTCCAGGCGCAGGTTGAGCTGGGGCGTCAGGCGCCGGGTGGCAAACAGATCGAGCAGCGCCCGCGATGTCTGTGTGCCGCCCAGTTCGCCGGGAATGTCGGTCGTCGTGCGCCCGTAGAGGTTGAGCTGGAAGCCGGCGCTGGCCTGCCACCAGGGCAGCGACTGGTCGAGCGCTAGGCTCCATTGGTACTCCGGCAGGTCGCGGGCGTCGCGCGTCATGCCCAGTTGTTCATCATCGACACGCGCCTTGGGCAGCGTCAGGTGGCTGCGGATCGAGGCACCGCTCCAGCCGAAGGCATCGCCCCGCAGCTTGGCATCCAGCTCCAGCCCCCAGTGCAGCGCCGTGCCTTCGTTGTAGGGGCGGTCGACCCAGCGGCTGCCTTCCAGCACCGGGCGGCGTTCGATGAAGTCTTCGGTGCGCCGCAGATAGGTGTTGGCGCCAGCCGTTCCCGCACCTTGCGGCAGTTGCCAGTCGAGGGCCAGTTCCCAGTTGACGCTGCGCTCGGCGGCCAGCGCCGGGTTGCCGCCCCGGTCGGGTTCCAGCGGGCTGTTGTAGGTCGCGCTGCGTAGGGTCAGGGCGGAGAGTTCGTCGAGCTTTGGCGCTCGCATGCCGGCGCCCAGCGAGGAGCGCAGCACGAACTCCGGGTCGAGCTGATAGCGGCCGGCGACCGATGGCGCCACGAGGCCAGCCCGGTAACGGTCGCCGTCGGCGTTGAGCGTGACATATTCGCCGCGCAGGCCGGCGGTCATCAGCAGCGCCTCGGCGGCCTGCCATTCGTGTTGCAGCCAGGCCACCCATTGCTGGGCCTGGGCACTGTAGTCGCCGCCGTACACGCTGCTTCCGGTTGCCCGCTGGCTGTCTTCGCGGCGCTGCCAGTTCTGCTCGATGGCGCTTGAAAACAGACCGTCGCCAATGGGCCGGTCGAGGCTGATCGAGGATGAATATTCCTGGTCGTTGCGGTCGAGGCTTTCCTGGCCGGCAAACGCTGCGCCATTGCCGTCGACGCCCTGGCGCACCGTGTCCTGTGTGCGCCTGGCGCCCATCAGCGCAATGCGTCCGGAGACCTTGCCCAGCGCGGTGCGGATGTCGCCATCGGCACGCAGGCGGGCGATGGTCAGTTGGCTGTCTTCATCGTCGTGACGTTGTCCGGCGGGGGCCAGGCCGCTGCCGGTTGCCGGATCGGCATAGGCGCTGCGAATGAAGTCGGTTTGCCGGGTGCCCTGATTGTGGTAGATGCTCGGCCACAGCGAGAGATTGCCGTCGCTCCCGCGCCAGGAGAGTCGCGGTGTCAGGATGAACTCGTTCAGCGCGTAGGGGCCGTATTCCTGTTCCCGCTGCCAGAGATTGCGGGTTGTCGCGGTCGACTGCTGGCGAACGAGGTTTTTCTCCAGCGGCATGCCGTGGTGATTGACGGTCACCGGCAGCAGCCAGGAGAAGCCGCCTTCGCCGCCGCCCTGGCTGAAGGTGAATTGACCGTTGGGTTCGTCGCCGCGCATGCCGGCGGCGGCCTTGAACGAGATCGATGCCTGGTTGCGCGGCTTTTTCATGATGAGGTTCACCGTGATCGGCGCATTGCCGAACTCGGCCGACGCGCCGCGCAGGATCTCGATGCGTTCGAGGTCGGTGGACGGCAGGCGGCCGACGGTGGTCAGCGCATAGCGCGAATTGGCGCTGGGAGCCTCGCCATCGACCAGGAACTGCACGGCGTCGCGCCCCATGCCGCGGGCGCTGGCCGTAGGGCCGCCGTCGCCGCTGCGGGCATCGGCTTCGATGCCGGGCAGCTTGCGCACGACTTCACCGACGCTCAGCCCGCCCATGGCGTCGATCTCGGCGCGGTCGATCACGGTTTTCTGGGTGACCGAGGCATGGCGCTCGTCGTCGGCGCTGCTCTGCGCCGTTACCGTGACCTCCTTCAGGGTCGCGGCTTCCTCCGCCGCCAGCGGCGGCGGCAGCAGGGCGGCGAATCCGCAGGCCAGCGCGGCGGAGATCGGTTTCAAGACCGGCTTCATGCCGCCTTTCTCTGCCGGCGTAGCGCGCTCAGGGCGCCGCCCGCCGTGGCGAGGAGCAGCAGACCGCCGCCGGCCAGCGTGAGGGGCGGCATGTCCGGCAGGCGGTTTTCCACCTTCTCCAGCGTCATGCCGGTGATCTGCGGCGGTGCGGGCGGAACTTGCGGCGGGGGCGGCGCCACGAGGTCGGCGGCACTCTGCGGCCGGGTCGGGCCGGGGGCTGGCGCCGGCAGGGCGGCGACCACACCGAAGCCTGCGGCGGCGAATTTCTCGAAGGCGGCATTGTCGCTCTTCACGTCGTAACGCTGCGCCAGTTCGCGATAGCGTTGCTTGAGTTCGGCGACGGTCTTCTCGTCGGCCTGCCAGTAGCCGTGGCGCGCCATTTCCAGCATTTTCTCGATACCTTGGGCCAGCGCGTGCGGGTTGTTTTTCTCGAACCAGTCCTTCAAGCCCAGCTTGTGCTTGTCGCGGACGTAGACGTCGACGAATTCCTGCCACTGGTCGTCGCGCACGATTTCGCGCGATACGGTGGTCCAGCCGGTGAAGTTGTTGATGCCGTCGAGCACTTGCAGCGTACCGGCATAGCCTTCGGCCATCTGCGCCTGGATGTAGCCGGGATGGAAGTTGCGCGTAGCCAGTTCCTTGGCCAGGAATTGCGCCGCGCCTTCGATCTTGCCACCCTTGCCTTCGCTGCCGCTGGTGCGCAGGTTGGCGATGTAGAGTTCCGGGGCCTTGCCGTCGAGCGCGCGAACCGCCGCGCCGATCCCGCCGAGGTACTGGAAGGGATCGTCGGTGGTCAGCATGCCGTAGAGGTTGGAACTGCGCGCCAACACGGCGCCTTCGGTACCTTTCAGGTGTTCGGCATAGAGGTTGACCTTGCCGCCGGCGGCTTCGGCACCGGCGATGCCCTTGGTGCCCCAGGCCGACTCGTCGGTGCCGTAGGCGTATTGCATGCGCGACAGGTAGAGATTGGCCAGTTTGCGGTCGGCTTCGCCCTTGCTCTTCCAGGTGTCGGTGGCCAGCGCGGCGTCGTCCAGCCCGGTGCCGTAACGGCCCGATTCGTTGGAGAAGATGCGCGTCTCGGCAGCCCGCTGGGCGGCTTTTTCCGGCACGCCCTGCTTGACGAGACGGTCGGCGATGCTGCGGCTGTTGGCGTAAGCCGGGTTGTCGGGCTCAACGGCGCGGGCGGCGAGTTCGACGGCCTTGGCCAGTTGTTTCATGGCGTTGGGGAAATGGTCGCGGTACAGGCCGGTGGCCGAGAGCACGACGTCGACGCGTGGACGGCCGAGTTGCTCGCGCGGCACGAGCTTGACGTCGATGACGCGCCCGCCGGCATCCCACACCGGCTCGACACCCAGCGTCCACAAGGCCTGGGCTTCGAGGATGCCCTGGTGACGCATGGTTTCGACCGACCACAGGGTGAAGGCCAGCTTTTTCGGCGCCTGGCCAGTCTTGGCGCGGTGGGCGGCGATCATGGCGTCGGCCGCCTCCTTGCCGGCTTCCCAGGCCTGCTTGCTGGGTACGCGCGAGGGGTCGAAGCCGTAAAGGTTGCGGCCGGTGGGCAGCGAATCGGGATTCTTGATCGGGTCGCCGCCGTAGGAGGTCGGAATATGCCGCCCGGCCAGCGCCGCGAGAAAGCCGTCGAGTTCGCCCTGGGCGCCGAGGTCGGCGTACCAGCGACGACCTTGTTCGAGCTTTTCGGCGAGCGCCGGGTCGGCGGGTAGCGGCGTCTTGCCGGAGAGGGCGTCGGCCAGCATCCGGAACGGCGGGGTCGCGGTCAGCCGGGTGTAGTCGCCGACGAACAATTCGTCGAGATTGTCTTCCTTGACGCCGAGGAAGCGGGCGGCGGCCTCGTGGAAATTCTTGCCGAGCATCAGCAGCACGGTGCCGACCCGGTGCTTTTCCAGCGGCGGCGTGCCGAAGGTGTGCAGGCCGAGCGGCTGGGCGGTTTGCGCCAGTTCGTGCAGGTGGTTGTGCAGCTCGTCGATGAAGGCGCGGAAATCCTTGTCGATGCGGGCGTCGCTCCAGCCCATATCGAGGCCGATGCGCTCGGTTTTGACCCGTTTTTTGAGGTCGACCGCAAGCTTCTCCTTCACCGCCCCATCGTCCTGCGCCAGCCACTGGTGCAGCAGGTCGTGCATGACAGTGAGCGATTCGTGCAGGCCGGCGGGCGCGAAGGGCGGGGTCTGGTGGCTGATGACCACCGCCCGGCCGCGCCGCTTGGTCTGAAGCGCCTCACCGATGTTGTCGACGATGTAGGGGTAGATGACTGGCATGTCGCCGACGGCGAGCATCGGGTAATCGGTGACCGGCAGGCCGCGCTCCTTGCCCGGCAACCATTCCTGCGAGCCGTGCGTGCCGTAATGCACCAGGGCGTCGGCCTTGAAATGCTCGCGCAGCCACAGGTAGTGGGCGAGATAGAAGTGCGAGGGGGCGGCGGTGCTCGAATGGTAGAGCGCCTTTTCCTTCTCTTCCCAGCGCTCGCCGCGCGGCGCCTGGGGCGAGAAGATGACCTTGCCGACGGCCAGGCGGGGCATTACGAAGACCGGTTCGCCACGGTCGACGATGACCATGGCCGATTTTTCGGGATCGCCCCAACGTTCGCGGACGGCGTCCTGGATCGACTGCGGCTGGCGCTTGAGCCAGGCGCGATAGGCAGCGACCGGGAAACGTTCAGCGAGACCGTCGCGCAGCAAGGCCTCAAGCTGACCGTCGCGATAGAAGGGCGCCAGGAGGCGTTGCAAGGCGTTGATGAGTACGACCTCGGTTTCGCCACGCGTGTCGTAGCCGGCGGCCTGCATCGCTTTCAGCGTCGTTTCCAGGCTGCGCGGCACGTTCATGAACGAGGCCGAGAGGTTCTTTTCGCCGGGCGGGTAGTTCCAGAACAGCATCGCCACCTTTTTTTCGGTATTCGGTAGGCGTTGCAGGCGGGCCAGGCGCAGTGCCTTGCCGGTGACCGCGGCGGCCTGCTCGGGAATGACAACGATGTTGCCGCCGGCCTTGTCGGTGGCATGGGCGACCACCGGGTCGACGATGCCGGCGTATTCGCCCTGGGCCAGATAGAACGGCACGTCGATCAGCGGGATGCCCTGCGGGTCGGCGCGCCAGGCGGCCTTGTCGCCCTTGCGGTAGGCCAGCGCCTGGATGACCGGGATGCCGATCGCGGCCAGTTCCTTGCGGCGGCCTTCGGGGTCGAGAACGATCTGCGTGTTGATGACCACATCGGCAGCGGGCTGGCTGCCCATGGTGAGCATGGCCTTGTGCGGACTCATGACGCCGGCGTAGTAGGGCATGGCCAGTGCGCCGCCGGCTTCGATGCGCGCGACGAGGTCGTCGATGAAGGTGGTCTGCTCGGCGCCGATGTAGATCTGGTGCATGGCGATGGCGACGACCGGCGGACGTTTGGCCGGGTCGACGCCGCGCCAGCGGAAGTACTCCGCTGGACTGGCGAAGATGCGCTGGGGGGCTTTCGGATGGTAAATCGCCGCTTCCGGGAAAACGAAGGGCGGCGCGATGACAGGCTTCGGTTGCCCGCGCAGATGGGCGCCCAGCGTGGCGAAGAAGCCTTCGAAATTGGCGTGGCCGCCGTTGGTGTAGTAGGCGTGCAGGGTGGCGGCGATTTCCTTGGGCAAGCCGCTGCCGGCCGGGCCGTCGTCTTTCATCCACAGGTGGGGTGTTTTCAGGCCATCCAGCGATTTGCCGAGCCGGTTCTTGACGGCATCCTGCATGTGGCTGCGCGCGGCGTCGAAAACGATGGCGTCGCGTCCCTGCATGATGCTCGTTGCCTGATCGGCCGGCAGGCGCTCGGCGTAGTGGGCGTCGACGGTGAAACCGTGGGCTGCGCCGATTTCCTTGAGAACCTTGAATTTGCCGGCGGGAACCGGCGAGGTGGTGACGAAGAGGATCGAGTCGGCGAGGGCGGCGGTACAAGCCAGGCAGGTTGCGGCGACAAGGAGAAAACGTTTGCAGTTCGGCATGGAAGCGTTCGGGTAGAGGGTCAGTGCGGCCAATGGCGCGCGGCCCGGGTCGGAATGTCGCTGGCGTTGATCTGACGCAACTGCCACTCACCTTCCAGGCGTTGCGCGACGGTTTTGAGCAATGGAGGTATGTCGTGCTCGGGATACGACTGCAGCAGTGCGAGTTCGCGCCTTATGAGCGCCGCGAGGCTGGTGTCGGCGCTCTCGGAAAAACGGGTCATCAGGCTGAGCAGGGAGGCAATGAGGGCCGATGGATGGGGAAGGGTTTGCTGGGGCGGTGACATGGAGGCTCCCGGAAAATGCCGGCCCGATGGCCGGCATTCGGTTTGTGCGACGGGGGCTTAGAAATCGGCCTGGAGTGCGACGCGCACGTTGCGTCCGGGCTGCGAGTAGAAGTCGACGGCGAGCGGGTTGGTCGAGTCGGCCTGGCGGATGTCGCTCCAGAGCCAGTATTTCTTGTCGAACAGGTTGCTGACCGCGACGACGATCTGGGTCTGCTTGTTCAGCCGCAGCCAGCCGGAAATATCGGCTACGCCGTAGCCCGGGGTCTTGAACCAGGTGCCGGCGCTTTCGTCGACATCGCTCTTGCCGGCGGCTGCCCGCAGGCGCAGTTCGCTGCCCCAGGTGCCGGTGTCGTAGGTGATGCCGGCGGTCGCTTTCAGCGGTTCGACGCTGTTGAGCGGCTGATGCCGCTCGGTATCCTCGCCGTGGGTGTAGGCCAGCCCGCCGTCGAGCCGCCACTTGGGTGCGAAATCCCAGGCGCCGCGCATTTCGGCACCGTAAATCCGGACATTCGACAGGTTCTGGTTCATGTAGGTGACGTAATTGACACCGCCGATGCGAACGCAGCGCGGGTCGCCCGGGCAGCGGAGCAGCATCTGCTCGATGAAGTCGGTATAGCGGTTGTCGTAAATCGCGATCTGGCCGCGCGCGGTGGAGCTGCGGGCACGCACCCCGAGTTCGACGCCGACGCTGGTTTCGGCCTTGAGATCGGGGTTGGGGGTGATGGCGTAGAGTTGCGCCGCGTTGCGGAAGGCGCCATTGAGTTCGTTGTAGTTGGGCGCGCGGAAACCGGTGGCAACCTGGCCGTAGGTCGAGAAGACTTCGTCGAATTTCCAGACGGCGCCGAGTTTCGGCGAGACTTCGCTGTAGGTCTGCTCGACGGCCTGGCGATTGATGGCGGTCAGCGCCTGTTGCGCGAGGCTGTCGACTTCCGGCTTGAGGTCGTACTTGTCGTAGCGCAGGCCGAGCGTCATCAGCAGGCGGTCGTCCACCAGGCCGATTTGATCTTCGACGAAGATGCCGAGGCTGTCGGTTTCGCCGATCGGAAAGTCGCGTATCGGGAAGGTCTCGCCGGCCAGCGCGTTGGTCGTCACGCCGGTGTTGGTGTTGAGGACACTGCCGTTGCGCAGTTGTTCGACGCGCTGGCGCTTGAGATCGACACCGTAGGTCAGCAGGTGGGAAGTGCTCCCCCACTGGACGCCGGATTCCAGTTGCAGCGTCAGGCCGCTGGTCGTCTGGTCGAAGCTGAATTGCTGGGTGATGTCGCAGGTGGCGCGCGGCGTCAGGGTGCTCGATGCGGAACAGCCGCTTGCCGCCGTGTAGCGGGCGTTCGAGCGGCGTTGCCAGTTGTCGTTCCGCGTTTCGGAATCCTGGTAGTAGGCGCGGGCGATCAGGCGGTCGTAGAACATCTCGGTCGGCCGTTGCTCGTATTCCAGGCTGACCCGGTAACGCTTGCTCTCGTCGTCGCCGTTCATCGAGGTGACGCGGGAGAGCGAGGAGGGAATGCGATAGAAGGTCGTCTGCGTTTCCTGCTCGCGGCCCTCGACGACGGCCGACAACTGGTGGCCGGTCGCCGGCCGCAGGATGAACTTGGCCAGGATGCCGCGGTCGTGCGTGGATGAGGGATTGGGCGTGGAGCGATAGGGGCCGAAACTGTCATCGCTGCCCATGTTATCGGTCTCTTTGCCATAGGACTGGGCGTAGCCGAGCAGGACATCCAGCATCTCATTGCGCCAGGCGCCGATGACGCTGCCGGAGAAAGTGTCGCTGGCGCCGTAGTAGCTGCCGCGCAGGCGTGCCGCGTAATTCTGGTCGCCTTTCAGGAGATCGGCGGGGTTCAGCGTCATGTAGCCGACGACGCCGCCCAGGGCATCCGAGCCATAGAGGCTGGACGCCGGGCCGCGCACGATTTCGAGACGGTTCAGAAAATCGAGCATGGGCGCCGATGCGGCGTTCATCGTGTAGTTGGTGGGGCCGCCACCGTTGTAGTAGTCGGGCAGTCGAACGCCGTCGACCATCTGCACGACCCGGTTGTCCTCGATGCCGCGGATATTGATGCGCGTGCTGCCAAAGCGCCGCTGGTCGCGGGCCATGGTGATGTCCGGTTCGTCGCGGAAGAGGTCGGCGTCGTCGCTGGGCAGGCGGCGATCCATCTCTTCCCGGTTCAGAACGCTGACCGTGGCCGGAATGTTATCGATGGGCGTTTCGCGACGGGTGGCCGAAACAACCGTCTCGGTCAGCAGTGTGTCATCGCCGGAAGCGCTGCCGGAAACTCCGGACAGGCTGGCAATGAGCGAGACGACAGCAAGGTGGGACGCGCGACGGGCGAACCGGGGCGGCGAGGCAGACATGAAATCCTCCAGTGAAGGGAAATTCGCTGGCTGCCTGACTGCGCTAGGTGGCTGGCTGATGGGACAGGGGTGTATCGGCGGCCCGGGGTGGCCCGGGCAGAAAATAATTACGGACTAAATTGTAAATGAGAATAATTATCGCTACAAGTTTATCTTGCCTGACCGGAGACTGGATTGGTGGCCAATTTGGACACCGCCCGGTCGATCCGGAGTTACTGCCGGGGTTGTCGTAATACGGCAGGCGGCTACCGACGATTATCGGAAATCCCCGGACTGCCATGGGTGGGTGACCTTGCCGTTCTGTCGATGGGCCCGTGGTCTGCTTCGTTCAGCGGGAGGTTGCCGGTGCGGCTTCGTCGCAACCGCCCAGATCGTCCGGACGCGGCCCGGCGAGGGGGGTTAGCGAGTAGACGAGATAGAGACACCAGCCGACGATCCATAGCGTTGCGGCGACAGGCAAGCCGGCGGTGTCGAGCGGAGTGCCGGCGATGGCGCGGGCCAGGGCGGCAGCCAGCAGGATGAGCGCGGTGACGGGTAGCCAGGGCCGGTGATCCAGCCCCCAGCCGCTGTGCATGCGGCCGGCGACGGCCATGACGATGAGTACCGCGAGGCCGAGGGCACCGACCGTGAGCAGGTGTTCGCCGGCACTGGTCAGGTCGTTGCCGTGCAAGCGGCCGATACCGATCAGCGCATAGCCCAGCGCCATGCAGACGTAGACGAGGTAGGGAATCAATGCCCAGCGTTGCAGCAAGGCGCGGCCGACGTGCCAGTCGTTGAGCAGGTTGGCGATGGCGGCGGCGGCCGCCAGGGCGAGCCAGCCGGCGACGGCGTTGCCCGGGAGCAGGAACTCGCCAACGCTGTAGGCGGCGATGGCGAAGATGGCCAGGTTGCGCCGTGGGGGCCGGGCCAGGTAGGGCACGGATTCGCCGCCCTGGGCGTCGAGTACGTCATTGACCAGGCGCATGGAAATCCGCGACAGGGCGACGACGATCAGCGCCATCAGCACGCCGATGCTCAGCTGCAGCCAGGGCATCGGATCGTGGCCGCCGAGCAATGCAACGTAGAAGCCGGCATGCACGGCGAACAGGGCTAGCAGGTTGTAGATGAAGGCGATATGCCGGCGATCCGGCTGGCGCCACAGCGGCCCGGCGACGCTGGCGATCAGCGTGCCCAGCAGCAGGAGGTCGCACAGCGCGGCCGGCCAGGCGGTCAGCGTGCCGGACAAGGTGAAGGCGAAACGCCCGGCCAGCCACAACACGACCAGCCCCTGCAACCGGCGGCGCGGGATGGACGGTTGGCCGGTGAATTCCGGTATGGCAGTGAGCAGGAAGCCGACGATGGAGGCCATGGCGAAGCCGAACAGCATCTCATGGGCGTGCCAGAGGACGGCGCCGCCGACGACTGCCGGCAGTGGCAAGAGACCGGTAAGCAGGCCGATCCACCAGGCCATGGCCAGCGTGCCATGAGCCGCGGTAAGCAGGAAGAAGGGGCGGAAGGGGCAGACCCAGACGGTTGCGGTCGACCGGAAAAAATGGCCATATTTGGAATTCACGACAACTCCGGCAGGAGGAAGGCGGCGCGGATGTCCGGCCAGCGGATGAATTCGGCGATGTGTGCGTAGCCCCAGGATTCGTCGCGGGCGGCCAGCGGCGTATCGATGCGGTGTTCGGCAACGATGCGCCCGGGGCTGCCGGCCATGACCAAGATACGGTCGGCCAGGCGGATGGCTTCCATCAGGTCGTGGGTAATCATCAGCACGGCACAGGCGCGAATTCGGCGCTCCTCGGCGAGCAGGTTGTAGAGCTCGCTCTTCAAACCGATGTCGAGGGCCGAGAAGGCTTCGTCGAGCAGCAGCAGGTCAGGTTGCACGGCGAGGGCCCGGGCCAGCGCTGCGCGGCTCTGCATGCCGCCGGACAGGGCGCTCGGGTATTTGTCGAGGTCGTCCTCGGTCAGGCCCATGCGCCGGGCGAGGGCGGCCGCCGTGGCATGGCGGATCGCGCGCGGCTGGCCGGCGGCCTTGAGGCCGAGCGCGATGTTGTCGCGGGTGCGTTTCCAGGGCAGCAGGCGAGGTTGCTGGAACATCATCGCCGGTCGCGCGAAGTGGCAATCGACGCAACCCTCCCAGGGCGACAGCAGGCCGGCGGCCAGGTTGAGCAGGGTGGTCTTGCCGCAGCCGGAAGGGCCGACCAGGGCCACCGCCTCGCCGGGTGCGACGGTCAGGTCGATGTCTTCGAGCACGCGCTGGTAGCCGAAGCGGTGCGCCACGCGGCGGATGTTCAGGCTCATCGGCTTGGACTCACGCAAAGCTCCGCCAGGATTCGACCTTGCGCTTGATCGGTTCGAGCAGCAGGTATTCGATGGCCAGCAGGGTGCCGACCAGGGCGACGATCCAGGCCATCGAGGCGGCCGTGTCGAGGTGGCTGCGCGTCACCGCCAGCGCGGCGCCGATGCCGTCGCTGGTGGCGAGCAGTTCGGCCATCACCACCACTTTCCAGGCGGTGCCCAGCGCCGTGATCCAGCCGGGGAAGAGATAGGACACCACGTGCGGCAGGTAAACGTCGGTCAGCTTCATCCATCCCGGCAGGCCGAACATCTGCGCCACGGCCTGCAACTGGCCGTCCAGCGTGTGGGTGCCCTGCATGGCGCCGACGAAGATGATCGGGAAGCAGGCGATGAAGACGGTGAACACTGACGTGCCGTCGCCGGCGCCGAACCAGAGCAGGGCCAGGATCAGCCAGGCGATGGGCGGTGTGCCGATGAGCAGGGTAACGATGGGCCTGGCCATCACCGAGGCGGTGATGGAGAGGCCGGCGAGCAGTCCGAGCAGGCTGCCCAGGCTCAATGCCAGCCCGTAGCCGAGCAGGGCGCGGCGGGCGGTGATGACGATTTCCGGCCCAGCGGCGCCGGCCGAGAACAGTCCGGCCAGCGTGGCGAAGGCTTCGCCCGGCGTCGGCAGGATCAGTGAGCCAAGGTGCTGGGCGGTGAGTTCCCAGAGCGCGAAGAAGAGGAAGAGGCTGGCCAGCGAGCCCCAGCCGCCCCACAGGTAATGGCCGGTGGCCGCCAGCCATTCCAGGGCGCGGCGGCCCGGCGGCAGGCGCGCCGGGCTCACGGTTTGCCGGGGTTGCCGTAGAAGCGTTCGTCGGGCAGCTTGCCGCCGACCAGTGCGGGATTCCTGGCCAGCAGTTGCTGGAAGAAATTGCTGAGTTCCTCGCGCGCGGCAAAGGCGCTAACATGTCGCATCTGGCTGGCGTCCAGCGAATCGGCCACCGCTTCCGGGGTCAACAGGTCGATGCGTTTGGCCACCATTTCACCGCATTGCAGGGCATTCTTCTGGCACCAGGCGAGTGATTTTTCATAGGCTGCCATCACTTTTGCCTGTAGCGCATCGTCGCTCATCGCCTTGCCAAGTACGGTAATGCCGGCCTGCGGTATGCGCGCTTCACGCTTGAACAAGCGGCCCCATTCCTGTTGCAGGTCCACGCTGCGGTAAAGATCGGGGGCGATGACGCTGATCGGGAACGATTTGGTCTTGCGCAAGGCCATCGACACCGCCGGTTCGGCGAGCAGGGCGTGGTCGACGCGGCGGGTGACCAGCAATTGCATGGCGTCGAGCGGCGAGGCGACGTAGCGCAGCGCGAAATCCTTCTTCGGATCCAGTCCCTGCTTTTCGGCGAGCAGGCCGAAGACGATATCCGGCATGTCGGCCCGGAAAGGCATGGCGATTTCCTTGCCGCGGAAATCGGCCAGCGTCTTGAGGTTCTTGTCCCGCGAGACCATCCAGAGCACACCCCAGGTTGAAATATTGAGCAATTTCAGGGGTTGACCGCGGTTGAACAGGTTGGCTGCGACGTTGCTCGGCATGGCCAGGAAATCTGCCTTGCCGCCCAGCGCCAATACGCGCAACTGGTCGGGATCCTTCCACGCGACGAACTCGACACTGTCGGCGACATCGTTCAGGGCACCGCTGTCAGCCATGTGGATCAGTGGCACCGAAACGGCGGCGGGCGGGCCGGCCAGCACCAGTTTGGGCAGCTTGTCGGCATGGGCCGGCGCGGCCAGCGCCAGCGAGGCCAGGCAGGCCATCGTCAGGCGGCCGAGTCGGGAAGCTTTAAGGCTGAATAAACCGGTTGTCACGCGATACATCCTTTTGCTCAGAAGCTGCCGCGCCAGCTCAACTGGAGGTTGCGGCCGGGGGCAAGAATTTCGTAGCCGGAAACGCCTTCGGTCAGCGGCTCGATGTAGGCTTTGTCGGCCAGGTTGCGGACCGCCACGCGCAGAGTGTTGCGCTTGTCCACCCGCCAAGTGGCACCGATGTCGGCAGTGCCGAAGCCGGCGCTCGGGTTCTCGGTGCCGCGGGTGAATTTGGTGGCGACGCGATCCTGGCCGGCGACCAGGCGCAGGCGGGCGTCGAGCGTCCAGCCGGGAGCGACGCCGCCTTCCCAGCCGAGCGACATTTCGTCGGCCGGCATGCGCGGCAGCGGCTCGTTGTCGACCGAATTCCAGCCGCGCAGGACGGATGCGCCGGCCAGCAGGTACTGGCTACCGACGATCCGGTAGCGTCCCTCGGCCTCGAAGCCCTTGATCGAGGCGCGGCCGATGTTCTCGGTCATCTTGACCGGCGAGCCCTGGAAAGTCTGGCCGGTGACACGCCCGGCGATGTAGTCGCTGATATTGTTGTAATAGGCGGACAGCGTGTAGCTGAAATCGCTGCTGGCGCCCTTGAGGCCGATTTCGCTGTTGAACGCCGTTTCCGGTTCGACTTGCGGGTTGCCGAAATAGAAGTAGCCGTCGCCGCGCTCCGACGATTCGAAACGCTCGCGCATGTCGGCGGCGCGGAAGGCGCGCGCGAAGCTCACATAGGGGACGAAGGCCTGGCTGGCCTGCCAGAGACCGCCGAGCGACCAGGAGAAGGCGCCATCGGTGCGCTCCAGGTTGTTGCTGGACGAGGTGAAGCCCTGCGGCGGCGTCACTTTCGGGACGAGGTAGCTGTCGGCATCGCCGGTCACCCGGTCATAGCGGGCGCCGATGCTGAGCTTGAAGTCGTCGATGCTCCACTCATCCTGCGCATAGACGCCCAGCGCGTTCAGGCGGCCATTGACGAAGGGGGGCAGGAAGGTGTTGCTGTTGTAGCGCGGCGGGTTATTGTCGACGTAGCGCTGAGGGCTGGCCTTGGTCTGCCAGCCGTCGAGGCCGAAGGAAACGAGATGCTGCGGGAGGATCAGCCAGTCGCCTTTGAACAGTGTGCCGTTGGTGTCGAACGAGACATCGTTGCGCACCCGGTCACGCTGCAGGGTCGAACTCCAGGCGTTGATCTGGCGCTCGACCTCCTGGCGGTAGACGGTCGCCTGGAGGTTGAGCGGGTCTTCGCCGCCGCTCTTGTATTCGAGGCCGGCATCGTAGCGGGTGCGCTCGTTCTTCGGCGTGTGGATGGTCACGGTACCCAGCCCAGGCGGCTGGGCCGGGCGCTGGCTGGAGCCAGGGAACCAGATGTCGCGGTCGATATGGTTCTCGATGCCGAGGCGCAGGCTGGTGCGGTCGCCGAGCATGTGCCGGTATTGTCCGATCACGCTCTGGCTTTCGTAGCCGGTCATGTCGACCGTGCCTTGCGGCGACTTGTAATCGCCCATGTCGCGATAACCCACGGCGAGCATCAGCGCCTGCTGCTCGTTGCCGTAATTCACCTTGGCCGTGCCGTAGCCGCCCTTGGCGACCGAGTCGTAGCCGAGACCGAAATCGGCGGTCAGCCCGGTAGCGAAGCGTGCCTGCGGGCCGATCAGGTTGACCACGCCACCCAGCGCGCCACTGCCATGCACGACCGAGGCCGGACCTTTGACGACCTCGATGCGGTCGAGCAGGTCGAGCTGGAACATTGAGGCGACGGCACCGTAGGGTTGGGCGGAATTGACGCGCAAGCCATCGCCGAGCAGGACGATGGATTCGCGTTTCAGGCCACGGATGACCGGGTTCTGGCCCCAGGCGCCGTCCGAATTGACGGCCAGCCCGGGGTGGCCCTTGAGTGCCTCGCCGACATTCTGGGCGCCGCCCTCGGCGATATCGTCGCGTGTCAGCGTCAGGGTGGCGTTGGGCGTGTCGATGTCCGCCCGGGCATACCCCTTGGCGGTGACGTTGACCGGGGAAAGTGTTGTTTCCTCGGCATGGGCGGCTGAAAAAGCCAAAGCGAGGGCGATAGCCAGCGGGTGAAGACGAGGCGCAACCATGACGGCTCCAGGAAGGATGGCTGGCTGGCGATGGCTGGCGTGCCGAAAAGGGACGATGTCCGATGGCGGCGAACTTTAAGTTAATGCGAATCGTTATTGTTTGATGGGGGTCAATTTTTTGTTTTTTTGTTTCCGGGTGGGAGCTGTTTCAAGCCGACTGGCACATGAATTGGTTGGCCGGATACAAAATAAGCCACGGCGGGGCCGTGGCTTCCAGATTGCTGACGAACTGTTGCTGCGCGGTTCAGATTGACCAGTCTGCGCGTCGCCGATTGATCAGGGCCTGGCATCCCGAAATCGTTTTATGGAAGGCGGTTTGGTTAATCAAAGGTGGGCAGCGCAAACTGCACACGATGGTCAATCTGAACCGCGCAGCAACACCCGGGTGTTCAAAATGTTGATCAATTCCAAGTTGGAGGGGGAGATATCCACTCGGTTGAGCGCCATGCGAACCGTTGCCTCGACCGATAGATTCCGGTGCTCGGCGACATAGATGAGGAAGCAATCTTTGCACCGATCCACCGAGTTTTCCGGTGACCGCAGCAGCTGTACCGCCCACCACGAAAAGAGAACACTAAACCCGCACGGCGCAAGGTTTTGTGGGTTTTTTGTTGGTCTCGTCGATGAAGGACTCTGCTGTCGGTCTGTACGGAATCATTGACGAGGCGTGATGTCCAGGCTGCGGAAGCTCTGGCTGGCGGGGGAGAGTTTCTTGCATTCGACGCCGTTAATGACAACACCGCCATCATCGCTAAGCAACTGCGCGCGATTGCTGTCCGGGATTGCGAACAGCGCTTCCGGTCGCAGATTGCCGAGATCGATTCCCGAAACAGGCGTTGGCGCGTCGCCGTGGCGGCCTGACCAGCGGAAAAGGGCGAAGCTGCCTTTGTCACCCGTTGGCCCGGCGACGATCAGGTAGCCCGTGCCGATGCGTTCGATACTGCGGATGCCGCGCTGGCCGAGGTCAAGCAGGATGGGTTCGCCGAAGCGGGCGGGGTGGCCGGCGATGACTTCGTCGGGGTTGTCGAGCGGGATGAGCAGCGCCCGTTGTAGCGGCAGCGGGTTGCGCAGGCCGATCAGCAGTTTGCCGTCGGCGGTGGCGGCGAGGCCTTCGATGTTGAGGCCGCCGTCGGCTTCGGGTGGGCGGCGGGCGGCTTCGTCGAGGCGGTAGGGCTTGAGGTTTTCGGCGGCGAGCATGTCGCGCAGCAGGTTGGCATAGGCTTGGCCGACGGGTTTGACGGTGGGCGGTTGGCCGGGCACGATTTCGGTGGCGAAGAAGCGTTGGCGGGCTGACCGCGCCTTGCCCTTGCTGTTGCGGCCGTGCGAGGTGATCCAGTAGATGCGCGAGCCGATGGACGCCGCGCCTTCGATGTCGGATTCTTCCTCGGCGGCGGTGCCAAGGAAGTTCGCCAGGTTGAGCGCGGCGACCGGTGCAGGTTGGCCTTGGCGGTAAACGTGGAGGGTGTTGTGTTCGTCGTCGCCGACGATGAAATGGGTGGCGTCGAGCGCCACGGCTGCCGAGGCGTCGCAGGGGCCGCTGTAGGTGGTGATTTGCTGCGCGCTGGCCGGTGTCAGCGCGATGGCGAACAGCGCCGCAGCGGCAGTTTTGATGAAGATCGACATGCGGCGGCTCATTTTTCCGGGTTAGCCAACGCCCGTTTGGGGCGCGGCGAGGGGCAGGGTGACGGCGAATTCGGTGAGCTCGCCAGACGACGTCGCAGCGATACTGCCGCCGTGGGCGACGACGATGGATTTGGCGATGGCCAGCCCGAGACCGCTGCCTTCGCCGGCTGGGTCGGCGCGGATGAAGCGCTCGAAGATCGTGCGTAGCGCGGCTTCGGGGATGGCCGGGCCGGTGTTGCTGACGGTAATCACCGCCGCACCTTCGTGTTCGCGCACCGACAGGGCGACGCGGCCATCGGCCGGGGTGTGTTGGATGGCGTTGAGCAGCAGGTTGCCGATGGCCCGTTGCAGCATCAGGCGGTCGCCGCGCACCGTTAGTTCCTCACCTTCCAGCACCAGTTGCTGGCTGTCCGCCAGGATGCCGTAGTAGTCGAACAGCTGCCGCCCGAGATCGAGCAGCGGGATCGCTTCGCGCTGCGGCACGATCAGGCCGTGCTCGGCTTTGGCGAGGAAGAGCATGTCGGCGATCATCCGGCTCAGGCGCTCGTATTCCTCCAGGTTCGAGGCCAGCAGGTCGCGGTAGTCGTCGTCGCTGCGCGGCTTGGCGAGCGAGACTTCGGTCTGCATGCGCAGCGTGTGGATCGGCGTGCGCAGTTCGTGTGCGAGGTCGGCGGAAAAGTCGGAGAGGCGCTGGAAGGATTCTTCAAGCCGGCCGAGCATGGCGTTGAAGGCGGTGACCAGTTCGGCGAGTTCCGGCGGCACGTCGGCTTCCGGGATGCGTGCAGCCAACTGGCCGGCGGAAATCTGGCCTGCGGTCTGGGCGATGGCGCGCACCGGGTGCATGCCGTGGCGGGCGATCAGGATGCCGATGACGACGGTGAGCAGGGCGGCGGCGAGCAGCGCCAGCCAGAAATCGCGTTGCAGTTGGTCGAGAAAGTCCGTGTGATGGCGGATGTCGCGGCCGACCACGACGCGCGCCGTTTCGCCCCAGGCGGTTTGCAGATTGCCGGCGACGACGCGGTAATCGCGCCCGGCGAGCGTCAGGCGCACCGGGGTTTCACCGACCGCGCCGGCAGCGGCAGCGAGTTGCTCGGTGAGTGGCGAATCCGGCCAGTTGAAAATGGCCCCTTTTTTGCCGTCGACCGCAACCAACACGCCATGTTCGCCGATCAGCGCATCGCCGAGGCGGGCGGCGATGGCGGCGGGCGTCGGCTCGTGGCTGCCGACATGGCGGGCGAGCGCCAATTTGCCGAGCAGTTCGTGGGCATCGAGTTCGGCCATGTGGGCATCGGCCGAGCGGCTGAGGTAGGCGCCGAGCGCCGCGAAAACCAGCGTCGCCAGCAGCGCGAAGGCGAGCGACAGGCGCAGGGTGATGGAATGCCGCCAGTGGCCCATGTCAGCGAATTTCCATGACGTAGCCCATGCCGCGTAGGGTGTGGATCAGTTTGGGCGTGAAGTCGTCGTCGATCTTGGCGCGCAGGCGGCGGATGGCGACTTCGACGACGTTGGTGTCGGAATCGAAATTCATGTCCCACACCTGCGAGGCGATGAAGCTGCGCGACAGCACCTCGCCGGGGCGGCGCAGGAAGAGTTCGAGCAGCGCGAATTCCTTGGCCGTCAGGTCGATGCGCTTGCCGGCGCGGGTGGCGCGGCGCTTCAAAACATCGAGTTCGAGGTTGGCCAGAACAAGCATCTCGGCTTCACGGACGCGGCCACGGCGCAGTAGCGTGCGCACGCGGGCCAGCAACTCGGAAAAGGCGAAGGGCTTGACCAGATAGTCGTCGGCGCCGAGTTCCAGCCCTTTGACACGATCCTCGACCTGGTCGCGCGCGGTCAAAAACAGCACCGGCAACTCGCGCCCGGCGGCGCGCAAGGTTTTCAGCACCTGCCAGCCATCCAGCCCAGGCAGGTTGACGTCGAGAATCAGCAGGTCATGCCCGCCGGACAGCCCTTCGTGCATGCCATCCAGCCCGTTACGCACCAGGTCGGCGGTAAAACCGGCTTCGCTCAGGCCTTGCTTTAGGTAGTCGCCGGTCTTGGCTTCGTCTTCGACGATGAGGATTTTCATGGGCGTATTTTGCCCGAGAGCCCGCCGCTTTGCCGCAAGCCTTTATTCGCGGCTGTTTTCCGGCAACTGTTCGCGTAGCCGTTCAATGGCATTGGCTTCGCCGCGAATGTGGAAGAGGGCGCCTTCTTCGTCGCCGCTTTCCGCCAGCACCTCGCAATTGGCGTAGATTTCGCCGCGCAGTTGCTGGGCCGACCAGGGCAGGAAGAGTTTGGCCTCGACCAGATCCTTGCGGAAGAAGGCGATGATGGTTTCCCGCAGGCGGGCCACTTCTTCCGGCCGACGGGCGCTCATCACCACGCAGTCCGGGTAGCGTTCGCGTAAGGCCGCCGTGCATTCGGCCTGGGCCGCTGAGTCGCCGACATGGTCGATCTTGTTGAAAATGCGCAGGCGCGGCACCTGGTCGGCGTCGATTTCCGCCAGTACCGTGTCGGTGACTTCAAGCTGGCGCTCGAAGCCGGGATCGCTGGCGTCGATCACATGCAGCAACAGGCCGGCATCCAGCGCCTCGTCGAGCGTCGATTTGAAGGAGGCGACGAGGCCGTGCGGCAGGTTCTTGATGAAGCCGACGGTATCGCTGACCAGCACGCGCGGCACGCTTTCCGGGTGCAGCGTGCGCACCGTGGTGTCGAGCGTCGCGAACAGCTTGTTGGCGACCAGCACCTCGCTGCCGGTCAGGGCGCGCATCAGCGTCGATTTGCCGGCGTTGGTGTAGCCGACCAGCGCAACGCTGGCCAGCCCTTGGCGTTCCTGGCGGCGCGCGCGCTGCGTCTGGCGCTCGGCATCCATGGCGACGATTTCAAGCTGCAATTCGGCGATCCGGTCGCGAATCTTGCGCCGATCCAGTTCGGTATGCGACTCGCCGGCCCCGCGCCCGCCGACGCCGCTGCGCTGGCGCCCCTGCGGCCCGGCCAGCTTGGCCGCCTCGCGCAGACGCGGCGCCATGTAGCCGAGGCGGGCAATTTCCACCTGCGCCTTGGCCGCCCGCGAGCGTGCGTTGCGATGGAAGATTTCGAGGATGACCATCGTCCGGTCCATCACCGGGCAGCCGGTTTCCTTTTCCAGATTGCGCGCCTGCGACGGTGAAATCTCGTGGTCGACGAGCAGCGCGTCGATTTCGCAGTCGGTGATGTGGCTGGCAAAGTCGGCGATTTCCTGCCGCTTGCCGACCCCCAGATAACCCGTCGTATCGAAGCTGGCGCGTTTCTGCACGAAGGTCTCAACGACCTTGTAGCCGAGCGTTTTCGCCAGTTCGCGCAGTTCGGTCAGCGAGGCTTCGAACTCAAGATCGGTGACATTTGGCAGTTGGACGGACGCCACGAGGGCGTACAGGGGTTTTTGTTCGACTTCACTGGTCATGCGCGGCTTGTTTCTCTTGAGTGGGCAAAGGCAGATAGTACACGGCGCCGGTGCGCTTGCCGGCATTGCGGGCCGCCCGAAGATTACAAAACTGTAATTTTGCCGTCAGCAACCGGTCGACCGCAGCAGGCCAGAATCGGGGCATCTTCAATTGAATTGGTACTCGTCATGCGCCTGCTGCTCTCGCTTCTAATTGCCCTCGCACTCCCGGCCTACGCTCAGCACAACCACGGCGAGATGCCGCCCGCCGCCGCCCAGACCGCGCCTTTGAGCGATGGCACGGTGAAGAAAATCGACAAGGCGGCCGGCGAGGTAGTCATCCAGCACGGCCAGCTCGACAGCATCGGCATGCCGCCGATGACAATGGCCTTCGGCGTCGCCGACAAGGCGTGGCTGAACAAGCTGAAGCCCGGCGACAGGATTCGCTTTGCCGCGGAAATGAAGGGCGGCAACGCCATCGTCAGTCGTTACGAAATGGCGAAATGACCCCCCGGCTGCCCGGTCTGCTGCTGGCTTTGCTGCTGATTTCGGCGGCGCACGCCGAGCCTTTGCCCGGCGGCAATGTCGAATCGCTGCTCGCCATCGCCCGCGAGGGCAGCCCGGATGTGCGCATGGTGCGGCTGGAGGCGGAAGCGGCGCGTGAGCGCATCGGCCCGGCGGGCGCGCTGCCCGATCCTTTCTTGCGCGTCGAGCTGGAAAACATCACGCGCGGCGGCACGCAGACGGCAACGCTGTCGCCCGCGAATGTCGGCGATACCAAATATCTGCTGGCGCAGCCGTTGCCCTTTTGGGGCAAGCGCGATCTGAAGCGCGACATCGCCGCTGCCGAAGCCGATCAGGCCGGCGGCCGCGCTGCCGATACCTGGGCCGAGGTGTCCGGGCGCATCAAGTGGCTTTACGCGCAATACTGGCTGACTCACCGCGCCGTGCAATTGACGCGCGAGAACATCGCGCTGAGCCGCCAACTGGAGCAGATCGCCCAGGTGCGCTACGCGGGCGGGCTGGGCGCGCAGCAGGACGCGATTCGCGCCCAGGTCGAGCGCAGCACGCTGGATAACGAACTGGTCGGCATGGAAACCGATTACCGGCAGCAGGCCGCGTTCATCAACGCCATGCTGGCGCGCAGCGCCAATGCGCCGCTGGCCGAGCCGAGCGCCTTGCGCCCGCTGCCGGTGCGGCTCGATGCGGCCAAACTGAGCGAGCGGCTGGTTGAACGCAACCCGCAACTGGCGATCGAGGCGGCACGTATCGACGGTGCCGGCAAGAGCCGCGATCTGGCTTACCGAAACAATTTCCCGGATTTCATCGTTGGCGTGCAGCCGATGCAGGTCGGCGACCGTGTCGATGCCTGGAACCTGATGCTGGAAATGAACATCCCCCTGCAACAAGGCACACGTCGCAGCCAGGAGCGCGAATCGGAACGTATGCTGGAAGCGGCATCCGCACGCAAGGAGGCGCTCGCGCATCGTCTGCACGGCGAGTTGAGCGGCGCGGTCGCCAGCCTTGAAGCGGCGCGCATGAGCGAGGAAATCACCCGCAACCGCCTGTTGCCGCAGGCCGAACTGACTTTCAAATCGGCGCTCGCCGGCTACGAGACGGGCAAGGTGGATTTCGCCACGCTGCTCGACGCCCAGCGCCAGATTCGTAATGCCAGGCTCGCGCTGCTGCGCGCCCAGGCCAGCCAGCAGCAGCGGCTGGCCGACATCGAACGCCTGCTCGGAGAAGACCTGTGAGAACCGGCCCGACCCTGATTGTTGTCGCCATCGCCTTGGCGGCCGGCGGTTTTGGCGGTTACCGGCTGGCTTTGACGAAACCAGAGGCTTCTGTGGCGCCGGTTGCGGTCGACGGTCAAAAAGGGGCAAAAAAGCTGCTCTACTACCGCAACCCGATGGGCCTGCCCGACACCTCGCCGGTGCCGAAGAAAGACCCGATGGGCATGGATTACCTGCCGGTTTATGAAGGCGAGGACGATTCGGATAGCGGCCTGAAAATCAGCGCCGAAAAGGTTCAGAAAATGGGCGTCAAGGCCGAAGCGGCCAGGCTGCGCCTGCTCGACCGCAGCGTGCGTGCCAGCGGCCGGGTCGAAATAGACGAGAGCCGCACTTACACAGTGACCGCCAAGTTCGAGGGCTACATCGAGCGCCTGTACGTGAATACCAGCGGCCAGCCGGTCGGGCGCGGGCAGCCGCTGTTCGAGGTGTACAGCCCGGAGCTGGTTTCCGCGCAGCGCGAATATGCGCTGGCGGCGCAGGGCGTTGGCAAGCTGGGCGACGCCGGCGGCGAGGCGCAGGGGGCAATGAAGCAACTCGCCGAATCCAGCCTGCAACGCCTGAAGAACTGGGATATTTCCGACGAGCAGGTGAAGGCGCTGGCGCGTTCCGGCGAGGCCAGACGGACGCTGACCTTACGTTCTCCGGTGGCCGGCGTCGTTACCGAGAAAAAGGCGGTGCAGGGCATGCGCTTCATGCCGGGCGAGATGCTGTTCCAGATTGCCGATACCTCGGCGGTCTGGGTGCAGGCCGATGTGTTCGAGCAGGACATTGCGGCGGTTAGCGTCGGCCAGAAGGCAAAAATCACCATCAACGCCTACCCCGGCGAAGTCTTCGAGGGGCGCATCGCCTACGTTTATCCGACGCTGAAGGCGGAGACGCGGACGGTGCCGGTGCGTATCGAACTGGCCAATCCGAAAGGCAAATTGAAGCCGGCGATGTTCGCCAACGTCGACATTCCGGCGGGCGGCGCGGCAGCGGTGTTGACCGTGCCGGCCTCGGCGGTGATCGACAGCGGGGCGCGTCAGACGGTGGTCGTGCAGCTGGGCGAAGGGCGCTTCGAGCCGCGTGCTGTGCGCCTTGGTCAGCGCGGCGGGGAGTTCGTGCAGGTGCTCGAAGGCGTGCGCGAGGGGGAGATGGTTGTTTCATCGGCCAATTTCCTGATCGATGCCGAGAGCAATCTGAAAGCGGCGTTGGGGGGGATGCAGAAGGCGGATGGCAATGCTTCTGCGGCGAAACCTTCTGCTGTGGGGCACAAGGCGGTTGGGGTTTTGAGTGCCGTCGATGCGGCGGCGGGAACGGTGACGATTTCGCATGAACCGGTGGCGAGTCTGAAATGGCCGGCGATGAAGATGGATTTTGTGCTGGCGAATCCTGCGCTGGTGGCGGGGGTGAAGCCGGGGGCGGCGGTTGAGTTCGAGTTTGTCGAGCGAGGGCAGGGGGAGTGGGTGGTGACTTCTTTGGGGAAGAAGTGATGGGGGTTTCCTGTTTTGAGCGGGGGGTTCCGCCCTTGCGGGGCGGCTTACTTTCTTTTGCTTCGCCAAAAGAAAGTAAGCAAAGAAAAGGCGACCCTGGGTCGGTGCCGGCTGCGCCGGTTCCCTGCGCTACTCGGAACTGGCGGGGGCTGCGGAACTCGGGCTTCGCCCTCAGACAGTCCTCGCCCTTTATCCGCCAGCTCCTGCGTTGCTCAGCGCCTCTCAAGGGGCCCGGAAAACCACCCGGAGCTGAGAGAGGTGCAGCTACGATAGGCACTGGCGGAAATTTGATTTTTGCCCCTTTTTGGCCGTTGACCGCAACAGGTCATTTTCCCGGGTGCTGGTTGAGCCGAGACGCCTTTCGGGCCCCCTTGAGAGGCGCTGAGCAACGCAGGCGGGCCGGGGGCAGTCGGCTTGCCTTGTTTGAGCCGCAGGCGAGTTCTGGCAAGCCGCCCGGCCTGCCGAGTAGCGCAAGGAACCGGGCTTGCCCGGCGCCGACCCAGGGGTCGCCTTTTCTTTGGCTACTTTCTTTTGGCGAAGCAAAAGAAAGTACGCCCGCCAGCAGGGCGGAACCCCAAGCCAATCGAAGCCGCCCGCCGGGCAAACCAGCAGAAAGCCCCGCATGCTTAATGCTCTGATCGACTGGTCCGCTAAAAACCGCTTCCTCGTCCTGCTGGCGACGCTCTTCATCGTCATCGCCGGCATCTGGTCGATCCTGAAAACCCCGCTCGACGCCATCCCCGACCTCTCCGACGTGCAGGTCATCCTGTACACCGAATTCCCCGGCCAGGCGCCGCAGGTGGTCGAGGATCAAGTCACCTATCCCTTATCCACAGCGCTGCTTTCCGTGCCGAAATCGAAGGTCGTACGCGGCTTTTCCTTCTTCGGCGCCTCCTTCGTCTACGTCATTTTCGAGGACGGCACCGACATCTACTGGGCGCGCTCGCGCGTGCTGGAGTACGTCAATTCGGTTTCCGGCAAGCTGCCGAAAGGCGTCACGCCGACGCTCGGCCCGGATGCGACGGGCGTCGGCTGGGTCTATCAGTACGCCGTGCTGGCCAAGGACAAGACGCTGGCCGAGTTGCGCACGCTGCAGGACTGGTATCTGCGCTACCAGCTGGCCAAGGCGCCGGGCGTCGCCGAGGTGGCCAGCATTGGCGGTTTCGTGCAGCAGTACCAGGTCACGGTCGACCCGGCGAAACTCAAGGCTTACAGCATCCCGCTGATGCGCGTCGCCGAGGTGATCCGCAATTCCAACCGCGATGTCGGCGGCCGCACCCTGGAAATGGCCGAGACCGAGTACATGGTGCGCGGCCGCGGCTATCTGCGCGGCCGCGAAGACATCGAAAACCTCGTCCTCAAAGTGCAGAACGGGACGCCGGTACGCATCGCCGACATCGGCCGCGTCGAACTGGTGGCCGATGAGCGGCGCGGCCTGAGCGAGCTGAACGGCGAGGGCGAGGTGGTGTCCGGCATCGCCATGGCGCGCTACGGCCAGAACGCGCTGGAGGTCATCCACAACCTCAAGACCAAGGTCGCCGAGATCAGCGCCGGGTTGCCCGCGGGGGTCAGCATCGAGACCGTCTATGACCGCTCGGAACTGATCCACCGCGCCATCGATACGCTGAAGCGCACGCTAGCCGAGGAAAGCGCCATCGTCGCGCTGGTCTGCATCGTTTTCCTGCTGCATCTGCGCTCGGCGCTGGTCGCCATCCTGATGCTGCCGGTCGCCATCCTCGCCGCCTTCATCGGCATGCGGGCGCTCGGTATCAACGCCAATATCATGAGCCTAGGCGGCATCGCCATCGCCGTCGGGGCGATGATCGATGCGGCGATTGTGATGATCGAGAACGCACACAAGCACCTCGAACGCCTGCAACCAGGGGATTCAAGGAGCGAGGCGATCATTGCGGCGTGCAAGGAAGTCGGCCCGGCGCTGTTCTTCAGCCTGCTCATCATTACCGTTTCCTTCCTGCCCGTGTTTACGCTGGAGGCGCAGGAGGGTCGGCTGTTCGCGCCGCTGGCGTGGACCAAGACCTTCTCGATGGCCGCAGCCGCCTTCCTCTCGGTGACTTTGGTGCCGGTGCTGATGCTGCTCTTCATCCGCGGCCCGATCCGCCCGGAAGCCGAAAACCCGGTCAACCGCTTCCTGATCCGCATCTACCGGCCGATCATCGCCGGGGTCATGAACTGGAAGAAGGCGACTATCGCCGCCGCCATCGTCGTGTTGGCGATCAGCATCATCCCGGCGAGCCGCTTGGGCAGCGAATTCATGCCGACGCTCAACGAAGGCACGCTGTTCTACATGCCGACGACCTTGCCCGGCCTCTCGGTGACCAAGGCTGCCGAACTGCTGCAGACCCAGAACAAGATCATCAAGAGCTTCCCGGAAGTCGCTTCGGTTTACGGCAAGGCGGGCAGGGCGCAGACGGCGACCGACCCGGCACCGCTGGAGATGTTCGAGACGGTGATCAACCTCAAGCCGGAAAACGAGTGGCGGCCCGGCCTGACCACCGACAAGCTGATCGCCGAACTCGACAAGGCGCTGCAGTTCCCCGGCGTTGCCAACTCATGGACGATGCCGATCAAGGCGCGCACCGACATGCTGTCCACCGGCATCCGCACGCCCATCGGCATCAAGATTTTCGGCAGTGATCTGGTCGAGATGGAACGGCTGGCCAAGGAAATCGAAACGGTGGTCAAGGCCGTGCCCGGCACCAGCAGCGCCTTCGCCGAACGCATCACCGGCGGCTTCTACCTCGACATCGTGCCCGACCGCCGGGCGCTGGCCCGCTACGGGCTGAGCGTCGGCGAGGTGATGGACGTGGTGGCGGCAGCGCTCGGCGGTGAGATGGTCACCACCACCGTCGAAGGCCGCGAGCGCTTCGGCGTCACCGTGCGTTATCCGCGCGACATGCGCAGCGACCCGCAAGCCATCGCCCGCGACGTGCTGGTGCCGGTGCCCGCCGAAATGGGCGCGCCGGCCACCATGGTGCCGCTCGGCCAGCTGGCGGAAGTCAAGATCACCACCGGCGCCCCGGCCATCCGCACCGAAAACGCGCTGCTCTCGGCCTACATCTACGTCGACATCCGCGACCGCGACATCGGCTCCTATGTCGCCGAGGCGCGCAAGGCGGTGAACGACAAGGTCAAATTCACGCCCGGCACCTACGTCACCTGGAGCGGCCAGTTCGAGTACATGGAGCGCGCCATCGCCAAGCTGAAGGTTGTTGTGCCGCTGACGCTGCTGATCATCTTCGTGCTGCTCTACCTCAACTTCCGGCGCATCACCGAAACGCTGATCGTCATGCTTTCGGTGCCGTTCGCGCTGGTCGGCGGCATCTGGCTGATGTGGCTGCTCGGCTACAATCTCTCGGTCGCCGCCGCCATCGGCTTCATCGCACTGGCCGGCGTCGCCGCCGAAACCGGCGTCATCATGCTGATCTACCTCGACCACGCGTGGACGGCGGTGCAGGCAAAATGTGCCGCTGAGGGCCGTCGACCGCAACCGGCCGATCTTTACGCCGCAATCATGGAAGGCGCCGTCGAGCGCGTGCGCCCGAAGATGATGACCGTCACCGCCATCATGGCCGGCTTGTTGCCGATTCTGTGGGGCACCGGCACCGGCGCCGAAGTCATGAGCCGCATCGCCGCGCCGATGGTCGGCGGCATGATTTCATCGACTGTGCTGACGCTGGCGGTGATTCCGGCGATCTACGGTGTCATCAAGGGCTGGCGGCTCGAAACGCAGCGTTAAATCCTGCCCACCGGCGAATGGCTGAACTTTTCCCCAGGCGCCCTCATCCAATGATCATGTCAATCGGCCAGTCCATTGGCATTTTGCGGAATTTACGGAGGGCACATCATGAAGAAGAAATCCGGTTTTGCATTGGCGCTTGTCCTGTTTGCCTGCGGAATTTCCGCACAGGCGCAGACCAGCACGAAACAGATGAGCGGCAATTGGTCGCTGGTATCGCTGGAAACCGATACCTCCGAAGGACGTATTCAGCCGTTCGGCCCGGCGCCGGTCGGCTACATTTATTTCGCACCCAACGGGCGTTTCGGCTCGCAGTTCATGCGCCCCGACGTTCCCAAGGTCGCCGCCAACAACCGCCTGAAGGCCACGGCTGAAGAGAACATCGCCATTGCGCTGGGGGCCGTCGCCTTTTTCGGCGAATGGAAACTGGTCGATGCCAAAACCGGCGAAGTCCGCCTCCACATCATCGGCAGTTCCTACCCCAATTGGAACGGTGGCGACCAGACGCGCTTCGTCAAGGTCAGCGGAGATGCCATGACGCTCGTCAATCCCAGTTCGCCGTCGGCCGGAACGTCTACCCTGATGCTGAGTCGCGTCCGCTAGCCGCCACGGAGCGAAGGTCTGGGCGCAGGAGCCACCAAGGGGCCGGCGAAGGGTCGGGCCCCTGGAGTTGCTTTGCGGCTCTGGGTTGAGGGCATTTTTGCCTTTTTTTGCCGGTCGACCGCAACAGGCATCCTTTGCCTCTTCCATCGAAGCCCCGAGCGCTATGGCTCGTCGCTCACCACATCAAATCATCGGGAATCTGGTAAGCGGCATACGGATCGTCCGCATCGACCTCGGTGCTGGTCTTGTTCACCCGCACCACCATCGAAGCATCGCGTTCGGCAATCTTGTCGGCGATGACTCTGGGCACCAATTCTGTATTCTCGCCCTGGCACACAATCACCAGCCGCCCGGCGACCAGATCGGCCTGCACTGCGGCCGAGACGTAGATCCGCTTGATCCTGTTGTCGTGGGTGAAGTTGTAGGCGATGTCGCCTTTGCCCTTGCTCTGGCGGCTCTGCTGCACCATCTGGACGATCTGCGCCATGATCGCCTTCTGCGTGGCCGCCGCGTCGCGCTGGGCGTTGAGTTCGCGGGCGCGCTCGGCGTTTTTGCGTTGCGTTTCGAGGGCGGCCAGGCGTACTTCATCTATGGCCTGGGTGCCGGTGCGGCGCTCGATTTTCTTCTGCTGGCTTTTTTCCTGGTTGGCCTTGTTGACCTTCTTTTTGTCGATGAGACCGGCTTTCAGAAACTGTTCTTGCAACGAGGCCATGCGCCACTCCGTAAATTGAGGTTTTCCGGCGCGGGCCGGTCAATGGTGGCAGGATAACAAAAATGTCGATGCCGTAGCCGGGGTGCGTCGCGTGGCTGGCACTCGGCCGACGTATCCGGTGCGCACCTTTTGCTGCGCCGGCGATCCAACGGGCGATGCAAATGCCGGATGCACGGAGAGGAAAGACCATGAAAACCATCGAAAAAATCGCAGCACGGGCCGCCGATCTCGGCAACGGCATGCTGATCCGCCGCGCCTTGCCTAGCAGGCAGCGGCGCATGGTCGGCGCCTGGTGCTTTCTCGATCATGCCGGGCCGGTCGAATTTCCACCGGGGAAGGGAATGAGCGTTGGCGCGCACCCGCATACTGCCCTGCAGACCTTTACCTGGCTGATCGAGGGCGAAGTCCTGCACCGCGACAGCCTGGGCAATGTCCAGGTCATCCGCCCCGGGCAGGTCAACCTGATGACCGCCGGGCGCGGCATCGTCCATGCCGAGGAATCCTTACCCGACGAGCGGCGGCTGCATGCGGCCCAGTTGTGGATCGCGCTGCCATCGAGCATGGCCGACTGCGAGCCGGCTTTTGATCATTATCCCGAATTGCCGCGCTGGCTGACGGGGGGTTGTGCCATTACGCTGCTGGCGGGTACTTTCGGCGGCAAGACGGCGCCGGCCAGGCTGCATTCGCCCTTGGTGGGGCTCGATGTGGCCAGCGGGCAGGGCGGGGCGGTCGACTTGGCCCTTGATCCCGCTTTTGAATATGGAATCCTGCCGCTTGAGGGCAGTATCCGCATTGGTGCGACAGATTTCGCGATCGACGAATTCGCCTATCTCGGCTCGGGAGCGGTTGCACTCACGGTGGAACTGGCGGCGGACACCCGGATGCTCCTGCTCGGTGGCGAGCCGTTCGGCGAGCAGATCGTCATGTGGTGGAATTTCGTCGGCCATGACAAGGAGGCGATTGCCAAGGCGCAGCGCGACTGGGAAAGTGGTGATCCGCGTTTTGGCGAAGTGGCCGGGCATGAGGGCAAAAGGCTGGCTGCGCCGGCCTTGCCGTGGGCAAATCCCGCCTGAGGCAGCAGGTAGTCGTATCGGGGGGCGCATCCGGCGCTCCTGTAACGTAAAGAAAGGCAAGTAATGGAACTCTCCCAGATCAGCGAATCCCTGCAGCGCGATGCGGTCTGGGTCGTTTTCCTGAACGTGCTGCTGCAGCAGGCGGGGCTGCCCGTGCCGGCGGTGCCGACCCTGCTGCTGGCCGGCAGCCTGGCGGTTTCGTCCGGGCAGTTCGCGGCGATCCTGGCGGCGGCCATCATTGCCTCGGTGATCGCCGACTGGATGTGGTATCTGGCCGGGCGCGCCTTCGGCTATCGGGTGCTGTCAGGCCTGTGCAAACTGTCGATCAACCCCGGTTCCTGCGTCAGCCAGACGGAAGCGCGTTTCGTTCGCTGGGGGCTGGGCTCGCTGGTGGTCGCCAAGTTCATCCCCGGGTTTTCGACGGTGGCGCCGCCGATCTCCGGTTCATTGCGCATGGCGCTGCCCGGCTTCCTGCTGGCGGCCGCAGCGGGGGCGGCGTTGTGGGCGGGCCTCGCGTTGGGCGCCGGCTGGGTGCTGCGGCGCGAGGTACAAAGCGTGATCCGCGCGCTGGACGAAGAGGCCGGCAGCGTCCTGCTGGTGTTTGCCGGCTTCGCCGCCATCTGGCTGGGCTGGAAGCTGTGGCAGAAATACCGCTTTCGCCAATGGTCGGCGGTGCCGCACATCACGCCCCCGGAGCTGCTGGCCGCGCTGGCGGGCGAACAGCCGCCGCTGCTGCTCGATCTGCGCGGGCCGAGCATGGTGGCCGAAGCGGGGCCGATTGCCGGCGCGGTGGTCGCCGAACATGATCGCCTGCTGGAGGCAGTCAGCCACTGGCCGCGCAACCA
>Ga0209202_1000301_pt1 | contig 43837 bp, 48 predicted proteins | sample AD_UKC032_MetaG_FD_184416 | JGI IMG/M metagenome (GOLD analysis project Ga0209202, IMG submission 184416) | Active sludge microbial communities of municipal wastewater-treating anaerobic digesters from USA - AD_UKC032_MetaG (SPAdes) (version 2) | ecosystem: Engineered > Bioreactor > Anaerobic >... | reverse complement strand
GGAGCGGCAGAAGAGTCTCGAACTCTCGACCTCAACCTTGGCAAGGTTGCGCTCTACCAACTGAGCTACTGCCGCAATCAAACAGAGCGCGCATTATAGGCGCTGCAAGGGATAAGTCAACTTCGGCTGATCATTTTTCGTGGCCGCGGGCAGCAATCGCGGGCCATGCCATACGCAGGTAATAGCCCATGGACCATAGCGTCAATAGGGCCGCCACCCAGATCAGCCAGGTACCAAGATGTTGCGAATCGCTACCAAGAACTTCGCCGTGGTAGAGAAGTAGCGGGATTGCCATCATCTGGGCCGCCGTCTTGATTTTGCCGAGCATTGACACGGCTACGCTCCTGGCGGCGCCTATATGAGCCATCCATTCGCGCAATGCCGATATGGTGATTTCACGTCCGATAATGATCGCCGCGACGATCGCATCGGCGCGCCCGAGTTGGACAAGTACGATCAGTGCCGCAGCCACCATCAGTTTGTCCGCCACTGGGTCAAGGAAGGCGCCAAAGGCAGAAGTCTGATCGAGCTTGCGGGCAAGATAGCCATCCGCCCAGTCGGTGAATGCAGCAGCGACGAAAATGGCGGTTGCCGCCAAGTTTCGCTCATGCGGGGTCGCCCAACTGGTCGGCAGGTAATACACCGCGATCAACAGAGGAATGGCGACGATGCGCAACCAGGTCAGCAGGATGGGAAGATTGAAGGGCATCGAATCAATGAAGGGCTGCGTGAATCTTTTCGGCGAGCTCCCGGCTTATTCCGGGGACTTCGGCCAACTGCTCCGGCGTTGCTGCAAGAACCCCTGCCAGCCCGCTGAATCGCGCGACAAGCGCTTTACGCCGTGCCGGGCCAATGCCTGGAAGATCCTCAAGTCGCGAGGTCTTTCGTGCTTTGCCACGTCTGGCACGGTGACCGGTAATGGCGAAGCGATGCGCTTCATCACGAACCTCCTGAATCAGGTGCAATGCCGGGTGTTCCGTCGGCAATTGTAACGGCTTGCGAGCATCGGGGAAAATCAGTGTTTCCAGGCCGGGCTTGCGTTCTTCGCCTTTTGCAACGCCAATCATCGCCAGTTCTCCGAGACCAAGCTCGGTGAGAGCGCCGTGTGCGGCTCGTACCTGCCCTTGGCCGCCATCGATCAAGATCAGGTCCGGTATCGTACCCTCGCCTGCCGCAACTCGTTCGTATCGCCTGCTAACCGCCTGTCGCATGGCGGCATAGTCGTCACCGGGAGTGATGTCACGGATATTGAAGCGGCGGTAATCCGCTTTTTTCATGCCATTTCCGTGGTAGACAACGCATGAGGCAACGGTGGCTTCGCCCTGGGTGTGGCTGATGTCGAAACATTCGATGCGTTGTATCGCGTCTGGAAGTACCAGGGCTGTCTGCAGGGCAGACAATCGTTGTTCCTGCTGCGCGGAAGCCTGGTTTTTCGCGAGTATCGCCAGCCTGGCATTCTGCAAGGCCATATCCGCCCAAGCCTTTTGCAGGATCGAACGCGGCTCTCCAACCGGAACCTGCCGGCCGGCCAGTTCGGCTAGCAAAGCGGGGAGTTCGCTCCCCTCCTCTTCCGCAGGCATCGGTACTGTGATCAGCCGGCTGGGCACCGGATGCGCGGCATAGTGCTGCCTGATGAAGGCGGCAATCGCCTCGGAAATGCCGGTTTCACCCGCGTTGACCGGGAACAGCGGCCGGTCGCCGAGGTGTCTGCCGCCCCTGACCATTGCCAGATTGACGCAAAGCTGTCCGGATTCAAGCAAGCCGACGATGATGTCGATATCTTCGCCCTTGCTGCTGGAGACATACTGTTTTTCCTGAACCTGGCGCAGCGATTGAATCTGGTCGCGATACATTGCCGCCTGTTCGAAGGCCAGTTGCTGAGCGGCAGATTCCATGGCCAACGTCAGGCGCTTCGTCACTTCCTGCTGACGCCCGAGCAGGAACATCGATGCCAGCTGGACGTCGGCGGCATAGTCTTCCGGCGTTATGCGTCCGACGCAAGGGCCGCTGCAGCGCTTGATCTGGTACAGCAGGCAGGGGCGCGAACGGTTGGCGAATACCGTGTCTTCGCAGGTGCGCAGACGAAACATCTTTTGCAGCAGATGAATACTTTCGCGCACGGCCCACGACGACGGATAGGGGCCAAAGTAGTCAGCCTTGCGATCCGGATTTCCCCGATAGAAACCCAGCCTTGGAAAGGCGTCCTTGGTGACGATGATGTAGGGGTAGGACTTGTCGTCGCGAAAAAGGATGTTGTAGCGCGGCGTCAGGGATTTGATCAGATTGTTTTCCAGCAGCAAGGCTTCCGCCTCGGTGCGCGTCGGAGTGGTCTCGATCGCCGCGATCTGGCTGACCATATGGGCGATGCGCGGGCTGGGCAGGTTTTCTCTGAAATATGAGGCAACCCGCTTTTTCAGGTTCTTGGCTTTGCCCACATAAAGCACCGCGCCGGACTCGTCGAGCATGCGGTAAACACCCGGAAGTTCGGTCAATGAGGCAAGGAATGCCTTGGCATCGAAGTGCATTGGCGCGGGGTATTTACCCAAGGCGGGCCTGGACACCGGCAAAAACTGCCTCGAAGCTTTCGCGCGACAAACGACCGGTTCGCCAGTTGTAGCCGCTGCAATGGTAGCTGTCGATCAGCAAGCGCCCGTCAGGCAGCTCGTGGCTGACGTTGTGTCCAAAATGGTAGTTCTTCGGCTTGAGATTGTAGGCCCACAACAAAGCCTGATGGGCAATTGCGCCGAGCGCGACGATGATTTTCAGTTGCCCCATGGCCCTCAGTTCATTCCTGAGATGGGCGTTGCACTGGCGAATCTCGGCAGTGCTCGGTTTGTTGGCCGGTGGCAGGCAGCGCACGGCATTGGTGATGCGGCAATTGTGCAATTGCATGGCGGGATTGGCGAGATTGTCGGCGCCCAGCGGTTCGGCTGAACTGGCGAAACCAAAGCGGTAAAGCGCTGGATAGAGCAGTTCCCCCGCAACGTCGCCGGTAAAGGGGCGCCCGGTGCGATTGGCTCCCTTCTCCCCCGGTCCGAGACCGAGTACCAGCAATTCCGCGTCGAGCGAACCGAAGGCCGGCACAGGGCGCCCATGCCAATGTGGGTCGCGCTGGCGAATGGTGGCAAGATGCGCGGCCAGTCGCGGACAGGCGACGCAGTCGTCAGGATCGTGAAATGTCGGCATGGCGGCGATGTTAGCATGTCGTCCATGCAGCTCAATTGGGACATTTTTTGCCGCGTCATCGACAACTATGGCGACATCGGCATTTGCTGGAGACTGGCGCGCCAGTTGGCGCGCGAGCACGGCAAGCGGGTCAGGCTGTGGGTCGATGACCTGCAAAGCCTGCGGCCGCTATGTCCGGAAGTGGACTTGGCGCTGGCCACTCAGTGCCGTCAAGGGGTGAACATTGTCCATTGGATCGAGCCGGTTGCGGTCGACAGTGTTGGCGACGTCATTATCGAGGCATTCGCCTGTGAGCTGCCGGCGCCGTGGATTGCCGCCATGGCCACCGCGACGGAAAAGCCCTGCTGGATCAATCTCGAGTACCTGACGGCCGAATCCTGGGCCGATGGCTGCCATGGGATGGCTTCGCCCCACCCTGCTCTGCCTCTGGTCAAGCATTTCTTCTTCCCGGGTTTCTCGTCGGCGACTGGCGGCTTGTTGCGGGAGCGCAATTTGCTGACGATGCGGGATGCAGAAGGTACCGGATGCGTTGCCAGCGAAACACTTGAAGTGAGTCTGTTTTGCTATGAAAGCGCGCCGGTCGCTGCTTTGATCGACATTCTGATGGATTCACCGATGCCGGTGCACCTGCACGTGGCGCCCGGACAACCGGCCGCTGCCGTCGCCAGCAAACTGGGAAGCGCCGGGCCTTGGCAAGGTGGAAACCTGAGTGTGCTTCCTTTCGAGTTTTTGCCGCAGGACGAATACGACCGCTTGCTGTGGCGTTGCAACGTCAATTTCGTTCGCGGCGAGGATTCGTTCGTTCGTGCCCAATGGGCTGCCCAGCCGTTTGTCTGGCAACCTTACCGGCAAGCCGACGATGCGCATCTGGAAAAACTGGACGCGTTTCTGGCGCGCTATGTTGCAGGGATGAGCGCCAACTGCGCGACGGTTGCAGTCGACTTGTTCCAGGCATGGAATTCCAAGGGCGACCTGCGCCAGGCTTGGCATGACTTTCTGGCTGTACGTTCTGAAATCGCCTCATATAACCGGTGCTGGGCGGAAAGTCTGGCCGGCAAGCCGGATCTTGCCGACGCGCTGGTCAAGTTCTGTTCGAGCAAGGTATAATTTAACGTTTTATTTTTTCAGATTTTTGGGAATCCCGAATGAAGACCGCACAGGAACTCCGCTCCGGCAACGTCATTATGGTCGGCGCCGACCCGCTCGTCGTCCAGAAGGCCGAATACAACAAATCCGGCCGCAACGCAGCCGTCGTCAAGATGAAGCTCAAGAACCTGCTGACCGGCGCGGCTTCCGAGGCCGTGTACAAGGCAGACGACAAGTTCGAACAAGTCGTGCTCGACAAGAAGGAAGTGACCTACTCCTACTTCGCTGACCCGATGTATGTGTTCATGGACGCCGAATACAACCAGTTCGAGGTCGAGTCCGAGAACATGGTCGACGCCCTGAAGTATCTGGAAGACGGCCTGGCCTGCGAAGTCGTTTTCTATAACGGCAAGGCGATTTCCGTCGAACTGCCGAACAGCGTGGTTCGCGAAGTGATCTATACCGAACCGGCAGTCAAGGGCGATACGTCCGGCAAGGTGATGAAGCCGGCCAAACTGGCGACCGGGTTCGAACTGCCGGTACCGGCCTTCGTCAATATCGGCGACAAGATTGAAATCGATACCCGCACCGACGAGTACAAGAATCGCGTCAAGTAAGCTGGATCGTTTTGCAGCACTCGCATTCGGGCAGCTTCGGCTGCCCGAATTGTTTTAGGTCGCCAAGCGCGCAATGGATTGAAGTGCCGCCTGGTAGGTAGAGTCCAACTTGAGCGCGTCGCAGCCTGGTGCCGGCCGATGTGGCACTAGCTTAGCTACCCGCTTGCCCCGGGCCGGGTCAATCTGCGGGCGCCATTGAGCAAGAACTTCAGCGACGGAATCCGGCGAGTTGCACACCAGTAACATGTCGCAGCCAGCACGATATGCCGTATCGACGCGTTCCAGCATGCCGCCGACGACACCGGCGCCTGCCATCGATAAATCATCGGTAAAGACGACCCCTGAAAACTTGATGTTATTTCTCAGATAATCAATCCATTTATTTGAAAATACTGCAGTATTGCAGTCCATGCAGTTGTAAATCACGTGTGCTGCCATGACCGCATCCAGCGCCAAGCGGCGGTAAGGAACGAGGTCTTCCTGCATCGCCTCCAGACTGCGCTCATCGATCGGCAACTCGACATGCGAATCGGGGATCACATAGCCATGCCCCGGAAAATGCTTGCCGCAGGATGCCATGCCGGCCGCACGCAAGCCGTCTGCCAAGGCGCCGGCCAGAGCGACCACTGCGTTGGGCTGGCGATGGAACGCACGGTCGCCGATCACGCGTGACGGGCCATAATCGAGATCGAGTACAGGCGTGAATGAATAGTCGACACCGCAGGCCCGCAATTCGTAGGCGAGGACATAGCCCGTCTGCTGGGCCGCCTCGACAGCAGCTTCGGGCTGCTTATCCCACAGGCGCCCGAGCGTAGCCATCGCCGGCAAACGCGTGAAGCCGTCGCGAAAACGCTGCACCCTGCCCCCTTCATGATCGACGGCAATCAACAGGGGCGGGTTACGCAAAGCGTGAATTTCGGCGGTCAGGGCAGCCAATTGCTCGGGGTCGGCATAATTGCGCGTAAACAGAATGATGCCGCCCACCAGGGGATGACAAAGCCGTTCGCGGTCGAGATCGCTGAGCCGGGTACCGGCGATGTCGATCATCAGCGGGCCATAGGGAAGTTGCTTCATGGACGTTCCAGAATGACGTAAGCAATTGCGTAATCGGCCTCGTCGCTGATCGAAAGATGGGCGACGAGACCTTGGTTTTCGAGCATTTCTTGCAGTTGACCGCAACAGGTCAGGTGCGGCTTGCCCAGTTCGTCGTGGGTGACGGCAATGGCTGACAAGACAGCCGGCGGGCGGATACCGGTGCCCAGCGCCTTGCCGAAAGCCTCCTTGGCGGCAAAACGCTTGGCGAGAAATCGCCCCTTGTCCGGCGCCATTGCGAAACCGGCCATTTCCTGTGGCGCCAGCAGTCTTGCCAGCGCCTTGTCACCGTGCCGATCACACATTTCCTGCAGACGCTTGACGGCGACAATATCGGTGCCGATGCCGTGGATCATTCGCCCTGCCTGGCCGCTTCGCGCATCAGCAACTTTATTTCGCGAACCGCTTCCCGCAAGCCGACGAATACGGCGCGACTGACGATAGCGTGACCGATATGCAATTCGCGAATGCCGACGAGACGCGCGACCGGCTGCACATTGTAATAATTCAGTGCATGCCCGGCATTGAAACGCATGGCAAGTTCGCGAACCAGTTCCCCGGCGGCACGAATCTTGGCCAGTTCCGAAAGTACGGCAGGCGCTTCGGCATCGCGTCCGAATTCGTGGAAGGCGTGGGCATAGGGACCGGTATGGATTTCGCAGACACTGGCCCCAATGCGGGCCGCCGCCTCGATCTGCGGCAACTCCGCATCGATGAACACGCTGGTCACGATGCCGGCGTCCGCCAGCCGGGCGATGACATCTCTCAGTCGCGCCTCCTGCGCCAGCACATCCAGTCCGCCTTCGGTCGTCACTTCGTGGCGACCTTCCGGCACCAGCATCGCCATTTCCGGTTTGAGCGCACAGGCAATGTCTACCATCTCGTCGGTCGCCGCCATCTCCAGATTGAGCTTGACCTGCGTCATTTCGCGCAAGCGACGAACATCCGCATCCTGGATATGGCGCCGGTCCTCGCGCAAATGGACCGTGATGCCATCGGCACCACCGAGGTGGGCCTCGACGGCACCCCACAGCGGATCGGGTTCATAAGTACGCCGCGCTTGGCGGAGCGTGGCGATGTGGTCGATATTGACGCCGAGTTCGATCATAGTTCCTGCAGTTCCCTGAATATCTTGCGTGTTTCGAGTTCCTTGCCAGCCAGATAATAGGCCATCAAAGTGCGCATCAGTTGCTTGGCTTCGAGGCGTGAGCGCGGGTCTGTGAAGTCTTCGGCCTCGAGATCGAGCAAGGTCTTGCCGCTCACCACCTGCGCCGCCTCCTCTGCGTGATCCAGCCTGACCGGGCCCTGTTCCATCCGGTAGGTGTACAACCCCTCCGCGACAATGGCTTCGCCAGCGCCGTCGTGACCGAGCGTTAAACCATAGCCAAGTTCCTGCAGTAGCGCCTTCTCGAAGCTGCGCAGATCCGCTTCGCGCACTTTGCCGCCAGGAACCGCACCAAGCCGGACGAGCATGTCCGCGTAGCGGTCAAACAACCGCTCATGCGCATCCTCTCGGGGCAGCAGGTGCATCAGCAGTTCGTTGAGATAATAGCCGCAGAACAGGGCTTCACCGGCCAGCAGCGGTTGACCGCCCTGCCACTCGGCTTTCATCAGGGTCAGAACCTCACCCTTCCCGGCCCAGGCGATTTCCAGCGGCTGAAAGGCCATCAGCAGGCCGCGAATAGCGGATCGTGGCCGACGTGCACCGCGCGCCAGCAGGGCCATGCGTCCGAAGTTGCGGGAAAAGATTTCAACGATCAGGCTGGTTTCCCGAAACGGGTAGGTGTGCAAGACGTAGGCCGGCTGGCCATCGACTTTGCTGCGCAGGTTCATTCGTAACCGAGGCTTTTCAGCAAGCGCTCGTCATCGTTCCAGCCGGATTTGACCTTGACCCAGATCTCCAGATATACCTTGTTGCCGAACAGGCGCTCCATATCCTGGCGGGCTTCGCTGGCGATCCGCTTGAGCGACTCGCCGCCCTTGCCGATCACGATGGCCTTATGTCCTTCGCGGTCGACGACAATGGCGGCGAATATCCGGCGCAACTCGCCTTCAACCTCGAATTTTTCGACTTCGACTGTCGTCGAATAAGGCAGTTCATCACCCAGCAGGCGAAAGACCTTTTCGCGAATGTATTCAGCTGCCAGGAAACGCTCGCTCTTGTCGGTGAGATCATCTTCAGGAAACATCAAACAATCGTTGGGCAGATGCTTGCGCGCCTCGGCCAGCAGTTGATCGGTCTGGCGCCCCTTGGTGGCACTGACCGGAACGATGGCGGCGTAATCGTGATCCGCCGAAACTTTGGCCAGGAAAGGCAGTAATTCATTGCGATCCTTGAACTGGTCAGTCTTGTTGACGACCAGGATGACCGGCCTGTCTTTCGGCAGCAAACGCACGACCGCCTGATCTTTTGCATCGTAACGTCCGGCTTCGATCACGAAGAGCACCAGATCGACATCGCTCAGCGTTTGCGTCACGCCGCGATTCATTGCCCGATTGAGCGCGTTGGCGTATTTCGTCTGGAAGCCGGGGGTGTCGACGAAAACGTATTGCGCGTCGGGCTGGGTAACGATGCCGGTGATCCGGTGACGCGTTGTCTGCGCCTTGCGCGAGACGATGCTGATTTTTTCGCCGACCAGCCTATTGAGCAAGGTCGATTTGCCAACGTTGGGGCGGCCGACGATTGCGATGTAGCCGGAGCGAATGTTATTCATGCCTTGAGTGCTTTCAGTGCGCTATCGGCGGCAGCCTGCTCGGCCAGACGCCGACTGCTGCCCTGGCCGACGGTGCGCAGGGACGGGCTGTCGATTTCGCAGGCGACCTCAAAACGCTGGTCATGGGCGGCACCGCTGGCTTCAATCAGCTGATAACGGGGCAAGGCTTTTTTTCTGCCCTGCAGCCACTCCTGCAAACGGGTTTTTGCATCCTTGCCAACCTGACCAGGAACCAGTTCGTCAAACAGTGGAAGAAAGAGGCGTGCGATCAAGGATTGCGCCGCTTCAAATCCGCCGTCAAGATAAACTGCGCCGATCAGCGCTTCCACCGCATCGGCAAGGATCGATGGGCGTTGGCTGCCGCCACTTTTCAACTCGCCCTCACCCAGGCGCAGGAAACTGCCGAGATCCATGGTGGCCGCGAGGCGGTGCAAGGCGTCCTGACGCACCAGATTAGCTCGCAACCTTGAGAGATCGCCTTCGGCAAGCGCCGGGTAACGCCTGAAGAGCGCCAGGGCGATCACGCAGTTGAGAATGCCGTCGCCGATGAATTCCAGTCGCTCGTTATTGGGAATTCCAAAACTGCGATGGGTCAGCGCATTCTGTAGCAGGGTGGTGTCCGAAAACGTGTACCCGAGTGCGCTCATCAGCGCCGAGAGTCTTGCCACTTAATGCTCAGCCGTCGAGCCCTTGTAATTGATCACCAGACTGACGTTGGCGAACAACGGAATCTTCTTGTCGTAGTCGAACGACGCGACGATCTTGCCGCCGTCCTTGGAAATATCGAGTTGATCGGATCTGAATTCGAGACTGTCGATATTGGCGAAATTGTCGAATGTCTTGCGGACTTCAGCCACGGTGGCATCGGGACCGACCTTGTTGACCGTAGCCTTGGCGTCCTTGAGGACCTTGTAGTACTCGATGGTTGTCGGTGCCACCTTCATTCCGAGTATGGCCACCAGGGCAATGACGATACCCCAGAAGATCAGCCCGGACAGGGCCACGCCACGTTGATGCTTCATTCCGTTTCTCCTTAGTTGAAGGAACCAATCCGAGACAAATCAAGACCCTTCGGGGGGATCAGCGAATACATGTGGAACCAGATGAAAAATGCCTTCCCGACAATGTTCTCATCCGGCACAAAACCCCAGAACCGGCTGTCACGGCTATTGTCGCGATTGTCGCCCATCATGAAATAATGTCCCGGTGGCACCTTGCATATGACACCAGTCGCATTGTAGGTGCAATTTTCGCGGTAGGGAAACTGTGTCGCATCCGGGATGAAGGCCGGCGCATCGCTGTCGTTAAGATAGCGATGCTCTACATTTCCCAGTTTCGCAACGTACTGTTCGGAATAGTAGAGCCGTTCGGGATGGAGGTAATCGGCTGCTTTGTTTGTCTCGACAACCTGACCATTTACGGTCAGACGCTTATTCTGATAGGCAACGGTATCACCAGGTAAGCCGATCACGCGCTTGATGTAGTCGAGCGAAGGATCCTCGGGGTAGCGAAAGACCATCACGTCGCCGCGTTGCGGTTCGTTGATGCTGATAATCTTCTTGTTGATCACCGGCAGGCGGATACCGTAAGTGAATTTGTTCACCAGGATGAAATCACCCACTTCCAGTGTCGGAATCATAGACCCCGAGGGGATCTTGAACGGCTCGAACAAAAAGGAACGAAGCACGAAGACGATTAGAATGACCGGGAAAAAGCTGGCGCCCCACTCCACCCAGAGCGGTTCCTTGGCATTCGTCGCGCGCAATTTGCGGAATTTCAGGACGTCGACCGCGTAAAGCACGCCGGTGACGAGCGTCAGCACCAGAAGGATCAGGGCAAAATTCATGATGTAGCTCTCAGTTATCGACGCGCAGTACGGCGAGGAAGGCTTCCTGCGGGATTTCCACGCTGCCTACCTGCTTCATGCGTTTCTTGCCGGCCTTCTGCTTTTCCAGCAGTTTTTTCTTGCGGGTGATGTCACCGCCATAGCACTTGGCCAACACGTCCTTGCGCATCGCCTTGACGTTTTCGCGGGCGATGATGTGCGAACCGATGGCGGCCTGGATTGCGACATCGTACATCTGGCGCGGGATCAGTTCACGCATCTTGGAGGCCAGTTCGCGGCCGCGATATTGAGCGTTCGAGCGATGCACGATCAATGACAGCGCATCGACCTTTTCACTGTTGATCAGGATGTCCAGTTTGACCACATCGGCCGCGCGGTATTCCTTGAAGTCGTAATCGAGCGAAGCGTAGCCTTTGGAGCAGGATTTTAGCTTGTCAAAGAAATCCATGACCACTTCGGCCATCGGCATTTCATAGACCAGCTTTACCTGGCGACCGTGGTAGTGCATGTCGACCTGGTTGCCCCGCTTCTGGTTGCAGAGGGTAATCACGTTGCCGAGATAATCCTGCGGCACGAAAATCGTCGCGGTGATGATTGGTTCGCGGACTTCCTCGATCTTGCTGATCTCGGGTAGTTTGGCCGGGTTTTCAATCTGGACGACGCTGCCGTCACGCTGCACGATCTCATAGACCACAGTCGGCGCGGTCGTGATCAGATCCTGGTCGAATTCACGCTCCAGCCGCTCCTGGACAATTTCCATGTGCAGCAGGCCAAGGAAGCCGCAGCGGAAACCGAAACCGAGGGCCTGCGACACTTCGGGCTCATATTGCAGCGAAGCATCGTTCAGCTTGAGTTTTTCCAGCGATTCGCGCAGCGAATCGTACTGATTCGATTCCACCGGGTACAGACCGGCAAAAACCTGCGGCTTTATTTCCTTGAAACCGGGCAGCGGCACGGCTGCCTTGTGATCGAGTTTGGTAATCGTGTCGCCGACCTTGGCGGCTTTGAGTTCCTTGATGCCGGAAATGACAAAACCCACTTCGCCCGCGCTCAGGCATTCCCGCGGAACCGATTTGGGAGAAAAGACACCGACCTGCTCGCACAATTGCTGGGCGCCGGTCGCCATGAAAAATAGCTTGTCCTTCGGGCGCAGTACGCCATCGACGACACGAACCAGCATGACCACACCGACGTAGTTGTCAAACCACGAATCGATGATCAAGGCCTTCAGCGGCGCTTCCGGATCGCCCTTAGGCGGCGGGATGCGGGCAACCACGGCTTCGAGAATGTCCTCGACGCCCAGCCCGGTCTTGGCCGAGGCCAGCACCGCATCGGTCGCGTCGATGCCGATCACGTCCTCGATCTCCTGGCGTGCGTTGTCCGGGTCGGCTGACGGCAGGTCGATCTTGTTGAGCACCGGCACGACTTCGACATCCAGGTCGAGCGCCGTGTAGCAGTTGGCCACAGTTTGCGCTTCGACACCCTGCGAAGCATCGACCACCAGCAATGCACCTTCGCAGGCCGACAGGGAGCGCGAAACCTCGTACGAAAAGTCCACGTGCCCCGGCGTGTCGATCAGATTCAGGTTGTAAGTCTTGCCATCGCGCGCCTTGTATTGCAGCGCGGCCGTCTGGGCCTTGATGGTAATCCCGCGTTCGCGCTCGATATCCATCGAATCGAGCACCTGGGCTTCCATTTCACGGTCGGAAAGCCCTCCGCACAGGTGAATGATGCGATCGGCCAGCGTCGATTTGCCGTGGTCGATGTGGGCGATGATGGAAAAATTACGGATATGATCCATTGCTGCTAGTAAAAAAGGGCGCTTATCCGGCGCCCTTCCCTGTTCAGAAGACCCTGAATTTTAGCGGATTCCGGCCAAATATTCACGGACTTTAGGCGCGTCGAGGAAGTAGTGGCAAAGTTCGACGTCGCCATGCAGCAGCACCGGCACCCGTTCGTCATACTTTGCTTCAAGCGCCGGGCAGGCGTCGACGTCGATCACGTTCACATGCGCATCGAACTCGGCGGTCAGCGGCGCCAACGCCACCTCCATGTCGTGACAAAGGTGGCAGTAGCTACGGCTGAGCAGGGTCAGTTCAGTTGCCATTCAGGCCCTTGATGGTGACGAAGGTCTGCATTTCACCACGCCGGATAAGCAAGGTGACATTGCTGCCCTTTTCAAACTGGCCAAGCAACTTGTTGAACTGATCGACCGTCTTGATTTCTGTCGTTGCACCCTTGCTGATCAAGGCGACGATGATGTCGCCGGGCCGCAAATCCGTGCGCGAGCCTGCACCACGGACATCTTCGACCAACAGTCCGGAAGACATCTTCAACTCGCGTTTTTGCTCCACGCTCAGTTCGCTGACCACCAAGCCGAGTCGATTGGCTTGCTGCTCAGGTGGTTTGGCACCGCGCCCCTGACGATTGGCGGCCGTTTTCTCATCGACCATTTCGCCAACCGTGACTGCGATATCGCGGGTCGTACCTTTGCGCCAGACCTGCAGGGTCGAACGGGTGCCTGGCTTGGTCGCTGCCACCAGACGCGGCAAGTCGGCAGACGCATTGATCGGCTTGCCATCGAATTTGAGGATGACGTCGCCGGGCTCCAGCCCGGCCTTGTCCACCGGCCCGCCCTTTTCGACTGCGTTGACGACGGCACCCATCGGCTTGCTCAAGCCCAGCGATTCCGCGAGCTCCTTGTTGACCTCCTGGATCACGACACCGAGGCGGCCACGGCTGACCTTACCGGAAGCGCGTAGCTGGTTCTGAATTTCCATGGCCACGTCGATCGGGATCGCGAATGAAACGCCCATGTAGCCGCCGCTACGGCTGTAGATCTGTGAGTTGATGCCGACCACCTCTCCACGCATGTTGAACAGCGGTCCACCAGAGTTACCGGGATTGATCGCCACGTCGGTCTGTATGAAGGGCACGTAGTTTTCCTGCGGCAGGGAACGCCCCTTGGCGGAAACGATGCCGGCGGTGACCGAGTTGTCGAAGCCGAACGGGGAACCAATGGCGACAACCCATTCGCCGACCTTCAGTTGGGCAGGATCGCCCAGTTTGACGGCGGGCAGGCCGCTAGCCTCGATCCGGATGAGGGCCACATCGGTGCGTTTGTCGGCGCCGATGATCTTTGCCTTGAATTCCCGTTTGTCGGTCAGACGGACGGTGACCTCGTCGGCGCCATCGACGACATGAGCATTGGTCAGGATGAAACCATCGCCACTAACGATGAAACCGGAACCGAGCGATTTGTTCTCGAATTCGCGCGGTGCCGCCCCGCCGGGATGACGTGGAATGAAGCGTTTGAAAAATTCGAAAGCCGGATCGTTCTCATCGAAGGGAAACGGCGACATCTGGCTGCTGCGGGTGACTTGCGTCGTACTGATATTGACGACCGCCGCACCCTGCTTCTCGGCGAGCTCAGTGAAATCCGGCAGGCCGCGGGACTGCGCCACCGCCGTCGATGACAGAACAATGAATGACAAAAGTGCCAAGAAGCGTTTCATCGGCATCTACCTCCTGAATTGCTTAAGACGAATGCGAAACGATATGGGGATGGAATGCGGGATCGTCAACTCTCAGGGCCGCCCGGCGCCTGACATACAGGAAGGCAATCACCAGCCCTGCCAGCGCACCGAGCATCGCGCCAGGATCACCACTGACCTGCATGCCGATCAGCGCGCCGGCGATAGCTGCGGTCAACGGAAAAATATAGGCCAAATTCGCGGTTTTGCGAATGCTCCCGGCGGGCACCGCGATCGTCACCCGGTCGCCGACGCGAACATCGGTATCACTGGCGACCCGGTATTGCCTGGGACCGCTACAAAACATCTGCGTCAGTTGCTGCCCGCCGCAGCCGCCTTTTTCGTGACAACGCCCGCAACCGCCCTGCTCTACCTCGACCACGGCAATTCCGTCGAGTAGTTCGCGGACAGTGCCGCGGACCGTATTTTGTTCAGCATTCATGATTTACCACCGCCGATCAGGCGCTATGTCGAGCAAGGGCCGCAACTTGCTGGCGACTGCCTCGCGGGCCCGGAAGATGCGCGATCTTACGGTACCGATAGGACAGTCCATCATGCTGGCGATCTCCTCGTAAGAGAGTCCTTCGATCTCGCGCAAGACGATCGCTGTGCGCAATTCTTCCGGAAGCGCATCCATGGCCGCATTGACGGTCTGCCCGATCTGCTTGGACAACAGCAGGCTTTCCGGGGTATTGATATCGCGCAGCTGATCGGCGGATTCGAATGTTTCAGCTTCCTCGCTGTCGAATTCCGTCGAGGTCGGTGCGCGACGTCCCTGGGCAACCAGATAGTTCTTGGCAGTATTGATGCCGATCCGGTAAAGCCACGTGTAAAAAGCACTGTCACCACGAAACGAAGGCAATGCGCGGTAAGCCTTGATGAACGCTTCCTGAGCGACATCCTCGACCTCGGCCGGATCGCGGATGAAGCGCGAAAGCAAGCGTCCCAGTTTGCGCTGGTACTTGGTCACCAACTGGTCGAAGGCATGCTGATCGCCGCCTTGCGCCCGTTCGACCAGTGCCTGGTCGATTTCGCGCTCGCTCATGAACTGGAATTCTCCCTTGGGGGCTCGTCGTTAGTCTCGTTGTGGCTTGCAGTATAACTTAGCGGATTTACGCCTGTGGACACCTCGTTTGCCATAATTGTGACCAAGTGTAACGGCCGGCACAGACCCATGCGTGCTATATTTCAAAACAAAAACACTGTGATCGAGAACAGTCTTGCTTAATTTCGACGTACTTATTATCGGTAGTGGCTTGGCCGGTCAGTCCGCTGCCCTGCGCTTGGCTCAACATTGCCGCGTTGCTCTTGTCAGCAAGCGGGCGCTGGAAGACTCGGCTTCGGGTTGGGCGCAAGGCGGCATCGCCGCAGTCCTCGACAGCCGTGATTCCATCGAAGCCCACATTCACGACACGCTGGTTGCCGGTGCCTGGCTCAACGACGAGAAGGCAACCCGCTTCGTCGTCGAAAACGGTCGGCGCGCCATCGAATGGTTGATCGACCAGGGCGTTCCCTTTACCAAGGACGCATCCGGCTATCATCTGACGCGCGAGGGTGGCCACAGCGCACGCCGCGTCATCCATGTCGCCGATGCCACCGGCGCCTCGGTTCAGGAAACGCTGACCCGCAAGGTGCGCGCCACGCCGAACATCACGGTTTTCGAGAGCCACATCGCAATTGACCTGATTACCGGCGAAAAACTCGGCACGGACGAAAAACGCTGTTTCGGCGCCTACGTGCTCGATAGCCGCAACGGCGAAGTCGTCACCATGGGCGCCGCCAACACGCTGATCGCCACCGGCGGTGCCGGCAAGGTCTATCTCTATACGACCAATCCCGACACCTCGACCGGTGATGGTATTGCCATGGCCTGGCGGGCCGGTTGCCGCGTTTCAAACATGGAATTCATCCAGTTCCATCCGACCTGCCTGTATCACCCACAGGCGAAGTCATTCCTGATCTCCGAAGCGGTGCGCGGCGAAGGCGGCTTGCTGTGCCTGCCTGATGGCACGCGTTTCATGCCCGAGCATGACGAACGCGCCGAATTGGCGCCGCGCGACATTGTCGCCCGTGCTATCGACTTCGAGATGAAGAAGCGTGGCCTGGACTGTGTCTTTCTGGATATTTCCCACAAGGGCGAGAATTTTATCCGCGAGCATTTCCCGAATATCCATGCCCGCTGCCTGGAACTGGGCATCGACATCGCCCGCGAACCGATTCCCGTCGTGCCGGCAGCACATTACACCTGCGGTGGCATCATCAGCGACCTGCGTGGCCGCACCGATGTTCCCGGTCTTTACGTTGCCGGCGAAGCCTCGTGCACCGGCCTGCACGGCGCCAACCGGCTGGCTTCGAATTCGCTCCTCGAATGCCTGATTTTTGCGGAAGCTGCGGTCAACGACATTTTAGGCAGCAAAACCCGGCCCTTCCCCAGTTTGCCGCAATGGGACGAAAGCCGCGTCACCGATGCCGATGAGGAAGTCGTCATTTCCCACAACTGGGACGAGTTGCGCCGCTTCATGTGGGATTACGTCGGCATCGTCCGCACCACCAAGCGCCTGAAGCGCGCGCAGCATCGCATTCGCTTGCTGATGCGGGAAATCGAGGAGTTCTACGCCAATTTCCGGGTCAGCCACGACCTGATCGAACTGCGCAACCTGGTCGTCACGGCCGACTTGATCGTGCGCTGCGCCATGCAACGCAAGGAAAGCCGCGGCTTGCACTATTCGCGCGACTACCCGGAGGTGTTGCCGCGGATAAGGAGTACGGTACTCAGGGGCCGTCGCCCGCCTCGACACTGATTTCCGCTCGCCAGCGCAAAAAAACGCGCAGGCGCCGGAAATCTTCGGATTTCATGGTGTCGACCGCAACGATCAGCAAAAACGGCCCTGCCTCCGTTTTCAACCGGGCAACTGTCAACCAAGGATGAACTGTGGCGCCTGGCAACAAGCTGGCGTCGATGAATCGGTCAGTGCCGGTGGGCGCCAGCAGAATATTTCCAGACTGCTCCAGCCGGATCGCCGATGGCAAATTTGCAAGCTGGCGCCAGGCCAGGAGCGCGGTGATCGCAAGAAATAGGCAAATCGCTGCCCGAACGCCGATCGACCAAGGCATCGTGATTACCATGCCAACAGCCATAATGGTCGTTGTAGCAAGCGCCAGTACCAGAAAAAGCGAACGGCGCAGTCCGATGGTGATCGGAAACTGCACCGCCCTATTCCCTGCAAAAACTGCCTAAATTCGTTTGAAGACCAGCGAACCGTTGGTGCCGCCGAAGCCAAAGTTGTTCTTCAATGCAAATTCGATTTGCATCGGCCGCGCCACATTGGCGCAGTAGTCCAGATCGCACTCCGGGTCCTGATTGAAGATATTGATGGTCGGCGGCGAAATCTGGTGATGGATGGCGAGCACGGTGAACAAAGACTCGACGCCGCCGGCACCACCCAACAGATGGCCGGTCATCGATTTGGTCGAGTTGACGACGATGCTACGCGCGGCGTCGCCGAAAGCCGCCTTGATGGCATCCGATTCGTTCTTGTCGCCGAGCGGCGTCGAGGTGCCATGCGCGTTGACGTATTGAACATCGGAGGGGCCGATACCGGCGTTCTTCAACGCATTGACCATGGAGCGGCGCGGACCATCCATGTTCGGTGCCGTGATGTGATAAGCATCGGCGCTCATGCCGTAGCCGACCACTTCGGCGTAGATCTTCGCGCCGCGCGCCTTGGCGTGTTCGTATTCTTCAAGCACCAGGACGCCGGCGCCTTCGCCCAGTACGAAACCGTCGCGATCCTTGTCCCACGGACGGCTGGCCGTGGTCGGATCGTCGTTTCGGGTCGAGAGGGCGCGGGCAGCGCAGAAGCCACCCATGCCGAGCGGCGACACCGTCGATTCGGCACCGCCGGCGACCATCACGTCGGCATCGCCGTATTCGATCAGGCGTGCAGCTTCGCCGATCGAGTGCGTGCCGGTCGTGCAGGCGGTGACGATGGCGAGATTCGGGCCTTTGAAGCCGAATTCGATCGACAGGTTGCCGGAGATCATGTTGATGATCGAGCCAGGAACGAAGAACGGCGACACCTTGCGTACGCCGGACGCGTTGTACTCGTCCTTGGTCTCCTCGATCAGCGGCAGGCCGCCAATGCCGGAGCCGATGGCGACACCAATGCGCTCGGGATCGGCAGCGCCTTCCTTGTCCAGTCCGGCATCCCGGACAGCCTGTATCCCGGCAGCCAGGCCGAAATGGATGAAAGTATCCATGCGGCGCGCATCCTTGGCGGAGATGTAGCTGGTGATGTCGAAATTTCTGACTTCACCGGCGAATCGAACCGGGAAGGTGGATGTATCGAATCTGGTGACAGGGCCAATGCCCGAACGGCCGGCAATAATATTCTGCCAGCCCTCTTCGACGCTGTTTCCAACCGGGCTGATGAGCCCCAGACCAGTAACTACAACTCTACGACGTGCCAAGGTGAGCTCCGAACGCAAATGTGGCAAGGCCGGCCATGGGGCCGGCCTTGTCGGGATCGACCGAAATGGATTACTTCTTGTTGGCGAGGATGAAATCAACCGCCTGCTGGACCGTGGTGATCTTCTCGGCCTGCTCGTCCGGGATCTCGCACTCGAACTCTTCTTCGAGTGCCATGACCAGCTCGACGGTGTCCAGGGAATCCGCGCCCAGATCGTCCACGAAAGAGGACTCGTTCTTGATGTCCGCTTCGTTCACGCCCAGTTGTTCGGCGACGATCTTCTTGACGCGCTCTACGATGTTATCCATTCGAAAAACTCCTTCCCCTCAGGGGTACGAAAAAAAACGTTGTGATTCTACCAAAAGCCGAAGCTTAACGAAATCAATCCATGAACATGCCGCCATTGACATGCACGGTGGTACCCGTGACATATGCTGCGGCAGGCGAAACCAGAAAACCGACGGCACCGGCGATATCTTCCGGCGTACCAGCCCGCGCCAGCGGAATGGATGCCAGCATGGCCGCCTTCTGCTCTTCGGTCAAGGCGTGCGTCATGTCGGTGGCGATAAAACCCGGCGCCACGCAGTTGACCGTGATGTTGCGGCTACCCAGTTCACGGGCCAGCGAACGGCTCATGCCGGCGACCCCCGCCTTGGCGGCGCAGTAATTGGCCTGGCCCGGGTTGCCGGAATAGCCGACAACCGACGTGATGTTAACAATACGGCCAAAGCGCGCCTTCATCATGCCGCGCATGACGCCGCGCGACAAGCGGAAGACCGCTTTCAGATTCGTGTCGATGACGGCATCCCACTCGTCGTCGCCCATGCGCATGCTCAGGTTGTCGCGGGTGATGCCGGCGTTGTTGACGAGGATGGTAATGACGCCGAAGGATTTGGCGATTTCTGCCAAGGCCGCATCGGTCTGCGCGGTATCGGTAACATCAAGAACGATCCCCTTGCCCTTGATGTCAGCCTCTGCCAGATAGGCTGAAATGCCGTTGGCGCCGCTCTCGCTGGTTGCCGTACCGATAACCGTCGCGCCCTGACGGCCAAGTTCGTGGGCGATGGCCCGGCCGATACCTCGGGTAGCACCGGTAACGAGGGCGATCTTGTCGTTCAGCATCCGCTTACTCCAGACCGAGGTTGGCTTCGATCGACGCGGCATCGGCGAGTGCGACGCCTGTAACGCCATCCGCGCACCGCTTGGTCAGACCGGCCAAAACCTTGCCCGGACCACACTCTGCCACGGTCGACACGCCCAAAGAGGCCATTTTCTGAATGGTCTCGACCCAGCGCACGGGATTGTAGGCCTGACGAATCAGGGCATCCTTGATGCGCGCAGGATCGTTTTCGATCACCACGTCGACGTTGTTGATGACCGGAATGGCCGGTTCATTCAGTGTCAGCTCGGCCAGACGAGCCGCCAGTTTATCGGCGGCCGGGCGGATCAGCGACGAATGGAATGGCGCGGAAACCGGCAGCGCCTTCGCCATTTTGGCGCCGCGCGCCTTGCACGCATCCATGGCGCGTTCGACGGCCGCCTTGTGGCCGGCGATCACCGTCTGTCCGTTGGCATTGAAATTGACGGGTTCAACCACTTCGCCCTGCCCTGCTTCAGTACACGCGGCGATGATGCCGGGCGTATCCAGGCCGAGAATGGCGGCCATGGCGCCGGTGCCGAGCGGCACGGCTTCCTGCATCGCAGCGGCACGCAGGCGAACCAGAGGTACGGCGTCCTTGAAATCGATGACACCGGCGGCAACCAGCGCCGAATATTCGCCAAGGCTATGCCCGGCGACGACAGCCGGCTTGCGACCACCTTTTTCGCACCACAGGCGCCAGGCGGCGATGCCGGCCGTCAGCATGACTGGCTGGGTATTGACAGTTTGGGTCAGCACCTCGGCCGGGCCTTCGGCGACCATGGCCCACAGGTCGTCGCCCAGTGCGGTGGACGCTTCGTCAAAAGTGGCGCGAACCACGGCCGCGTCACCGTAAGCTGTCATCATGCCAACGCTCTGCGAGCCCTGGCCGGGAAAGACGAATGCAAAAGACATGTCAGGAGTCTCCTGGATCAGAATTCAAGCAGGGCCGCGCCCCACGTAAAGCCGCCGCCAACGCCTTCAAGCAGCACTTTCTGGCCACGCTTGATGCGGCCATCGCGTACCGCTTCGTCAAGTGCCAGCGGCACCGATGCGGCCGACGTATTGCCATGGCGATCTACGGTAACGATGACCTTGCTGCGGTCGACACCCAGTTTCTTTCCGGTTGCCTCAATAATCCGGATGTTGGCCTGATGGGGGATCAGCCAGTCGACATCGCTGGTATGAATGCCGGCGCCATGGCAAACCTCTTCAGCGACATCGGCAAGGACACGTACGGCGAATTTGAATACCGCCTGACCATCCATGCGCAGGAAGGGGTCGCCGGTGACCTGGCCGCCACAGATCTGGCCCGGAACGTTCAGGATGCCATTCTGGCTACCATCGGCGTGCATCGCGGTAGCCAGGATTCCAGGCTGCTCTGCAGCTTCGAGTACCACTGCCCCGGCGCCATCGCCGAACAGGACACAGGTGCCGCGGTCATTCCAGTCGAGAATGCGCGAAAAAACCTCGGCTCCGATCACAAGGGCTTTTTTGTGGCTACCGGATCGAATGAACTTTTCGGCGACGCCGAGCGCGTAGGTAAAACCTGCGCATACCGCCTGGATGTCAAAGGCTGCGGCGCCCTTGTTGCCGAGCTTGCCCTGGATCAGGCATGCCGTGCTGGGAAAAACAAAATCCGGCGTCGAGGTGGCGACGATGATCAGATCGAGATCGCCAGCCGCCAAGCCGGCCATTTCAAGCGCCCGCTGGGCGGCAACGAGGCCTAATTCACTCGATGTCGTACCCGGTTCCGCCAAGTGGCGGCTACGGATTCCGGTTCGCGTGACAATCCATTCGTCGCTAGTCTCGATGCCGCGTGCGGCCAGATCGTCGTTGCTGACGGGAAGGCCCGGCAAATAGCTGCCAGTACCGATCAGGCGTGCATACATCAGTTGCTTTCCTCCGTTCTGGCTGGCTTCAGACACGCAGTCTGGGCGATACGCTCGGCAATGCGCTCAAGCACGCGGTTTTCGGCAGCATCGTAGGCTCGCCCAATGGCGAAGCCAAATGAAAATGCATCGGCCGAGCCGTGGCTCTTGACCGAAATGCCGCGCAAACCAAGCAGGATCGCCCCGTTATAACGGCGATGATCGAAACGCTGCTTGAAGTTGTTCAGTACCGACATGGCAATCAGGGCAGCCAACTTGGTCAGCCAATTGCGCTTGAACTCATTGCGCAATGAGGAACCGAGCATCTGCGCCAGGCCTTCCGAAGTCTTGAGCGCCACGTTGCCGACGAAGCCGTCGCAAACGATGACGTCCGCCTCGCCCTTGTAGATTCCATCGCCTTCGACATTGCCGACGAAGTTGAGCCCGGATTCGCGCAGCAAGTCTGCAGCCGCCTTGACGGCTTCGTTGCCCTTGATCTCCTCTTCGCCAATATTGAGGAGACCTACGGTAGGACGATCCTTGTGCTCCATTGCCGAAATCAGCATGGCACCCATGATGCCGAACTGCAGCAGGTGTTCCGGCCCGCAATCGACGTTAGCGCCCAGATCGAGCATGTGGGTATGCCCGTTTGCCGTCGGCAGCGGCGCACAGATGGCTGGTCGCTCGATGCCGGGCAGCATCTTCAGCACAAAACGGGAGATTGCCATCAAGGCGCCTGTATTGCCCGCCGACACGCAAGCATCCGCCTCGCCATTCTTGACGAGATTGATGGCGACCCGCATCGACGAATCCTTCTTGCCGCGCAAGGCAAGTGCGGGCGACTCATCCATTTCGACGACTTCGGAGGCATGAACCAGGCGCAGACGCGGGCTCGCCTCCTGCTTGCCCAGCAACGGCAACAGGATTTCTTCGCGTCCGACGAGGATCAGATTGGCGCCGGGATGATCTTCGAGGAAACGAAGCGCCGCCGGGACCGTCACCGACGGCCCGTGGTCTCCCCCCATGCAATCGATGGCAATGCGGGCTGTCATGGCAAAAGAAAAGGCAGGCGGCCCGCAACGAGCCGCCTGCCCCTTCAATAAACGATTACTCGCCCTTGGCCTTCAGAACCTTCTTGCCGCGGTAGAAACCGTTGGGAGAAATATGGTGACGCAGATGCGTTTCACCGGTCGTCGGCTCGACAGCCAGCGGCGGGGCGACCAGGAAGTCGTGGGCGCGGTGCATGCCACGCTTGGAAGGGGATTTCTTGTTTTGTTGAACGGCCATGTTGATACTCCAAAAAAATCAGTTCGGCTTGCCTTTAAACCCGGCCAGCGCCGCAAACGGATTGATCCGCTCACCGGCATTGGCCGCGCCAGGCAAACCACATTTTTCGTGCCGCGGCGCGACCGGAACAGCCAGGAGAATCTCATCTTCCACCAACTCGGCTATATCCAGTTCGCCTGCCACCGGCAGGAAATCACGAGTGTCATCTTCCAACTCTTCTTGCGACAATTCCTTGCCTTCGGGAATCAATTCCAGATGACAATCGATGTCGAGTTCGAAACGGATAGCTTCCAGGCAACGCTGGCAGGCCAACGGGAGCACCCCGTTAGCTTCCAGATGCAGCATGGATTGTCCGCGCTCCCCCTTGTACCCTTCGATCCGGAAAGCGAACTCTCCGGAAATGTCCGCCAGCAAATCATGCAGGCGTTCCAGGCTGGCAACAGCCAATGTTCCTTCAAGAACACGGCCATCCCGGGCAAACGCGAAACTGTCCGAAATCTTTTTCAATCCTGAGCGGTTCCGACTTAAACGCGAGATAATAATATTTTTAGTCTTCCAAGTCAAAACTAAGTGCTGCCTCAAGACTCTTTTGCAAGCACTTGTTGCAATAGAATATTTATGCCCCAGAAACAGCTCGTATTGGCCTCGACTTCGCCCTATCGTCGCGAACTGCTTGGCCGCCTCGGCCTGCCGTTCGTGGTCGCCAACCCGGATACCGACGAAACCGCTCTTCCCGGCGAAACGCCCACCGCCATGGCGTTGCGCCTGTCCGAGGCCAAGGCGCGCGCCGTCGCGAAACAGCATCCCGAGGCACTGATCATCGGCAGCGACCAGGTCGCCGAAATGGACGGCCGGATTTTTGGCAAGCCGGGAACGCACGACAAAGCGGTCGAGCAATTGCGAGCGCTTTCTGGGAAGACGGTCAATTTCTTTACTGGCCTGTGCGTCCTGGACGCGACAACCGGTCAGGCAGAACTGTGCGGCGTACCGACCCTGGTTGGATTCCGGGAACTGGGCGACGCGGAAATCGAAGCCTATCTGCGCCGTGAACCGGCCTACAACTGCGCCGGCTCGGCCAAATCGGAAGGACTCGGCATTGCCTTGCTGACCCGAATCCACGGCGACGATCCAAACGCGCTGGTTGGCTTGCCGCTGATCGCACTTTGCGAACTGCTTCGCAAACACGGAATGAATGTTCTGTGACTTGCGGCACGCTCTACCTGATCCCGGTGCCGCTGGGCGCCGTCTCCCCCGAGATGTCGTCACCGGCCAGCGCTCTGGCGCGGGTGCGCCCGTTGACCCATTTCGTGGTCGAAAACGCCAAGTCGGCGCGTGCTTTTCTCAAGGCCGTCGGAACCGATGCGCCGCTGCAAGCGCTGCAACTTGAAGAACTCAATGAGCACACCCGTACCGAAGCGCTCGATCGCCTGCTTGCCCCGCTACGTGCCGGCCACGATGTCGGCCTGCTGTCTGAAGCCGGTTGTCCGGCTGTCGCCGACCCAGGGGCTGATCTGGTGGCGTTGGCTCAGCGCGAAAATATTCGTGTTGTTCCGCTGATTGGCCCCTCCTCGATCCTGCTGGCCCTGATGGCCTCGGGGCTCAATGGCCAGCGCTTTGCTTTTCAGGGCTACCTGCCAGCCAAGGAAGCCGAGCGGGCAAAAATGCTGCGCGATCTCGAAAGCGAATCGCGCAAACGGCGCCAGACGCAAATCTTCATCGAAACGCCGTATCGCAACCGTCAATTACTCGTCGGCATTCTGCAGACCTGCCAGCCGGCTACACGGTTAACGGTGGCGACCGACCTTAGCCTGCCGGGTGAATCCGTGCTGACACGGACGATTCAGCAGTGGAAAAAACAAACGCCGCCCGATATCGAGCGGCGTCCCACTGTATTTCTGATGCTCGCCTGAGCGAATTTCAGCGCATGCTGAAACTGGCCGAACTTTCGAAAACACCCTTCCAGAAGCTGTTGACCGCAGTTGCCCCGAAGCGCTTGGCAAAACGTTCCGCAATATTTTCCTTGACGGTGTAGTCGAGCACTTTCTCGGCCTTGATCACGTCGCGAGCCACCGAGTCTACGCTGCCGAAATCGTCGGCGAGACCAAGTTTGACGCTTTGTTCGCCAGTCCAGGCCAGGCCGGAGAATATTTCCGGTGTCTCTTTCAGACGATCGCCCCGCCCTGCCTTGACGACATCGATGAATTGTTTGTGTATTTCATCCAGCATGGTTTGGGCGATGGCGTTCTGTTCAGGGTTCGCCGGGGAGAACGGATCGAGAAAGCCCTTGTTGCTGCCGGCCGTCAACAAGCGCCGATCCACCCCGAGTTTGTCCATGGTGCCGGTAAACCCGAAGCCGTTCATCAGCACGCCGATGGACCCTACGATACTGGCCCGGTTGACGTATATCTTGTCCGCAGCGACAGCAACGTAATAGCCCCCGGATGCGCAAATGTCTTCGACGACGACATAGAGCGGCGTCTCCGGGTGCGCGGTACGCAAACGCCGCATTTCGTCGTTGATGATGCCGGCCTGCACCGGACTGCCCCCGGGGCTGTTGATGCGCACAATGACGCCGGCGACGTTCTTTTCCTTGTACGCTGCCTGCAGCGCTTCGAGCATTTTTTCGGCGTTGGCGGCGCCTCGGTGCTCGATGGTACCGGTCAGTTCGATCAACGCGGTGTGGCGTTCCTGATGCGAGGTTTCAGTGCCCCAGTCGACCAGAGCGGCCAGCACCAGCGTCAGATAAACAAAGCCGAGCACCTTGAAGAATATTCCCCAGCGCCGACTGGCCTTCTGCTCATTGAGCGCAGAAAAGACGAGCTTTTCGAGCGTACGCCGCTCCCAGTCGGAGGAATTGTTGGGGGGTTGGGGATTATCCATTTCCGATTTCTTGCTTTAAAAAGACCTGACCATTCGCCTCGACGACGGGCAGCATCACCAATCCTTTCCCCTGGCAGCGCCCACCCAGACATTGACCCGTTTCGGGAGCATAAAGCGCGCCATGAACCGAGCAGATCAAGTATAGCTTGGAATCGTCGAAGAACTCTCCGGGTTGCCAGTCCAATTGGGCCGGCACGTGGCCGCATTCATTGAGATAACAACGAACCTGGCCGCGGAAACGGATTGCGAAAGCCGCCGCTTCCCGGTGCCCGTGCGTGACAGTGAAGCGGATGCCCTTGCCAGCTTCCGGCAGGTCAGTGCTGGCGCAGATCAGGCGTTGCGCTGCAGCCACGATGCCAATTCCTCCACGTTATGGAGGCAGGCCAGCGGACCATGTTCGGCCAGATGGTCGTGCGGATGGGCGCCGTAGGTCACCGCCAGACTATCGACGCCGGCATTGCGGGCCATCAGCAGATCATGCGAGGTGTCGCCGATCATCACGGTCGACGCCGTAGAAATGCCGAATTCGGCCATCAGTTCCTCCAGCATCTGCGGATGTGGCTTGGAGTGACACTCGTCGGCACAGCGCGAGGCCTGGAACAAGGGACGCAGCCCCGAATGGTCGAGCGCCCGGTCGAGACCGACGCGGCTCTTACCAGTGGCGATGGTCAGCAGGTGGCCTGCCGCCTGCAGATTGGCCAGCAGTTCCGGAATGCCCTTGAACAAGGTCAATTGATGATCGCCCGACAGGTAATGAAAACGGTAGCGCTCGGACATTTCCTGATAGCGGGCCGGGTTCAGATCCGGCACCGCCTGACGCATGGCATCGACCAGCCCGAGACCGATCACGTGACGAGCCTGAGCATCACTCGGCTCAGGCAGGTCGAGATCGCGGCAGGCAGCCTGGATTGACTGCACGATGGCGCCGGCGGAATCCAGCAAGGTGCCATCCCAGTCGAAGACGATCATTTCGTATTTCATGCGCTTCAGAGGCTTCTTCCAAGAATTTGTTCCAGATTGTCGGCGCTGAATTCCCGTGTTTTTTCGGCGTCGACCGCAGCGATGTAGTTTTCGATGCCATGCGGCATTGGCGCGATGAATTCGAGCGGCGCCGCGGTCAGCGGGTGGCGAAAAGCCATCCGCCAAGCGTGCAGGGCCATGCGCTTGAGACCATCGCGCTTGAGGTTCTTGTTCAACGCGAAATCGCCGTACTTTTCATCTCCGAGTATCGGAAAGCCGAGATGGGCGAGATGGACACGAATCTGATGCGTGCGCCCGGTCTTCAGTTGCGCTTCCAACAGGCTAATCTCGGGCCAGCGCGCCAGCAGGCGGAAGACCGTATGCGACGCCTTGCCTTCGGGATTGACCGACACCCGCCGCTCGCCGCTTTCCGTCAGGTACTTGTGTAACGGTAGCTTGACATGCTGGGTGGCATTCATCCAGCGCCCCTTGACCAGCACCAGATAACGCTTGTCGGCGCCGGCACCGTGCTCGCGGAACATGTCGTGCAGCGCCGTCAATGCCAGGCGCTTTTTGCCGACCAGAAGAATACCGGAGGTTTCACGATCCAGCCGATGCGCCAGTTCCAGGAATTTGGACTGCGGCCGCTGCCGGCGCAAGGCTTCGATGACACCGAAACTGACTCCGCTGCCGCCATGAACGGCAATCCCTTCCGGCTTGTCGACGACGAGCAAGGCCTCGTCCTCGTAGAGAATCGGCAGGTCAACACGCTGTTTGGCCGCCTCGTCAACCTCGTTCTGCGGTCGCTCGGCAAGGCGGATCGGCGGAATGCGCAACTTGTCGCCTGCACAAAGGCGATAGGTCGCAGCGACACGCCCGCTATTTACCCGAACTTCGCCACTACGCAGGATGCGATAGAGGTGGCTCTTGGGTACTCCCTTGCAGACCCGAATCAGAAAGTTGTCGAGACGCTGGCCCTGCTCTTCTTCGCCGATCACCAGATGAGTGACGGAATTGTTACCAGCGCTGTTCATTTTCTAATATACTGCCCACGTTTTACGTCTCGGTTTGCAAGAGATTTCGAACCGTCAGACCGTTCGCCCTCGCGCTCAAAGCGCGACCGTCAAACGGCAGGCTCGGGAGCCTCACTTGCGCGACTTGCACAAGCCAGACCAACGTAAAACGACTGGTTAAGTTCACTCACCAAAAGTAGTGATGTTAATGGATTAGCCCGCCGTAAGCACGCACGGATTGCCCGTTGCAGGAATTTTCAGGTTGCGCATTTCAATAAAAAACACGCAACCGTTTGTTGATCAGCACATTCATCATCGCCTTTGCCCTCATCCTTAATGACGCAACCCGATATAGAAACTGTCGCTGCCTGAACGGGCGTTTCCTTGCTGCGTGCCCAAGCGCGCAGGAGCCCAAGAACAATGAAACGCATGCTTTTCAATGCGACACAGGCCGAAGAACTCCGTGTCGCCATTGTCGATGGTCAGAAACTGATCGATCTCGACATTGAATCGGCCGCCAAGGAACAACGTAAGAGCAACATTTACAAGGGTGTCATCACCCGCATCGAACCGAGTCTCGAAGCCTGCTTCGTCGATTACGGCGCCGATCGTCACGGTTTCCTGCCATTCAAGGAAATTTCCCGCAGTTATTTCCAGCCCGGGGTAGAAGTCGGCCGCGCCAAGATTAACGAGGCGCTCAAGGAAGGCCAGGAACTGGTCGTTCAGGTCGACAAGGACGAGCGTGGCAACAAGGGCGCCGCCCTGACCACCTACGTTTCGCTGGCTGGCCGTTATCTGGTTCTGATGCCGAACAACCCGCGCGGTGGCGGCGTTTCACGTCGCGTTGACGGTGACGAGCGCGCCGAACTGCGTGAGACCATGGACAGCCTCGAAGTGCCCAACGGCATGAGCCTGATCGCCCGCACCGCAGCCATCGGCCGTCAGGCCGAAGAACTGCAGTGGGACTTGAACTACCTGCTGCAACTGTGGAGCGCCATCGAGGGCGCCGCCCAGCAGCAATCCGGTGCCTTCCTTATCTACCTCGAAGGCTCCCTGGTCATCCGCGCCATTCGCGACTATTTCCAGCCGGAAATTGGCGAAATCCTGATCGACACCGACGAGGTCTATGAGCAGGCGCGTGCCTTCATGGGTACGGTGATGCCGGGCAACGTCAATCGCGTCAAGCGCTACCGCGACGATGTGCCGCTGTTCTCCCGCTTCCAGATCGAGCACCAGATCGAAACCGCCTTCGTCCGCCAGGTTAACCTGCCCTCCGGCGGCGCCATCGTCATCGATCACACCGAGGCCCTGGTTTCAGTCGACGTCAACTCGGGTCGCGCCACAAAGGGTGCCGACATCGAGGAAACCGCCTTCCGTACCAACATGGAAGCAGCCGACGAACTGGCTCGCCAGCTCCGCCTGCGCGACCTCGGCGGCCTGATCGTCATCGATTTCATCGACATGGAAAACCAGCGCAACCAGCGCGAAGTCGAAAGCCGCCTGCGCGACGCGCTGCGCTTCGACCGCGCCCGTGTCCAGATGGGCAAGATTAGTCGCTTCGGGTTGATGGAACTGTCCCGTCAACGCCTGCGCCCTGCCCTGGCGGAAACCAGCTACATTTCCTGCCCGCGCTGTACCGGCACCGGCCACATCCGCTCCTGCGAATCCGCCGCGCTGCACATCCTACGCATCCTCGAAGAGGAAGCGATGAAGGAAAACACCGGCGCCGTGCATGTCCAGGTACCGGTCGACGTCGCTACCTTCCTGCTCAACGAGAAGCGCCCTGACATCCAGGCCATCGAGTTGCGCCACAAGGTCACGATCCTGATCATTCCGAACATCCATCTCGAAACGCCGGCCCATACCATCACCCGCCTGCGTCACGACGACCTGAACAACGAGGATATTCGTGAGCCGTCCTACAAGATGGTCGATACGCCGCTGGAGGAAGCCACCAAGCTGACCAATGGCAAGGAAGACTCCGGAAAGCCGCGCCAGGAAGCCGTCATCAAGGGAATCTCTCCCGAGCAGCCGGCCCCCAACCTGCCGGAAAAAGCCGTGGCCGAAGCGCCTGCCCCGGTGGCCGTGCAAGCGGAAACCGGGATTTTCTCGAAGATCCTGTCGTGGTTCCGCAGCCCGCCGAAGCCGGCCGAGGTCGCTCCGCCGCCCGAGCCGGTCAAGAAGCCGCGTGAGGGCCGTGGAGATGGTCGCCGCGACCGCAATGACAACCGTCGGGGCGGCCGCAACGGCGGACGCCGTGACGAAGAACGCGGCGAACGCCAGGAACGCGGGAATCGCAACGAGCGCAATGAACGGACTGAACGTAACGGCGAAAAGCCCCAGCGCGACGAATCGAGCGCGGCCAGCGGCGAGCGCCAGGAACGCAAGCCGCGCGGCGAGCGCAAGCCCAAAGGTGAGCGCCAGCAGGCAGAAGCCAACGAAAACAGATTGATGGCGGAATTGCCGGCGGGCGAGACCGGGGTCGAGACGAACGTCGGCAACGCAGCGCCGGAATCTGGCGGCACCGAGGAACAGGGCAACCGTCGACGCGGCCGTCGCGGAGGCCGCGGACGCGGCGAGCGGCGCAACGAAGGCGAAGCCACTACCGAAGTCACTACCAGTAGCGCAGCAGTTGCCGAAACTCCGATGCAAGACGAGGAAACGGTTTCAAGCGCGCCATTGGCAGTTGAAGCCCCCTTCGTTGCAGTTGAAGTGACGCAACCCCCGGTTTCGCCCGTGGTTGAGCCTTCGCCGATCGCCACTGAAGTAGTGCCTTCGGAAACAGTCGTAATCGAGGTCGCTGAACCGGTTGCACTGGCGTCTGTTGCGGTCGACACCGAAAAAACCCCGGAAATGGTCATGCCGCCGGTCGCCACGCCTGAGACGGTGCCTATCGATCTTGACAAGACACTGGCGGAAAGCGGCTTGGTCATGGTGCAAACCACTGCCCCGGCGACGATCATGCAGCCTGAAACGCCGCCGAAACTGGGCCGTCCGCGCAAAGCAAAGACAATTGAGGCGGAACACGATGCACCGCTGCAGATGATTGAAACGCAGAGATAATTCTTCGACGAATAAAGAAAGGCACCCGAGGGTGCCTTTCTTTTTGGGGCGTGAAGATTACTCCGACTTAATTTTCTTCTTGATATCTTCCACCAATCCCTGAGCGGCATCCTCGACCATGTCGAGCACAAGATCGAAGCCGTGACCGAGGCCATAGTAGGGATCGGGGACTTCGTCATCGTCAAAGTTTTTGGAGTAATCCATGAACAACTTTATCCGGTCATGCGCTTCCTGTGGCGCCATGCGCCGCAGGTTGTCCAGATTGCTTTTGTCCATCGCCAGAATCAGGTTGAAGTAGTCGATATCCTGACGCGCTACCTTGCGTGCCCGCAACTGGGAAAGGTTGTATCCCCGCGCGAGCGCCGCGCGTTGGGTTCTGGCATCCGGCGCTTCGCCGACGTGATAGCCATGCGTGCCGGCAGAATCAACTTCAACTAAATTACCCAAGCCATTGATTCGTATTAATTTACGTAACACAACCTCCGCGGTGGGCGAACGGCATATATTGCCCATGCAGACCAGAAGCACGCTATAGGTCATTTTTTTTGTCTCCATCCCGGTCATGAGGCGCCGCGCCGAACACCCGCTCCCGCAGGTTGAAAAGTTCGTCGCGGGCCGCTGCCGCTTTTTCGAATTCCAGATTTCTCGCGCACTCCAGCATCAATTTTTCGAGGCGCTTGATTTCCCTTGCTACCGACTTCTCATCCATGGCGGCGTAGACCGCCTGTTGCTCAGCTGCTTTCTGCTCGCTGCGTGCCGATTCGACATCGTAAACGCCATCGATGATGTCCTTGATTCGTTTGGACACCCCGCGTGGCGTGATTCCGTGCTCGACATTGAACCCGATCTGCTTCGCCCGCCGTCGCTCGGTTTCGGCGATCGCGCGCTGCATAGACCGTGTAATCGTATCAGCATACAGTATCGCCGTGCCATTGATATGGCGGGCTGCGCGACCGATTGTCTGTATCAGGGAGCGTTCCGAACGCAGAAAACCCTCCTTGTCGGCATCCAGAATCGCCACCAGCGACACCTCGGGTATATCCAGTCCTTCACGTAGCAGGTTGATGCCGACCAGAACGTCGAATTCGCCCAGCCGCAGATCGCGGATGATCTCGACGCGCTCGACAGTATCGATGTCCGAATGCAGGTAGCGCACCTTGATACCGTTGTCGGCCAGAAAATCAGTCAGATCCTCAGCCATGCGCTTGGTCAGTGTCGTCACCAGTACGCGTTCGCCGGCTTCGACACGCCGGGTGATTTCCGACAACAGGTCATCGACCTGGGTCGACGCCGGCCGAACGATGACCTCGGGATCAACCAGCCCGGTGGGACGCACGACCTGCTCCACCACTTGCCCGGCATGACGCTCTTCGTAATCAGCCGGCGTCGCCGAGACAAAAATGGTTTGCCGCAAATGTGCCTCGAATTCGTCGAACTGAAGCGGACGGTTATCCAGCGCCGAGGGTAGCCGGAAGCCATAATCGACGAGATTTTCCTTGCGCGAGCGATCGCCCTTGTACATGCCCCCCACCTGGCCGATGGTGACATGCGACTCGTCGATGAAGATCAGCGCATCGGATGGCAAATAGTCGATCAGCGTCGGTGGCGCTTCGCCGGCCTGACGCCCCGAAAAATGCCGCGAATAATTCTCGATGCCCTTGCAGAAGCCGATCTGGTCGAGCAGTTCCAGGTCGAAACGCGTGCGCTGCTCGATACGTTGCGCCTCGACAAGTTTTTGCTGGGCTGTGAAGAAGGCAACCCTGTCGCGCAACTCGTTCTTGATCGCTTCAATGGCGCGCACCACGGTCGCCCGCGGCGTTACGTAATGCGACGCCGGAAAAACCGTGAAGCGCAGCGCCTTGTGCAGCAGATGGCCGGTCAGCGGGTCGAATAACTGCAGGCCCTCGACTTCGTCATCGAACAAGGAAACACGGATCGCGTGCTCGGCGTGCTCGGCCGGGAAAATGTCGATGATATCGCCGCGCACGCGAAAGGTTCCGCGATGGAAATCCATTTCGTTGCGCTCGTACTGCATGTCCGTCAGACGCTTGATGATGCCGCGCTGATCGAGCCTGTCGCCGACCCGCATGGTCAGAATCATGTTGTGGTATTCGTCGCGGTCGCCGATGCCGTAGATGCATGACACGGTGGCGACGATCACCACATCGCGCCGTTCGATCAGGCTCTTGGTGGCCGACAGGCGCATCTGTTCGATATGGTCATTGATCGCGCTGTCCTTCTCGATGAACAGGTCGCGAGAGGGCACATAGGCTTCCGGCTGATAGTAGTCGTAATACGAAACGAAATATTCGACGGCGTTTTCCGGAAAGAACTCCTTGAATTCCGAGTACAACTGCGCCGCCAGCGTCTTGTTGGGCGCCAATACCAGCGCCGGACGACCGGTTCGGGCAATGACGTTGGCCATCGTGTAAGTCTTGCCGGAACCGGTCACGCCGAGCAGCGTCTGGAAGGACAGGCCATCCTCCAGTCCCTCGACCAGCAGCCTGACGGCCTCGGGCTGATCGCCGGCAGGTAGAAAAGGCTGGTGCAGACGATACGGACTGCCATCGTAGCTGACAACGGGAATGGGGCTCAGGGTTTCGCTCATGATAAAATTATTCGGTTTTTTCGTGCGCAGGGCGCTTTCTGCGCGGCTATTGTTCGTATTATTCCATGGAGACCTTATGTCCTCTTCGATCTTTGCTGCGGTGGAGATGGCCCCGCGTGATCCCATCCTCGGTCTGAACGAATCGTTTAACGCCGATACCCGTGGCACCAAGGTCAATCTTGGCGTCGGTGTCTATTTCGACGACAACGGCAAGATTCCGCTGCTGGCTGCGGTCAAAGCCGCCGAAGATGTGCGCGTCAAGGCCGCGTTGCCGCGCGGCTATCAGCCGATCGAAGGCGCCCCGGCCTACAATCAGGCGGTGCAGAACCTCCTGCTGGGCAAGGACTCCGCGCTGATCGCCAACGGCCAGGTGATCACCGCCCAGGCCCTGGGCGGCACCGGCGCGCTCAAGATTGGCGCTGACTACCTCAAGCGCCTGTCCCCGAACGCCAAGGTCTACATCAGCGACCCATCGTGGGAAAACCACCGTGCGCTGTTCGAATCCGCCGGTTTCGTCGTTGAAAACTACCCGTATTACGATGCCGCTACCCGTGGCGTCGATTTCGCCGCCATGAAAGCCTGCCTGAATGCCCTCGCGGCCGGTTCGATCATCGTGCTTCATGCCTGCTGCCACAATCCGACCGGCGCCGATCTGTCCGATGCGCAATGGAAGGAAGTGGTCGACATCTGCGGCGCACGCGGCCTGGTGCCTTTCCTGGACATGGCCTACCAGGGCTTTGCCGACGGCATCGAAGCCGATGCCGTCGCGGTTCGCGCTTTTTCCGCTTCCGGCCTGCAATTCTTCGTGTCCAGCTCCTTCTCCAAGAGCTTCTCGCTGTATGGCGAACGCGTCGGCGCGCTGTCCGTCATCACCGCCAGCAAGGACGAGTCGGCGCGTGTCCTGTCGCAACTCAAGCGCGTCATCCGCACCAACTACTCCAACCCGCCGATCCATGGCGGCGCGCTGGTAGCTGCCGTACTTGCCTCGCCGGAACTGCGCCAGATGTGGGAAAACGAACTGGCCGGCATGCGTGACCGCATCCGTGCCATGCGTACCGGTCTGGTCGATGCGATCAAGGCGCAGGGCGTCGCCCAGGACTTCTCCTTCGTCGTCCAGCAACGCGGCATGTTCTCCTATACTGGACTGAGCGCCGCGCAAGTCGAACGCATGAAGGACGAATTCGGCATCTACGCCGTTTCGACTGGCCGTATCTGTTTGGCTGCCCTGAACAGCAAAAACGTCGATTACGTAGCCAAGGCAATTGCGGCGGTCACCAAGGGCTGAAGTCAGCCACCCGGCATCCCAAGGCGAGGCGCAAGTCTCGCCTTTTTTATTCGTGCCGCTTAGCGGCTGACCGTCGCCTGCAGGTTGGGTAGAGTTCCGGCAACCTTGATCGGCAGGGTGAGCGACGAGACCGAGGTTTGCATCGTCACTTGCAAGCTGCTTTCCACTTGCCCGGAACGCGATGAAACGAACTGTCCGGCCGCCGTGAACATACCGGCATTCATCGTCAAATCCCGCCCGACAACCTGCCGCGGGTCAATGGCCATCCTGACCGCCAGGCGATCGAACTTGGTGCTACCCGCGCGCACGAGCGCCCCATGACCGCGCCGCGCCGCCTCCCCCAGATCAACGCCATGCAACGTGCCACGCACGACGACAGCCTCCAGCGAGGCCTCGGCGGATTCCCACATCGCCGGCCAGTTCCTGCCTGCTCCGCGCAAGCGCAAAGTGCCGATCAGGTCGCCTTCCAGCGAGAGCGAAGGTGCGAATATCGCGCTGATCTTGCGGCAGTCCAGGCGTTCCAGCGCGCCCTCGCCCACCATCACCAGCCCGTTGCTCCAATCCAGCATCCACGTGCCCTTCAAAACGCCACCCATGGTGCGCGAATCGAAGCTCTGGATCGTCAGCTTCCCTTTCTGTAGCCAGCCCTTGGCCTGAAGAGAATCAAAAGTAAGGGGCGAAATGTCGGTGGCCCGCCAACCCAGCGCCTCGGCAGTCAGAGCGGCCCCCTGGCGTCCGGGCGTAATTTCCAGTCGCAAGCTGCGGTCAACGGTCTGCAATGCGGCTTTTTGCATCTGGCCATTGGCCAGGAACGTCACCTCGCCATTCAACTCGTTCAAGGTCAGCGGCCCGGCAACGACAGTCAGGCGCTCGATCAGCGCCTGCTTTGCCACAAACCGCGCCGCGCTGCCCTTCTGTTCAGTGGAAAGCGGCGACATGCCCACGAGGTGATCCACATTGATCCTTCCGCCACTGATCTCGATGCGCTCCAGGGTATACGGCCCGCTACCCAGCAACGAGAAGAGCGAATACAGGCGAATCTGGTCGACCGTCGAATCACCGCGCTCACCGATCCGCACGTCGGAAAGCAGCAAGCCCGGCTGAGGCAGCAGCTTGATCTGAACAGAGCCGATCGCCACCGGGGTCTGCCAGACTTTCCTCAGTTCCTCCTCCAGGCCGGGTTTGAAGCGATCGTATGGAAAAAACAAAAGCCCCGAAACCACGATCAGCAATAGAACAACCAGGCCGATCGCAGCAAGCATCAGCGGCGAGCGGCGCGTGGAACCGCTTTCCTCCTGTTGCTGCACCGGTTCGGCGAATTGTTCACCGGCCGCCTGAACAGGCTTCGCGAAGGTCGAGAAATTGCTGACCGGGAGGCTCTTCGCGCTCAAATCGGTGGGAGGGGAGAACTTGGACCCCGCCAAGGAGATGGCCGACGCACCGGCGCCCTTGAGGCGCTCCAGTTGCAACTTGCTCTCTTGCCACACCGATACCGCTTCTAGAGTGGGCGCGATGAAGCCCCCCTCCTCCAGTTCGCGCAGCGCACGCTCGACCAATTGCGGGTCGCCGAGCTTCGTACCGAGTTCGGCAACGGTCATTTTGCCATCCACCTGCACGAGCACCATGCGCATATTGCGCTGAACCACGCGGGTGCTCTGGCGGACGGCCTCATCCCCGATCGGGGTCTTGGCGAAGACTATATTTTGATCCATTGGGTCACAGTTTTTTTTGCAAGTATATCCTGCATTCGCTTGACTGGCCGGCTTTTACTGTCTATTATGCGCGCCTCTGTTCCTCGATAGCTCAGTCGGTAGAGCGCCGGACTGTTAATCCGTAGGTCCCTGGTTCGAGCCCAGGTCGGGGAGCCAAAAGCTTCTGTTGTAAATCTTGCACTTAGCCCAGCCCACAAGGTTGGGCTTTTTGCATTCTGGAGATCGCCATACCCTGAGTCCGGCGCTCCGCTATCAATGTCGACCGCGGCGCCCTGCTCCCTCCGACGGGCGGACCAAGCCGAGAAGGACACGCCGTTAGCCGCTGGCGTGCTTTTTAAGTGTTACTACGAGTGAGCCCTACCCCGGGCCCTTCAAGGCACCATGCCGAAAAGCTAGCCCCTTAACCACTGCATATTCGACTTGTGATCTGCACCACCAGCCGCCAGCGGTTGGCGGTGATCTACCTGATAACCGGGACAAGCACCAGACGAACGCCCCGTGGATGGGCAAGGGTTGCTATGTTTGAACTTGTACCTGGAGGAGGCGTTGCGCTCAGTCGCTTCGGCAAGGCCACTGCTGAGGGCAAGTGCCAGTGCGAGCATGACGGGGAAGCGCATGGTGGTTACTGGCGGCAAACGATTTCGAGTAGCGTATTTGAAATGGTTTCGGGTGGGATGTATTCCCATTTGCTTGGAGATGATTGCGAACCAAGGATTTCCCCGCTCACCATAGGCCCGGAGTGTTTCGAATACGACAGAATTCGGAATCTATCTTCTTTACAATCGAACTCCTGCAAGAGTCGCAGCGACATTTCGCCGTTTTTGTGCCTCTGCTTTAGGTCTTGCACCGACCAAACCTTCCGGAAGTTGTCGTCCTTGCGAATCGTCGCAGGATCAAGGTAAAAAGCCGTCGTTTTCGACTCCGCGTACCCCACCCATTCAGCCATCGCTCCGGTGCTCATCGCCGCCATCAGTACCGACAAAATAATTTTTTTCACAGTAGTTTTCCCAATTATTGAGTTTTACGTTCGCAGGCGTATTGCATCAAGGCATAACCTGGTGTCGCAGGAATTGCGCGATTCCATTTGTAGGTCAAAGACGATGAATCCACTATCGCACCTTCTCCTTTGTTCTCTGCGTACCAGACTGACTCAAGTACTTTCAACCGCTCTTTTTCACAGTCCAACTCATATACATTCACCGTGGAACGGAAATCGTTACCAAGGAATTCAGTAGGCTTCTTGAAATCAAACATGTTTTGAGTCACCACGTTTTTGCCACTCATGCGAATGGAATCTGGTTCGACATAAGCATCGAGTACGTCATTTCCCCAGACATGAACCCATTCGGCCTTTGCTCTGCTAGTAGTCATCGCTGCCAATAGCAGCACCAGAAGTGTTTTTCTCATTGGTGGTCGATTTACTGTGGTTTGGCAGTAACTGGTTCAGCATGAGCATCCTTGCACTTCACCTGCCTAATGTGGACGGCGTGCTCCGCGGTTAGGCCGATGGCTTCGGCGGCAACCGAGTAGCCATTGATCGGCTCCATGTTGCAGAGCAGGCGATGTCGCAGTGAACGGTAATAGGCGCGACTGCCTGATTTGCGGTACTCAACCAAGCCTTGGTCTTCAAGCATTCGCATCAAGCTAGCAAACACCCAGCCTTTTTCTCCGTACTGTTTGCCGCTCTTCGGCACCGCCACGAAGTTCAGTTCGAGTTCCCGCTTCAATTCGGCGGCTGGCACCCAGCACTCAATCGCCTTATGCTTCGGCTGCGATTCCTCGATAAAGGACAGCAGTTCAACAGCAGCTTGGCCCAGCAGGTTATGAATTGTCTGTTTTCTATTCACTTGTTCGCCCCTTTTGGCAGAGTTGCTTCTGGAGATCAATGTCGACATACCTGCCCCAGCAGGCACGCTTGGCCGCAACGACCGCTCGATGAAGGGCAATCCATTCCGGGCGAATATCTTGAGACGAAATGCGAAAACCATCTCTTATGAATCTTTCCCGCAAAAGCTTCCTGATATAGGTCTCATCGAGATTCTCTCGCAAAGTTTTCTCTCGCTGTCTTCGGCGAAGCTTGCCCCCTTCAGCGGCATCCATCTAAGCCACCTTCACTTCTGCGCTGTTCGGACGGGTGTCGCGAACATTTCGTAGTTCCTGCCGAGCAACAATCTGCGCATAGGTGATGCCATCCAGGACAGTCATTGCGCCAAGCTCAAACACTTCATTGGCGTTGAAAAATGCGATCTGACGGGGATTCGCGTTGGTGTTCTTGGCGGTCACGATTACCGCGTATGCTCGACGCCCTTCATTCATCAGGTCAATGTGCCGGTTACGCTCTACCCAGCCAGGTTTGCTTTTTCTTACCTCGGTTTCGGGCCATTGAATCTCGACATAACGCCGGCCATCGAGGCGTCTGAGCGTATCGCTCCAGCACCTGAGAAACAGAACCCCATCGCTCGGGCGAACTGCGCCCCAAGACCAGACTGCATTGTGTAGCGGTGCGTTCAGCATTCCCGCAAAGAAGTCGGTAATAGAGAGTTGTGTGGGCATCCTGCCATTCCTCGCTCATTTGTTGATCCAATTGCAGATTGCCAGAGCCCGCTCCAATCGGCTTGACCGAACGCGCCAGTTACGTGACCAAGTACGCCAATACCGAAACTGCCTCCTGGATCACCGACAGGCGAATCGTCATGCGCAACCCGATCCGGTCTGGAAAGCACTCCGATGACATCCGATAGAGTTAGCATAGACACTTCCTGTGCAGTGGATGCCGCGCAGGGGTATTTCAGGGAATCGAATAATGAAAGGGATGGCACCCCGTGCAAGTCAATAACATCACCATCCAGCAACTCTTCCATCAAGATCGACGGTATGTCGTCCCGCTGTACCAGCGCCCCTACGTCTGGCAACAGGAACTCCAGTGGGCGCCGCTTTGGGAGGACATTCGGTCTGTCGCGGAACGCCTCGCAGAAAACATTGAAACCCGCTCTCATTTCATCGGCGCGATCGTTCTTGAGTATGTACATCAGGCAGTGGGTACCATGGATATCCGATTGGTTATCGATGGCCAGCAACGCTTGACGACGGTTCAACTGCTGCTTGAAGCCTTCTACGACTATTGCGGGACGATCGGAGCAGAGCAACAGCATCGGGCGATCGAGAGGCTTGTCCGCAATGATGACCCGATGAGCAATGACCCCGTTGAACGCTACAAGGTCTGGCCAACCAATGTCGATCGTCAGCATTTCGAGCGGGTTATGGAAGCCCGCAGCCCGGTCGAACTAAAGCAGATGTACGACCGCCCGCTGAATACCAAACGCCTAGAGCAGCCAATCCTTGATGCTTACCTATATTTCTACGAAACCATCGCCAGCTGGGCTGACGAGGTCGAAGGAAAACGGGATGAACGGCTGCGATCTTTGCTACTCGCCATACGAAGCCACGTGGGCTTGGTGGTCATCGACGTGGGCAAGGAAGATGATGCCCAAGTCATTTTCGAGACCCTCAACGCACGGGGAACCCCTCTACTCCCTTCTGATCTGGTAAAGAACCACCTTTTCCACCTCGCCGAGCAGGACGGGGAGAACCTCGATCTCCTCTACAAGCAGTATTGGCAGCCTTTTGAGGAAGGCAAGAACTACTGGCGAGAAGAGATCGGTCGGGGGCATGCCAAGCGTGCTCGCGTTGATTTATTTCTTCAGAATTTCTTGTGCCTTCGCATCCGTGACGAAGTTCCGGTCAGCCATCTCTATGCCACTTTCCGCGGAACCACCTCCCCAGAGGCTGGTAGCGCCAAGGCGCAGCTTCAATTGCTTCGCCGATATGCCGATATCTTCAAGGGCTTCGAGCGGTTCCCAGAAGATACGCAGCTAGGGATCTTCTTTAGGAGGCTGAATGCGCTTGAACTCGGGACAACCTACCCGTTCCTAATGGAACTCTTTGCGCGCCATGGTTCGCACGCAGAGGAGGTCCTGCAAGTCCTTTCGATGCTTGAATCCTTCTTGGTGCGCCGGCTGGTGTGCCAGTTAAACACGCGGAGCTATGGCCGTTTCTTTATCGATCTAATCAACACAATTGACGGTTCCGTTGAAGCGCTTCCCGATCGGGTCCGCGGCGCACTGACAAAGACGACAGCAGAAACCGGACGCTGGCCTGACGATGACGAGTTCAGATCAGCGTGGTTATCGGCACCGCTTTACAAAACGATGTTGCGCTCACGCTTGCGGATGCTGCTAGAAGCACTAGATACCGAGTTGGCAAGTGAGTTTGGCGAAAGTTATGTGCTGAGAGAAAAGCTCACTATTGAGCATCTGCTACCGCAGCAATGGCGAGCCCAATGGCCTCTTCCTGAAGGCGCCACAGCAGAAATGGTCACAACACGCGATCAACTACTCCATACGTTGGGCAATCTCACGCTAGTGAGCAACAAGCTTAACCCGTTGTTGTCAAATGGCGCATGGCCGGGAAAAATTGCGTACATCCGCCAGCACGCCAATCTCAACCTAAACCGCGAGCTTTGTAACCGCTGGGCAGATCAATGGGACGAGAGCCATATACGTGAGCGAGGCAATGCCCTTTTCGACATTGCTGCAGATCTATGGCCTCGATGAGACGGCTGTCCCATACCCCAGATACGGCGTGTTATGCGCCACCTACGGGGAACGGGAACCACTTCCCTTTGCCAACGCGCCGCTGCACTTCATCACGGAAAGTATCAGGCGCAGGGTCTTTCCCGCCTTGATGCCGCTTGTGATTGCAGAACTTATGCGCGGCAACGATGTTTTCCCGCGATGCTTTTCCGCCAGCGCTATGTCGAAATAGATGCTCCCCGGTGCATTGGAGTTGTTGAGCCTGCTTTGGGGTTAGCTTGTATTGCCGTGAGAACTGCTCGGGATCATTCAGCCACATTGGCTTGTCACAGTAGATGCAACAGCCAGCTTGCTCTTTGAAAGCGATAGATACGAGGGGTTTTAAGCTTGAACGTTTCGAGGCCATGGGGCTCCTCCTAGAATTAAGGGAAGTCCACATTCGCCTGACCGTTGATCTGTGGTACTGCTCGGTGAATCCCGAAGCAGCCAAGCTGGTGAGGGCGCATTACGTCCTATCACCAAGTGCAGCGACAATAACGCCGCACCGGTGACAATATTACGTAAATCAAGTCGGCTCCGTCAAGACGGCAAAAAGTTGGAATTGTTCCCAAGCCATTGCCAGCGCATCGGGAAGATTCCCGTGGTTTCGGACTATCAAAGCAGTTGGGTCCGCCAGCACTTGGCTTGCCTCGACCTCGATCCACCAATATGGCGACAAATCCATTCGCTTCTCAAGGTCGACCGCGTGTGTATGCCATACCTCCACCAACAACACAGCCCCTCCTTCATCGTCGAGAAGCGCTACGTCAGCCTTACGCCTGCTAATCGGGCATTCCCACTCTGTGACCACCTGTGCCGCGGAGATGAACGGGAGCACCTCGCGACGGCCGTTTGCGGCATCGAAGACCAAAAGGGGCATGGGCACAATTCGCTTCAGCGCCTCAGAAAACAAGGCCTGCAGCAGGGCCTGAGCCGCCCGGTGGCGATCATCCTTGCTCCTAATACTGTGGAAGCAGCACCCTTCTGCGTGGCTATTGCGGAAGTGCCTAAAGTGCTGTCGGCCATATTTGCTGCGAGCGACGGTTAGGTCGCGCCCGCATCGTCCATCGAGGCAACGGTAACGCCCCTTTCCGGGTTTTCGATCTGCGCGATCCGCCTTGATCCATTTCCCGGTATTGAGATCAACTGCCCACTTGATCTGTGAGAACGTGCGCCTCATGATGCGTTCTCCAAGATGGCCAGCCTCTGGATGACCGCTTCGGCGTAACCGGCCTGAACGATCCAGTTGTTGTATCGAGACTGCCAGTAGCCTTTGTTACGACATAGTGGCTCTACTATCTCCCTGATCACTTCGTTGTATGGGTGCCAAACCGCTATGTCGCCGGATGGCAAACTGCGCGTGAATACAGGAACCCCCTGTATCAAAAACTTGTGCGGCATAATCATGACTCCGTAATGAACACGAAGTCAGGTTAGGGATGCAGGTTCATCAATTTCACTCTTGAACCCTTGCATTACCCTTTCACAGGGAAATGAATGACTAATAATCAGTCGCTTAGCGGCATAGACATCGCACACAATTCAGCGCAACTGAGGGCTACGGCTGAATGCTTGCTGGACTACCTGAAGGTCCATGGGAAATCCGGCCGCGCCTTCGAGATCCTCCAGTTCCTTGCATCGGGAACGCTTCAGTGCCTTGCCGAGGGCCGAGAACCCCGGTTCAATAACTACGCAATCCGTAGCGCTGTCACTGGGGAAGTCGAGGGCGACGCAAGCGCGTGGCTCAGTCCAATCTGGAAGAGGATCACTACTGACCTTCGCCAGCAGCGTGAAGAAGGCCTTCAGGAATTCGCCGCAGAACGTGGCCTGAACTGCTATCCATGGGTTGGCAAGCTAGAAAGTAGTGGTGGTGGCGGCAATCAAGCTCTTTTCTTCCTGGTCGCCCTACCCTTGCCAGAAACGGGGAAGCAATCTCCGACGACTATCGATCTAGCTCCACCTGACATCGCCTACATTGCGGCAGAGAACCTTCAGCCATCCTGGTGGGCGCGTTGGCTGTTCGATCAGCACCACGTGGCCAGCGGATGGCGGAAGTGGTTGCTAGTTTGGCCGAACCTGATCTGGTTCGCTGTGATTGGACTTCTTGGCATCCTACTGTTCGTCATCCTCGGTCAAAGCACTGCCCCTCTGTCGTCAAGAGATCTGATGCTGACGATCTTTCTTGCTCTGATCGCTTGGTATGCCGCTCGTGTGGTTAAGCGTTTCGAGCGCCTCGTCGATGACCGGCTGATTATGGCGTCAGACAGCATGGTTGGATTCCGCGAGTTCGGTGTCTGCCTGGAACTGTTCAAGACAGACGGAACATCATCGGGCAGTGGGAAGCGGCTGCGAATGGTCAAATACGCTGCGCAGTGCCCAGTTTGTGCTGCTCAGGTCTTACTTGACCCGGGTGAGCCTGATTTTCCAAGGCGGATTGTTGGGCGCTGCCAAGAGAGCCCACGGGAGCATGTATTTAGCTTTGATCGGGCGACCAGGACTGGTTGCAAGTTGCCATAGAACCGTCCTAAAGTCGCAATTTGGCTTAATAATCTACTGGTGCTTCTACCCGTTGAATGGTGATAACAGCCCCCGCGTCCTTGGAAAGAGAACTTTCGAACCACATCTGCCCTACAGTTATCTCGGGTTCCTTTGGCAGATAACTTACTGGAGCGGTCGCGCAATGCGACGGACCCAAAACTTCTCTGGCTCTTGGGCATACTGTTGGCGCGTATTGAATAGGACCCAAATGGTTTGAGTAGTGCGCGTTGAAAATTACCCAGGGTGACTAACCTTCCTGCTCGATTGTTGAGCAGGGCAAAGGAGATGATCACCATGAAGGATCTGGG
>Ga0209202_1000293_pt1 | contig 44795 bp, 58 predicted proteins | sample AD_UKC032_MetaG_FD_184416 | JGI IMG/M metagenome (GOLD analysis project Ga0209202, IMG submission 184416) | Active sludge microbial communities of municipal wastewater-treating anaerobic digesters from USA - AD_UKC032_MetaG (SPAdes) (version 2) | ecosystem: Engineered > Bioreactor > Anaerobic >... | reverse complement strand
GCATGGTCGCCCCGATCAAGGAATCCGACCGTATTCAGCTAGTGACCAAGAAGTCACACAAGTTCGACGTAACGAAGATGGAATTCAAACCCATCGAGTCGCTCAAGAAGATTGCTCGTGACAAGCTCAATGATCTCCGTGTGCGCGCCGGCATCAGCACACTTAAAATCAAAACCAAGATGGTCGGCGAATACGAGGTACAGCCGGGGGTCGGCGAGATCGCCTCGTATGAAGTGATTGATTGCGGCGAGTTCAATCGCCTAAACCTCAATAACGGCGATTCACAGGCGTACTGGCATGTGAAGTCTGATCCGACGTACTTGCATAATTTCAAAGGCGAGCCGTCGCTTCTCCTCAAAGAGGTGCTGCCGCATTATTATGCAGACCTCGTTCGAAACAAGGCAACCAATGACTCCACTCCAAGCATTACGGGCGATGTGCTGTTGGCCTTTCGCGAAAAGAAAACGGCCACGTACTACAAAGGGACGTGGAACCCCGGCTCTTCTGTTCTCGATATTGACGTGGTCAAATCAGAGCTTCAGCTTGACCACTTCTTGCAAGGACATGGAAAAAGCCTCGGCGCTTTTATTCCCGAATGGCAAATGGTTTTCGATCCACAAAATCCTATCATTTACGACGAGGCAAGCAAAGTCATCAACACCTTCATCCCGACCGAATTCATGCGTAAGGGTAAGAAAAACAAGAAAGGTGAATTTCCAATCCTTCAGCGAGTGCTTGACTCAGCGGTTGGCACCGGCGATATCCAAGAGCATTTCCTCAATTGGCTCGCCGTGGTCTGGCAACAACGTCGTAAGCCGCTCACTGCATGGGTGTTCCACGGGACTGAAGGCACTGGCAAGGGCATTCTGTTTCACAACGTACTTCGCCCTTTATTCGGTAAAGCTCACGCAGTTCAGAAGCGTGCCACTGAGCTGGGTAGCCAGTTCAATGGTTGGCTCGAACCAGCGCTCATCGTCTTCATTGACGAAATCGACGCAGACATGTTCGTCAATGCAAAAGCGGTGGAGGCGGACCTTCGTACGCTCATCACCGAGCCGACAGTATCTATACGGAGAATGAGGACAGACAGCTATGAGGTTCAGAATTACTCCGCGTTTATCTTTTCGTCAAACAAGAAACGACCCGTGGCACTTCCTCCCGGAGATCGCCGTTTCAATGTCGGTGTCTTTCAGTACGAAAAGCTTGTCATTTCACAAAGCGAAGTCGACGCTATCGAGGACGAGATCGAAGCCTTTGCAGCTTATTTGAGCACTCGTGTCGCAGACTTTCAGCAAGCCAAGACGGTACTGCAAACCGAGGATCGGTTGGCGGTGCAACGCATGTCGGTGACGTCCATCGACATGCTGACCAACGACATTCTGCAAGGCAACTTGATTGGTTTGTGGGAATCGATGCCCGATGAATCCCTGATGAACGAGCACGGCTTGATCGGCGTGACTGCCACGGCGTACGCGCACTTGATTCGCAAATACAGCCGAGAGACGAAGAGCAAGATTACCAAGGACGAACTTGGCGTCATTTTCAAGCATTGCGTCGGTACGAAGCCCGAGGATATGGGTGCCCACAAGTTCTCCGCTTTCTTGAGGCATCGCGGCATCGACATCAAGAAGCTGCGCTTCGGTAATCAGTTCATGCCCGGTATCGAAGTCACGTGGGTCGTCAGCAAAGACGACAAGGAAGCCATTCTCAACGAGATGAAGCCGAAGGAAGAAACGCCAAAGGCCATACGGAGAGTCAAATGACCACACGCGAACAGAGCATCGCTGCGGCGAAAGAGTGCTTTGATTGTCTTGCAGATGGTAGAGGTCGTACAGATTATTCAGCAGATGAACATGGCATTGAAAAGTTTTACGCCATCGCCTTCGAGGCTGGTCGCAAGAGCGTTGATACTCCTGTCGCACTCGCTGAGGCGTACCGATGCGGCGAAGAGGCTGGTCGTGTCGCAGAACGGGAGGAATGCGCGAAGGTGTGCGAAAACAATTATTGGTCAGAAGAAATCGACTGGTGGTTACGCGCAACAAAGAAAGACGTTTCCGCAAAAGCAGCACGTAAATGTGCCGAAGCTATCCGCGCAAGAGGAGCTACGAAATGAAAGAACTATCTGACCCAGAAAAGCACGTTCTGGCCTTTCAAGCAGGCGCAGCAAGCCGCGATGCCGAAATCGAATACATGCGCCTGCAACTCACCGCAGCACAGGACGCCCTTGAAAACGAACAAGCCAAGGGCATCCATTCCTGCCATGCAGACTGCACGATGGAGGGGTGCGTCAATCGTAAGCTGCGCCAGCAACTCTCCGCAGCACAGGAAACAGTTACCCGCTTGGAAAAAGTTTCTATATTCAAAGAAGAATGCAGACAGTCCATTGAACAGCAACTCGCCGACAGCCAGAAGCGAGAAGTGATGCTGCGGCATGCGCTGCGCTTTTACAAGTCAGCACTCACGGCAGACGATGTTGCTGGAGTAGCACTCGCCGCCACCGCTGACCTAAAGGACGTGATCCTGTGCCATGCGGAACTTTGTCGTAACGACGGTCGCTGTCAGTACGCAATAGACCACGGTGCGGAAGGGTTGGGTCATTGCCCAGATGGTAAATGCTGTATGCCACTATACCGCGCATGGGAGCCGAAATGAGCAAAGGTCTTATAGAACGACTGCTTGACAATCGTGTTACTGGTTTCAATCTAACTGTTGCAGCCGTCGAAGCCGCTGATCTGATCGAAGCCCAAGCAGCGCAGATCAAGTTGCTACGGGATGCGCTTGAATCTATGTCTGCACTTGGGGGTAATGGCTGTGTACAACGGCTCACCACATTGGATTTTTCCGATAAAGGTTATGCACCGTTCTAATGAAGCGCTCGCCGCCACCGCTGACTTTAGCAAGTATGTGTTGTGCCATGCGGAGCCTGCCTGTCATGTTGCAGACCTTGCATCTAATGTAAGGGGGCGCTTTATAGAATATGGCGTGTCGGCACTTACATCCCTCTACCGCGCATGGGAGCTGAAGATATGACCAGACTAGCTATAGAAGCCGCATACTTTGGTGCGGTACAGGACGGAGTAGAAAGTCAGCAGGAGCTGATCGAATCCCTGCGCCAGCAACTCGCCGATGCCCTCGCTATCAACGAACACAATTTCACGGTGTATCAAACGGCGGCCTCCAAACTACGCCAGCAACTCGCTGCTGAAATTATGAGGTTGGAAATTGCGCTACGCATTAAAACAGAAGAGCACAAATGCTGTTCTGAGGATTTAATGAAGTTGCGTGAGAGCGAGCAATCTGGGTGGAAAGAGGCAGCGATTGCGTGGGAGGTGTGTGGTTCGATCCACGAGGCATTTGCAAAAAAGAAAGACGCCCTGTACTCGACACGACATTCGGATTTTGAGCGACATGCGGAGGACGCACGGAGGATGTTATCTACAGAGTCAAAGGAGAAAGTAGAATGAGCCGCGATCATAGCCAGAACCACTACGGACCAAATGCTTCGTTTGATGGATATGATTCAGACCTTGCCTCTGCCGGGATACTAATCGACTCTCTACAACAGCAACTCGCCGCTGCCCTCGCCGCGATCAAGAGTAAAGACGCGGCGCTTCAGTCCGCAATATCCGCCCACGGGTATGGGTCCGGGGACTTGCATGACGCACTCGCCATTCAGCCAGACGACTCGGCGCTCAAGGCGTGGATTGGGGAGCCGGTTGCTTGGCTTCACGAGAATCGCCCAGAGGCTGACGTTATTACCGATGCCGTGAAGAATGTATGGACCGGTGTAGTGGTTGGCAAAGATTCGGTATATTCAATTCCACTCTACGCACCGAAAGGACTAAAATGACAATGCCGAAATTCGAGCCAATTGCCTTTGTTCAGTCCGATCCAGACGGGCATCTGCACTTAACAGAGATTACGAAAACCGAAGCCTGCCAGAACCTCGATCAATGGGATAAGCAAGTTGGCTGGAAAGCTGTTCCCCTCCACACTGAAGACCAACTCTCCGAAGCCTACGAGGCCGGGAAGCGGGAGGCCAGTGAAGACATAGAACAGGCTGCATTTGAAAAGTGGCTATATGACAAATGCCCATCAGGCGACGTTGAGTCTGTGCAAAGGCAGTGGCTCGAAAGCTACGAGTATGCAGAATTGGCCGGGAAGATGGAGCAAGCCGCGCAGATCAACCACCTACAAATGGCACTTGCGGATACTGAAGCACTGGAAGCAGAAACAAGTGCTCGTTGTCTCAAGCAAGCCGCGCAGATCGAGATGCTGCGGAACGCGCTACTTTATGAACGATCGCTGTACTTGGAAGCAGATTCCGATATGGAAAACCAAGGTATTGAAGCACTCGCCGCCACGGAGCCGAAATAGGCTTAACTGCCTCCCCTGAGTCCTTCCCATACGCCCTTGTAGCCTTGGGTAACCTGATCTAGTGATGGTGGGGTACGGGAACCACCTCTCAGGGCTTTGATCAGCTGATAGGCAGGGATGCCCATAACCATCTGGGCAGTCCCGAGCACAGGGCTGTCAGCAACTGTTTCGCGGGCGTAGGCACGGTGTTCATAGGGAGCGATCTGACGCTGAACTTCAGGGTCCGGGTTGCTTCCCCGTAACGCCAGCAGTTCCTGCCACGATTTACGCGTCAGATCGTCCATGGTGTTACCTCGCCGGCTGGGTCGACACCACAGCGCATGACGGCGCGGCAGCGCCGGAGATCGCCGTAGCAGCCTGCGCCTGACCTTGGAGCTGGCCCTGTGCTTGGCCCTGAGCCTGACCTTGTGCCTGCCCTTGGGTTTGCCCTTGGTTCTGCAGTTGATCGGGGCCAATCACGGCGGCGAAGGCCGACGTGGCGAACAACGAGAGGAAGAGGACGAGTGCCTTCATTTGTGAATCTCCTATTTAGGTGGGTGGGTCAGAACAATGTAGTCGAGGATTGCCATCTTGATCTGGTCAAGGGGAAGCAGAGGTTCGACTGTTACCTCCACATTGGTGAGAATAACACCTGTGCCGGGGACCGGGATGTCAGGGAGTTTTACTGTTTGTTTGCTCATTTTTTACCTCTTTTGTTTTCAACTCTTTCACGGTTTCAGGTGAAGGTGTTACATCACGATTGAACGCCTGCTCGGAGCAGAATCCAAAGCAGAACAGACTGCGCGCCTCGTTCTTGCTGGCACATCCTGACAACAACAAGACCACAAGAATGACTTGCAATGTATGTATCATCTGCCGATCGCTATCCAGAAGCAACCAATACTGTTGGCCGTCTTGCCTGAGAAGGATGAGGTGGTCTGCCCATAGACCGTGCAGTTCTCCGTACCACTAGCCGATGCAGCGGTGGCAGTGATTGAATACACCGCAGAAGGGAAGGAAACCGGGAAGAGGACTGTAGACCCCGTTGATGAGAATGTGTTGAACCCCCACTGCATCATTAACCCGCCAGGGAGTGTGATGTATCCGTTGCTGGTTAGAGACTGCGCTCCAAGAGGATGGGAGTGATCGCCGCGAGAAACATTGGTTGAAACGCCAGCAGTCCCAGAAGCCGAATCTACTGCGGGGAGTGCATTTGAAAGCATGCTGGGGTGTGCGTGATCCCCACGGGAATATGTGGTCGAAGCACCGGGAGTACCAGTTACTGTTGGAACAGCAGGCGTGGCGTTCGACGGCTGGATGGTAGCACCTGCGGTTATTGCTGCGGTGACAAATGCTGTCGTAGCAACCTGTGTGGTGCTTGTCCCCACAGCAGCGGTCGGCGCTTTGGGAACGCCAAGCAACTCAGGGCCAGTATTGACCAGTTTGATGTTGTCGATGTTGTCGAATGCCACTGCCCCAGACAGACCATTTGTTTCAGTGCGAAACGATGTGCTCATTGCTTGCTCCCTATGTAAGCTTCGAGGTTGCTGATTTCTGATGGAGTTAAAACTCTGTTGACAAAGACTACCTGACTGACATCGGCAGTGAGCGATATGTCAGCGGTAACTCGATGTTGGTCCCCAAAAGACGTAGCACCTGCACTTGGTACAGCTCCTACAGTAGCTGCACCATTGACCCGTACTGTGATCGGCGTGATCGCTTTCTCGGAGAATATCCCGAAAATGTTAGCAACGGAGGTTGAGTATTGTGCGGAGCTATTTAAGGTGAGTCCATACGCCTGTGTTTTTACAGTGGTAAACTCAGTTAGTGCAATTTCAAGTGTTGAATAAGTTACTACCAAATAACAAGGATTTGTATTGCCTGTTGTGGGGATTTCTGCTGTCTTTATCCCCATGAATAAACTGAAACCCGTGCCGGGAATCTGGTTACCAAGTGGAGAATTTGCTAACTGATCTGCTACACCATCATAGGAAACAGCAAACTTACCGCTCGTAGTTTTTGTGCTGGGAATCGCTGTATCAGAAATAGCGACAAAGTTGAATAGCGACTGTCCTGCTATTTTGTTCCGCCATTGTCCAACTGGTTGCCCAGATGCGGTTACATTGACCTGTGCAGTCCTGCTTTGTGACATGGTGGTATAGTCACTTCCGTCGAGCCAAAACCCGATATCACCACCGAGAAACAACTCAGCAGGTGTCCATGACCCGATACCACCAGTGGTATCCCCTGTTCCAGTAATTAGGTCGAAGATCACTTGGAGTCCTTGCTCATTACTGTGCCGCGCCACGTCGTACCGCCGTCACGGGTATAGAAGCCGAGGATGTCCGTACCGGCTGCGGTCAGGGTGGGGGATGTTCCGCCAGCCCACTTCACTCCAGCCCACCATACAACGGTGAAAGCGCCACCATTGGTCAGTTCGAGGATGAAGCTGTTGACGTTCCCGGCTGCCGCGACGTTGCTCACAGCGAACGTGGTCGTACCCGTGACGGTCTTGGAGAACACACTGGCGAGCGAACAGTCGATGGCGGCGACAGCAACCGCAGCATATGCTTCGATCAGTCCAGCGTTGAACTGCTGCTTGTTGAGGAAGATATTGTCGCTGTTGAGGAAAGCGAAATTCCCATCGGTACAGGCAGCATCAAATCCGGCTTTGGTCGTCGGGCTAGTACCAGTACCACCATTCGCCAGTACGAATGCCGTCGTCGCAATCTGGTCAGTATTGGTGCCGATGGTGGCAGTAGGTGCTGTAGGGATGCCCGTGAACGTCGGGCTGTCAGAGGCTGCTCTGGACGTATCGGACGGATGCACGTGGTCATTGCGACTGGCGAACGTACCTACACCAGGCGAAGGAGAACCGTCCATCAACGGGAAGCTGTCACTGAGCGCCACGGACGAACCAGAGGTGCTTCCGCTGCCGACGATGGTCCATGTGCTTCCAGCGGGGATGCCGATGGTCACACCAGAGTTGATACCGAACGGACCAGCAGTCATACCATTCTTGCCATTTTGGATGGTGTAATCCACCGTGGCGAAGCGGTCGTTCTCGAAGATGATTGGATTGCCGACACCACCCTGAGCACCAGCCTGGTAGGCTATCAATGTGTTAGTCAGGTAATCAACACTGACCGCCATCTGACCACCTGTAGGGGGATTCGCCACCTGATCGACCAGCAACAGTTGAGCCTGCATCCCTGCGCTGCCATCGCGGGGAAGCGAACCAGTCAGTGCAGCAGCAATGTCCGACATCGTGGGATTTGCCCACGTGCTCTCGATGAGGGTGCCAGAGACAACCGGATTGCCAGCCGGCAACGAATAGATACCTTGGGGATTGCGTGGCATTTCTTACTCCGTTTTCTCAAGAATTCCGGTTGCCGGTGCGATGATTTTACTGGGAATTTCTGCCGACTGTTGTCTCATCGCGTTGAGGAAAGCATTCCGCTCCGTCGGCGGCAACTGTTCGAGGAGATTTGCCATCGCTTGCGGGTCAGCCATCGCGCGATCGATGACCTTCTGGACTTCCTCATCGGTGCGTTTGCCGGCTGTTTTTGCGATGCTCTTGGCTGCCGTGAAGACGCGGGTCATAAAGTTCGGCGTGTTCTGGGCGGCCAGATCAAATGCGCTCATGTACTTAGGAACAATCCCTTTTTCCTTTGGCAACCCGGCGACACGGGACTCGCGCTGCAGCGACTGTTCCAGATTGCGGATGTTCTGCAACTGTTGTGGTCCGACGGTCGGCTCCATCATGGTCGGTGCGAACACCTCCTCGATTTTCTGGAACGGCTGCGAGATGCCGGTCTTCTTGATGGTCGTCGGCGCGTTGCGCAACGCCTCGCTGAACAAGCCGGCGCGCTGGTTGAGTTCGTTGGACGGAGAGTTCATCGTTTTGCGCAGCACAGCGGCGACATCGGCACGGTTCTGCGGCATCGACATCTCACGGAACAGGTCGGTGCCGGTAGCGTAGTCCGGCGACTCGCGCCGCATCAACTGTGAAATCTGACGACGGGCATTGGTCACGTTATAGTCCCGCTGCGCAAACGGAATCGAGTCCAATTCGCGCAACACCCGCTGAAGCTGGTCGACGGACATCTGGTTGTACGGCTGACCCGGCATCGCTCTGCCACCCGGAGGGGGAGGACGACCTTCAGCGCGCGCCAGCCGGACAGCTTCAATGAAGTCGCGGTTCGCGTTATTGACGACCGAACCAACTGTTCCCGACCCTTGGAACGCCGCCTGCAGGTCGCGTGGAATCGATACCAGATTCGGCATCGCACTGTCGTAGTAGGGACCAGTCGTCTGGGCGCGGGCGCTCTCGAACCCGGACGGCAAGGAGCGCCCGGTAGCAGGATCGGTGCCGCGCACACCAGCCGGCGTTTCGATGTCGTCGAGAACAGCCGTTCTTGCTTTGGCTGTTGCTTCGTCGGCCTGCTCGAACAAGTGGGCCTGCGGACGGCTGCGTGCGCCTGCTTCCAGCACCGACAGTTCAGGTAGCGCCGAGGTTGCCGCCTGTCCGGCAGTAACCTGCTCGCCGGGAACGATCGGGCGCGTATTGCGCAGCGCGCTGATAGCGGCCTGCGTGCGGGGACCAAACACCTTCCGCATGTCCTCGACGGCACGACCTGTTGCACCGCCACGGATGCGTTGGACTTCCTTGAGCAGTTCGTTGCCTGCCTTACCCATGCCCATGAACACGGGACCAAGGGCTGCGCCATAGGTTGCGCCGGTCACAGGGTCGCGGTTCATCATCGCTTCGGACGTCGCGCCGGCAGCCGCGCCACCAACCATGTTCTTCGTAATCCGCGGGGCCAGCTTCACGGCGTTCGACAGTCGGGTCGCATTGGTCGCCGCCTTGAACGCGGCTGTTCCGGGGATAGCGGTCATCCCGATTTCCCCGGCGATGTTGCCGACCATACCTGCGCCGGTATCGAGCAGGGCGGCATCGATGTCCTTGTCACCTTCCGGCATCAGACCAAGAGTGCGACCGAGGTCAGCAACCGCTTTACCGCTGCCGACTAGCGCCTTCTCGTACCAAGGCATTTCTTCCAGCGTGGCTTCTGCCGCCTGATGGGTGAGCGACTTGCCAGTAGCTGCAGCCTTCGCCTGTGGCAATGACTCCTTTTGCTTCGGCTTGCCCATTCCTTCCAAGCGGGCAATCAGTTCAGGGTCGGTAATTTCCGTCCGGTCCGACTGTTGTCCCATCGCAGCCAGAACCTTCGGCGCGTACTCCTGCGTTTCCTTCGGCAACGGACGCCCGCTGGCAACAGCACCGGGACCGACGTTGTAAGCCTGCAACGCCTTGGTCGGGTCTTTGAACCGGGAATAGTTCTCGGCCAGCAACAAATCGCGGGCAACAGCCGACATGACGGGGTCGCGCGGGTCGGACAACCCCATCGCTTTTGCAGTGGCCGGCATGAACTGGTCGGCACCGACAGCGCCGGCGCGAGAGACAGCGTTCGGGTTGCCACGACTCTCGACGTGGCGAACAGCATTGCCATACGCCGCCATCGGGTGTTGCGGCAATTCGCCCGATTCAAGACGGGCAAGCAAGTCAGGATCGGTGATTTCTCTCATTGCATCCACCACCTTCCGTTGGCGTCCTTGACGTAGGTCTTGTTGCTCACAGGGTCATGCACCATGTTACCTTTTCCAGCACCGGTCGGTGCGGCCCCGGGTGAGCCAGCCGGTGCGCCCGACTGTTGTCCCCTGACACCGGGTTTCGGCAGCGCGTCCATGCGGGACTGTGCCGACACAAGAGAACCTTGTACATCGACGAGCAGCTTGGCGACTTCCTTGTTGAACGCCTCGTCCGACAGGTTCGGGTCGATGTTGCCGGCACGTGCAGCGAACTTCGCCCACTCCTTCTCCGTCACGGAGCCGGGCGCAACACCTGCACGACGAAGGTCTTCAAGCCCCTTGGTTTGCAGGAACTCCTGCAGGTTCTTGATACGCGACTGTGCTGTGGACTTGTCGTTCGGGGTCAGGCTGAAGAAGAACGGGGTGCGCCCACCGACTGCGCCGGTAGCCGCGTTCAGGTTCGGTGTCCCTTGCAGTTCGCTGATGAGTCCTTCCAGATGCTGCGCGCCCTTGATGTAGCCGCTTTCAGCATCGAGTGCTTTCTGGCGCGAGGTGTCCTGCTTCTCTTCCACACCTTCGCGCTTCAGGTCGAGTCCAGCCTGTGCGATGTCCTGCCTGTTGCCAGCAATTGCCATCAACAGTTGATTGCGCTCGCTGTCCGAACGCGACTTCTCCTGTGCGCGCAACGCCGCCTGCTCACCCGCCTCGATTTGCTTCATCTTCAACTGTGCGATGGTTTCGGGGAATGCCGCGCCCTTGTCAAGATAGGTCTGCGCGGTCTTCTGCGCCATCGGCAAGTTGAGCTTTGACATCTGCCCGGCCAGCGCCTGACGCCGACTGTTCTCCATCAACGCCTCGTCCGGGTTGCTGTAGTCGATCGGCTTCATCTCGTTCAGCCCACGGGACAACTCGTCGTACCGGCGCAACTGTTCCGTGTTCATGGAGCCACGGGCCTGCTCCGCCTGCGCCTGTTCGTAACGACCGACGCCGCGCTGGATTGCGCCGCCGATGTCCGGTTGGGACATGGCGAACACGCCGGGGGCAGATACACCCTTCGGTGCTTCCATGTTCTGCATTTCCCGCGCCTTACGCAGCTTGGCGGCGATAATCTCCGCGTTGCCGGCGAAGTCAAAGTTGGGGTCTTCGAAGTCGTATTCCATGCCTGTCACCCGTAGTTCGAGCTATTCCAGCCGTTTGTAAAATCAGCAGCGCCCTGCTGTGCGAGCGTCGGAGATTGCTGTTTGTTCTTCCCGCCAAGGATCGCACTGGTCGCATCACCAGCAGCACTCCCGATACTGCCCCACTGATTCTGAACAGCCTGACCGGATGCCTGTCCGAAGTTCTGTGCGGCAGTAGGGTCGAGGCTAGGATTCTGCGCTCCACCAATCTGGGCAATCTGCGCCGACTGAATCGGGGTCTGCCAGCCATTCACGTTGGCGATCTGGCTGTTGACTGCCTGCTGCGAGGGGGCGGTGATCTGGGCGTAGTTGCCCTGCTTCCAGTAGTCCGGCTGTGCCAGCCCCTGCTGGATGCCTTGGCGCACGCCGCCCATCGCGCCGAGGTCGGCACGGTTGGATTGGCGCAACGCCTGATCGGCTTGAAAGCCTTGCAGGATGGCATTTTGGTCGGAGTTCACCTGATTGCGGTTGATGGCGTCCTGTGCGCTGCCCCATGCTGTACCGGAGCCGGTGGCCAGTCCCATCGCTGCGAGGCGGGCGTTCTCCTGATTCCGCTGCTGATCGACCATCGGCTGATTGACGGCGCGGTAGGCGTTCATCACGTCACCGTTGACGTCGAACCCGCCACCCATGCCGCCCATGATTTCGTTGGCCTTGGTGTTGTAGGTGTCCATCAGCCCTTGGTCGCCTTCACCGAGGGTCTGACTCACCGAGCCGTCCGGGTTGAACGTCACGCCGCCACCGAACGCATTGGTCGTGTTCAGGCGATTGCCGGCGGTCTGGTTGTCGATTGCCTGCTGGTTCAGCCCCTGCGCCTTCAACTGGCTTTCCCAGTTCTGCGCCTGCGCGTAGTCTTGGTTCGACCTGTTCATACCCAGTTGCTGCTGGGCGTTGGCGATGTTCTGTTGATTGGCCCAGTCCATGTTGCCACGGGACATGTCGTTCGCAGCGCCACCCATTGCCAAGTTCGATGCGTTGTTCGTCGCCGCGTTCTGGGTGTTCATCGCGTTCTGGGCGTCACGGTTCTGCTGCGTCCACATTTGCTGATACGCAGCCGCTTCCCGCTGTTGGTTAATCGCGTCCTTTTGAGCACTGGCAGCTTTCTTGCTGGCTTTTCCACCACCAATTATGCTACCTGCTGCTCCGATACCTGCTCCTGCAACGGCACCCCAAGTCATGGTTTATCCTCCAATAGTTGCAGGCGGTCGAACTCCTCGAACGACTTGCAGATTATGTCCGCTTCCACCTGATCCACGTCCGTATGTCTGGTCCCGTGGAGGGTAGTCCAAATGGTATCTTCATGTGCGTAGACTACGCGCTTCGTACCCGGCTTGCTGATGAAGGTGCAGGGTGCTCGCAGTTCCTCAACGCCGAACTCAGTCAGCACCGACACGTGGCCCTTGGTGATCACGTTCAGATGACCATAGCGATGAATCTTGCCGACAATTACGCTGTCTCTGGGAATGAACATTTCCCGCGCATACACGTTGTCTGCAAAGCGATGGGTCAGGGGAAACTGTTCCTCCCATCCAGTGCTGACAGGAGACTCTTCCAAAATCTTCTGCATTTCCAGAATCCCGCTACGGGAAGCCCACGGTGTTGTCGTGTTCGGTACGTTGCCACGGAAGATTTCAAGTTCCATACATTTCACCTATGTACCTGCACTTTTCGGGCCACATGACGAAGTGGGTAACTGTTCCATCAGGACCGGCGAAGAAGTTTTTGAACACCCCTTCCAACTCAAACCCGAGTTTCAGGTTCAGGGCAATCGCCTTGTAGTTGTTGCCGACGACAGCACCTGTGATGCGACGAGCACCAAGGTGCTTGAACGCATAGGAGAACACGGTGTTGAGCAGGCCCCGGGTGATTGCAGCAGGGTGCTCGATACGGTTGTGGATGCAGACATTGCTGCCATTCCAACTGTTGAACATCACCGCCCCGATCAGTTCGCCATCCTTCTCGGTGCCGAAGCAGGGGTTTCCATCGAAGTAATCCACATCGACCTTCTCGGAAATCCACATACCGAGTTCCTTGTCCCTGTTGCGGTCGTTGATGAGGACCATCACACCACACCACCCTTCTCCATCAGCCAGTCGGTCGACACCCACACTGTGTCGCTGCTGGTGTCGATGCCAAGACGGACGGAAGCTGCGTAGCCAATGCCGACGATACTCACCCATTGTTTATCACTCTGAGAGCCACCTGCCCACACGTCACCACCATCCCAAATGGACGAATCCCACACACCGAAGTTGGACGTGTTGAACGATGCTGGCGCAGGTTGGGTGGCAAAGTCGAAGTCCATATTTGCGCCGGCACGGTACTTGAACTTGCCGGAGAACAGGAAGGTTGGGCGAAACATTTTGTAGTGCTTGTTTGTGCCTGGTTCGCCGAAGTAACTGAACGCCTGCTGAGCTTCGGCATTGATGGTGACACCGTCAGTACCAGCCAACGATACGTTGTCCAGCGTCCCTTCCCATGCCCGATAAACCTTGCCTTCGGAGCCATAGAGCAGACTGTCGCCGGCAGTTGCCCAGCAGTTCGCCTGCATCCCCTCGAAGATCGTCCATGCCTTGGTCAGCGTGTTGTAGATCAGCTGGAAGGTCTGCGACGGGACGACACCCGGCACGTTGATCATTATGAAGTTGGCAGCGGTGTAGGTGTGGATGTCCCACCCAGCGCGATAGCTGCCCTCGGTGATAACCTCGGAGATCAGGTACTGGATCTTCTGCGACAGGGCGTTGTTCAGCACCGAGTCAGCAGCCGGCGACATGACGGAGTTCATCGTGACCATACCGTACTGGGTCAGCATGGCGAAGTCGCCGCCAAACTTGGTCGTGCAACGCCGGGTGAAGGTGCCACCCACGTAGAACACGCCGATCAGTTCCCAGCTAGATGCACTGGCCGGGTCGATACCCTTATAGAGCGACACTTCGCCGGCGGAGGAGATGGCGGCAAGGTAGTCGTTCGGCCCGTAGCCCGAGTCGTAAGTGTAGGTGACCAGCGACTGTAGATAGCCGCCCCGGTTGAAGTTGCCGCCGAAGTCGAAGAACTCGGCCACACCGAACAGTTGCTCGGGTGGCAAGTACCATGCACGGGTACTGTTCTTCTCGACAGCCCAGATACGGTGCTGGTGGGCAATCGGCTGTACCAACAACTTCGGATCGATGTTCTTCCACGTGCCCTCGGCAATGCCGTCACCGGCAGTCAGGCGAACTAGATCGGTGCCGTCCCACCAGATGCCGTCATCTGCACCATTGAACGCAATCAAGTGCGTGCCGGCTGGATTGGCTGAGTTGGTGAATTGCCACCACGGGTTGGTGGAAGTGCACAACGGGACACCTGCCGAATAGTCACCAGGTGTGGTGACATCCATCACCTGCGTCTGATCCACGGCGAAGAGTGTCGTACCCCCATCGATGCCGTTGTAGCGCATCAACGTGCAGACCTCGCCGTCCAGTCCGATGGCGTGTTCCCGATAGCCTTTCCGCACCCGGACGCCGAACGGCTCGGGGAAGAAATTGCGGAGCACCAGCGCGTCGTTCTCCGGCATGTTGGAGATGGGGTTGAACGCATTCAGCCCGCCGATCGGTGCGGTGACCGTCTTGGAGTAGCTGCGCTGGGCAGAGGCAGCAGGGCTGCTCATGGCGTTCCCGTGTTCCAGTTGCCGTCGGGGACGTTGTACATCGTCAGCCACGGGGTCTTGAACGTGTTGGCAAGGCCGAGTACCGGAGCACCGTGGTCCTGCCCGGTGCAGGCGTCGAAGATGCGTGTGAAGTCGGCGACGTAGTTGCTGGTGTCCAATCCCTTCGCCTGCCACATCTTCAGCTTCAGGAATTTGACCATCAGCCAGAAGTCGAAGGTAACGATGTCGAGGTCGTTCAGGATGAACGCCTGATAGCCAGCCGGCTGTTGGGCGGACTTCACCCAACCGTCGCTGATGTACTGGAAGTCGAAGATGTGGCCATCACCCTGCGGCACCGGCAAAAACTCGGTCAGACCGCGAGCGATGCGGTAGCGGGCGAACGGGCCGACCGAAATCAGCGCGTTAGTCAGCACCTGCCAGCCCTGCGGCGAGACAGGGCCGTAGGCTGGCCGGCGATTACCGTAGTCCCACAGGGTTTGGTTCAGCATCCGCCCGAAGTCGGCAGGGGCAGGGTACTGCCCGACGCCGGCGACAGAGGTGATAATGTGTGTCTTGGTCAGAAACTCCCAGTCGAATGCCATGACCAGTTCGTTGCCAGCGGCCTGCATCAGCCCGAGGAGTTGAATCGAGGTAGCTTCGGACGAGGTAACGAGTTCCTTCGGAGCAGGAAGACCCAACTCCATTGCTGCCTGTCTTGCGATTTGGAGCGCGTTACCTTCCATGATTTATGCCGCCTTTGCCTTTGGCTTTTGAGCTTCGAGGATTTGCTGCATCTGCATCTTCAGCAGGGCAATTTCGTCATCCCGCTTCTGGAGTTCCGCAGTGATCTTGTTGTTCTCCGCTTCACCCTTGGCAGCAGAGAGGAACAACTGGGCCTTGCGGCGCAACTCGTGGGAACCCATGATCTTCTGTGCTTTGCTGTCATCCAGCGCAGCCAACTGGTCAACGGTCGAGATGTTCATGGCCTTGAGTTCAGCGCACAGGCCGACCGTCATCTGAGGCCACATCTCCAGTGGAGTACCTTCGACAGCCTGAGCAAGACCCTTCTTGAACTTGTCGTACTGCTTCTCGAACCGGCCACGGAACTCGTCGGTCACGGGACAATCGACAGTCGTTTTGGAGTCGCCAGGGACGATGATCTTGATGTATTCCCGTTCTTCGAAGATGGGACGGCCTTCCTGTTCCGAACGGAATGCGTTCTTGATGGGACGGACGTAGAAGGTGACATAGAGCTTCGAGTCCATTGCAAACCGGGACTGGTTCGCCTGACTCTGTGCCTCGTCATACGTTTGAAAATCGTTCATGGCATTTATCCTTAGTTTTCGCGGTATGGACGGGTATCGGGCCATACCATCCCGTTAGTTAAAGCCGAGCGTTACGTCATAGGGTCCATCTGTAAGCGCAGGCCACGAGATCATGTCAAAGATGAAGTAGCCGCCAGCATCAATAGGCTCCAACTGTATGATGCCTTCCTGACTGCCGACGAAGATACTGTCACCAATCCGCATTCTGGATAATGGTCCGTTGTGGGTTATGCCGTCCTTATCTACCTCGTTGATACGAACCTGATTGGGGGCACTGACACTTCCCGCACTGATGAATCCTTCTGCCGGAACGCCTGCGTTGGTACGATAGTTGTAGCGTGCCGTGACGATGCGGATACCTGGACCAGTCGCGCTTGCACCACCGTGGGCGTTCGTGGCAGTGACCTGACAGATCACCGCATTCCCGAGGTCACTTGCCTGAACCGTGTAGGTATTGGAAGTTGCTCCAGCAATGGTGTTGATACCGCTGTACCACTGGTAGGCGTAGGTGATGGGCGCAGTGCCCGTCCAAGTGCCTTGTGTGGTCGTCAAGACTGAACCGACCTTGGCGTCACCCGTGGTGTCAGGCGCTACAGTGTTAACGGGCGGATCGCCAACAGGGGCAGCAATATAGGTCGTGTAGACGCCACCAAGGGGGCCAACACGAATGCCACCCACAAACGGGTCGGATGCGTTTGGGGTAGTTCCTTCCTGACCCTTCAGTGCACCAGTCGCTGTACGGGGTAAACCCTCAACGAAATTCACAGCAGGGTCGGAACTCATCACCAACTGGCCGGTGTTAGACACCATGAAGCCATTGGCAAACACAGTGCTCACCACATTGGTGATGTGCACCTGCCCGGAAGGATTGGATGCAATCCCTCCGTGCAACGCGCTGGTTGCGCCGACAGGATCGGTTGTTACATCCAGTCGCCCCGCAGCATCCTTACGACCCGGGAGCATCCTAGGTATCCGCTACGACGTTGGCCCAGAAGAAGTCACCGACAACCACGCCGCCGACGACATTGCACTCGAACGTACCAGCACCAGCGGTTGCTGCACCAGCCGTTACCGTGCAGGTAGCGTTTGCTGCAATGGTGCCCGTTGCACGAACCCACTGTGCACCGTTCGCTGCCGTACCCAGCGCGTCGTTGTCGTTGTTCGGCACCTGCCAGTCGGGCTGCGGAGCGATGGTCGGGCCGACCGCTACACTGCCTTGACCGAGGACATTGGTGGCGTACTTTGCATTGGATGCGTAACCGATGTAGTTGGTTGCCGCAGCAAACTTGGTCTCAGTCGGGGCTTCGACATAGGCACCAATCGGGTCTTGAATGACACGACTGGTCCATGCTGTTCCACCACTGGCCGGACGACCTGCTGCATTGGCGATATTTGCGCCTGCTACTGCCATGATTCTCTCCTTCGCATGTTGCGAAAAGTGGGGGCCGTACTGCGCCCCCACAAACCTTTAGTCGTTCATACGACCCTGGAACTGCAGGCCAGAAGAGGTCAGGTTGCCAGCCCATGCAAGAATCTGCACTTCGGCGTCCTGATTGACCGAGTAGCGCTTGCCCGGAGACAGCGGAACCATGTCACGCTGTGCGTGCGGACGATAGAACAGGTACTTGGTGTTCAGCATGAAGCCGGTAGAAGCCGGACATGCGCCACCGATACCACCGTCGAGCACCACATCGGCGTCCATGAACTTGGTGGTCACGAAGCCGAGGTTCGCATCCTGCGAGGACGTGAAACGCTGGATCGCTTGCAGCGAGTTCATATACAGACCCCAGAGGACCGAGTCCATGATGATGAGGTCGGGACGGTCCATGCCGCGAACCAAGGAGGCCCAGAGCTTGTTCATGTAGGTCTGGATGTTGGCAGCGGTAACGGCAGCACCACCCGTGGTGGTGAAGTCGAATGCCTGCGAACGCCAGAAGTTCCACGTGGCGCGGTCAATGCCACCCGGCGAGCCGGTAGCAGGGTTGATCGGCACCTGGAGGTTCAGGCCGGAGATTTCCTTACCACCGTAGCCGGTGCCATCGGAGTACAGACCGGCAGCAATCAGGTTCGCCATCGTGGACTCGGCAACAGCGATGCGGCCTTCGAGCAGGTCAATGATCTGCTCCTTGCCGGCGTTTTGCAGTTGTTCGAGGCCAGAGATGGTGACCGGGCAGGCGGCTTGCTTGATGTCGTACTGGGCAGCAGAGATCACGTCCTGTGCGGCGACCGGCAGTGTCTCATAACCACTGTAGTAGCCTGCGTTCGCGTTTTCAGCGAAGGACAGTTCTTGCATGATGACGTTACCACCGGAGAACTTCTTGATGTTGCCACGCTGCTTCAGGCGGGACAACAGAGCGTTATTTTTCGTTACATTGTCGGCGATAACGCCGGAACGATTCTGGATCGTGGTCGCGATGACATCACTGATCGAAGGGTTTGCGAAGGCCATTTGGCTTCTCCTATTGAGGTTTCGGGATGGTGCTCACGGGACTTCCGGTGGGCGGGTTCGCTCCGGCGGGTGTCGTGGGCTGGACACCTTCAACAACGATAGGGGTTTGCCGGAACAGGATCGGCACGGGGTTGGCATCAGCAAGCGCATGTCCCGGTCCAATGATCTGCTTCGTCATTGTGCTGAGAAACCTGCTCACATCCTGCTCCCTGTATCGCCGATCAAACTGGCAATGGTCCCACGTAAATCAGTTGGATTTCCGACGTTTGTACCGGGCGCACCGGGAGCACCGCCAACACTGACTGCGGCTCCTTTGGCGCGTTGCGCCTGCTGGTGGGCTTGCAGTGCAGCCTGAGTAGCTGCCTGTGACGAATCTCTTGCGGTTGATGCCTGATACGTGTCGTCATTCATCCGTACCGCCTTAGTGTAGGCGTCGGGAAGAGAGATTGCAATCCCCCTGCGGGCATTCACTTCGACGATGTCCGCCATCAGGTCACGGACCTCATCGAAGTACGGATACTGCGGGTCGACGGCCATCTGCTCGATGGTCTGGGTGACCTGCTGTTCCTGCTGGTAGCGCACCTGCTGCTCGCGCTGCTGCTGCGACTGGACAAACTGTTGCAGGGGTGCGAGGCGCTGTTCCAGAATGCGCTCGATGTTCGACTGTTGGACGACAGCCTCGGGGGCGGGCTGACCGGCAATCGCCGCATCAAGCGCGAAGATGTCGATGTTGAACTGCTTCACCATATTGGCGACCAACTGTGCCTTGTCCTGCGGGGTGCCGTTGAACAGTTGGCGCTCCACGGCGAGCAGGTTGGTGACCGCCGTCATCGCGTTGCCACCATAGACCGTGTTGATGCGCTCCATGTGCGGGGCGAACACCTCCTGCATCTGGCTGACCTGCTGCCGGGTCTGCGCCGTTTCGTTCATCACCTTCGTGATGTCGCGCTCGCGGCGGGCCACTTCCTGACGCACGTCCAGCGGCAGCGTTTCCCACAGTTTCTTGGACTCGCCTTTCCACGACTGTGGGGCGCGGTCTACCCGGTGGCGAGCCTCACGCTCCGCTGGAGTCTCACCTTTGTCCGCCACCGCCTTGCTCGCATCACCAGCCACCTCTTCGATGCTTGGTGGAGCATCTTTTGGTTTCGCATCGGACGCCACACTCTCCGCAGCCGGCGCAGCGGATGGGGTGCTCTCCGGCGCAGGACTTGCCGCTTCAGGAGCAGGGGAACTCTCGACTTGAACGGGTTCGGAGTGTTCTTCAATTGCATTCTCCAGTGTGGTGCGTAGCTCTTCGGACATGGTGGTTTTTCCTTATTTGTAGAGTTGCTGCTTCAGTTGCTCCCGAATCGCGGCGCGATCGGGCTGGTACTGGGGACGCCCGACGGGCAACCCCTTCAGTTCCGCAGTCGGGACGACATCATGGCGTTTACAATGCTCTCTAAGCCCAGCGCGGCCAGAAACCACACTCCCATCGATAGGAGAAACAAAATCAGGTAAATCACCCATAATGGTGTGGTGTCTGTCACCCGATCCAGCCAGTTCAGGATGCGGTCCATCTTTGTCATATAGCACTCCGTTGATCTGAATGTAGGATTTACGCGCCATTTTTCTTCCTCGACTTGCGGGCGGGCTTGACCGGCAACAGTTCGATTTCTTCAATCTCGTCGGGAGGAATATCCACGAACGCACCAAGCCATCTGATTTGTCCAGTCTTCAGGTCGCGCACCAACTTGCGACCCATCAGTTCGGACTCTTTGACGGTAAAGCTGATATCCAAATACTCTTCCACGGGGTTCTCCTAGTATGACAACATCAAAATCAGCATTTCTTCCTCTTCCGCCTCTTCGTCCATCTTCTGCTTCAGGCGGATGTCCATGAGGACAAGTGCCTTGACCACTTCCAGATCGGCCAGCAAATTGTCCCAGTCAATGCCCCGTGGTTCCTTGAACGGTGCGACCAGTTCGGTCACCCCAGACACTTCCATCGCTACCAGTTCGCGATAGGCTTCCTTGACGATCTTCCGCTTGTCGACCTCTTCGATTTCCCAAGGTCGCTTGATGAACTGCTGCAGTACCCACCCGCTGCCACCCCCTCCGCCGTAGGAGGGTTTGGTCAGCAGTCCCCATGAGTTACCCCAAGCACGCGCCCAAGATAGTCCCCATGAGGATGCCATTTACACCGGCCCCCACGGATTGCTGTCGGAGCCGTCACCATCCACATTGCCACCATTCACCCGCACGATATTGACCGGCATGATCTCTGCCTTGATTGCAGCGACAATCGCCTGAATATCGGCAGGGGTCAGGGTCATCGACCCTTGGTTTGTCGCAGCACCAGTGACGACTGAATCGTAACCAGCCAGCACACCGGAGGTGTCGTGAACGATTACCGCACCAGAACGCTGCGCTGCACCAATGACCTCGGCACTGAAGCCAGCGAGAACACCAGTTGTCGTATGGACACCGATGTGAGTTGCAGTACCGGATACCGAGCCAGTGCCAGCAACAACATCGCCGGTAGTCTCATGGACGCCAGCGGCAGGTTCATTGACAGCAGAGCCTGTGATGATGCTTGTCAGGCCAGCGACAGTACCAGTGGTCGTATGGAGTCGATAACGCTTTGCCGTACCTGTGACGTTGCTCGTCAGGCCAGCAACTACACCTGTTGTCGGGTGCGCCCGATACCGCAGCGCCGTTCCACTTACGGTTGCCGTATTGCCAACCACATCACCTGTGGAGGGGTGTGTTTGAGCACCTGTCTCGCGGACTGCAGAACCTGTGACTGTTGCGGTGTTTCCGACTACATCACCAGTTGTCGGGTGAGTTACTGGACCAGTTCCCGTTGGTACAAACAGTGGGATTGTTTCAGGCTCGAACAGTTGCCATGGGTTATCTGAGAGTGATTTTATTTCGGCGCTGGAGAGTACACGACCCCATATACCTGTCCATAATGCAGTATCTAAGGTGCTTGTGTTAGTTGATTGACATACCTGCGGAGTCGAAAAACTGGCATCATAGCTTGGCGTTGTTCCAGTATCTGCCGACCCAACTACACGTCCGTTCTCATACAAACGCAAACTTGGCGAACTATATGTTAGACCCCTTAATGCAATGGTATCGCTCCATCTGGTTCCTGGCGCGATCGTTACTCCACCGCAGATTCCATATATATATCCCTCCCCATACCTGTTGCTTATGGTATACCCGTGCTCAAATCCAGTTGGACACGAAGTTGTCCCTGTACGTGGCATACTCCCATACGTGAGCATGGTTATGCCACCATACAAACGAAACCTGTCATTAACTGACGCAGGGCTATAATGAAACCTTACAGCAGCAGCGTTGGTGGCGTCTCTCTGTCTACCAATACCGGCAGCAGTTGTAATGCTTTGACCAACTACGGTTGGCTTAACTGACCCAACAAGATATCTCGCCGGGCCAGCACCCGACCAAATAATATCGACAAGCCCGCGCGTAATTGGATTTGACCAATTAATACGAATGTCGTCTTGGGGTTGTGCTGTCCGATCCCGCGCAACGAATGTTAACTTGTTAGCCATGTGTAATTACACATCTTCGTTCGAGTAGGTGCGAAGTTCAACGGTATTTCCAGTAGCGGCAAAAGCCTGCCCGGTAACATTCTTGAGTGCCACCTTGTAGTTGCCAACAGGGACACGAACACGGTCAAGAATCATCGTGGCAGCAGTTAGCGCGGCACTATTGACTGCTGCCGAGCCGACGAAATAGTTGTCCAAGCACTCACCCGTCGTCGTGCCGAAGTTCGTTCCATCCAACTCAGGGATGAAGTAGACAGCAACATAGGCACCGATAGCACGGTTCGTTGCCTGCGCTGCAAGGTTGATCTCAACCTGTGCCAGCGGGAAGCGAAGTCCAGCGGTGGTGTTATCCTGCGTGGCCGATAGCGTACTTACTGAGCCGTTTGTCAGCCCATTCAGTTCCGTCGTCAGGACGGTAACGGCTGTACTTCTGGCGGTGTATTTATTTGCCATGATCTATCCTCAGAAATTGTTCAGTACGTCACTGATGTCGTCAGTGGATAGCGTTCCAGACCAGTTCAGCTTCGTTGCCGACACGGTGTTTTGAGTCACGACTATACCGCCCTCGTACACCTCGGCCTGCGTCGCTTTGCGGGTGCAGTTTTGAAGCACTGCAACGGAGTCGACATCCCCCCAAACGTCTTGGACCGCTTTCCGCATCTTCTGGCGTGAGAAGTTGATTGGAGAGAAGGTGAACAGCAGCCCCCACGTCGAACGCTTGCCTTCCGACAACGCATCCCACTTGGTGACGTTGATGGCCTCGAACAATTGCTGATCCGTCATTGCAGGATTCCATGCATCAGTCGTGGTTGGTGCATTACACCAGTTCGCTAAACCGACGTCATCACGGTTTCCCACGGCAGTAACAACAGCAGGCTCAGTCTCAGCCCGCAGTGCATCCGCAAGGATTTGCTTCTGAGTGTCGTTCATAATCAGCCACCAATCTTCAGACCGCTGGGGGTGCTCTCGACGGTCAGCGTAACGGTAATCGGAACGGCAATCTGGTCAGCAACGACCGTCACCGGCTCGGACTCGGCGGCAGGGCCAACACTTGCACCAGAGGAAGTCATGCGAACCACCCTTGCGACGTAGGTGCCGATGTCGGCAATGGTGAAACTCACCTCGCGACTGGTGGCAGGGATGTTCGCCTGCGCCACGGTGGCGTTATTGCGGGTCAACCAGACGAAGTAGCCACCCGGCGTGATGTTTTCCGGGTTGTCGATGAGGCCGGTATCAAAACCAACGATTGCGAACTTTTCCATGATGACTCCTTACTGGCTCAGTGCTGCGTAGGTGAGTGCGGAACAGGACACGGTGTCGCCAGAAGCAACGACAAGACCACCGGTCATGTTGATGTCGGAGGCGGATGCTGCGACCGCGCAATGGACGATGGCTGCGTTGGCCGACGTCTGGAACGAGGCGAATGCCACCGTGCCGCCCGTTGCGTTGGTGTCGGACGTGATCGCGTTCGCTGTGGCCACACCCGTGGTCGAGTTCGCAGCGGCGAATGCGGTGGCCGAGAACGGCAACGAGGCGATGTTCGCACCCGGTGTGGTCACGGTACTGCCGGTCGGGTGGAACCGCAGGAAACCACTGGCACCGATCAGTGCAGTGACAGCATTGGTGGCAGCAGCTTTCGCGCCGTTCGAGTGGGTTACGGTTGCAGACATTGAGTCTCTCCTTCAGGGATGGTTGCTTCGATGGGGGGTTCGGAGAGTATGTAACCCTCCATTTCGTAGGATTCCACCTTGCCCGTATCCTTGCGGGTGACGGTCACGGTGAAGGTTACATCTGCCGGTGGGCCTTTGACATCACTCACTTTGAACGCTCACTTTCTTTCCGGTTGACGTGGTTGCAGTCTTGGGTGCCTTCATCGCAGCGATCTTCTCTTCGTGCATCTGGCGCGTCATGTTCATCTTTTCCTGATGCATGGTGGTTGCTGCCTCCAAGTCCTGATTGCGTTGCTGTTCCTGTATTTCCATATCGGCTATCTGGCCGCGCATCTTGATCTGCATTTCCAGCCGCATCTGTTCCAGCTTCATCTCGCCCATCTGACGTTCGTACTCCAGTTTCATCTGGGCAGTTTCACGATCATAGGCCAGTTTCTGCTGGTCAGCCATTGTCTCGGACGCTTGCTTCCGCTGCTCCATGTCCATGTCGAAGGCGGCTTGACGCTGCGCCATCTCCATTTCCATCTGCATCTTCTGCTGCTCCATCTGGAACTTCTGCTGTTCCATCTGCATCTGCATCTGAGCCTTCTGCATCTCGGGATTCGGTTGGTTCTGTGCGGCCTGCTTCTGCTCCTGAATGCTCTTCATGATGTCGTTCAGGGTGCGGTCAATCACGCCCTCCAGTTCCTGAGCACCCTTGAAGCCGGCGATGGAGAACTTGAGCGATTCGAATAGGATGGGGGCTGACTCGGGAACAGCCTTCATGGTGGTGGCCGCCGACTGGAGCAAGGTGGCGACGGCGTTCATGAACTCAATCTTCTCCTGCTTCTGCTGCGCGTAGTCGGTCATGGCGAGGCTGTCGGCCTGCACATTCACCCGCCACTCAAACGCTTCGTGGTCACCCTTCAGCAGTTGGATGGCAGATTCGATAACCTGCGGGTCTTGGGCGTCCTGGTAGAACTCCATGTTCGCCAGCTTGAGAATCTGCTGGGGAACAAAGTGTCGGCAGATAATCTCGCCCTTCAGGCGCAGAATCTCTTCGGCGAAGCGGGCCACCTCGTCCTGCAGCTTCTGGATGCGAACAGATGCAAACTGTGCCTTCAGGTTCTGAGCACCCAGAGTTTCCGATGCCTTGGTGTTGCCACGAACGATATCACTGATACCCGTCAGTTCGTAAATCTGACCCTTGATGTCATCCCGTGCCTGACGTAACCGTTCGAGCGCGGCGATGACCTCGCCCAGCGGAAGCCAGTCGACGCTGCCCTTGACACCACCCTTCTCGGCGAAAATCGCCCAGTTATCCACAGGGATGAGGGTGTTCTCGCTGCCCTGCTGGAGCATCCGCTGCACGCCCGTTGCGCCGGCGTCGTAGACGCCGACCACCTTGCAGGCCTGCACCAGCAGGCTGATGCGGTTGTTCACCAAGTCCAGCTCGTTGTACTGGTCCTGACACAAGATAAAGTCGTTCACCGGCATACAGTTGGACGTGGTGGTCAGGGCGAACAGCGGCTTCGGGCAGGGATCGAAATCCTCAAGTTTCAGCGGGTCATCCACCTCGTCCAGCAGTTTCGGCCACGCCTTGCTCAACCACAACACCTTGCGTTCCTGCCGGTCCCAGATTTCGTAGATGACGGCCTTCTGGAGCACGTCGTTCTGCGGCTCGTTGCTGTTGGTGTCCTTGCCCCGGGGGTTGTGGTCCAGCGGTATCTGCTTGCCGGGGTCTTCGCCGAAGCGGGCGACCAGCGCGTCTTGGTCCATGTAGACCCGGCGGGCGATCCAGCGGCGCTCGCGCCACGTGCGGCAGGGTGAGTACAGGAAGTCTTCCCAGAACACGTGGTCGATCATCACCTCCTGACGGCTGACCTCCTCATAGGTGGCAGCGGCCTGCAGTTCTTCGCCCGTGACAGGGTCGATCTGCGCTTCGAGGGTCTTCTCCTCGGTGTCAGTCTCCAGACGCAGCCACGCGCAGCCAAGACCCGGTACGAGGCGGTCTTCGATGGCGTCCCGCATGACCTGACCGAAGTTGCACTCCGGCTCGTCGATGTCCTGCATGATGGCGTTCTGCAGCATCATGCTGGCGACACGGGCCGGATCGTCGTTAGATTGACCGAAGCGGCGGGAAACAGTCACCTTGGGCAGCTTGGCGTAGAGGGACGACTTCATGATCTCGACGTTGGTCGTGAAGATGTTGAATTTGCGCTCGCTGCCGTCCACGGAGTCCCGTTCGTCCTTGAAGCGACGGACGGTAGTGCGACCACGGGTCTGGAAGTTGCGAAACTCCTTCTCCGCCATCGTGATTTCGTCCTTCCAGCGCCCATATTTGGACTCCGGTGTCTTGCCGGTTTCCTCGATCGACTTGATCTTGCTGGCAGTGGTGTAGGCGTCGTGGCTCATTTCACATCCTTGATGACTGTTGAGGTAGGGTTTCCCACAAATCGTTCAGACTGTATCCCTGTTTGACGGGTGGTGCAACGACGGTCACCGCGGGTGAGATGAACGCCATGCGCCGACCGAGGAGGGACAACGCATCGATGCCGTCGTCGACCCCGCTGCCGGTGGCGTTCGGGAAGGTCAGAATCTCCTTGGTCAGCCAGCCGGCGAACGGCGCGTCCGCGGGGTAGTAAATCTTGTTGCGCTTGAACTGTCCGCGCAGCGCGGCAGCCCGTGTCTCCTTGTCCTGCCCACGGATCGGCAGCGGCTTCCAGTTGATCGGCGTGCCGGTGGTGCGTGCTCTCGTTGCAACAAGGTGGGCGAACACCTTGCTCGCGTTGTCATCGTCGATCAGCCACTCGCGCGGCTTGTAGGTCTGGGCGAGGGTAACGATGTCGGTCGCCGACTGGTCGGAGTCCACCCGCTTGCGCAGGGCATCGATGATGTCCCAGTCACCGTTGGTGTCCACGGCGACGATGAAGTGCACCGTGTAGTCGCCGGTATTGACGGACAGCGCAAGGTCGCTGGCGGCGTACTTGGGCGTGGCCGGGTCGTGGGCGGACGGTGGCGTCGGGCGATGGCGGATGTTCTCAGTGCTGACCCAACTGCCGGTGTCCGAGGGTGGTTCCTGCATCCAGAGCGTGCGCCAGATGAAGTCGTCCTGCTTCTTGTCGTGCAGGTAGTTGTCAGTGTAGAACTCCGGCCACATGCGCTCGCCGAGGGAACGATGGAGCGGGTCGTTGTCGGGGTCGGCGCACTCGGCGGTGAACTTGAGCACCCGGATGCGGATGCGCGGGTTGTTCTCGGCGCGGCGCATGACGAACCCGATGATGTCGTTGGGGTTGAGCCGCTGCCCGATGACGATCAGCTTGCCGGTGGGTGTCAGGCGGGACAGCAGGTCGCCCTCGAACCAGTTGCGGAGTTTCGCAAGCTGCGACTCCGACTGTGCGTCCTCGAACGAGGCGTGGATGTCGTCGCAGATGACCACGTCCGCCCGCTTGCCGAGCACACCCCCGCTGGCACCAACGGCGAAGTACCCGCCGCCCTGCGTCGTCTTCCAGTTGTCCTTGGCGCGCGTGTCGGCAGCGATGGCCACAGGGCTGGCAAGCTGGAGCGCGGGAGACTCCACGACGTTCTTGACCCGTCCCCCGAACTCGCTGGCAAGCTCGGCGGCCCGACTGACGCTGATGATGCGGGTGGTCGGCTGGCGCGCGACGATGTAAGCCGGCGCGGCGATGGAGATGTAGGTGCTCTTGGCGCTCGCCGGCGGCGACATGACCACCAGCACGTCGAACTCGCGCGACGGGTCGATGTGGTTGTTGAACCCCATGAGGTCATCGACGGCATCGCAGATCAGCCGATGGTGCAGCGCCGGCTCGACGCCGACGTAGGTTCTGGCGAAGTTCTGCAGGGACGCGATGGACTTCTCGCGCTCCGCGATGGCCCGCAGCGCCGCGAGCAGGTCGGGGTCGACGCGGGGGTCGACGCGGGGGTCGACGCGGGGGTCGACGCGGGGGGTAGGGTTAGGGCTGGTCATCGGCGGACGAGAGCATGTCGTCAAGGGACGATGCGTCCAGCGCGTCGGCCCCGGCCTGACGCAGCACGAACCGCTTCAGGTCTTCTGTGCTCATGGTTGCCACATCGATCGTCGTCGTGTTCGTCGTGGTCTGCTCGATGTGTTTCACGTCGCCATACCGCTTGCGGTTCGACTTCTCCATGATCCACTTGCGGGTCTGGATGCGCAGCGTGCTGCGCTGGACGTCCTCCGGCAGGCTCGGCTGATTGGGGTTCGGGGTTTGCCCATCCGGCCCGATGCCATCGCTGATGCGGATGAGTTCGTCCTCCAGTGCTTCGGCCCATAGCGCCTTCGCGCCATAGTAGGCATTCTTCCGGCGCTGGTCTTGGAGCATCCACGTCCGGAACCGGACAGGGGACATCGGCATATGGTAGTTGTGGCAGAACTCGGTCAGTGTCGTCCCGCCGGCCAACGCTTCAAGGGCTTGCTCGAACGCGATGCCAAACGACTGCTTCTCCAGTTCGATGACTGCAGCGGTGTTGCCTGAACCCGGAATGGCTTTGAGTTCGTGCCTGATCTGCTGCTCGACTCTATCGGGGATAGCGTCGTCGGCTGTCTGGTCGTCGGAGATGGTGAGCCAAGCTGGCAGGGCGGCGTTCATACTGACGTTATAACAGTTGTTGTTGCAATGTTCAAGCGTGTGGGATTTCTGGATATAGATATGACAAAAGAATAAACATATTTCAGAAAATTTGGTCGCTAGTAATGTGTGCTTAGGCCGCAGACAACAGCATGGGCCTTGCCCGAACCGAGGGGGTGGTTAGTAAGTACTCACTTTTTCCGAGGCACAGTTAGTAAGTACTCACTTATGGAGCTAGCACAGTTAGTAAGTACTCACTACTATGACTAACAGTTAGTGAGTACTCACTAACTGTGCCTGCTGCACGATGCAGATGACGCAACAGTTTCTGGGAATGACGCAACAGTTTCTGGGAATGACGCAACAGTTTCTGGGAACGGTGATTACCAGTAACTGTTGTTGTTGCACGAGTTGCATGGCGCGAGCAGAAATTAACAGTTAGCAACAGAAAAGATGATGATATCGATTGAAAAGGTAGGCTCGCGGGTATTACAGACCTTTGATACATACATACTTACGTATTAATCATCTATCCCCCCTCCGGAAAAACGATTCCGCAGAAAAAGGATGCAATCCTTCATCTTTTTTGTTGCATGAATACGTATGTATATGTATGATCTGACTTGGCACTTTCGCCAGCAACCGGAGTTTTCACAAAATGAGATTTGATGACTTTATCAATGCAGTCGATAGGACTAGCCCTGTCAGCGTGAACGAGCAAGTTTCAGCGATGCTGAAACTCATGCCGGAGGATGTAGCGGCGCGCTTCGGAACCATCGCGCAATCGATGCCGGATGACATCCGCGCGGCTTACTTCAACCACTTCATTGCAAAACGCCAACCTTCGAACGAAGTGCGTTCGAAGGCCGGTCGTAAGGCGTCAAGTGAAAAACGCGTCCACGTAACAATCACCCTTCCCGAATCGTTGGTCGACCGTCTCCCCTATCCGCGCTCATCGTTCATTGAGCGCGCAATCCTTGCCGCTTTGGAGTCGTGAGCATGGCGAACTTTCTTTTTATCTGTTTTTGCATCTGGCTGACCTACATCGCTTTCACGTTCCACCCGCTGGCAGGGATTGCCCTTGCCGCTGTTTTTCTTTCCGTTTAATCACTGGAGACTCAAACCATGTCTAACGCAATGAACATCATTGAAACCGCAACCGAACTTCAGGCTAACCACAACAAGAACGAACTTGTCACCATGGCTCGTTCGCTAGGCTGGAAGGGCGACCATGCCCGCGCGCCGATCCTGCAGCTTGCCTTGTTCGTCGCTACCAAGCTGAACGCTGGCGACCGCGGCGAACAACACGCCGGCAATCGAGCCATGCAAGGCCATAACGAGGCGCAAGGCCATGAGGACCAAGGGCGCGCGCCGCAAGGCCAGCAAGGCGGCCAGCAGCAAGGCCACAACGAGGCGCAAGGCCATGAGGACCAAGGCCAGCAGGAAAGCCAGCAAGGCGAGCAGCAAGGCCAGCAGGAAAGCCAGCAAGGCGAGCAGCAAGGCCAGCAAGGCGACCAAGGCCAGCCGGAAGGCCAGCAGCAAGGCCAGCAAGGCGAGCAGGAAAGCCAGCAGGAAAGCCAGCAAGGCGAGCAAGGCGAGCAAGGCCAGCAAGGCCAGCAAGGCCAGCAAGGCGAGCAGCAAGGCGAGCAGCAAGGCCAGCAAGGCGAGCAGCAAGGCGAGCAGCAAGGCCAGCAGGAGGAAGAACAAGAGCAACCCGAGCCAAATGAATTCAATCGATTGCTGGCCGCTTCGGGTATATCAACTCCACACCCCATGCTTGAAAAGGTCTGGCTACTCGCTGCGAAAGCAAAGCAGAATGTTATGTTAGTCGGCGCAGCGGGGACAGGTAAGACCATGCTTGCCGAACAGGTCGCCGCGCTGTTGCGCGTTCCCTTTGGTTCTGTCTCGTGCACGATGGGGATGAGTGAGTCACAGCTAACCGGCTGGCTGTTGCCGATCGGTGAGCATGGTCGATTCGACTATGTTCCTGCGCCCTTCGTTACCTGTCTGCAGCAACCGTCTGTCTTCCTGCTGGATGAAATGGATGCAGCGGACCCGAATGTGTTGATGCTGGCTAACTCGGTTCTATCGAACGGCTTTGTCTCGATTCCGCACAAGCTGCAAAACCCTGTTGTAACGCGACATGCTGACGCAATCCTGATCGCCGGAACGAACACGACCGGCAGCGGCGCGGATGATCTCTACACCGCGCGCGCTGCGCTAGATGGTTCAACCATTGACCGCTTCTATCCTGTCATTACCGATTATGACGAAGCATACGAACATGGCCTGTTCAACATGGGCAAGAAGTCGCGCAAAAAATCCGCGGCATGGGAACGCGGACCGCTGCCCGATCAGTTCATGATGGACGACCTGCGCAAGTGGTTTTTTGACCTGCGCAAGCAAACCAAGGCGGCAAAACTCAACAAAATCATTTCCAGCCGGTTCGCGCAACGACTGGCCGCTGCCGTTGCGGTAGGGATTCCAGCCGATGAGGTTAAAAAGGATTTGCTCATTGGTTGGTCCGTCGACGAACTTGCGCGCGTGGGGATTCGATAATGATAGCCCCCGTCCACATGCATTACCCTACCGTTTTCGCGCTGCGCAGCGAGTCCGAGCGCCCTATGGTGCGTCAATGCAATGAGGCGCGCCGCGTCAAGTATTTGACCTCGACGAACGATGCGTGGCTAGGCATCGCTGGCGGCGCTGCCGCGGCAATCCGCGCGCTTACGGATGGATACCCGCAAGGTGAACGCGCGGTGCGTGAGTTCCACGACAAGATCAAAGCTGACCTGCCGCGCGCCGAAGGTCATCACCGCGCAAAGCGGCGCGGCAACTTCGGCGACGAGCTAGATATTCACACCGTCAACCGCGGCGCGTGTGACCGCGCGTGGACCAGTTCCACCCGCGCTATACGCAAGGGAACCGGCATTTTGCAACTGGTCGTGGACATTGGCGCCAACGGTTCCACATCGCCAGACGAACTACGCTGGCGCGGCATCGCTGGCCTGTCGCTCTCTGAAGTCATGTCGCGCGCTGGCTATTCGGTCGAAATGGTCGCAGCGTTCGCGGTTCAGAATATCTGTGACTTCAAAAACCGTCGAATGATGTTCTCATGCATCGTTAAGCCGCGCGGGTCGCAACCGGACTATGGATTGTTGGCCGCGACTGTCGCGCTCCCCGCGTTCTTTCGCGTTCTTGGGTTTTCGTCAATCATCCGCGCTGCCGATCAGCAATGCGTCAACGTGGGCGATGGACTCGGTAACTACCTTGATGTGTCCGGCGTTTTGCCGGTTGCGGACAAGGTAAGCCAACTCTTCGTGCCGCAATCGGTCGTCAACGAACGAACCGCGACCGAATGGGTTAAACAAACTGTTGCACTACTTCAAGGGGTGAACCATGTCCGGTGAACTGTTCAATGACTTTGAGCGCGAGTTAATCGAGTCCGCGCGTTTGATTCTCTCGGATGGTCTACGCCGACTGTCGACGCGCGCGGGTCTGTTCCCTACCAACCGCAACAAAGGGAAAGCCGGCAGAGTCGAAGTTACAGAGGCGCGCGCCGCGCTTGTCGACCACTTGGTCGCAACCTATGGACCGCTTCGGCACGAGGTCGCGGTGTGTTGCCTCATTGATGCACAAGGGCGACTCATCGCCGTCGAAGAGTTCCCGCAAGGGAAAGCGACCCATTGCGAAGTTTCGCGGCGCGTCATGGCTGACATGGTAATTCGCTCCGGTGCGGTCGCAATCATCCTTGCGCACAATCACCCGTCAGGGGATAACACGCCGAGTCAGCAGGATGAGGTTCTTACCCGCGAACTTGCGGCATGGCTTCCGCCTTTGGAATGTTCCCTGATAGACCATTTGGTCATTGCGGTCGACGGTGCGTCATCAATCCTCGGGGAGTTCTGACATGGCACTTATCGCGCTGTTCTTCTTCGTTCTTCTAATCATCTTCGGCGGGTGGGATTGAACCGCTAACCGGCAACAACCCGAAAACCGGCAAACAATCGCCGGTTTTTTTACGTCCACGGCTTTCAGAATCGCCGCCTGTTGCGTTTTCTGACTGTTACCTAGTGTTCCAACGATGATAACCTTTCTTCCATTCCACGCAATCTAGTAATTATTTCCCTTCTAATGTGTAACTGTTTCGCTTTTATTTGCCGTTTCAATTCACCGTCTAATTCTTCTATTTAGGAGTTATTCCATAATGAAGCCTTGTCTGATTTTGCTAGTAACTTATTGTATAGAAACAAAATTCTTTCTTCAAAAGTAACCAACGGCTTATCTGATAAAACCGTATTGCATGTTTTACAACAAGGGTATTTATAAAATTTTACGCCTAATTCTTTTAGCTTTTTTGTGCCGACTTTTCCGACTGTTGAAACTGGCGGGGAATGATCTAAACATTCCCTTATGTCTCCACAATAAACACATTTCAACCTATCACCATTACGACTGTTAAATTCATATAAGTGATCGAATAACGATAATGCTAGTTTTCTTGATTTGTTCATTTATTTCTCCAAAAAATTTCCACAATGAAGGCCAAGTGATTCCAAAAAATTTCCACAATGAAGGCCAAGTGATTCCAAAAAATTTTACCGTCCGAAAGGACGGTACTCATTGATTCGGTTCCCGCATCGAATCATCGAACCCGATTGCGTTAGCGCACCCCTTCGGGTCTTTATGCCGCTCCTTCAGGCTTGCGTTGAGACTGTCGATCGATTCCTGCCGCGCCAGAATGATCTGCTTCCGCTTTTCGGGGAACAGTCCTGCCATCGCCGGATTAATCGTCCAAGACGGATAACGCGGATGATCCTGAAACAGCGCCACGTAGTTCATCGTCGCCATCTCGTCCATCGTCGCGCGAATCATCATGTCCAGTTGCGAAGGGTTAATGTCCTTGCGGTCCGACTTGTCCTTCACCTCGACGCGCAACTCGCTCAACGTGACTGTTGCCTTGCTTGATGCCCACTGCAGCACCGTGTTGAATACGATGTCAGCCGTCTGGTCTTGTTGCTTTCCGACCTCAAGGTAGGTGTAGCGCATCGACGGGATGAAAAACGTCTTGAACAGTTGGGTCACACGGAACGCCACCTCCTCGCTGATCTCCAGATCGTAGGGCGACTCGATCATGTGGAACAGCAACATGACGCGGGAACAGTTGCCTTCCATCTTGCCAAGGGCGGTCTGGTAAGGGATCGACTCGTCGAGAACCCGTGAGTTGCTGCGGAACTTCAACGCCCACTCACAGAAGGAACGAAAAACAGTTGTTGCGCCGGCGGATAGCACGTACTCGAACGCCGGTGTGGCATAGACCCTGCGGATTAACTGTTCGTAGTCGTTCTCGCTCGAAATGAAGGCCGGCACAGCATCCTGCCACATCTTGTTGTGGACAGGGTTGAGCACCACCGGCATGAACCGCTGGATGATGCCGTCCGTCGATGACGCTTGCAGGTTCTGGCGAAATACAGCCGGTTGGCAGTTGCCGTACATCGATAAGGCCATGTTCTCGACGCGAATCGATCCAACGCCCATGCGGTCCATCGAGTATGCGCCGGTTTCAAACCCCTGTATCCAGCATCCACGGTCATCACTGTTGCGGGTGTCGTTCAGCTTGGTCAGCCAGCGCGCCATCTCGTCCAGATACAACAGGAACCCCCGCGGGCGATGCTCGGACATGGCCACCACTTTCTGCGTGGTCGCATCGGTCAGCACCAGCCGCAGCGGCTCGGGCTTCGGCGGCAGCCCCATCACCGTCGGCGGGACAGCGTTCGGCATGTGCGCCTCGGGTGACTGTTGCCAGTCGCGGAACGCCTTCATGTCGGCTGCGTGCCGTGCCTCCTTGCCGATCCACATCAGCATGTCCTGCTCGTAGCGATGACGGTCTTCGGACTCCAGTTTGCGCAGCGGTGCGAACAGCGGCTTGCTGGCGGGTGTCTTCTTGTCGGCTGGCTGGCCGATGGTCATGGTCCAGATGGTCGGCGGCACCTTCCATGAAGGATTGATTTTCAGCATCGACTGTTTGTGCGCGGCACCGGACACCGCTGCCAGCCCTGCCATCAGCGAGACAATCGGGTCAGCACCGACCTCGACGGCAAGCTCATTGGCGCGAGCCACCAGAATCGGGGGCCACAATGAAGGATCGTTGATTGGCAAACGGGCCTTCAACGACAGGTCACCAACGACCTCTTCCGCTGAACGCCCTTCCTCCTTGATTGCAGAGAACAGTTGGGACACGTCGGGCGCGGGACGCCGCCACTGGCAGAGCGCCGCGTGGAAGAACAGCGTGCCGATACCGATACCCGTCGGCAGCGGCTTAAACGACCTCCACTGCGAACGCATCTCGGCACGTCCGGGATACTTGTTCGGTGCGCCTTGGCTCCACTCGTCCCAGAGATTGAACAATTGGTCAGGGTCTTCGGTCTGCACGGAGGCCAGTGCCATGCCGCACTCAATCCACGGCTTGCGGTCACAGTTCGGGTTGATGGCGAACAGCGCGGAGCGCATCTCGTCGATGCTCGTCGGGGCGGCATTCACCTCGGTCTTGATGTTGCGCTCGGCATCGGCGGACAGCAGGTCACTCCAGACGCCGAACAGATTGTCGGGCATCACCGGCAGTTGTTGCCAGTTGCCGCTACCGACCCAACGGTAAGTCGTTCCTGAAGGATGTCTGCTCGGCGGCAGCACGTCTTGCATCGACAGTCCGTTCATGCTGCCACACCTGAACTCCAGAACTGTCTTGCCATCGACCAGAACCTTTTTGGTCGGCAGCGGCACGGGCGACAGGAACAACAGTTTGCCATGCCCCGGATTTCCGGAGTCAATGCCGACGGCGTTTGGCGCGCTCATCAGGGCGGGCAGGTCAATGCCGCGCTCTTTCAACCATGTGACGGCTGCGTCGTAGTTGTCAATGTCGAGGGCGACCGTTCCCGAGTAACCATGCATCAGCCCGATACCACCCTGCTGCGGGGCTTCGGTCAGGGCGTTCTCGATTTTGTTCCAGCCGGCGTGTTGTGGTCCTTTGCCCCCATCGGGAACATGACACAATTTCCAACCGTGACGAATGTAAGCGTCGGCACTGCTCGGCAGTCCGACGACTGCGGGAAGTGCACTCATATCAGGCAACTTTCTGTTGTTCGACCTTCCACTCTTCGACGAACCTCTCGATAATGAGGGCTACCTGCGCTGAAATACTACGCTTCTCGGTCGCGGCAATCTCCATCAGCTTGTCGGCTACTTCCTGTTCCAGCCTTGTCATAATGGCAACTTGCATTTTGTTTCTCCTTGAAAAAAATTGTTTGACAACGCTGCAAAGTGTAGGGTAATGTTCGTCTTGTCGCAACTACTTTTATTTCTAACCACCGGAGCATCGCAAATGAGCATTGAAAACAACCTCGCCAGCATCGCAACTTCCCTCGCCACCATCGCTGCCCATCTGAGCAAGACGACCGTCGAGTCGAACCCTGAACCCGCACCGGCTCCCGTTCCGGCTCCCGCTGCTGCGCCCGCTGCGCCGCTGCCGTTCAACGACCAGCAGTCGTTGATGGCCTATGTGATGCGTCGCTACAAGGAACTCGGTCCGGCCAAGGGCGGGTTGATTCAGGGCGTGTTGTCCGAACTCGGCATCAGCCACGTCAGCGCGCTGCCGATCGACCAGTATGCCGCCTTCTACCTGAAAGTCGAGGCGCTCTAATGACAACTCACGCGCGCCTGTCGCCGTCCGCCCGTTATCGGTGGGCGGCATGTCCGGCCAGTGTGGCAGCGTGTGCCAAATACGAGGGCAGCGGGAAGAATTCTCCCGCTGCCATCGACGGCACCCACAGTCATACGCTGCTGGAGCATTGCATCAAGCACAACCGTCCGCCGGAGTCCTACCTTGGTCTGTTGCTGCAGGACCATGAGGGCATGTTCGGCGTCGATAGCGACCGCATCAGTCGTGTCCGCATCGCCACCGACTACGTCAACACCAAGGTCGGCGACGGGGTGCGGGTCATCGCGGAACAGCGGGTTTTCCCTGACGCGCTGGTTGGCCGGAACGATATGAGCGGCACCGTCGACGTGCAGATTATCAGCGGCGACCACATTGAAATCATCGACTACAAGAACGGCATGAACCCCGTCGAGGCGAAGGACAATCAACAGTTGGAGCAGTACGCCTACGGCATCCTCTCCGGCTACCTGTCCGAGTCTCCGCCGCGGCTGTTCTCCAAGCTGACGATGACTATCGTCCAGCCGAAGATTGCGCTGAAGGGCGGCGAACCGATTTCATCGCATACGGTGGATGTGACCGAACTGCTCGGTGAGCGGCTGGAGAAAATCATTGCTGAGGCTGCTGCCACGGATGACCCGGGCGCACCGTTTGTTCCCGGGACCAAGCAGTGCACCTACTGCGCCAACAAGGGTAACTGTTCTGCCTTCAACAATTGGACACTGGAGAGTGCCGGAATCAAGTTCGAGAACATGAACTTCATTCAGGACGCGGCCAAGTCGGAACCGACCGGCATGACCGATGAACAGTTGCGCGAACTGGTCGAAGCCGGTCCGCTGATCCGCAAGATGGTCGAAGCTGCCGAAGAGGAAGCCCTTCACCGTATCCAGTCAGGAAAGCCTGTTGCCGGTCTGAAAGTGGTGCGCGGCAGCGGTCGTCGCCAGTGGGGAATGCCCGATGAAGCCATTGAAGCGGAGTTGAAAAAACTGCGTGTGCCGAAGGACGTAATCTGGCAGACTTCATTGATCTCCCCTGCACAAATCGAGAAAGCGGTGTGGGCGAAGCGCGACGGCACAACCCTGCAACTGTCGCAGAAGCAACTGGCGAAAGTCGAGTCGGAGTTCATTACGAAATCCGAAGGAAAACTGACTGTCGTCCCCGAATCTGATCGCCGCGCTGCTGTTGATTTCGGCAACGTCGAGCAGATGTTCCAAGCAGTACCCGCAGCATCCGACGAACCTTCTTGGTTGTCGTAACTTCCTAACTTTGGAGCCTGAAATGTCTGAAACTCTGCAACTCACGATGTCCCGTCTGTCCTTCCCGAAGCTGATCGAAGCTGTTCAGAACAAGGATTTCCCCAACTCCCCGAAGAAATTCGCCGCTGACCTGATTCTCGACCCGCAGTCGAACGACTACGCGAAGGTCATGGCGGAAGTCGGAAACCTCGCCACCGCCAAATGGAAGGAACAGGCAACGCCTATCCTCCAGATGATTCAGGGCGACCGCCGTCTGCGCTGTTACGGCAGCGGCAGCGAGAAGTTGGACAAAAAGACCATGAAGCCCTATGAGGGGTATGAGGGTTATGTCTACCTCTCGACGTCTTCCAACGAAGACCGTCCACCGATCATCGTGGATGCCGCTGGCAACCCCATCGACAACGCGAACACGATGGCGCGCAACGCCGCCGCGCGCAAGTTGTACGGTGGATGCTACGTGAACACGGCTGTCCGCCTGTGGATTCAGGACAACCAGTTCGGTCGCGGTGTCCGCTGCGAACTGATTGCTGTCCAGTTCGCCAAGGATGGGGAACCGTTCGGTGAGTCTCCGCCCGACGTGACGGGGATGTTCGGTCAAGTGCAACAGCCGGCTGGTGCTGCTGCACCGTCGTTCCCCGGTCTTCCCAAGATGCCGTGGGAATAACAGTCTGACCAAGGGGGGTGAGTTCAACTCACTCCCCTTTTTTCCTTGAAGGAATGTCATGTTCATTATATTGAAGAAGCGTTACAAGTGCGTCGGCGGTCCGTGGCATGGTCAGAAGCTGCGTCTGTGTGGCGACGGAACAACGGCTGTCTTCTCGCTGCACGGTTGGCGTGGTCGCTATAACCGCGGCGAGTGGGAGCCGATGTGATCGTCTACGACACAGAGGTCTTCCCGAACTGTTTCATCCTCTGCGCGCGGGACACGGTAACGAAGAACTGGGCGAAGTTCGAGATTTCCAGCCGCACAAACGATGTGAGTATCTTGGCGTCGTGGATGATCGGACTTCGGACCAAGGGTGAGCGCATGGTCGGCTTCAACAACATCGGGTTCGATTATCCGGTGTTGCACTTCATCCTCAACGGCAAGATCGGCGACCCGGAGGTGATCTACGACTTTGCCATGTCGATCATCGCCAGCGAGAACAAGTTCGCCCATCTGGTCAAACCATCCAACTGTTGGGTGCCGCAGGTCGACCTGTTCAAGATTCATCACTTCGACAACGTGGCGCGGATGACCAGCCTCAAGGCGCTGGAGTTCAACATGCGGATGGACAACATCAGCGACCTGCCATTCCCGGTCGGCACGTACCTCACGCCTGACCAGATGACGGTGTTGACGGACTACTGCTGGAACGACGTCGACGCGACCGAACAGTTTCTGGAGAAATCGCGGAAGCAGATTGAGTTCCGCGACACCTTGAGTCTGCGGTACGGGCAGGACTTCACCAACTTCAACGACGTGAAAATCGGCAAGAAGATTTTTGAGATTGCGCTGGAGAAGGAAGGTGTGTCCTGCTACAAATACCATCCCGACGAAGGGCGGACGCCGATTCAAACCCCACGCGCCAGCATCAACCTTGCCGACTGTGTGCCGAGTGATATTGACTGGTTTTTCAGTGAGGCGTTTGAAGAAATCCGGCAGCACTACCTGAACACGACCATCACTGAAACCAAAGGCGCGTTCAAAGACCTGACGGCAACAGTCGATGGGCTGGAATACAAGTTCGGCACGGGCGGTATCCACGCCAGCGTCGAGAACAAATCCTATGTCGCCAACGACGAGTGGATGATCTACGACATTGATGTGACTTCCCTCTACCCGTCGCTGGCAATCGAGAACGGGTTCTATCCCGAACATCTTGGGCCGAAATTCGTCGAGGTCTATCGCAATCTGCGCACGCAGCGGCTGTTGCACAAGAAAGGGACGCCGGAGAACGACATGCTCAAGCTGGCCCTGAACGGTGTCTATGGCGCAACCAACGACAAGTTCAGCGTGTTCTATGACCCGCTTTACACCATGAAGGTGACGATCTCCGGTCAACTGTGGATTGCCGACCTGATCGACCGGCTGCAGGTGATGGGTGACAACATGCAGGTCATTCAGGCCAACACGGACGGCATCACAATGTTCATTCGTCGGGCGTGGAAAGAAACTGCTGACACAACATGTGGCTACTGGGAAATGGAATCACACCTGTCGCTGGAGAAGGTCGAGTACAAACGGATGTGGATCGCCGACGTGAATTCCTACGTCGCCGAGAAGACGGACGGCACAGTCAAGCGCAAGGGTCGCTATGAGTACGACATTGGCTGGCATCAGAACGCTTCCGCCTTGGTCGTGCCGAAGGTCGCCGAGAAGGTGCTGCTGGAGGGTGCCGATGTTCGGGAAACAGTTACCGAGTGGTGTGACTGGGACGACTTCTACATGCGCGCCAAGGTGCCGCGCTCCAGCCATCTGCTGCTCCGTTACCCGGGGTTCGACGTGCCGATGGAGAACACGCAGCGTTACTACGTGTCCGTGGGTGGCGGCGAACTGGTCAAAGTCATGCCGCCGCTGGCGAAGAAGCCCGACCACTGGCGCGAAATCGGCATCTGCAAGGGATGGACTGTCTGCCCATGCAACAACCTGAAGAACGTGGTGCTGCCGGTCAATTTCGACTACTACATCGCCGAAGTGGAAAAACTCACGAAAGGATTCAACCATGCTTGAGAAGATCATCGAAGGGAAGGTCAATGCCTACGCACAGTCGAAGGGCTTCCTTGTGTACAAGTTCACCAGCCCCGCACGCCGCGCTGTCCCCGACCGCATCTACATCAGCCCGAAGGGAACAGTCGTGTTCGTCGAGTTCAAGCGGGAAGGCCAGAAGCCGACGCCGCCGCAGTTGCGCGAGCATCACCGGCTGCGGATGCAGAACGTGGCCGTCTATGTGATCGACAATGTGGAGGATGGAAAGGCGATGATCGATGCTATCGCTTAACCAACTGTTTCCCTACCAGCACAAGGCCGTCGAGTTCCAATGCACGCGCCCTGCTTCCGCCCTGTGGATGGACATGGGACTAGGGAAGACCGCGGTCACGCTGACCAGTGCCGACTACCTTATCAACTGTGGATTCATCAAGGCGGTGCTGGTCGTCGCACCCATCCGGGTCTGCCGGCTGGTATGGCGACAAGAAGCGTTGAAGTGGCTCCACACGTCACACCTTCGCTTCTCGATGCTGGTCGGTGAGCGCGACCAGCGCACCCGCGCGCTGATGCAGAAGGCTGACATCTTCCTCATCAACTACGAGAATCTGGAATGGTTGGCCGACGTGCTGCACACCTACTACTTGTCGAAAGGGCTGCCGCTGCCGTTCGACGGGATCGTGTTCGACGAGATCACCAAGTGCAAGAACAGTTCGACGCATCGGGTCAAGGCGCTGCGCAAGGTGTTGCCATTCTTCCAGTGGCGCACCGGGCTGACCGGAACGCCGGCCAGCAACGGTTACAAGGACTTGCACGGGCAGTACCTCGTTCTCGACGATGGCGCGCGACTTGGCACGTCCAAAACACAGTTTGAAGGGCGCTGGTACAAGTCGGAAGGCGGGTTCAAGAAGGTGCCGTACAAGGACACCGAAGAGGCGATGAAGAACCTCATCGGCGATATGACGCTGGAGATGAGCGCCGAAGACTACAACCCGCTGCCGGACATCCTCATCAACGACGTGACTGTTGAACTGTCCGCTGACCTGCGCGAGATGTACGATCGGATGGAGAAGGAGTTCTTCATCCGCCTCGATAGCGGGGCAGAAATCGAACTGTTCAATCAGGCCTCGCTGATGAACAAGTGCTTGCAGTTCTCCAACGGTGCCGTCTATCCGCTGGCAGGGATGCCGATGTGGGAGCCGCTGCACGACCTCAAGCTGGACGCGCTGGAGGAGATCATTGAAGAGGCGAACGGACAACAGGTGCTGTGCAGTTATGCCTACCGCAGCGATGCCGAGCGGATCATGCAGAAGTTCCACAAGCTGCGGCCAATCAACCTGACCGACTGCAAATCAGAACGGTCGCTCAACGAGGCCATGCGCCGCTGGACGACAGGCGACTGCCTTCTGATGATTGGCCATCCCGCCTCGATGGGTCACGGCGTGGACGGGCTACAGAAGGCCGGACATATCCTTGTCTGGTTCGGCCTGAACTGGTCGCTCGACCTCTACGACCAGTTCAACGCCCGTATCAGGCGGCAGGGGCAGGGCGCGCCGGTCATCTGCCACCGTATCCTCTGCGCCGATACGCTGGACCACGTGCAGAGCCTCACGCTGGCGTCGAAAGACGACACGCAGAAGGGGCTGCGGAACGCAATCAAAAAATATCGTGAGCATCGTAAATAAAAGTGTTGCGTTGTAAATATTCGTGGGGTATAGTACAGACACTTACCCAATACAAATAGGAGAAACCATGATTGTCGTGTTTGAAAGCTGGAAGCAACTCATTGCGCAGGTCGGCGAAATGGACGAAGAAAGCCTTCGTGAAAGCATTAACTTCGAGGTCAGCACCTACAAGCGCAAGAACGTCATTGGTCGCCTGCATCAGCGTTACACCAAGCTGCGGGCGAAGCGCGAACGCCAACTGTTGATTGAAGGGGGAACCCTGCTGTGAGAATCGAACGTGAAGTGCTCAAGCTGATTGCGTCTTTCCCGAACATCAAGCTGGAACGTGTTGAGAAGGTGAAGCACTACAAACTGTTCCTCGACACACCGGCTGGCAAGAAGATTCTCGTCGTGTCGGTATCGGCCAGCGACAGCCAGCACGCAGGGAAGAACAACCGAAGCATTCTTAAACGCTGGTCAAAAGGAGAACCGCAATGAGCAAACCGAAAACAGTTCTTGAACTTCGCAAATCGATCAAGATGAATCAGACCGAGTTCTGGGCGTCCCTCGGCACCACACAGTCGGGCGGAAGCCGCTATGAAAATGGTCGCACGATACCGAAGCCGGTGCTGATGCTGCTGGAAGTCAAATACGGATGGAAGGCGAAATGACAACTGAAAACTGGATTGACCTACCAACCCTGCAAGATGTAGCCAAGGCTCAGGCTGATGGCTGGGAGATTGAAATACAAACCGATCCCGGCAACGATAAATACTGTCCGTGGAAGTTTTGGGAACAAGCCACATGGAATGGTGGGATAGCATACCGTGGTCGCCCTCGCCAGCCGGTGCTTACTGTTGACCTTCCTGTAACGGAAGTTGTGCAGCTACAGAATTCAGCAGATGGATTGTGGGCGCACTTCCGCGTTGGAAAGGGCTACGCATATTCGATCAACCTTGATGTGGATAAGATAGGCCACAGGTTTGCAAACGAATATCGTGAAGCCGTTGGCGGAAAGCCAATCCAGCTAGTGATGAAAGAGATCAAGATGGAATGCCTCTTAATTGACGGCGAGCTACACTGGCGCAGCGAATATATGTCTGTTCTTCAGAGTTGGATTCGCCAGCCCCATCTGGACTTGATTGTGAAGGTGCCAGAATGAACTTCGCACAGATGCTCTCGATGGACGTGAAGCCGCTGCCGGCGCATCCACGCGAGAAGAACAACAAGTGGCGCGATCCGACTGTGATGCATGAGGCTCGCCATTCAAAGGCGGTCGCCAAATACTGCAACGCCATCGGCAGCGAATGGCGCAAGACGGTTGAGATTGCCGAACGCCTCGGGATGGGTCGCATGTCGATCTTCAAACAGTTGGTGCGCTACGTCGAACTCGGCATTCTGGAGCGCCGTCCAGTTGGCGGCACCTATAACCATCACAGGGGTTGGGAATGGAGGGTCGCAAAATGAACATCAAAGACGAAGACATCGCCTATGGTAAGTGGCAGCAGAGGAAAATTGAACGTGACTGGGACAGTGTTCCGTCCCACTTGTCGCCGCAGATTTGCCAGAAGGTTGGCACGGTGATCCCCTTCAGCCGCACGGTGGATCGTGACCCGAACCCGCGCATTCCGCTGTCGGTGCCGTCCGAGGTTCCAAGTTGGAAGTGGATTTTGGTCTACCTCGTTTTGGCTGTCGGACTGTTCGTCGCTGTTCAGTGGGTGCTGTGATGACCTATGAACAATGGTGGTTGGAATTCATCGCCGAACACGAAGATTGGAAATACGCCGATAGTGATGCGCTTCGTAGGGCTGCGTTCAATGGTGGGCAAGAATCCCTGCGTCAGCAACTTGCCGACAGCCAGAAGTGCGAGGTGATGTTGCGGGTGGCGCTTGAAAGATTGGTCACAGAGCGCCGTGCAGGACTAGCAAGCCTTGAAGGCTGGGACGCAGCCAGAGAAGCACTCGCCGCCACAGCTGACCTCAAGGATATGATCCTGTGCCATGCGGAGCCTTGTCGTGACGACGGTCGCTGTCAGTACGCAATAGACCACGGTGCGGAGGGGTTAGGTCATTGCCCAGAAGAAAAGTGCTGTATGCCACTCTACCGCGCAGGGGAGCCGAAGACCCGCAAGGTCAAAATGGAATGCTTCTTGATCGATGGCGAATTGCACTGGCGCGACGAAAACCAGTCTGTTCTTCGCCACTGGAAACGCTTCCCCGCTGGCGACTTGGAAGGGGAGGTGTGTGGTTCGATCCACGAGGCATTTGCAAAAAAGAAAGACGCCCTGTACTCGACACGACATTCGGATTTTGAGCGACATGCGGAGGACGCACGGAGGATGTTATCTACAGAGTCAAAGGAGAAAGTAGAATGAGCCGCGATCATAGCCAGAACCACTACGGACCAAATGCTTCGTTTGATGGATATGATTCAGACCTTGCCTCTGCCGGGATACTAATCGACTCTCTACAACAGCAACTCGCCGCTGCCCTCGCCGCGATCAAGAGTAAAGACGCGGCGCTTCAGTCCGCAATATCCGCCCACGGGTATGGGTCCGGGGACTTGCATGACGCACTCGCCATTCAGCCAGACGACTCGGCGCTCAAGGCGTGGATTGGGGAGCCGGTTGCTTGGCTTCACGAGAATCGCCCAGAGGCTGACGTTATTACCGATGCCGTGAAGAATGTATGGACCGGTGTAGTGGTTGGCAAAGATTCGGTATATTCAATTCCACTCTACGCACCGAAAGGACTAAAATGACAATGCCGAAATTCGAGCCAATTGCCTTTGTTCAGTCCGATCCAGACGGGCATCTGCACTTAACAGAGATTACGAAAACCGAAGCCTGCCAGAACCTCGATCAATGGGATAAGCAAGTTGGCTGGAAAGCTGTTCCCCTCCACACTGAAGACCAACTCTCCGAAGCCTACGAGGCCGGGAAGCGGGAGGCCAGTGAAGACATAGAACAGGCTGCATTTGAAAAGTGGCTATATGACAAATGCCCATCAGGCGACGTTGAGTCTGTGCAAAGGCAGTGGCTCGAAAGCTACGAGTATGCAGAATTGGCCGGGAAGATGGAGCAAGCCGCGCAGATCAACCACCTACAAATGGCACTTGCGGATACTGAAGCACTGGAAG
>Ga0209202_1000283_pt1 | contig 46121 bp, 48 predicted proteins | sample AD_UKC032_MetaG_FD_184416 | JGI IMG/M metagenome (GOLD analysis project Ga0209202, IMG submission 184416) | Active sludge microbial communities of municipal wastewater-treating anaerobic digesters from USA - AD_UKC032_MetaG (SPAdes) (version 2) | ecosystem: Engineered > Bioreactor > Anaerobic >... | reverse complement strand
AACTCACCCGCTATTTTTATTCACTTGTGCAATTAGTTTTCTCAGATGTTTTTGTATCTTAGAACACAAATTTTACACGTGATATTATTCTATCAGACTCAAAAAAACTGTCAACCCCGTTAGAAAAATTACAAAATCTAGGCTAACGCTTCGACCACTGTGGACTCTTTCTGGCTTTCTTGAGACCGGCTTTCTTTCTTTCAACTTTTCTTGAATCACGAGTCATAAATCCTAAACCCTTGAGAGATTTTTTCAATTTTTCATCAAATTCAACCAATGCGCGCGATACTCCCAATCTGACAGCTTCAACCTGGCCAGTAGTTCCTCCACCACGGACAATCACCGTCATGCCAAATTTTCCGTGCATTCCAACAGCTTTAAGAGGTGCAAGAATATTGTTTTGCTGCAAAGCAACCGGAAAATATTCTTTCATCTTTTTTTCATTAACAATAAGATCACCATCAGCAGCATTCTCATTTTCAAAAAGACGAACCTGAGCAACAGATGTTTTACGGCGTCCAATCGCGGAAAAATATTTTTGAGTGATTTTTTTTGCAGTCTTTTCAACCTTCTCAATTTTCTCAGCTTTAACTGGAGTTTCTTTGACAACTTTCGCGGCTTTCGGAACAATCTTTTCTGCTTTAGCTTTGACAGCCTTGCTTTCTTTTGCAGTCTTAACAACCTTCTCCCCGCCTGCCGGCGAGGCAGGAGCCTTTGGCTTTACGGTTTTTGTTTTCTTAACAATCTTTTCCTTTTTTTCAGTTGTAGCTTTTTTTACTGCCATATCTTTATTATGTATAAATTATTTTGTTGCTTCGACTTTTTTTCCTTCCTGCTCTGCGCCTTTATATATTTTGAGTCTGAGCATCATCTTGCTACGCAGATTGTTCTTAGGCAGCATTCCAAAAAGAGCGCTCTTGATGATTTTTCTGGAATCTTTTTTAATCTGATCCTTGAATGCGATGGAAGAAATTCCTCCCGGATAACCGCTGAAATGATGATACATCTTACCGCTAGCTTTATTACCAGTAACACGAACCTTGTCTGAATTAATAACTACGGCAAAATCACCTCCGTCAATATTAGGAACGTAGTCAATCTTATTTCTGCCGCTCAGCACCTTGGCAATTTCAGTCGCCAGACGTCCCAGCACTTTGCCATTTGCATCAAAAATTATTTTTTCTCTCTTAATCATAAAATTATAGTTTATACAAATTCAATTACCGCCATTTCGGCTCCGTCACTTTTTCTTTGCGTTATTTTAATAATCCGCGTATATCCGCTGCTGCGATCTGAAAATTTCTTGGAAAAATCTCCGGAAAGCTTTTTGACAGCCATGAGCGGCAATTCCTTTCTGATTTCCCTGATGATAGCAACTTTTTTGGTTTCATCTTTGGAAACTTTTTTTACTTTGGTAATTATCTTATCTATCATCGGTTTTATTTCTTTGGCCTTGGCTTCTGTCGTCGTGATTTTTTCTTTCATAATCAAACTGCCCAAGAGCGTCTTAAGAAGCGCCACTCTTACTTTTTTAACCCGACTGAATTTTCGTCCTTTTGCTAAATGATTCATAAACAATTCAAAATTTAAAAGTCAAAATGTAAAATTATGGAGTTGCTACGCGACATTTTTATAAATTATGAGCGAAGCGAATTCCTAAATTTTTATTTTTGATTTTTTATTTTTTAATTTATTGCTTCAGTGTTATTCCGAATTCTCCGATTGATTTCTTGATTTCCTTAATTCCCTTGTCTCCCATGCCTTCCAAAGCTCTGAGCTCCTCTTCAGTGTGCTTTACAATATCTTTAACTTTCACAATTTTGCCGTTTTCCAGCACATTAAGAGTTCGAGTGGAAAGATTTTTAAGGTCTGTGACTTTTATTTTCAGAGGATCAGCTTCTTCTTCCACTGCTTCTTTTGTCTCGCTAGCCTCTTCTTCCTTGGCTTCAGCTTCTTTTCCTGCTTCCACAACTTCAATTCCTCCCAATACTGAAAATTGTTCAATCAGAATGGCTACGGCTTTCGTGAAAGCTTCCTCTGGAGTAATGCTACCATCAGTCACTATTTCCAAAGTAATTTTATTGTAGTCTGTTCTTTTCCCAACACGCATATTTTCAACTTCGTAGTTTACGCGCTGGATAGGAGTATACACTGCATCAATTGCAATAACTCCGATTTCCTTTTCTGGTCTAGATTGCTGATCAATCGGAACATAACCTAACCCTTTCGAAATTTCCAATTCCAGTTCCAACTCAGTTTTTTTGTCAGTCACTGTCGCGATTATCTGATCTTTATTGACAACCTCCACGCTGGAAGGACACTTGATTTCCTTAGCAGTAACTTTTCCTTCGCCCTTAAATTTCAGGCTTACTTTTACCGGTTCATCACTGTGCAACTTGAATCTGATTTTTTTCAGATTTAAAATTATCTGAACAGCATCTTCCATAACGCCGTCCAATGTTGAAAATTCGTGAGAAACTCCGTTTATTTTCACCGAAGTGATTGCTGCGCCTTCCAGAGAAGCAAGCAGCACGCGACGAAGCGCATTACCAAGGGTCATGCCATAGCCAGGATAGCACCCCGGGATTTCGAATACTCCGCTTTTTTCATCAATAGGAGTATATTTAGGTTTTTGAGGAAGTGACACTGTCTGCATATCCTCTTTAGAACATATGAATTATGGAGCTTCCATAAAGCAGATGTTTTTTAATTTAAAAAGTTAAAAAAAACAAAAAATGAAAAATTTATCGTGAATATGCTTCTACAACCATCTGCGGATCAACATGAATGCCAATATCTTCTCTGGAAACCTGAGCAATCACTTTTCCTTCTAATGTCGATTGATCAAACTGTATCCAACGCGGAAAATTTTTCTTATTTTTTAATGACTGGATCTGATTCTTGAAATATTCATTATCCTTTTTTGATTCCTTGATGCTTATGACATCTCCGACTTTTATTCTGCATGAAGGGATTGTGTTCTTTTTGTTATTCACTAAAAATGCTCCGTGAGTGACAAGCTGTCTGGCTTGGATCGGCGAATTGGCAAAACCAATTTTTCTAACCACATTATCCAGGCGCATTTCCAAACGTTCCATCAGCAAATCCCCCGTAACACCCGGCTTATTCTCAATTTCTTCGTAGTGTTTTCTGAATTGTCTTTCAAGGATGCCATATATGCGTTTGATGCGCTGTTTCATCGCCAGTTGTTTGCCATATTCGCTGAGACCTCTGGAAATGTTCTTTCCATGAGCTCCTGGAGCGTAAGGACGTTTAACCATAGCGCATTTGCCGCTATCACATCTGTCGCCTTTCAGAAAAAGTTTTTCTCCAGCTCTGCGACATCTTTTGCATTTTGATCCCATTAAATCTCTAGCCATATCTTATTATAAAAAATTTCAAATTTTAAATTTAAAATTATAAATTATTGTATTAAACTCTTCTTGGTTTCTTCGGTCGGCATCCGTTGTGCGGAATCGGTGTGACATCCTTGATCGCAGTAAGTTCAAATCCCCTGTTTGCCAAAGATCTGATAGACGATTCACGTCCGCTGCCTACTCCTTGGACAAAAACTTCCAATTCCTGAACTCCATATTTTTTAACTTTCTCGGTCACATCCTGGACAACTTGAGTCGCGGCATACGGAGTAGCCTTTTTTGCTCCCTTAAAGCCTAAAAGTCCTGAGCTTGACCAGGCCAACATTCCTCCGGTCATATCGGAAATCATAACCATTGTATTATTATAGGTGCATTTGATATGAGCCTGCCCCTTGTTTATCTGCCTCTTGATTTTCTTCTTTTTTCTTTTAATTTCAGCTGCTGAAACTTCCTCAGCTTTTTCTGCCGCATCGGTATCGGAAACAACAAGAGTTTCTTGCTCTGTTTTTTCAACTACCTCTTCAGTTGTTTTAATTTCGTCTGCCATATTTATAATCAGGTTTTAGCTTTTAGGTTTTAGCTTTTAGAAAAATTCTAGGCTAACAGCTATAAGCTAATGTCTATAAGCTATTTACTATGTTTTAGATTCGGTTCTGCGGCCGCTACCCATCGTTCTTCTGACATTTCCACGAACGGTTCGGCTATTAGTTTTGGTTCTCTGACCTTTCACTGGCAATCCGCGTGAGTGTCTGCTTCCGCGATAACTTCCGATTTCTTTCAGCCGTTTGATGTTAGTTTTGACTTCATGCTTGAGTTCGCCTTCCACTCTGTATTTTTTCTCTATTTCGTTGCGGAGTTTATTTGCATCTTCGCTAGAAAGCTGTTTTGTTCTGGTATTTGGATCAATATCAAGAAGCTTCAAGATGTTGCGGCTTGTAGATGGTCCTATGCCATAGACATAAGTCAAAGCGACTTCAATTTTTTTCTCATCAGGCAGATTTATTCCAGAAATACGTATCATAATGCAAAAAATATTTTAAATTATAAATTTAAAATTGAAATTAATTATTATCCTTGGCGCTGTTTATGCTTAGGTGTGCTGCAAATTACGTAAATTTTTCCTCTTCTTTTTACTATTTTGCACTTAGCGCAAATTTTTTTGACTGATGCTCTAACTTTCATATTATTTGAAATTTAACTTTTTTTATAACCTATGGGTTATTCTTCCCTTAGTCAGATCATACGGACTCATTTCAAGCAAAACTCTGTCGCCCGGAAGCAACCTTATATAATTTACTCGCATTCTTCCCGAAATATGAGCCAGCACTTCATGTCCATTATCCATTTTCACCTTAAATGTGGTGCTGGGTAATGTCTCAACAACAACCCCTTCAAATTTAATAAGCTCTTTTTCCTCTTTTGGTGCCATATTTTGCTTTGATTTACAACATAAAAATAGAGGGGATTACTTCCAGAAAACTATCCTCATTCGTGAAAATTCAAATAGTAAAAACCTCTATCTGGATAAGCTATTAAGTTTTTTCAAAAACGTATTGCAATATTAACAATATCCTTGATTCTTGTCAACCCCGTTAGAAAAATACCGGATTAGCTTGTTTATAATGCTTAATTTATTTGCTAAAAACGCTATATTATAAGTATAGAATTGTCATTTTTTTAACGGGGTCAACCCCGCGCCAATCTGGCACTTTTGGAAGCTATTTGTTCAGCCACTAGCCTCTACTTGGCGCTTTCGTCAACTGTAATGTTTACTCTTTGCGAATATTGCGGAACACGTGACATAAAATTTGGCCAGAAATTGGCATCTGCGTTTTTTATTGAAGAATACCTGCTGAGAATATCCGAAAGCTGATCCATATTTTTTCCAAGTATTTCTTTTTTTATTTTTTGAACATCAATTTCGGGGGTTGTGATTATTTCCGCAAAAACTTTCATTTCCACCGTGGATTTATCAAAATCCGCATTGATGCTTTCATATTCTATCTTTGACACTTTTTCCTGTGCGTCCTGAGTTTTCTGGTGCTTGTTCAGAATTATTTTTTCAACATCTTCCTGAGAAAAAACAAATGCCAAAAATTTTACCGAAGCCGTATAATTAAAAGTGTTCGCAATATCACCAACTTTTACATCAGCCGCTAATTTTTCTATTGTAATTTTTTGCATTTCTGGCAAAGAAACTTCGCCCGGTTGCAATTTTTCATTAATTGTTTCTTTTACTTTATCGTTAATCGCTGATTCCGTTTTTGTTTTTGCATCATCCAGATCTTTTTGACTTACGGTCGACGTTCCGTCATCTCCATCCAGAGAACCGCCAGTGAAAGAAGCTGCTGATTTGGCATAAAATTTTTCAAATTTTGGACTGCTGGAAAATCCGGGAATTGTGAATTTTGTTGATTCGATATTGTAGTCACTTCCAGGTTGATCAGCAACCACTTCGGCCTCAATAGCTCCCGGCTGAATTGAACCGCTCACAGATGTTGTCCCTGGGACAACTATATTTTTTACCAAACGAAATATTTTTCCATCCGGCGATTCCAGCCTCGTTGTTGCTACAAGAGTTTGCGGGGATGAATTAAATTCGTTATAAATAACAACGCTGCCATGAGCTTTTTTGCCTGAGGATGCGCTTTTGCCGGTCACTTCGTAAGGAATAGAGATATCTTGAGTTTGTTCAATTGTCCTAATTGGGATGTTTGAATCTACATCCGCTTGTATTCCAACAGAGCCATACACATCAGCATTGATTTTGTCTTTTAAAATATTGGGTATAATAACAATTTCTAAATTAGGTACCAATAAATAAACAGCAACGCCTCCAAACGCCAATAAACAAAGAACAAAAAAACCGAAGATTATTTTTTTGCTTCTACTCTCTTCTTTTTTTGGAATTTCTTTTTCAATTTCGGGCTGCTTGTCATTTTGGCTAGCTGGCGGAGAAAACATTTTTTCTAAAGTTCTTTCTTTGCGAGAATCCATCTTGCTGAAACGCGGATACTCTTTTTGATAAATATCGCGTTTCATTTCTGGATAAACCTTTTGGACATCTGTCTGCAAACTGTTTTTCCTATAAGCCGATGGTTGATAACTTCCAGCTTGTTGAATATTTTTAGCCGATTTTTCTTTTATACTATTTCCCGTGCTTTGAATTGTATCCAATGAATTCACTGGTGCGCGTTTAACAGGGCTTTTTTCATTTTTTGATAAAACATCTTCTTTGTGCATATCTGACAATTCATAAAATTCTTTTGAACCAATGCCTTTTAAGCGTTTCTGCTGTTCCTGATATCTTTGGCTGTCTACTTCCAATTGCGGTTTAATTGAAAATTCATCTTTATTTCCGTCATGTTCATCTACTGAAGTTTTCGTGTTGGAATTTGATTCTTGATCAGACCCATCTTGATCAAGTCCTTCCAACGAAACATGGGTATCAATTCCTGCTTTCTGTGCCATTGAAGATCCTATTTCATCTTGCGTTATTATAGTAACTTTCTTGCCTAATTTATCAGCCTCGCGCTTTAGCAATTTCAGATTTACGATACTTTGCAGAAAAATGGCTCTTCCGGGAACAACAAAATAATTGTCGGCTGTAATTGATTTATCCAGCCTATCTATTACGGAAGAAATTTCTTCGTCAATATCAATATAAAATGTTTGATGCATGCCATTTTTGTCTGCGAGCGAAGCGAGTAGCTACCCAGCCTCGCCATCGACAAGCCGAAGGCAAGTCGAGGCGGGCAAATTTGAGCATCCCGCACCAATTCGCACACATTATTTTAAAAAATAATTTAATTAAGCCGCAGGCGACCACGCACACAAACCAATAATTTATAACTAAATAAAATTGGAATTGGTGCTGGGATGAAACTGCCGACAATTAGTCTTGCATTGTTTGCAAGACTCTTCTCAATATACCGGCCATGATTTTTTCTTCACAGGTTACATCCAAAACCAGATTGGCTAATCCCATTGGAGTAACGTCTTGAGGATCTCTTAATTCATTTGTTTTGTCTTGAATGCGCGTAACATCTTTTGGTTGCAAAAAACCAACTATCGGAACTTTTGCAAAAGGCAGGTCTCGTGACCACGCGGGAGAAAGCAGGGCCTTTTTAATTCCAGGCAATCCTGATCCGCCTCCGCACAAAAGCACCTTAGAAGGCAATACGGAATTATCCGCAAATTCAGCCAAGGAAAGTTCAACCCCGCTGAGCCACACTGCACAATCACTTTGCAATATTTGTTCCACTTTCAGACCCACTTCTTTTCCGAGTTTTCCTTGCGCGTATTTTATTTTCAATTCTTCAGCTTCATCAAAATCAATTTTGAGTTCCTGCGCTAGTTTTTTTGTAAAAGCTCTGCCCCCAAAAGCAAACATTTTTGTTCCCTCCAGCCCGCCATTGCGCACAACCGCAATATCAGTTGTTCCGCCTCCTATATCAATAAAAATGGCGTTAAAATCTAAAGCATCATCATAATCAACACTGCGAGCAACAGCATACGGCTCAGCCGCGATGCTTAGAAGATCGATCTTCAGTTCATCTGCAATAGCTTGCAAAGCACCAAGATGAATCATAGGCGCATAAGCGTTGAAAATTCCAATGGAAACATCTTTGCCCTGAAAGCCTATCGGATTTGTCACTTGATATCCATCGATGCGAACATCAACAATAGCGGCATTAATAAGTCTGACTTCGATATCCTGGCCGGTTTCCCACTCAATTTGCTGCTGTATGCGTTCATAAGCTTTTGCCTGCACTTTTTGAATAATGTTTTTAAGTTCCGGAAAATCAATGCGAGAATCAGGATTCCCTCTTTCATAATGGACAGTTGTTGTTGTTCCTTTTACCAATTCTCCCGCAATCCCAACAATAGCTTTTTTTACTTTTTTAACTCCAGCATTTTCCAAGGCTTTGTTGATGGTATTTTGGCATGTTTCGATCACACCAGAAATATCAGAAACTGCCCCGCTTTGCATATTGCCTTTTTTTTGTTTTTCTCTGCCAACGCCAACAACAATGCCTTTTTTTTCTTTGGCATTAATCTGAAAAACAAGCGCCTTGGCCATTTCGGTTCCGATGTCCAAAGCTAAATAGCATTCAGAGTCGGCTCTTGAAAATATTTTAGAAAAAAGAGACATAACTTAATTTATTAAACTAATTTTTCGATATTTACTTTAGAAACAAATTCTTCAATTTTTTCTTGCGTCAGAAGTCCTTTTTGCCCTCCATATTCTGTCACCGAATTGCTGCTATTGATAATTCCCCACTGCAAAGCTTCTCCAATATTTTTACCTTTGAGATGAGCCGCTAAAAATCCGCTGGCAAAAGCGTCGCCAGCGCCCGTAGTATCAACCGCTTTGCGAACCAGCGCATCCACATGAAAAATTTGTTTTCCGTCGAATCCCCAGGCTCCGCGAATACCATCTGTAATAACAACAATTTTTGCTCCTGTTTCTCTTGTTTTTTCAACAAGAAACTTTTCGTCATTAAGTTTATTATCGGATGATTTTGTCATCAATGACACGATTTCAATAGCCTCATCTTTATTAACAAGTAAAATATGAGATTGACCGGCTGCCACAATAACTTTTTGCGGATTATTCTTAATGTTTTTCTGGCCGGGATTAAAAATTAATTTCAGATTATTTTCCTTAACTAATTGCAATATTTTATCCATTTTGTTTTCCCAACTTTCTTCTTCATTTCCATTAAGCGAACTAACAAAAATCCATTCAGCTCCCACTTTCATCATTTTTTCTGCGGATATATCCAATTTTTCATTAGAATCACGATCGGAAAAAATAATCCGATCTTCGCTAGGCAGATGATCAATGATAAACGAAAGATCGCTCTGGCATTTTTCATCCGTTTGGATCAGATCAGCTTCAACTCCCATCTTGGCCATTTCGTCTTTGATCCATTTTCCTGTTTGATCATTGCCTACTCTGGTGCAACAAAAAGATTTAACACCCAAGCGAGCCAAGCCACAGGCCACATTCGCAGCACAACCACCAACAGTTTCTCGACGATCGCCGGTAAGCTGATATTTTGCCCCTAATTCAAAAGCGACTTTTCTTTGAGCCTCCAAATCTTCCGGCGTTTCCAACACCGTTCCGCCATCGACCGGAAAAAATACATCCTTCGTAGACGAACCAATAGAAATAATTTTCATAATTTTAGAAATTTAATTTCACTTAATCTCTTCTTCAATCTTCATGAGCCTGTTATATTTACAAAGTCTTTCTCCCCGAGACAGTGATCCTGATTTCATAAATTCAGCCGCCGTGCCAACCGCCAAGTCAGAAATAAAATCATCCGTTGTTTCTCCACTGCGATGCGAAATGACTATTTTGAATTTATGTTTTTTGGCCAGGCGTATGCAGTCCAGCGTTTCAGAAAGTGTTCCTATCTGATTGACTTTTATAAGAACGGCGTTGCAAGCTTTTTCTTTTATGGCCCGCTCCAATTTTTTGACGTTTGTAACCAAAAGATCATCACCGATCAAAATATTTTCGCTAAGTATCTCCTTGGCAATGCCTGGCAATATCGGTTTGTGCGCGATTTTTTCAGTCATTAATGTCCAGCCATACCAATCGCCTTCTTCCAGACCATCTTCTACGGAAACCACATGATATTTGTCAATCCAGTCTCGATACATAGATATTATTCTTTCGCGTTCCAAGTTTACTCCTTCCGGCTTTAGAACATAATGTTTTTCTTCCTCATTATAAAAACTGCTTGCGGCGGCATCTATGCCTAGATTAATCTCACTGCCAAGTTTATATCCGCTTTCAATAATTGCTTGGTTAATAAGTTCCAAGGCATAAGTGTTGCTTTCTAATTTTGGAGAAAAACCGCCTTCATCTCCAACGCCGCTGCTTTGACCCAGTGATTCAATTATTTTTTTTAAGGTGTGAAAAATTTCACTGCCTGCTCGAAGCTGTTCGGAAAATTTATTTATGCCAGTTGGAATTATTTTAAACTCTTGAATGCTCAAGCCACTATCGCTATGCTTTCCTCCGTTCAGAACATTAAACATTGGCATCGGAAGTTTTGGCTTTACGATGAGATCTGAAATTTCATTTATATATTTGTAAAGCGGAATTTTTTTTGATAAAGCCGCCGCTCTGCAAACCGCTAACGATACTCCCAATATGGCATTAGCACCTAGATTGGATTTATTTTCGGTGCCATCGAGTTCAAGCATGGTTTCATCAATCATAGACTGCTGGTAGGCGTCTTTGCCGATGAGAACTTCACGAATTTTCGTGTTTATGTTTTCTACGGCCTTAAGAACCCCCAAGCCGCCATATCTTTTTGCGTCACCATCCCGGAGTTCCAACGCCTCAAATTTCCCGGTTGATGCACCGGAAGGAACCGCAGCAACGCCGATTGATCCATCGCTCAAAACAACTTCTGCTTCTACAGTTGGATTACCCCTTGAATCCAATATTTCTCTGCCTTTTATTTCTGTAATTTTTGCCATAACTATATTTGTATATAAAATAATATTTTATCCATAATATCTTTATCTACACATGCAAACGTATCCAGATAAACATTTCCTGCAATGGGTTATAAGTCAGCAGTAAAAGCAGTAACAACATATAATAAGCGGTTAAATATTTAAGGCTTAAATTATACTGGCAATAATCTGAGAGCTTTTGTTCCAAATTATTATGTATTAATTTCCATGACATGTGGAAAAATTTAAAGTGTATCATTATTATTAACAGCAAGGAAGTTATGAAAAAAATAAGAGCCACATTTATTTGGCTGGCGTACACAAAGAACGTACCGAAAAAAAACAAAGGTAAAATCCAGAACATTTCCTGATCCCAAAAATCATTTTCCGCCTTGAAATTATTAAAGCTTGAGAAATAAAGATAAGGTATACAAAAAAGATTAATAAAAATACCAATAGAAAAAACTGCAATGGTAACAAAGTTGGGCGCCCCAAAATAACTGCCCGGCTCTATAACATTCAAATTATTAAGCAAGATTAAAACTATGCCTATAAGCAAAAGCAATCTTGAAACAGCCAGGTTTATCAGAGAAATTATATTAATTTTTCTCAATTCGCCCAGAGACATTGTTCTATTATACGTCAAAAGGCTGCCTTTTTTAAATTGAGGTGTTTCCATAGTTTAAAATTGATATTTAGTTTACATCTAAATTATACCACATTTCTTGGCTAATACTAGCAACAAGCTAATTGCAAAAAGGTTAATTTGCCAGAGCATCAATTCCGGGCATTTTATTGCCACTTAGGTATTCGAGCATGGCGCCGCCGCCGGTTGAAACAAAACTTATTTTATCTACTGCTTCGTTTTTTTCCAGGGCTTCTATTGTTTCTCCGCCGCCGACTACAACGTAGGCATGACTTTTCAGAATTTCTTTAAGAATTTCATTGGTGCTAAAAGCATATTTTTCCTCTTCAAACTTTCCGGTTGGACCGTTCCAAACTATTGTTTCGGCCTGCCCAATTATAGAGTTAAAGTTTTCCAGAGTTTTTGGACCAATATCCAATCTGTCATCGATAAAATCAACCGGTAAAATAACTTTACTGCTGAATTGTATTTTTTGATCCAATGCTTCATTGGCAATTTTTCCGCCAACTAACACATTGTCATATTTTTCCTCAAAAAATTTGATGACCGGCAGCTTAGTTTCAATTTTAGCACCTCCAATGATTGCCACGGCCGGTTTTTTGAAATCATTCTTAATTTTTTTCATTTCTTTAATTTCTTTCTGAAGCCAAAATCCCGCATAACTTGGCAGAAATTTCGTAATTCCTGTTACCGAAGCCTGGTCGCGATGAGAAACGCTAAAAGCGTCATTAATGAAAACTTCAAAATTTTCAGCCAGTTCTTTGGCAAATTTTTCATCATTTTGTTCTTCGCCTGGATAAAAACGCACATTTTCCAAAAGCAAGACTTCTCCATCATTCAGATTATCCAAGGCTTTTCCTACTTTTTCAGAAATACAGTCCTCGATAAAAACAATTTTTACGCCCAATATGCTTTCCACGTCATCTTTTATTTGACCCAGCGAAAATTCTGGGTTTATTTTGCCCTCTGGACGGCCAAAATGAGAAGCCAGTGCCACTTTACATTTTTTTTCAAGAAGATACCCAAGCGTTTCTTTGACAGCTTCTATTTTGAATTTTTCTTTGACCTTACCGCTTTCAACTGCCACATTAAAATCTGCCCGCAGCAGAACTTTTTTGTTTTGAAGTTCCGCTTCTTGTATTTTCTTTACTGCCATAATTTTAAAATTTATTTTTATAATTTATGAATTTATTTTTTCACAAAGCCTTTTATAGATATATGATTATTTTTTACGCTACTTTGTCATTGGGAATTTAGATTTTGTCATCGCGCGTTTTGCGCGTCGTTTATTTCCCCATTCCAAAAATAGCTATCAGAAGCCCGACCAGTGCCGTTACCATGGTAAATATCCAGGCCCGCATAGTAACCTTAGTTTCCGGCCAGCCTTTGGCCTCAAAGTGATGATGGATTGGCGCCGCTAAAAAAACTTTTTTATGAAAAAACTTTTTACTAAACAGCTGTATTGCAACACTTGAAGATTCCAATACATACAAAAACACAATAATAAAAAGAACCAAAGCCGAATTTGTCAGCATCGCCACAACACCTAATGTAGCGCCAAGAGAAACTGCTCCCGTGTCGCCCATAAAAAAACGCGCTGGATATACATTAAACCAAAGAAAAGCCATCAGTGCTCCGGCAATGGCGGCACAGAAAGCCGCCAAATCAACTTTATTTTGAGCGAAAGAAATTGCCGCAAAAGAAATAAACGCCATAAGCAGAACTCCCCCATTAAGGCCATCAAGCCCGTCAGTTTCATTGGAAGAAATAGCGGCAAACAGAATAACAAAAATAAAAAGCGGAATATACCAGAAACCTATGGAAAAATCTCCCATGGCCGGAATATGAATAATGTCCCAGCCCAATTTATAAAAAAACCACCAGGCACCAACACCTGAAATAACAAAAAGCCACCAAAAACGCATCGCAAAGCGCATGCCTCCACCTTTATTGCTCCCCCAGCCTTTAACGCTCATTATGTCGTCAAAAAGCCCCAGCACACCGGCTGCACCAAGAGCGAACAATGGAAGCCAGACTTGGGATCGGCTGAAAAAATCCAATCGCGCAATAAAGTTAATGCCTGCCAGCTCAGAAATCCATGGAAAAATAAAATGAGATGATAACACTAAAATTATGATTGAAGCCCAAACTATAACTCCGCCCATGGTCGGAGTGCCGGATTTGTCCGCGTGCAACTTGTTTATAAAGTTTAATTTTTCTCCATTAACATCCGTGTTCTTTATTTTTATTCCGATTTTATATTTGTAAAGGATGTGCGTCCAAAGCGGCGTGATCGCAAAAGCCAAAATAAAAGCCGCAAGTCCCGTTAGGAGCACCTTTAGAACATTTAATATTTCAGGGATTGTTTGGATTTCAGCAATCTGCATGCCAATTTTGTCTGCGAGCGAAGCGAGTGGCTACAAAATTGAGCATCCCGCACCAATTCGCACGCATTATTTAAAAAATAATTTAATTAAGCCGTAGGCGACCAAGCACGCAAACCAATATCTTACAACGAGACAAAATTGGAATTGGTGCTGGGATGAAAATCAATAAAATGATTACTTCCATTCATGCGAAGCAAACGCCCAATCTATCATCGTTCTAATATCCTGCCAGCGAGTGGGGTCATCCAAAACCACCGCTACCACCCGATGTTTAGAGCTTGGATCGGAAACTACAGCCAGCAACGAATATCCGGCCAGCGGAGTGAATCCTGTTTTGCCACCCACCGCATTTGGTATTTGCCAAAGATTTGAAACTGTATTCAAAATCGAATGTTCTGTTGCGCCATCGGCTGATTTTATTTTTATTTCCTTGTCCGGCGGATACAGACTGAAATTTTTCCATATTTCATTGTAGCGAAGAGAATAAGCCGCGATTCTGGCAATATCATACGCCGATGAATAACACTCGCTCTCACGACCCTCCGGTTCCAGTCCTGAAGCCGTGCAAAAATTAGTATCGGTTAGCCCCAAATCTTTAGCTTTGGCATTCATCATGTTGGCAAAATCCTTTTCAGTGCCGGCAATATGTTTTCCCAGCGCGATAGCGGCATCATTAGTACTGTTCATTAAGGCCGCTTGCAAAAGATTTCTCACTGATATTTTTTCCCCAATTTTTAATCTTTGACTATTGCAGAAACCACTGCGCGGACACCCAATTTTAGTGCCATCAGCAGAAACAGCTTCTTCATCAATAATCACTTCTTCATCCAGGTTTTTTACTTTTTCCACTGTTAAAACGGCCGTCATTATTTTTGTCAGCGAGGCTATTTGTCTTTGAGTTTTGCCTTCATTATAATGCAATATTGATCCGGTATCCCCGTCAATAATCACCGACGCATGCGCGCCTGAAACAACCAGATCCTTTGCTCCTTCTTTCCTTGCCACATGATACTGAGGATCATCAACAGCTTGCGCTTTAGGCTTGGGTTTTGGTTTGGGCTCTGAATTATTTTTATTTTTTTTAACTTCAACTCCCTTTACTAAACCCTCATTAATATCTTCTGAAGCAACAGCATTAGCTTGAAAATAATTTCCACCAAAAAAAGCTTCCTGAGCCAGCAAAAAAGAATTCAGTGGAAAAAACATTATCATTAAAATGGTAGCCCCTATTCCCATAAATAAATTGAATAATTTTATTCTTAGTTAACTTTTATAGCCTAACTTGATTTTATGTTCATTGTCCAGTTTTAATTCCACAAATTGAAAATGCGAGAAAAAAATGAATTAAAAAAGGCTTATTAGTCTATTTACAGCAGATTAGTAATTCGTAAAGAAAACCTAGCTTTCTATAATCGAATTAATTCTTTCATCTACTGACAGTATATCATACTGCGGCAATTTTTTCACATCGTCGATGCCCATTTTTTTCAGAAAATCGAAAGAGATAAAATAAACATATCCCCGGCTGCCACGCGCATTGTCGTTTCTTTCAATAAGCCCCCTGAGCAGAAGATTGCGCAAAGTATAAGCGCAATTTACTCCCCGAATGGCTTCAATTTCGCTTTTGGAAATTGGCCCGCGATACGCGATTATTGAAACAACTTCCGATGCCGCAGTTGAAAGAGAATCCTGCAGTTCATTTTTCACCAATTTTTCAATATACTCAGCGTTTTCCGGATTAGAAACAATCTGGACTTCATCGCCTTTTTTAATAAGCATTAACCCACTTTCGGCGCCGGCATATTTTTCGGAAAGCAAATTCAAAGCCGCTTCCAATTCGGAAGTTTTTACTTCTCCGGCAAAAAGCTTTTCCAGCTTGGATTTTTTAACCGGCTCTCCGCTGATAAATAGCACGCTTTCAATTATTGATTGTATTTTTTCGATTTCCATAGACTTTAAATATTTTATATGACTTATTGTAATTATATCAGTTTTTAGGAATTACGTAATAAATTACGTAATTTTTAAAGCAATTTTTCCGTAATTTTTTCGATTTTTTTCTGATCAATTTTCTCCTGAGCTTTGTTTCTTTTATCATTCAAATAACTTTCTCCTTCACTAAAGAATTTTTCTTCGAGAAAACCAGCAAATATATTCATTTCTTTTCTGTATTCATTTAATCTATTGCCTAATGATTCTTTTTCTTCAGCAGATAATTTTATATCACTGATATCTCTATTATCCTCTCCTCCATTGAATATTACAAAGCTTCCTTCGGCCATATCATCCGCACCCTCAGTGTCAATTTTTATTTTTATATTGTCGGAAACCTGTCGATTTTTATAAAAATCATCTAAAATGCCTTTGGTTACATATAAGAGTTTTTCGCTTTCCTCTCTCCATTTTTGATAATCTTTTGTTTCACCATTCTCAGAACATTCTTTTATTGCTTCCCAGTAAGCATCTCTATTGTGTGATTTTTTCACTTCCTCAAGCGACATATTATATTTTTCAGCCACCTTTTTAAAGGTTTCATTCTGATTGATAAATCTTTCTTCCGGTTCATTGGGCGCTTCAATTCTGATCCAAGGCGCGCTATTGCCACTAGCCAGATGGCCTTCGCATGATTGAACAGTATTTATTTCAAAAGCGTTTAGAGCAATGATAGGATTTTTTATGCCTTCGTCAATTCCAAGCCCTGATGAATCAGCAGCTTTTTCTATTTCGTTTTCAACTTTATTCCATTTTCTGTAATCTGATATATCTTTAATTATTGTGTTATAAATTTCAGGACTGTTTCTCTTTACAAATTCAGCTCGCTTTTTTCCTTCCTTAATTTCCTCTTCCCAATTATCTTTTGATAAAGCTGGGGTTAAAAATATAACGGCCTCACCTTCTCTTATTTCATCGGGAATATCCTCATCAAACCATGTTTCTCTTTTACCAACAAAAGCCTCAACAGCAGTCGGTGGAAAACCCAGTGCCTTGCCGATAGCCTCTTGGTCTGTTGTTCCCCAAGATTTTGTCAATAAATCAAGATTTTCTTTAGAATTAGAAATAAAAATATTCAATTGTTCGCCCTTAGAATATTTTTCAACTTCTGGCTCATTTTTTGTCCTATAGGTTCCTTCAACAATCTCTTTTTTTCCAATATAATATTCCAATCCGGATTTTTTTACTAAATTTATAATTTCCTTAATATCATCTTCCTTAAAAAATTCTTTAGTTTCTTCTTGCGTTTGAAGTTTAGTTGGCAATTCAATAACAGAAGCCGGTTTCAAGCCACCTTTAGTAAGAATAAAATTAACTTTATCGTCAATTTTTAATTTTGATTTTTCTATCAATTCAACAAATTCGGCAGCCAGTTCTTCTTCTTGCTTGCCAGCATTTTCGCCTTCTGAAGTATTTTTTTCGACTTTTTCCGTACTTTCTACGACAGCAGCTTGTGGATTGGAAATTTTATTTTCATCCATATTTAAAATTCGCATTAATTATTTTATTTCTTCCAATCCGCAATGATTATTTTCTTCCTCTCCATTTTGACCACGACTTTCTGTTTCTCTTTCCAGCCGAGTTCGCGCATAATTTCAATTGGCAGTGTCACGGCTAGTGACTGGCCTCCCAATTTAACCAATTTCCGCACATTACTTTCTTCATTTTTTCTTCTTGGCATATATTTTATTTCGTAATAAATTACGTAATACTTTTTGAGATTTTTTCCTCTCTATTTTTCATATTTATTTCACTGAAAAGTTCGCCTTGCTCCACATGAATTATTCTTTGTTTGACCATTTCCAGCATAGCCAGAAAAGAAACAACGACTTCAATCTTGTCTTTGGCGTTTTTGACCAATTCGGAAAAAGAAGTTTCCACTCTTTCTCTGAGTGTGCTTTGCAAATGCTCAATTTTTTCTTCCAAGGTTAAAACTTCCCGTACCATTTCTTCCTCCAATTTTTCTATCAGCGGAATCTCGCCCAATATTTTGGAAAATATTTTAGCCAAATCTTCCGCATTCATGTTTTCCGGAGGAAAAAAAACGACTGATTGACCCAAAAAACTTTCTCTGGAAAATGCGCTTTTCTGATTGCCAAAAATAGCTGAAACATTCTTGGAAGCTTCCTTAAACTTTTTATATTCAGCCAATTGATGTTCCAGGTCGCTAATTTCCGCTTCCTCCTCTTCGGTAAATTCCAGCATTGGCAGCAGCGCTTTTGATTTTATCAAAATAAGTCGCGACGCCACTGAAAGAAAATCAGCCAGATGTTCCAACGTAATATTCTGCGTATTAGCAATATATTCCAAATATTGATCGGCTATTTTGGCTAGACTTACCCGAGTAATATCCAATTTCTGATCTTCCGTCAGTTGCAAAAGCAAATCCAACGGTCCTTCAAACTGCTCAATTTTAATCTGATAATTGTGCATAGCTACATTTCTTTTTCACTTTTATTATCCACCAGTCTGACTGCCGCAAAAATAGCCAAAAATGCCGCGAGCGCGACTAACAAAAAAACTGATTTGAGTGGGAAAAAAATGAGAATTACAGCAGAAATAGTCGTGGCTAGAATATAAGCTATCGATGGCGTAGTCCTGAAAAAACTGATAATATCCACGTCTCGGCCGTCTATTTTTTTGTAGAAATATGAATCACGGAGTGTTTCAATAATGGTTGCTCCGATACGGGTTGCAAACAAGATTAGCGACCAAACCCAAATAGAAGTTGAAGTAATGAAAAATATACTAGCTGAAGAAATAGCCATGATAACAAGACCGAAAATTATCATTTCTTTTTCCCCAAGTTTTTTGTCAGCCAAAAGCCCAACTGGATAACCTAGAATGACAAAAGGTACTAGCATTATTGTGAAAATTATTCCGATTTTTGACCATGACATTCCCAACTCAAGCAGATAGAGTGACGTATAGACAACCATCAGAGCAAAGAAAAATTCAAGAGCCAAAGAAACGGCATATATTTTCATAACATCTTTATTCACAAATATTTTTTTCATCAAATCGCGAATAGTCAAATTTTGTCCGAATCTTTGATTGTCATTGCGCAGGCCCAAAATCGCAACAACGAACATAAACATGCTGATAATCATCGCAACGAAAAACAATCCATTGAATCCGAATTTTTCCAGAACTTGCGTTGAAATGAAGGGACCTATCACAAAACCGGCATTGAGAATTGTAAGATGCATTCCGCGAATCCGACCGGACTTTTTATCCTCCGAGTAATCTTCAACTATTACATCCAGCATCACCCAAGCCAAATAGCTAGCAATAATATATGACATCAGCAGTATGACTCCGATAATTGATGGACTGGAAAAGACAAGAAATGTTACTGAGCAAACTTGCAAAAATAAAAAAAGAAACATGGCTGTCGCCTTGCCAAGCTTTTTAATGATTTTATGCATGTTTAAAATTCCGATAAGAGCTATCGCGTAACTTATGAAATAGAAAACGCTGACATTTGTTGATCCGAAAGCTTCCTTGAAGTAGTCCGCGATAACATAGGCCAGAATCGCCTGAGAAAAACCAAATAAAAAAGAAATAAAACTTAGCATTTCCAATTTCTTTTTATCAACATGCTCAAGATGTTTTTTTGTTCTACCTGCCATTATTTTTATATTTTGTTTTATTTTTTAATTTAAAAAAAGTATTTTAAATAATTTTTTTCTTTTTTTTCATGACCTTAATCCCGGCTTCGACTAATTGCGTGTCGTCCAGTTCGCTCGGCGCGCACATCATCAGATCCTCCGCTTCTCCATTTTTTGGGAAAGCAATAACTTCGCGGATATTCGGTTCATTTTGGAGCAACATAATGAGACGATCGAGTCCGGCCGCCATGCCACCATGTGGCGGAGCGCCATAAGTAAACGCTTCCAACATATGTCCGAAACGCGCTTGAATATTTTCTTCTTTGATTCCTAATATTTCAAAAATTTTATGCTGAATTTTCTTTGAATGAATTCTGATGCTACCACCACCAATTTCATAACCATTCAGCGCAATGTCATAAGCTTTAGCTCTCGCTTCCAATGGTTTGCTTTCCAATAAATTGACATCTTCGTCCAAAGGGGCAGTAAAAGGATGATGCTGAGCACCAATTTCTCCCGCATCATTTTTTTCGAACATTGGAAAATCAATCACCCAGCAAAAAGCCAATTCATTTGGATCATTTTTATCATTTCTAAGATCCGGCTTATCGTTGCCGTATTTTTCCATGGATTCCTTGTATGTAATAACCGGAAAAGGAATTTCTTTTATTTTCTTTTCTGGATAAAGTTCTTTAACCAAAGCAATCATGCATTCTTCATAGGTTTGCATGATTTCTTGCTGTGAACCAAAACTTACTTCCAAATCTAATTGCGTAAACTCCGGCTGGCGATCACCGCGCTGATCTTCATCACGGAAACACTTGGCAATTTGGAAATATTTTTCAACACCGGCAACCATCAAAAGCTGTTTGAATTGTTGCGGTGATTGCGGCAAAACATAGAATTCTCCCTTATGCAGACGCGCTGGCACAACATATTCGCGTGAACCTTCCGGTGTTCCTTTGGTCAAAATCGGAGTTTCAATTTCGATGAAATCATTCTGAGTATAGAAATTGCGAATGAAATTAACTATTTTGCTGCGCATGATTAAATTATTTCTCATACGCTCAGTCCGCAAATCCAGATAGCGATATTTCAGCCTGGCTTCTTCATTTACCTCTTGAGTATCCTTAATTATTTCAAATGGCGGATTTTTGGCTTCATTCAAAATATTAATAGCCGTCACTTCCAATTCCACAGAGCCAGTCGGAGTTTTTTCATTGCGAGCACTCATCGGTCTTTCTTTGACAGTCCCTTCCATTTCAATCACAAACTCACTTCTGAGTCTTTTGGCATTGTCATGAGTTTCGGCATAATCCGGAATAATAACCGTCTGGATAATGCCGCTTCTATCGCGGAGATCCACAAAAATTATTTTTCCGTGGTCGCGACGAACATGAACCCAGCCGCAAAGTTTTACGGTTTGCCCTACGAATTTCGGAGTATCGATAATGAGTGTTCTTTCCATAAAAAATATTTATTAGAATTATTCAATCCGCCCTATTTTAATAGCTCATCAACCCTGGCGGACAGATCGCTGGGAACAATTCTGGTTTTTTCGAAAAAATCCGCAACTTTCATCTTTTTGATGACTTCAGCCTCTTCATCTGTCAGCGAAGCAGAAATAACTATAATCGGAATATCTTTATTTTCTTTGTCATTCTGGATGCGACGAATTATTTCTTCTCCGTCTACCGCCGGCATAACCATATCCGTGATAACAAGATCATATTTGTTTTCTCCCGCCAATTTAGCCGCCCACCCTCCATTTTTCGCATAATCAACATCATAGCCTTCATCTTCCAGTTTTTTTCCGAACATTTCAAGAAAAATTTCTTCATCTTCTATGAAAAGAATTTTTTTATTGCCGTTTCCATTGTCGGTTATTTTTCCCTCCAGCCTGTCTTTATTTTTTCTCTGTTCATCATATTCCTTGAGCAATCTTTGGATTTCAATAACTAGTTTTGACGGACTAAATTCTGCTTTACTGATAAAACCGTCCGCTCCGTTTTCCTTGGCTTCTTTTTCATGCTCTATTTTGTCCAAATTGCTAAAAACAATAATTTTCAAGTCATTCCCATAATCTTCGCTTTTCCTAAGTTTTTTGAGAACATCTATTCCGCTTATCTCAGGCAAAACCAGATCCAAAAGGATCAGATCAAATTTTTCTTCTTTGGCCAGCTTTAAAACTTCTTTGCCGGTAGTCGCATTAACAACTTCAAATCCGGAAGATTCGAATTTTTTCTGGTATATTTCAGCAATCATCGGATCATCTTCAACGAGCATTATTTTCGCCATAAATTTATTTCAAATATTATATTTTAACATTACTATTGTACCCAAAACAAAAGAAAAAAGCAACTTATTGTCGCTAAATTAAGGTTAAATTATGAAAAATTAGGTCTTGGACGTTTTTTAGTTATTGCTACGCCTATCGCCCATGCTTTTAATTTTTTTGGTTACCTCCTCAATTATCCGCTTGGGGGTGCTAGCGCCGGCTGCAATTGCCACCTTGCCGCAATCGGCAAACCAACTCTCTTTCAATCCGTCTTCCCTTTCTATAAAATATGTTTTGGAGTTTATATATTTTGCTATTTCCCAAAGACGGTTGGAATTAGCGCTCTTGGGAGAACCGATGACAATAACAATGTCATTTTTTCGCGCCAGTTCCTTGATTTCGATTTGCCTGTCATGGGTTGTCAGGCATATTGAATTGATTATTTCCGCTTGCGGATATTTTTCCGCGATATATTTCGCGCTTTTATCGAAAAATTCCCGATCTTGCGTTGTCTGCGAAATAACCGCAATACTTTTTTCAGGATTAAGAGCAAGGGCGCGCAAATCTTTGACATTTTCCACGATAAAAGCTTTTTTGTTGGACCATTCATAAATACCCTTCACTTCTTTGTGGTTTTTTTCACCAATAATAACCAACTGATACTCTTTTTTTGAAAAATTTCTGGCCAAGCGCTGGACTTTGATAACTTTAGGGCAAGTCGTGTCAATAATGTCAATTTTATTTTTCTTGGCAAATTCATATATCTCGGGTCCGATTCCATGCGCCGTGATGATCAATGTTCCGATTTCACTTTTAGAAGAAGCCAGGAAATCCATCAGATTTGAATCGACACTCAATTTTTTGATGCCCATTTCTTCAATTTTTTTCACCACATCATCATTGTGCACTAGAGAACCCAAAACAAAAACAGGCCTCTTGATTTCAGAGTCTTTCGCTGTTTTTTCAACAATAGCATAAGCCCGTTCTACACCTTCGCAGAACCCGGCATACTGGCTTAAAGTAATTTCCACGATTTTATCAATCAATCAATAATTAATTACGCAATGTTATATCAATATGAATTTACTCTCTAATTCTCGAGAATTCGAGAATAGTATTTATCAGTTCAAGTGGCGAAATGACTTCAAAAATTTATAGAAAATTTTACCATATGGAGAAAGTTCGTGAGGAACCATATTTCCCCTATTGCCTTTTCTTATGAGCCCTGCCTGAGTTAATCGAAACAAATGGCCAGAAACAGTTTTTACATTACTTTTTAATTTCTCGGCAATATTATCAACTGTAATTCCCCTGTTATCCGCAACTAGAAATAATATTTCTATTCTTCTGCGATTTGACACACCTTTCAGGTGCCGCTCAAGTTGGCGAAAAGACTTGATCTCCTTAATGCGTTCTTTTGTTTTTTTCTTTTTTTTGACTAACATAACCCAATAGCACAAACTATTCTCTAATTCTCGAGAATTAGAGAATAGTTTTTCGTCTAAAAGTCTAAAATTGTTTTAGAAATTTTTCTATTGAAACTACTTCGCTTTTTTCCTCGTTTCTTTTCTTAACTTCCACCCCACCGGCTGCCAAAGATTTTTTGCTGACTACCACGCGATATGGAATTCCGATGAGATCGCTGTCGGCAAATTTTTCGCCGGCGCTCACCTCGCGGTCATCGAACAAAACTTCAATGCCTTTTTCCAAAAGAGTTTTATATATTTTTTCCGCTTCAGCATCTTCGCCTAAACTCAAAAGATGCACTTTAAACGGCGCCACACTTTCCGGCCAAACAATTCCTTTTTCATCAGAAAGCACCTCTACTATAGTCCCCATTAATCTTCCGAGTCCAATACCATAACTGCCCATTATTACTAATTTTTCTTCTTCTTTTTCGTCTCTATACTTCAAGTCAAAAGGTTCTGAAAATTTTGTTCCTAATGAAAAAATATTTCCGACTTCAACCGCTCTTTTTTCGACTAAATTATCTTTGTTTAATTTAAGCTCTGTAATAACTTCGTCATTATAAACTTCTTTGTTTATGGCAATACCCGAGTTTTCATCCAAATAGATAGTGTCTTCTCCGACAGGAGTTAGAGTTTGAAATTCGTGAGAATATTTTGAAAAACTGCCTCCAGAAGCAAATGTTAAATAAGTTAGATGACCAATACCAACTTTTTTAAAAATATTTTGATAGATTGTTTTCATTTTTTCATAAAAGGCATCGTGCTCCGCATTATCCCTTGAAAAAGAATACAGCGCTTTCCAATAAAATTCTCTGCCTCTCATTATTCCTGATTTACTCCTTGTTTCGTTTCTGAAAATATTTTTGAAATCATACAAATAAACCGGCAAATCCTTATGGGAACTTACGTATTGTTTTAAAATATTGGAATAGGCTTCCTCATTAGTGAAGGATAGGCCAATTTCTCCTCCATTTTTTAGTTCTGTTTTAAACCAGTTATCCACAATTTCATCATTCCACCTGTCTGTTTTCTGCCATATCTCCTTATTTTGAAGAATTGTGGTTTTCATTTCCATTCCGCCGACTTGATTCATTTCATTCCTGATTATATTTTCTATGTTATTTAAAACCCGAAGACCCAGCGGCAAATATGAATACGCTCCGGCCATTTCTTTAAAAATAAAACCGCCCCTAATTAAAAGCTCCGCATTTTTAGAAGTTTCGTCTTTTGGTGCTTCTTTTCTGGTTTTGGTAAATAATTGTGATTGTTTCATAAATAAACTAGCTTTCAGCTGTTAGCTTATAGCTTTCAGATTATGTTTAATTGCTCTTATATTACCAATTACACCCCTAATTGTCCAATTAAAAAGCCTGCGCATCCCGTTGGATTTTGCAGACCTTTAGTGTGCTTTTGGAAGATTGCAACGAATTACCTCTCCCAAAAAATTAATGAAAAAAAGAAATTTATCAGAGAAATAAGGTAAATTGTTTTTCCCTTAGGTTCTTTAAACCACATGCCCGAGATAGAAATCCTGCTTTTTCCCCTTGGCAAAACAGGAACCATCATAGAACGATTGCCATTTTTGGCATCAATTTCTTCTTTTTGCATTTTCCCCTCCTCTTTAAGAAAGATCGTTAAACTGCAATTGCTTTTTCTTCTTAATATTCTTTATTTATAGTTAGCTACTTTTTTAGTTGAAAATGCTTGCATACAACTATAAAGACACTACTGATTGCAAAAAGTATCATAGAAAACAAGGCAACATTTCCCTTTTCAATTGGAATCATCCAGTTGCCAGTGGATGGTGAAATGAGAATAGCAAACATGGAAAACGGTATCCAGATGCGGGAAAATTTCCACCAAAATTGAAAAACTTCTTCCTGCATCTTGTAGGTAATGAGAGAAAATATAAAAAGCGGAATGATTGGAAATAAAATAAATGCTAGCTTGTCGTCATGCGATCTGTCACAAATATAATTAATAAAACAAAAACCCTTAATTGAAATAAAAGTGGCTATACCAAAAAAAACACTTCCAAGAGCACTAAGTAATATCAGCTTTGTTTTTTTCATTTTTTTCTTGCTTTTATTGACTGCCAAATAATTTGAATAAGACTCAATATAACAAAAAGTGAACCCATCCAAATGGAAACTAATTCCTTGGTAGGACCAAAATTCATCCAGCCTCCAGTTGAAACAGGCGCTAGAATTATTAATATTGTTGTAAGTAAAAACCATCCCAACGCAAAACACAGCCACTTCTTGAAAATGCTATCGTTGACAAAAAAGAGAAAAAAGGATGCTGATAAAAAAAACATGGACACCATAAATAATGGTTCTGCTAATGTTTTCTTTAAACTACTAAACATGCAATACTCTCCAGATAAATTACACAATCCATAATTATATGGAGAAAAGATCAAATACCCGACAACAATCCCAAATAATGATATTAATGATACCACTATTCTCCAATAATAAGTTTTTTTCATACTTTTTATTTTTAAAATTTATTTTATTGATTATTAACCTTCCTATATTCTAACAAAATTAAGACATTCAATCAAAATTCCTTTCACGGATTTATCATATACATTAGGATGATGATTGATTTGAAAAATGAGCAGATCAATTTGATTGTTTGTAATTTTCTTTATAACTTGTTCCAGCACATTTTTTGTTTTTTGATTGAAAAACGGACTAATTTTTATCATATTGAGTAAATAGGCATTTTGCTCAATAATAGAGAGCTTTGCTATGAGAAAATTTTTCTCACCCTTGTTTTTAATGAGTCCGAGTTTGAAATAATGTTCCACATTTTCAATCATTGCTCTTGGATTCGTTGTGACATTCAGTTTAATTTGATTTTCAGCGCTATTCCCAGCATAATCTTTGGCTATTATTTTAAATATGTGTTCGCCAAGTGACACCAGGGAAAGATCAATACCGTTTTTGACATATGTTTTTGCATCCCAAAAAATTGATTGTTCTTTTACTCCTGACTGGCCATCAGAAACATTGTAATTTAAACTAATATTTTCATTGTTTAAATATTTCTTATTTTCCGGAGAAATAATTTTAATTTCGGGAGCTATCATGTCAGAAAGCGTTGCTTCTCCATTGGGAACAGGCGTCACAACATAGTCATTTGCTCCATCGCCATCATAGTCTGCTTGCAAATTGGACAGATTTTCTAAACCGGTTTGCGGAATGTCCAGTGTCACTGTAGTTTCGGAAGATACTGGCAAATTAGCAAAAGTTGTGTGCGAAATTATTTCATCGCCAGATTCGGTAACTTTAACCTCTTCTATCTTAAGCGTGTATGCCCCACTATCATAGCCGTCCATTTTCATTTGAATATGTTCCCCGCTTGGTACACCAACATATTTCTGATCTCCGAATTGATAGTAATAGCTATTTGGAATTCCTTCTTCAAAAATAGTTTTAGTTCCGCCATCAATTGTGATGGTTTTTGGTCCAGTATGATTTCCCGCATTGTCATAAAGATGAATATTTAGTGGTGAATAAAGCGCCATACGAAGACGAGATTTAGCATTATCATATCCATCTGGATTTGGACGATTATCTTTTATGTTTTCTGGTAAAGGCAACTCTTTATATTTATTCGTTATTATATTCGAAAGAAACTGCTGCAATGATTCAACTTCGAAAATATCTTTATGTTCTTTCCTTGTATGAAAAAGATCATCATAAGACCATAAATCCACCCAATATTTCTTAATATTCGCAGCGTCAGAAAACATAAGTGCGCTTGGCGTCACAACAACAGCATCACCATCTACTGTAAATTTCGGTTCATAAATTGGGCTAAATTTTCCTTTTTTTTCGCAATATCTTATTTCAATACCATTATCCGATTCAGAACCACACTCTACTTCTTCCTTTTCTGTATAATCCACGCCGCTAATCGTATCCAACCCCCAACCAGCAATTTGAATTACTTCGACATTCACCGGCGGTGTCCAATTATCAAGACGCTCGTGTGTTTCAATAGCTTGATTGAAAAGATCTTCATTTAGCACATTCTCTTTTTCCACTTCATTCCCTTCAGGTTTTTCTCTTCCATCAATTTTTCCCAGAAGAAAATCTTTGAATTCATCAAAGCTATTTATTTTTTCGCCGTATGCATCAATAAAATTTTTATACCTGGTTTGTAAAGATAAAAAGGAAATCAAAGAATTTTCCGCGCGATTAAAATATTCTTTTGATGGCAGCAGACTATAGGCCCCCGGCATATTTTCAGCAAAAGTTCGCGCTTCTGATTGAGAAATTAGAGTTCCAAATAATGCAGATTCATCATATCCGTAAAGCATCGAAAGTATCGAAATTGGTGTTCCCATTTGCGGAGTCCCGACAAAAACAATTTTATCAACTTTGTCTGACAAACCTTGGTTATCCAATTCAAGCATGATTGCTTTCGCCAAAAGACCTCCATTGGAATGCGCAATTATTGTAACTTTTTTACTCTTAGAAGATTCCGACAGAGAATTCAGTATTGTAATAGCTGATTTTATTTCATTTGAATATGGCGTTCCATTTTCCGCGATATCTTCAACATTTTGTCTCCAATCATAAGCAAAAATATTATAATCATTAATCACACCACTATTTTTCCAGTCATCCAAATCATTAACAAATGTTTTGTATATGTTTCCTCCAACTACTGGAACTCCAACTTCTTCAATAACCTCTTTTGTGTAAACTTCATTAACGCTTTCTCCATTTTCATTAAGAATCAAATCTTCAACGTCATTACCGCCGTAATTTGGTGGCCAAAGCTGATCTTCAGTTCCGAGCATTCCATTTTTATATAATTTGCTCGCTTTAATTCCCGGCAAAAACATCACATTCGAGGCGCAATCAGTGCATACGTCGTTAAATCTTGTTGTGCTCCAGCCGTCTAAAGTATAATCTCCGATTATTTTTTCACCTCCCAACAAATAGTCCGGAGCAACTTTGGGACCCAACGGGTTGCCATACCAATTATTTCTTAATTTAACTACATTTTTACTATGTACCAAACCATACTCTTTTTTATTTACTTCCACATTAGATATTAGAGCTGCATCTGCGCTATTGCCTTCAAAATTTGAATTGGCAACTTCCAGTAAACTAAGTCTGTAGCCATAATCTTCATATTCATACATAACATTGACTTTAATGTCAGCATAAAAATTGTTTTTGAAACTGGAGTTTTCAATTAGAAGATTGCCGGATTCAAAATTAAGAACCGGACTTTCTACTTTTGTATAACTTGCCGCCATGGCTGTTTTAAACAAATTGTAAAAAATATTATTGTTCATTGCTTGGCAACCGCCTTCAGTGTATGGGCAAGCACATTCTTCTTCATTAATAAGATAATCCGAGCCCATATTTTCAAATTCTACATAACGAAAAACAGATGGCTCTACAGCATATTCGTCAAGCCAGCCTTTTTCATAAAATTTTATGCCATTTTCTGCATATAAGCATTCCGGTTTATATCCTTCAGGTAGTTCAGGTATAGATTTAGTAAATTTTATTTTTTCACTCTGAGTACCTTCGGCCACGATTCTACCCGTATATACCTCCAGACTCATGATCTGCACCGTGGTTCCTTTTTCAATGGTCAATGTGGCTCCATTAACAATAGCTACCGGTTTATATGGATCATCATAAACAACCTGCCCATTCCAAGTTGTATCCGCATCAATCACAATGTAGTTGTCATAATCAGTCCATTTTTCTTCATCTGGAATTTCGACAGCCTTGCAAGTTTTAAATCCTGATAATAAAAACAAGATGCATGCTAAAAAAACGGTAAGTTCTTTTTTAATTGCTTCTTTCTTCATTTTTTTGTTTACGATAAATTATTACTAAAGCTATGTTGATAAGTGGCCAGAAAAATAAAGAAAAATATTGAAGCCATTTTAAACTATAAGAAATATACATAAAAGATCCGACATTGATTAGAAAGCTTAAATTTCCCAAAATAGAAAAAACAATTAGACCCAATTTCCATTTTTTTGAAACAGCCCAGGTCACGAGACCAATCACAAAAGAAATTACAAGAAGCGAGATTGATATTTTTAAATCTAGATCTGGATACGAAAACATAGTTTTTCTTATCAACAGTCTCCCAAAAAAATTTGAGAAAAAATTGTTTTTGTTTAATTTTTAACCCACATTGATATTATACCACAAAAACTTAAGATTTATAATCAAGAATTCAAGGTTGATTTTTTGCCGTATTTCGTTATAGTTAGATGTATGGAAAATCAAGCGGAAAAGAAAATTTTTATCGCCATTCCGGCCTTCAATGAGGCTGATGTTATTCAGGATGTCATCCAAGAAATTCAGTCTGCCGGCTATAGAAACATAATCATCATCGATGACGGCAGTCAGGACAATACTTTTAAAAAAGCCAAGGAAATGGCCGGCGTGACGGCGCTTCGCCACAAAATCAACCGCGGGAAAGGCGCCGCGACCAAAACCGGCATTGAAGCCGCCAAATTGCTGGGAGCCGACATTATTGTTACAATGGATGGAGACGGACAGCATGATCCGCAGGATGTCAAAAATCTCATAGAGCCAATTTTGAAAAACAACTGCGACGTCGTTTTAGGAACGCGCCTCAAGGACACAGCTGGAATGCCATGGCATAAAATTATCGCCAATCATGTCGGAAATTTTTTCACTTGGTGGTTATTCGGACTTTGGGTCACTGACAGCCAATCCGGTTTCCGAGCTTATTCCAAACGTGCTGCTAAACTTATCAATACCAAAGGCGACCGTTATGAGTACGAAAGCGAAGTTATCCGGGAAATAAAAATTCATAAATTAAAATTTATTGAAGTTCCCATCGCCGTCCGCTACACAGAATATTCAATGGGCAAAATCCATAAACAAGGATTCATTAATGGCGCAAAAACGCTATATAAAATGATTTGGAAATTAATACACTAATGTTATAACGTTTATAAAGTTCGTAAAGTTTATAACGTGCATAAAAATATAAAGTTTGTAACGTAAAATTATGGAAAAGATTGAAAAGTTCGAAGATATCTTAGTCTGGAAAATGTCCAGGGGTCTGACTAAAGAAATGTACGGGTTATTAAAAAATTGCAAAGATTATTCATTCAGAGATCAGCTTCAGCGAGCTTCTGTCTCAATTATGAATAACATTGCAGAGGGTTATGAAAGAAAAGGAAATAAAGAATTTGCAAAATTTTTATATATATCAAAAGGTTCTTGTGCAGAAGTACGTTCAATGCTTTATGTCGCTTTGGATTTAGGATATATTAGTAGCAAGGATTTTGATATATATCAAGATAGATGCTTGCATATTGCTAGTATGCTTTCCAATTTTATAAAAAAACTGATTTAAACATTAAACCCAAGCGTTATAACTTTAAAAACGTTAGAAACGTTAGGAATGCCAATATGACTATTCACGTCTATCAAATCGCTATCTCAATAATTTCTGCTGTTATGATATACAAAGGCGTCGCCAGCTATGCTAAGGGCGAGACCGGACAGACACTATTGAAAGTTTCCGTCAGGGTAATCGTTTGGGGCGGTATGGCACTGATCGCCCTTTTCCCAGAGTTTACAAATATACTCGCTAAATCAATAGGCATGGTAGGCAATATCAACGCGGTAATTTTGACCGGTTTTATTTTGATCTTTTTAATGATTTTCAAGCTTCTTTCAGCTATTGAAAAGGTTGAGCAACAGATTACAGAATTAACCAGAAAAGAAAGCATTTCAAAAATCAGTGAAAATAAATAATTGCTACAAATCATGAGGGATGTTAAAATTTAAAGGCGCGATATCCTTGCGCTTTATTGTTTATAATAATCAAATAACTGAGACAAAAAATGAAAATTATTTATCTTAATGCTCCTTATGGAGACAATTTCGTAAGATCGGCACGCTGGGCAGCCAAATCCAGAGGCAGAGTCCAAAGACACCCGGAACAAGCACTGATTCAAATCGCTGTTTTAGAGCAAGCCGGTCACGAGTGTAAATTTATCGAGGGTGCGGCCTGCAACATGACCGAGAAACAAGTTTTAAATGAAATCAAAAAGTTCCAGCCCAACCTGGCTATAATTCACACCACCACTCCCAGCATCTATAACGACATTGCCTATGCTAAGAAAGCTAAAGAAATTTGCAATTGCAAAACTGTTTTAGTTGGTGCTCATGCCAGTGCTGTGCCAGAAGACACTTTGCAAAAAGGAGACGGGTCCGTTGATATGGTGGCCTATGGAGAAATTGATTACACCCTGCGTGACATTGCTAATAATGTTCCCGCTAAAGATATTCTCGGACTTGTTTATCTTAATGAAAACAACCAAATAATAAGAAATAATCCACGACCATATTTGGATGTCAATGAACTCCCTTTCCCATCTTGGAAACAAATTGATCCGCATTGGTATCATGATGCGGGAAAACTTTTCCCATTTTTGACGCTCTATACCGGACGCGGCTGTTTCGGACTTTGCACTTTTTGTCGTGAAACGCAAGTTATCAATGGCCGAAAACTTCGGATGCGCGATGCTAAAAAAGTTGTGGACGAAATGGAATATGATTTAAAACTCTTTCCGGATCTAAAAGAGATAATGTTTGAAACTGATACTTTTACTGCTGTTCCCGCTCACACTAAGGAAGTTTGCGAAGAAATCATAAAAAGGGATCTCAACAAAAAAATCAGCTGGAGCTGCAATGTCCGTGTTGACATAGATTTAAGCCTGCTGCCAACCATGAAAAAAGCTGGGTGCCGAATGCTCATGATTGGTTTTGAATTCGGAACCAATGAACAGCTCAACTCTGTCAAAAAAGGAACTACGATTGAAATGGGTCGAAAATTTGCTGAGACTGCATCAAAACTCGGTTTCATTTTGCATGGCTGTTTTATGATTGGTGCTCCGGATGAAACCAAAGAATCAGCCCAAAAAACAATCGACTTTGCCAAAAGCTTGCCATTGGATACTCTGCAAGTTTCCGGCATCGCTGTCTATCCAGGAACAGAACTTTACGATTGGGCCAAAAAAAATAATTTCGTTACTGCCAAGGATTGGACGGATTGGGTAGACAAAAATCATGAGCAAGTAACCCTGCTTTCATACCCCCAAATGAGCAAAGGGGAAATTGATTTCTATATTGACAAAACACTCCGCGAATTCTATCTAAGACCGAAACAAATGTGGAAAATGCTTTTGGCGATCAGAACATGGGATGATGTGAAAAGAAAATTTTACGGGCTTAAGAGTTTCCTTGACTACTTTAAGAAAAATAAAAGAAAGGTACAATGAAAATCGCAATTGTAACTGGCATTTACAACGAAGAGAGACATATTCGGGAACTCATTGACGCAGTTTTGCAACAAACAGTCAAGCCGGATGAGTTTATCTTGGTTGATGACGGATCCAAGGACAGAACAGCTGAAATCGTAAAAGAGTATGCCGAGCAAAATCCATTCATAAAATATTTCTATCAAAAAAATGCCGGGCCAGCTTCAGCCAGAAACCGTGCTTGGAAAAATTCTACTTCCGAAATTTGCATTTTTACTGACGGCGACTGTGTGCCAAATTCTGATTGGATTGAAAAACTCATTGGACCGTTCAGTGATGAAAATGTTGGCGCCGTTGCCGGAACATACAGGACAGTCAACACGCAAAGCATTTTGGCTCGCTTTATTGGTCTGGAAATTGGCTGGAAACACAGCCGCTACGGAAAGACTATTGATGTTCATGGCACTTATAATTTGGCGGTCAGAAAAAGCATTTTGGAAGAAATTGGCGGATTAGATGAAAGCTACCCCGTGCCTAGCGGCGAAGATTGGGATATGACCTATAAGATTTCTAAGATTTGCAAGATTGCTTTTGTGCCTGAAGCCATTGTTGGCCACTATCATCCGGAAAAATTTTTGCCATATATGAAAAATCAAGTCCGCCGCGGACTTGATCGTGTGAAGGTTTATAAAGATCATCCAAATCTCATCAAAGGAGATTCGTACACGCCGTGGTTCGTGAAATATCAAGTTTTAGCTGCCGGTTTTTTTCCAATTTCGCTTTTATTTCTCTTTCCTTTGTTTAAATTCAGTTATATACTTCCTTTAGCAGTAATTTTATTTTTAATTGTTTCTTCCCTACCGCCTTTCGTTTATTTCTTTAAAAAAGATAAACCCGCAGCATTTTTTAGCATTCCAATTCAAATCGCCAGAAATTTCGCCTGGGTCTGGGGCATGGTGAAGGGAATAATGAAAATTTAGATTTCAGAAAAAAAGCTCGATAATCTTGAACTGTCCCGAATTAATGAGTTATTTCTTTTATTATTTTTGCTGGAATTCCTCCAACAACAGCATAAGATGGAACGTTTTTATTTACAACAGAACCGGCAGCCACGACAGAGTGTTCGCCAATTACGCACGGACCTATAATCGTACTATTGCTGGCTATCCACGCTCCCTTACAAATCAAAATGTCATTTCCGTCCGGAACAACAGCTTTAAACCTTTCTTTTCCAAATTTATTCAAATCGTGACTACCAGTCAAGACACTGACATTTTGACCAAAAAAAACGTCATCCTCTATCGTTATTTTCCCGCTTAACGTATTCAGAAAAGCATTATTAATCGTTGCAGAATCAGAAACCTTGAACCTTGCCGGATCACCGAATAGTCGAGGTTTCAGAATATACACAGTACCAAATGTCTTAGTGTAAAATCCACTAAGAAAAAAATTGCGTATTGCCAGATGAATAATTTGTTTCAGCTTAGTAATCATGCTTATATCATAATACCTTATAATTAAAAAATCAATAATTAATTAATTTATGATAAATATAATTTTTTGGGCAATAATGTTTTCTGTTTTTTCGGCCGTTTCCATTGTTTTGTTAGGCAATCGGGAGATAATTTCAGGAAATTTGTTCACTTTCAGCAAAATAGTCTCAATTTTGCTGGATTGGAGATTTATTGTTTCAATGATTTTTGCATTACTGACCAGAATAGCATTTATGATGACAAATAACGCTGTTTTGGAAATACCGAAGCTGGCTCAATCTTCAACGACTATAACAACATTTATAACCATAATAAGCCTGATTTTTATTTCCGTTGCTAATTATTTATTCTTAGAAGAAAGATTAAGTCTTATGCAGCTATTTGGAGCTGTTATCATAATAATAGGCACATGGATAATGCTTAAATAAACCAATTAAACAACAAAACAGCAATGACTGAACTATTAATACTTATATTTTTATTTATAACAATCTCGCTAGCGCTTGGTCTTTTAATTGTGCAGGACAGAAATATTTTTTTCATCTTTAGAACAATCGGAATAGCCTTGGCATTTACTGTTGTCGGTTCTTTTTTTATGGGATATCTGCATATCAAATTGATCACGCAAAATTATCTTATTTTTCTTGCGGCAATAACTTTCGCAGTTTTCCTATTAGACTGCTTCAGGCGTAAAAAAATATTTTCCTTTTGGGATGAAATAAAAAAATTTAATTTCGAAAAAAGAACGGTCATTTTAGCAACCCTGTTTTTTATAGTACCTGTTTTAGTGTGTTTATTTTATTTTGAAAGTAACCTTGGCATACCCCGGTATATTTCAATAGATTCGGCGTATCATTTTATGTTAGGAAGATATATAAATGAAAACCATCAATTACTGTTTTTTAGCAGAGATCTTTACTTCCAGGACCCTATTCACTATCCTTTTGGAACATCAGCCATAACTTCATTGGCGTCTTCCCTGCTAGCCTTTTTCCCTTATGGGGAAGTTTATAACCTTTTAAACATATTATTTTTAGCATTGATAACAGTTTATTTCTTTCTAGTTGCTGACAAGAAAATTCAACTGAGAACCAATACGGCTTTGTTTTTGTTTCTCATTTTGAATTGCTTTGGATTCTTTTTTAACATGATGTCCCTAGGCTTTTTCTCGCAATTAGTCGGTTTATTTTTTCTCATATTTTTTGTTGACCTATATCCTAATATAAAAAATAGCATTTCCGGGTCAATTTTAGCGGGAATATTGCTAAGTGCCCTATTTTTTACCTATATCTATTGGCTGCCTGTGGCTATGCTGTTCATACTGTTTCAGAATATCGATTTCAGAAATATAAAGAAATCTATTTGCAATAAGAAAAACATGCTGAATATTTTAATCTTTGCGACTGTTTTCCTTGCCATATCATTGCCATATTTCATTGCTCTTATTAATTTTAGATTTCTTCGTTTTGCTTCAGATAATGGAGGAACATACAAAACATTTTTTCTCAACTTTGTAATTATGGCTCCATTTATAATGGTCGGCTTGTCCAGCATGATTAAAAATTGGCTGAAAGAGAATAATTCTGTCGCCACTTTTTTTATTTCCAGTTTTTTATTTTCTCTTATCCTTTATGTCCTGTACGAATTTGACATAGCCTCAGAATATACGTTGGCTAAATCTTATTATTTGATTGGGCCAATTTTTTATTACATGAGCATAGTCGGCATGGAAGCTACCTTTTTCAACATGAAAAATAAAACGTTTGCTTCGGCTAAAATAACCATCTCAGATAAATCGGTATTCTGGGAAATTAAAAACAAAACACTAAGTTATGTTTTTATGGTGACTTATTTATTAATAATATTTTTAGCTATCTTAATTCCCTTTGAGAAAAAGGATATCCACTTTGAAATTGCCAAATCACCATCATTAAAAATGAACACGTGGAAACTAAATGGAAGAATTTTTGATGTTTTTTATTTTAACTCACAAGTAATTAACACTGATAATTTGCGCACTAACAGGGCAAAGCTAACAAAAAATTGGGACTTTCTTAACAAGGCCAAGCACTATATGCCACAGCAGGAAGATCTGGAGAAAGTCATGGTTATTGCCAATGCAGATTATTCTTTTTGGTTTTATTCTATGACATGGATTTGGCCAAGAACGCCCATAAATAACTCTGAAAGTATCTGGAAAAAACTTCCTGACTATAATACTTGGCTGAATCAGAGAAACAGCGATACGTTAGTGCTTTTAGATACCACCGAAACAAAAACGTGGATTGCTGACAATAATTTTGATTTTTCTAACTTCAATATAATGTACAAAGTAGGAGAAAACTATGTTTTGCAACTTAAAAAATCATCTTAGATTTATTTTGACAGTTTGTTTCGGAAATATTCTATAGTCTTAGTTAATCCTTCTTCCAACTCAATTTTCGGTTCCCAATCCAGTTTTTCTTTAGCCAGCGATATGTCCGGCTTTCTTTGTTTTGGATCATCTTGAGGCAAGTCTTTGTAGATAATTTTACTGGTGCTTTCTGGAATAAGTTCCAGAATCTTTTCAGCTAGTTGTTTTATGGTAAATTCGCCCGGATTGCCGATATTTACCGGACCAACAAAATCTTTTTTATTGTTCATCATTTTAATCATACCCTCTACTAGATCATCAACATATTGAAAACTTCTTGTTTGTGATCCATCGCCATAAATAGTGATGTCTTCGTTTTTTAGGGCCTGCATGATAAAATTGGAAACTACTCGGCCATCATTGGGATGCATGTTTGGACCATAGGTATTGAAAATTCTGATAACCCGGATATCAACTTTGTTTTGGCGATAATAATCAAAGAATAGTGTTTCGGCGCATCTTTTGCCTTCATCGTAACAAGATCGGATTCCAACCGGATTAACCCTGCCCCAATATGATTCAGGCTGTGGATGCACCTCTGGATCGCCGTAGACTTCCGAAGTGGAGGCTTGCAAAATTTTTGCCCTTGTTCTCTTGGCTAAGCCTAGCATATTGATCGCGCCGTGCACGGAAGTTTTGGTGGTTTGCACCGGATCAAATTGATAGTGCACCGGCGACGCTGGACAAGCTAAATTGTAAATCTGATCAACTTCAACATAAAGCGGAAATGTCACGTCGTGGCGCATAAGTTCAAATTTTTTGTTATCCATTAAATCCAACACATTATCTTTTGTGCCGGTATAAAAATTATCTAAGCAGATAACATCATTGCCCTCATCAAGTAATCTTTTGCAAAGATGCGAACCTATAAAGCCGGCTCCGCCTGTTACTAAAATTTTCATATTTTAATTTTTAATAATATTATTTATGGAAAATTGCTACTGATATAGATGCTTATTTTTTTTATACCATTCAATAAAAATTTTCATCCCATCCTCAATTTTTGTTTTTGGATTATAATCTAACATTTCTTTCGCTTTACTGAGATCGGCAAAAGTGATCGGCAACTCCGTGAGCGGAACCGGCACTTTGTTTATTTTAGCTTTTTTCCCCACCTCTTTCTCCACAACCTCAATGAAATATCCCAATTCAACTGGATTGGAGTTTCCGATGTTGAAAATTTCATAGCCAAAAATTTTGTCTATAGCCGAAATCACTCCTTCCACAAAATCATCTATGAAGGTATGATCGCGCTTCATCGTTCCATCTCCAAATTTCTGAATTTCTTCTTCTTCATCAATAAGTTTCGTGAATTTAAAAGGAATCATATCTGGTCGTCCAGACGGACCATAGACATTGAATGGTCGAATCACATTAACATTAAGACCATGCACATGATGATAGACGCTACCCAAAATTTCGGCTGCTCTTTTGGTGGCAGAATATGGAGCAATTGGAAACACCTCATCTTTTTCAGAAAACGGAATTTTTTTTGTTTCGCCATAGACCGAAGATGTGCTAAACAGAACAAAATTTTCAATCTTAAATTCTTTAGACAAATGCAACAAATTAAGCGTACCCTTTACATTTGTTTCTTCATATATAAAAGGATTTTCAATGCTTGCTCGCACGCCTGCTCGCGCTGCACAATGACAAACTCTTTCAATTTTTTCCGTTTCAAAAATATTTTTCATTGCTTCATAATCAGTAATATCTTCCCGACATAATTTGTAGTTCGGGTTTTTGAGAAATGGTTCAACATTAATCTCTTTTATTTTCGGAGAATAATAATCATTGAAATTGTCCACGCAAACGACACTGTCTCCTCTTTCAAGCAGTTTTTTTGTTATATGAGAGCCAATAAATCCGGCACCACCGGTTACTAAGATTTTCATAAAATAAAAAGTTTAAAGTTTATAAAGTTTCTCAAGTTTATCAAGCAAAAAAAGAAAATGCAAAAGTTTTTCAAGTTTATCAAAATTTAATTCAAAGTTTTAATTAATCCAGAAAGCATACGAGCAATTTTGATTGTTTGATTTTTAAAATTATCAAATTTTTCTTTACTAATGTAATCTAAGTCAAGAGCTGGATACAACATTGATCTAACTTCCCCACACGATCCTTTTGCAATAAATAAAAACTGTTTAAACTCTTTATTTCCTTTCCTTTCATATCCTTCGGCTATATTATTCATGATTGAAATAACAGCCCTCTGTATCTGATCTCTAAAAGAATAATCCCTGCAGTCTTTAAAAGCAGCATATATTTTATTGGTTAGATCACAAGCCTTTTGCCAGGCCAAAATATCCTCAAATTTCTCTATTTTTTACTTTTATTGTATTTTCCATACTTTATAAACTTGATGGACTTGATAAACTTCATTATACTGGAGTTATGAAAAATTTTCAATCTCTGGCGTTTTGGAAAAAACCAAGCGTTATTCTGGCACTAATTTTGGCAGCCTTTTTTTTGAAAGGTGTTTTTTTGGCCACTCTTTACCCTGTTTTTGGGGGTCAAGACGAAGCTAGACATTATAATACTATTCAATATTTAAATGAACCTGAAGACTCCGTATCAGAAAATGCAAAGAATATAAGAGCTAATGACATTTCTAAGCGAGACAAAGATAATTTTGACACCTATAACTTTTCAGAGGAAATACAAAAAACTGCTACGGCAGCCAACGTGGATATTTTGCGCGATGATATCTATAACACACAAGTTTTTTCTGAAAGTTTTAAAGGTCAAAATGAAGAAGCTATAAATTCCAGTGGATGGAAACCTTATAATTATTATTCCAATCCAGATATCGCCTCCATTTCTCTATATCATAAAATTGCTGTGCAAATAGAAAAAATATTTTCTGAACAAAGCATTCTGGTCAGGTTTTATCTAATCAGAATTTTTTCCGTTCTGCTCGGAACAGCTGCTATATTGCTGGCCTATCTCATTGCCAAAACAATCGGTTTTTCTGCTAAACATTCCTTGTTGCTGACTGCCATCATTGCTTTCCAGCCAAAATTTTCGATGTATTTTACCAACATAAACTATGATATTCTCTTGATTCCTTTATTTTTTCTTTTTACTTTCGCTGGCGTTTATATTTTAAAAAAAGGTTTGAATTGGAAAGGTGTTCTTCTTCTTATTTTTTCCACAGCATCTGCTATTGAAACTAAGGCTACTGGCTATATTTTATTGGTTATCGCAGCCCTTCTGGTTGCCTATATTCTGTATGAAAAAGTAAAAACGCAAAAAGAATTTTTTAGATATGGAATCTACGGCGCCTGTGCTCTGGTCTTTTTGTCAGTTGCCTATTTTATCTATGCTCATTTCCTAAAAACTGGACTCGCTTTTGGTAAAATTTTGGCTTCAATTTGGGATTACATTTCGCGAACAATCACTTTCGGCAAATTCGTAATGCCGTCAGAAACCTATTGGGGCACACTCAGCTGGACAAATAATTTCATTATTAATAACACAACTAAATTTATCCTCATTATTGAGATATTGGCTCTAATTGGTCTTTTGTTGCTTTTCTTTTCCAAAAAATTATTCCGGAACTATCCAAATTTTCTGCCAGCCAAAAAATATATCCTGTTTTTAATCTTAATGGTTGTCTTTTTGGAGTTGGGAATCCGCTTAGCTGATTGGGCTGTCTTTAATAAAATTGGTGGTATGAAATATAGTCTTGGCACTCCCGGCCGCTATTTTCTGCCGAATTTGGTTGCTCACATCATTTTGATTTTCACAGGACTTGGAGCGCTTTTCGAAGCAATATTCTCCAGAGGCGGATCAACCCCTAAAGGCCTACGATATTTTGAAAAATCTTTGATTGTCGGTTTGATTTTAATGATGACATTCATGATGTATATTATTTTTGATGTGATAATTTTGAGATACTATTTATAAAATATCAAATATCCAATTAAAAATACCAAATAAATGACAAATGGCAAAAACAAAAAAGAATTTGATTTGGAAGAGAGAACTGCTAAATTTGGAGAAGAAGTAATCAGGTTTGCACAAACGATAAGTAAAAATGAAATTACAAAGCCATTAATTGGACAATTTGTTAGAAGTAGCACTAGCATAGGTGCAAATTACATGGAAGCAGATGGCGCTGAATCAAGAAAAGATTTTATCCATAAACTTGGAATTTGCAAGAAAGAATGCAAAGAAACAAAGCATTGGTTACGAATGATTGCTACTGCAGATCCAGTAGCAAAAGATAAATGTCAAAATTTATGGCGAGAATGCCAAGAGTTAACTTTGATATTCTCAGCAATAATTAATAAAACAAAAGAGCCTAAAGTTTAACCAATTTATCATTAAAGAATTTATAATTGATTTGAAATTTGAAATTTTTAATTTGTAATTATGAAAATCTCGTCTAAAAAATTTGTATTAATATTCTTCGCTATAATGTTTATCGTTGTCTTTGGGAAATTTTTCAGCATTTTGTATTTTCCGGATTCAAGCGTTCCTCTGGAAAAAGGTGACCCCATCATCGAGATTAATCCCGACACCACCACAGAACAAAAAATTTTTTCCGCAAGGAATGGACTCAGCAAAATGGAATTTTTATTAAGGACTCCGGGACCTAAAAAAGGAGAGATCATCGAAATTGAAGTCGCGGATGAAAAATGTCAAAACACAATCAAAAAAGGAGAGCTTAAAAAATCTTTCATATCTTCAGGAAATCTCTATGAATTCAAATTCGACCGGATTCTAGATTCGGAAGGAAAAACATACTGCCTAAAAATCAAACCGGAAAAGAAGAAATTCAAATTCTTCACGATGGACAGCAATGATTCAAGACTGGAACTGCAAGACATTCCTGGCAGATCTCTTGCAATCAGGGCTGTTTATAAGAACGAAAGTATTGGACAAGACCTTGGTGAACTTAACCAGAGAATTTCGCAATACAAACCCTGGTTTTTGAAGCATTTCTATCTTGACGTTATCGTTATTCTCTTCTTGATAATCTCTGCCGCAATCGTTATTATTTTAATTCTGGCTTAATAATGAAAAACCCCGCTTCAGCGGGGATTTTTATTTATCTTTTTTTACATTTCCATTGGCGTTTTTCAATATAAGCTACCCGCCAACCCCAGAGGCCAAACCAAATTCCAAAGCACAGACCGCTCAGCAAAAACCATTTTTCCACTGGAAGAAATAAATTATTGCCGTTATTTGAACTTACAAAATCACCCTGCATAAATTCCATCTCAGAAAAAAGCCATTTAACCAAAAGATACATCATCAGTCCAGATAATAGTCCCAGAATGATTGAAAAAAACATATAAACTTTCCTTTTTGGCGTTTTCAAATTTTGCACATCCACTGCCCCTGGGCGCAAAACCTCCAATTTTCCTTCCCTATCGAGACGCACCAGTGTTGACGGCTCTGACTCCAATCTTCCACCATCAGCATAGAAATCCACTTTATTGGAAAAATATTTTTCCGCTTCTTCTGGAGTTTCTGCTGGTTTTTCTCCGGAAATATTGGCGCTAGGCGCAACCAGCGGTCCAGTTTTCTTTAAAATGTCCGAGAGCCATTTATATTTCGGAACGCGAAAAGCCAAGGTTTGGACGCCTCGATGCAAATATTCGAATTTTTTGAACGGACAGTCCAGCACAAAACTTATTCTTCCCGGCCAAAGATCTTCAATGATTTTTCTCTGCGCCAAATTTATTTTTATGCCGAATAATTTCAGCTCATCCGCTGAAGAAATCAGGATAATCATGGGACTGTTCAAATATCTCTTGCGCAAAGCATAGATCCTTTCTACCGGTTCCTTTTGGAGCGCGCTGCCAACCAAGCCATAGAGCGTATCCGTCGGCAAAACACCCACTCCGCCTGATCGCAAAATGGAAATAACGTCTTTTTCAGTTTTTGTGTTTTTTTCTTTTTTCATTTTTTATTTTATACAGATTCACACTTTGCCCATTTATCAATATAATAAAAAAATATATTTCAAATATTGCCGCGGGATTTATTTTCAAACAATTAACTTTTTGTTTTGTTTTGGAACAACTTCTGGTTGCTTGGGTTGAGTGTTTTCTGTTTCCTGTTTTTCTTGGGATTCCTGGGATCCAAACTCGCTGAAGAAAAAAATATATAAAATATCCAAAATAGCCAGTGTGTTGACAACCAAAAGAAAAATGAACCACCCCATGTGGCCGCGCTTAGCGCTGCGCCAAAGAGCCATCCCTTTCCATGGAGTCGACCAAATAACTAGAACAATAAGAACCCACATGTAGTCCGTCAGCAATTTTTCCATATCTTTTATGTTATACGAATTATTTAAGAAACTTCTTTATGTATAATAGCATAAAAATAAATTTTATTTAAGTGCTCCTTCTTCGGTATTGCGGGTTTGGCAAACTTATTATATAATTCCAGTATAAAACAAACATCAAAATACGGGTGACGCTTAGGGGGATTCCTGGGTTGTTCCCGCTTAAAACAAAAATGACAAACAATCAAAAACAAACAGACGATATTATGAGCGAAAGCGAAAAGGCTCATAAAATAGAAATGCTGCGGCAAATGATGCTCAACGCGGAAAAAACCATGCAGAGCGCCAAAGCTATGCTTTTGCAATTGGAAGGCAAGAAAAAAACCGGACGAAAAAGAAAAGTTGAAGAAGATACAGACGGCACAGTGATTGAAGGAACGTTTGATGGACAAATTATGATTGGCACGGATGGAAAACAATATCCCGTTCCCGCCAACTACGCATCGAAATCAAAACTCGTCGAAGGAGATGTTTTGAAACTCACCATAACTCCCGACGGGTCTTTCGTATATAAACAGATTGGTCCGGCTCAAAGGAAAAGCGTTATCGGAATTGTCAGCCAGGACGAAAAAGGAAATTATTTCATATTTTCAGAAGGAAAACCATACAAGGTTCTCCTAGCTTCGATTACCTATTTTAAAGCAGAACCCGGCGACGAGGTTGTTGTTATGATTCCTCGGGAACTTGACGCGACATGGGCAGCCATTGAAAATGTCATTTCCAAAGGAGGACATGATTTTTCGACGCCTCAACCAGCGCCCCAAAAAGAAAAGAAAACGAAAAACAAGCTACCCGCCTCGACTCACGGAGATGACCGTTCGTCGACGCGAGGCTGGCCGGCTGACGGCGGATTCAGTTCTTGGAAAGACGATCTCAAAAATAGCGATATAGATATGGACAAGGATCCGGAAAAAGAAATTCCAGCCAAAGAAGAATTGGTTGATGAATGGGCAGCTGACATAGACGCGTTGGAAAAAGAAATCGCCGCGCAATCCTAAAGCCCTGCAAATGTACAAATCAACTACGAATCTACAAATGTAGATATGTGCATTTGTTTGTATATTTGTAGCCAATTTGTAGATTTGTGGGACAAAAGATTATATCAAGAACACAAACCGCAAGAAATTTGTTTAAAAAAATAATTAAAAGTTCATAAAGTCTATCAAGCAACTTTATAAACTTTACGAACTTGATAAACTTTAAACTAAATAAACTATGGAGAATACAACAGGTATCCGCATCACCCAGAAGGATTATTATTTTAGCATAGCCGCCGGTTTGCTCATCGGCTTTTTGCTTTTGCCAATCTTGAAAGCTTTGAATCCGGCAATATACGCAAAATTCTATTTAATAATTGTGCCATTTTTTTTGTTAGCAACTCCGATTGGCCTCCGAATCGCTTTTTTTATCGGCCAGAAAATTGCTATCATCTATCAAGTTGCCAAATTCGGACTTATTGGCGTTCTCAACACGCTGGTTGACTTGGGTTTTTTGACTCTCATTACTTTTATTTTCAGTGCCTATTACAATATCGAATCAAAAACAAGCATCATCGGCGTAATAACTTTCTACTCTTTGTATAAAGCCGCTTCTTTTATTATTGCTAATGTTAACAGCTATTTCTGGAACAAGTATTGGACATTTGAACAAGGCGGAAAAAAACAAACCAAGTCGGAATTCGTGCAATTCTTCGCTGTCAGCATTGTCGGTTTTCTCATTAATGTTTTCATTGCCTCTTTCGTTTTCAAAATAGTTCTTGGTTCGCTTGTCGGATTATCCGCTGAACAGCTCGGGCTCATCGGCGCGGCTGCCGGCAGTATCGCCGGATTGGTTTGGAATTTCATCGGCTACAAACTGTGGGTGTTTAAGAGCAAATAGAAAAATTTTATTACACCATACACTCCCCTTTTTGGGGAGTTTTATTTTTATCAGCAAGGTGCTATTATGTAAATATCAAATTACAAATGACAAATTTCCAATCAAATCCAAATGATCAAATGTCAAAAATTTGGATTTTGAGTTTTGGCATTGATTTGACATTTGAAATTTGAAATTAGCCATTCATTATCTCAAAAAATTTCAATACTTTTTTATAAGCCATTAGAAACAAACTGCCTTATGTCGTTATCGCTTTACCGAAAGTACAGGCCTCAAACTTTCTCCGATGTTATCGGACAAAAACATATTGTCCAGACTCTTTCCAACTCCATAACCAGCGGGCGTATTGGACATGCCTATCTTTTCACCGGACCGCGCGGAACCGGCAAAACGACGTTGGCCAGAATCCTAGCCAAAGCCATCAATTGTTCTAAGCCTAATGGCGCCAATCCCTGCCTCAAATGCGAAAATTGCAAAAATATCGCTGATGGAAAATCTTTGGATATTTTTGAAATTGATGCCGCCTCAAACACGGGCGTGGACAATATCCGCGAACTGCGGGAAAATGTGAAATTCCCGCCAACTTTGGCAAAATATAAAGTATATATTATCGATGAAGTGCATATGCTCTCCGCGGGAGCCTTTAATGCCCTGCTGAAAACATTAGAAGAACCGCCAGCCCATGTTATTTTCATTCTGGCTACAACCGAAATCCATAAGGTTCCGGAAACAATCATTTCCCGCTGCCAGCGTTATGATTTTGTCCGCTTGTCCGTTGAAAGCATTGTCAAAAAGCTTTCGGCTATCGCCGCCAGTGAAAAAGTTAAGATTGAAAAAGACGCGCTGGAAATGATCGCTATTGCGGCCGAAGGCGGCATGCGCGATGCTGAATCGCTTTTGTCGCAGATAATGTCGCTCGAAGACAAGAACATAACCGCCAAAGAAGTTGAAGAAATCCTAGGCACGACGGAACGGCAACTGCTTGAATCTTTGGCCGGATTCATACTGGAGAAAAAAACGACTGAAGCGCTGGAGCTGGTGAACAAGATTTCGCAGGATGGATATAATCTGGATGTTTTCAATAAGTCATTCTTGAATTATTTGAGACAGGCCATGCTGACTAGCGTGGATGAAAAATTGACCAAGCTTTTTTCCTATGAACTCACCCGGGAACAAATTAAATCTCTAGAAGAACAATCCAAAAAATATTCCGCCAAAGATTTCCTTTTTATCATTCAATGCTTCGCTGAGATTCAAGGAAAAATTAAATCCTCTTTTATCCCCCAGCTGCCATTGGAAATGGCTGTCATCAAAGCGATTGAGGCGCAAAACTATGCCAATTGGATACAAAACGAAGCAGAAAAAAACAATAAAAATGGGCTTCGAAGTTCAAACAGCACCAATTTGAGCCCCCTGGCTAAAACCCCTGGTACAAAGGCTCCAGAAGCCCCAAAAACGGCCCCTGACACACAAATTCAGACCGAGAGCTCTACCAC
>Ga0209202_1000282_pt1 | contig 46261 bp, 37 predicted proteins | sample AD_UKC032_MetaG_FD_184416 | JGI IMG/M metagenome (GOLD analysis project Ga0209202, IMG submission 184416) | Active sludge microbial communities of municipal wastewater-treating anaerobic digesters from USA - AD_UKC032_MetaG (SPAdes) (version 2) | ecosystem: Engineered > Bioreactor > Anaerobic >... | reverse complement strand
GCTTGTTGCCGTGATATCGCCTTTCATGCTTTTTACAAGAGATTTTGTAATATATAAACCAAGCCCTGTCCCTTGAACCTGACGAGTAAGAGGATTATCAATTCTTGAAAATTTAGTGAAAATTTTTGTTAAAAACTCCTCCGGAATTCCAAAACCCTGATCTTTAATTTTTATTTCTATTTTATCAGTGTTGTTTTGAGCAAAACCAGCCTCAATAGTAACAATGGTTGCGGGTTTTGAGTATTTTAGAGCATTATCAACAAGATTCATCATAACTTGTTCAAGTTTATCGGAATCTCCCCATATAGGAGGCAGATTGGGAAGGATATTCACTTCTATTTTATGCTCTTTTGCTTTATGCTGAAGGTTGTTCAGAATAGTGTCTATCATTTCTTTACTATTTATAGCCTTATAAATAGTTTTAGAGCTTTTAGCTTCAAGCTTTGAAACTGTAAGCAGATTTTCAACAAGTCTTGCCAGTCTGTCTGTTTGACTTTTAATGATGCTTATAAATCTTATGCGTTGTTCTTTGGTTAAATTATCTCCGGCGGCAAGCAGGGTTTCGGCAAAACCTTTTATGCTTGTCAGAGGAGTTCTTAACTCGTGGCTTACTGTGCTGACAAAATCCAGATGAGCCTGATTTAAAAAAACTATGTCAGAAAAGGGAATTACCAGATAAATAATATAATTTTCTTTTATTACGGTTTTATTTATTCTTACACAGTTTAGTTTTTCATTTTTATCTTTTAATTCTCCGAGCTGATAGGTCAAATTTGTCTGATCTTCCTGCTCGTTCATTTCCTGACAAACGGCGCAGGCTTCTTTTGAAGAAGGTCTTATCACTTCAAAAACATTTTTATCTACAAGTTCTTCTTTTAAATAACCTGAAATTTTCTCAAATTTAGCGTTTACCTCTATAATTTTATGTTCAGAGTTGCAAATTGCTACTCCTTCAGGCAAATTTTCTATAATTTTTTTATAAAAATCTTTTTCAGTATACATTTTAAAAACTCCACCTAAATTATATCAGGTTCATAGCAATCGATAAAAAAATTAAGTATTTTATAATATCAGAAAAGAAAAGCTTGAATTATTTTAAAATCTTCTTCAGTTGTTATTTTTATGTTTTTATAACTTCCTTCGCTGACAAAAACCTTATATCCGGCTTTTTCCATAAGAGCAGAATCGTCTGTCAGGTTTTCGCCTTCAAAAAGCTCGTGGGCTTTTAAAATCTCCGCAAATCTAAATACCTGCGGAGTTTGTATCTGCCAAAGTTCCTGCCTGTTTAACGTTTCAATAACCTCTCCTGTTAAATTATTAACTCTTTTTATAGTATCTTTAACAGGAACAGCGGTTATGCAGGCATTTTTTTCAAGTGCGGTTAAAATTGTGTTTTTTATTACATCAACAGAGATTAAGGGTCTTGCTCCATCATGAATTAAAACAAAATCAGGCTTTTTATCGGGTTCTATTAGCTTATTAAGCTCTTTTAGTCCTTTAAAAACAGATTCCTGACGCGTTTTTCCTCCTAAAATAATTTTTTTTACTTTTAAAACATTATTTTTCTTAACCTCTTCGGAAATTTTTTCTATTAAATCCAAAGATGCGCAAATAATTATGTCTTCGATCTCTTCGACTGCGCTAATAGCGTTAATGGTATGTATAATTACAGGTATACCGTTTACTTCCTCTAAAAGCTTGTGTTTAAAGGAACTATATCTTTCTCCAGAGCCTGCGGCGGGTATTATTGCTGATATTTTCATTTTTTAATCTGCCTAAAATGCTGAAACGCGCTGGAATTCAAAGTTTTGGAGTCTATTTTTAAACTTTTTCCATCTTTAAATTTAACATAAGCGCCCGATTTTTCGTCAACTGATTTAACCGCGCCAATTTTTTTAACAAAAATTTCTTTTTTTAATTTTTCGTAAATTTCCTCAGAAACAGTTGCGACAAGTTCATAATCTTCTCCACCAAATAAAACCCGATTTATAACGGTGTTTTCATCGGCAAAAACTTCCCAAATATCCTTATCATAAGGAATTTCTTCAAAATCAATTTCCATGCCGACATTGCTGGCTTGGCAAATTTTGTAAAGAGCGTCGCCTAGCCCGTCGCTTGAGTCCATCATCGCCGGTTTGTCAGCAAGTTTAAGGATTTCTCTGCCTTCTGCGATTCTGGGAACGGGATTTATATGAGAATTAATAAATTTTTTCTTTATTTCCTCTGAAATTTCTGAAATAGCGACTGTTTCGTTAAAAATTTCTTCCAACAAGCTAAGTCCTGTTGCGCTTGAACCGAAATTGCCGGTAACTATAATCACATCGCCGGGCTTGGCGGTTCTTCTGGAGGCAGGGATTAGTCCTTCCCCTGAGCCGACAGCGCATATACTTATGCTAATTTCTTTTGCCGCTGTTAAATCTCCGCCGATTACTACGGTGCTATATTCCTGACATATCGAATTAACTCCTTTATAAAACTCTTTTATAAAGCTTTCATCTGTATTTTCAGGCATAGATAAAGAAATTAGGATATATTGCGGGATTCCTCCGGAAGCCGCAATGTCGCTTAAGTTCACTGCAACTGACTTTCTGCCTAAATAATACGGATTTATGGTATTATGTCTGAAATGCACGTTTTCTATAAGTGTATCCTGCGTAAGGATAAGGTCTTTTTCAGGAATATACGCCGTATCATCGCCTATATACTTTACCGATTCAGGCAAAATACTTTTAATTATATTTAAAAAAGTTTCTTCTTTCATAAAAAATTCCAAAAGTTAAATTATATGCTTAAAAGAGCGGTCGGAAAACAGAAATGCCAAAATACACTGTAAATAAAAACAAAAACAGCGAAATTAGGCTGAAAATTGCTGTTATTTCCGTTTTTTGTTCCTCAAGAGAAAATGCCTCAGTTTTTAATTCTTTGTAAATATTTCTAAAATCATTTTTAGTTTTTGCTCTAAAATATTTTCCGCCGGTAATGTTGGCTATTTCAAGAAGAGTTCCTTCGTCCAGCGCAGTAAGGTATCCGCCGCTGACATAAGCTCCTTTTTCGCTTCCTATGCCGACAGTATACACTGTAATTCCTTCTTTAGCCGCAATTTTCGCCGTACTAAGAGGAGAAATTCCCTGATTGCTTTCCCCGTCGGTAAGAAGAATTATAACAAGTCTATTGTCTTTTTCGCCGCCAATAGCTAACGCATTAACTGCCGCATCTATCGCTGATCCTATAGCCGTTCCTGGATTTAAATCCTTAATCGTAAGCTCTGAAAGGGAGGAAAGTATTTTTGAATGGTCTTCATTTGGCGACATCACAACTTGTGAGCTTCCATAAAAGTATTCAAGCCCTATTTTAATATTTTTTGGCGATTTTTTTATAAATTCAACAGCAGTGTCTTTTGCCGCTGTTAGTCTGTTTGGCGGCATATCGTCCGCTTCCATGCTTATAGATGTGTCAAAAACAAGCATTAATCTTACCGGATTAACAGGTATCTGTATTGATATATATGGTCTTGCAACAGCCAAAACCCCTGCTGTCACAGCAAATACAAATAAAATCATAAAATATTTTCTTTTATAATCAGGGGTATCGAGCATAGCTTTTTCTAAAAGCTCGATTCTGCTGAATTTCGCGCCTTTTACTTGCCTTTGTTCCGCAAAATGTCTTTCCAGATATCTAAATAAAGGCAAAATTAATATTAAAATCAGCGCAAATGACCATTCAAAGCCAAAGTTGCCCAAAATTACCTCCTGCTTTTATTCATGTAATTAATTAAAACTTCCGCAATATCAGAGTTAGTATAAATTTTAACAGGTTTAAGCTTTAACAGGGAAAAAATTTCATTTAGTTTTTCGTTTTCTTCATTTAACAATTCCTGATATTTCGCTGTAACCGCTGGATTTGAAGAATCAAAAATCAAATTTTTGCCGGTTTCAGGGTCATAAAGATTTATATACCCGACAGAAGGCAGTGTTTCCTCCACAGGATCAAGAATTTGAATCGCCTGAAAATCATTTTTTATAACTAATTCGCCAAAATTATTTTTTCGGGAAAGGTTTGGGAAAATAAAATCTGATATGAAAAATATAAAATTTTTTCGCCCAATAATATTTTCCAGACTGGAAAAATCTGTTTCATAACTGTTATTTTCTTCCGGTTTATACTCTAAAAGCTTTTTAACAATTTTATAAATTTGTTTTAAGCCTTTTTCAGGGGGAATAATCTCTTTAATCTTGTCATCAAAAAGAATTGCTCCTGTTTTATCTCTTCTTTTGTCTGCAATATAGCCGATTAAAGCTATAATTTTAACAAGAATGTCTTTTTTTGATATTAAAGCCGAACCAAAATCCATAGAAGAGCTGACATCAAGAATAAGCCAAACCGTATTATTTCTTTCCTCTTCGTAAATGCGTACATGTGGCTTTCCTGTTCTTGCTGTTACGTTCCAGTCAATGTTTTTAATGTCATCGTTAATCGAATATTCTCTAATTTCCTTATAATCAAGCCCATGCCCCTGAAAAAAAGACAAATAACTTCCCTGAAGAGGGTTTTCCACTTTTCTTAAAGTTTTTAACCTTATTTTTTGCAGAATTTTTTCTGCAATTATAAAAGACTCTTCGATTTTTGATTTAGTTTTCATTTAAAAATTAATTTTTAAAGATTAAGTTGTTGTTGATTCAGCGAGTTTTTCAATTTTTGCTTTCTGGTCAGCCTGCATAAGCTCATTGAGAAGATCGTCGAGATCACCTTCAATTACCGTCCATACATTGAAATTTGCCCCGATTCTATGGTCAGTGCATCTTCCCTGCGGGAAATTATAGGTTCTTATTCTCTCGCTTCTATCTCCTGTGCCGACTTGAGAACGTCTAAGATCGGTTATTTCCTGCATCTGCTTTTGAGCTTCAAGGTCATAAAGCTTTGTTTTTATAAGATTCAGAGCGATTTCCCTGTTTTTAAGCTGGCTTCTTTCTTCAGTACAGTGAACCATAATTCCTGAAGGCTTATGAACTATTCTGACGGCTGTTTCAACCTTATTAACATTCTGCCCGCCTGCTCCGCCTGACCTTGCGGTTGTAATTTCCAAATCTTCCGGCTCAATATCTATTTCAACGTCTTCAACTTCAGGCATAACCGCAACAGTGGCTGTGCTTGTATGAACTCTTCCCTGAGATTCAGTAACAGGAACTCTTTGGACTCTGTGAACGCCTGATTCGTATTTTAACCGGCTATAAACAGCATCTCCGTGAATGGAAATAACAACTTCGCTGATCCCGCCGACGCTACCCTCTGACATGCTTATAATATCGTTTTTCCAGCCTTGTTTTTCGGCGTATCGCATATACATTCTCATTAAATCCGCCGCAAAAATGTTTGCTTCATCGCCTCCCGCGCTTCCTCGGATTTCCAGCATAATGTTTTTATCGTCATTAGGATCTCTTGGCAAAAGCAGGACTTTCATTTTTTCTTCGTATTTAACGATTTTTTCTTCCGCATTATCAAGTTCCAGCTGAAGAAAACCTTTCATTTCAGGATCAGTTTCTCCTTTTAGCATTTGCAGGGCTTCTTGTTTTGCGTCAAGAGCCTCTTGCCAGGCATGATAAATTTCAACGGTTTCTTCCATTGATTTTCTTTTTTTGGATAAAGTCCTAAAATCCTCGTAATCCTTAATAATTTCAGGATCACTAAGCTTTTCGCCAATTTCTATATAATTTTGTTCAATGCTTTTAATTTTATCCAGCATGTCTTTCATAAAATATATCCTTATGCTGCTTACTTTACTTTATAAATTTGCCATTTGTTCACACAGAGGCATTTCAGCCTAGCTACCTTTTGTATGTTCTTTTTTTATTCAACCTTTTGAGGAAAGCGTCCGCAACTTTTTATTTCATCGCAAAAACCGTTTTTTTCGCATTTTGGAACAAGGTATTCTCCAAGCCACGGCTCTTTTTTAACCACAAGATCACACATTTTTTTAACAAGTTTTCTTATTTCATGCTGAGCGCTTACGCAAAGCCTTAAATTAGCTAAATGTATCATTTCTCTTAAATTTAAACTTGCAACAAGAGAACTGGTGGCGGCGTTTGGAAGTATAAACCTTGCATCTTCGGCTGGAATTCTTTTTTCTATCATTTTATCATAAAATTCAGCGGTATTCTTCATAAAAACATGGTATTCATCTTCAAAACCTGCGTTTTTAATTGTTTGCGGCGTTATATATTCAAATTGCCCTTGTTCAACAACATATCTTTGGGATTTTTGAGAAAAAGACATGTGCCGATGTCTGACAAGCTGATGCGTGCAGGCGCGGCTTACTCCGCTGATTGTAAAAACATATTGACAATGTTCAATTGTGCTGTGATGACCTGATTGAAGAACTTTTTTAACAAGTTTAAGCATTTTAGCGTCATCAACATCTTTTTCCCAGATGTTACAAGGATAATCAGCGGAATAGCAGGTTCTGCATGCAAGATAGATTGTCTTTAAAGGATTTTCAGGAGCGTTTATTAAGCTCACCATTGGAAATTCTTTATTTTCTGTCATTATTTTTTCCTGCATTACTCATATTTAAACAACATAAACCGCAGGCGTACTGCGGCTTATTGTAAAATGAAATATTAAAAAGCTATTTTTTGTTGACGTTAGCGTAACGTTTTTTGAATTTTTCAACTCTACCCTCAATATCCAGAATTTTTTGAGTTCCGGTAAAGAAAGGGTGGCAAGCATTACAAATTTCAACTTTTAATCCGTCTTCCAGAGACGAGGTTTCAATTACATTGCCGCAAGCGCAGTTAATTGTGGTTTTTTTATACTTGGGATGGATGTTATCTTTCATTTTTGAGAAATTCCTCTTGTTGTGTTATTAAAACATGCTTCTATTAAATAGCTTTTAATTTAAAATCAAAATGTCGAGAGTGGGACTTGAACCCACATAGATTGCTCCACACGGCCCTCAACCGTGCGCGTCTACCAATTCCGCCATCCCGACATGTTGGGTCTTTTTGCCACTTAATTTTAAGACGCTTAAAACTTAATTTTTGTTTCCTTAAAACTAAATGGTATCTATTAATATTAATTCGCTAAAAACTTTCATGTCAACATGTTTAGCATTTATAGTTCAAGATAAATTTTTGCTGATATTTACAAAAACCATCTTTTTTATTTACGTCAATGTTAAATTATTGTAACATGTTTACAGGGTTTAAAAGAATCGGATTCGTTATATTCTTGACAATAAACCCTACATATAGTGTAATTCTGTTATATGTTCAGTAACAGAAATGTTAAAGAAACACAAAGTCGCGGCATTTTAAAACGTTTAAAAGTACCAATTTACTAGAATCAGGAAGTCAGATTTTATCTGAAAAAATTTGTTGATGCACATCAGTAAAATAGAAATAGACAATTTTAAGTCTTTTGCCAACCCCACGGATATCCCGTTTCTGCAAGGTTTTACAACCGTATCAGGACCGAATGGCTCAGGCAAAAGCAATATAATTGACAGTATACTGTTCTGTCTTGGGCTGTCATCCTCTAAAACACTCAGGGCTGACAGACTTTTTCATTTAATAAATACTCATAACAAAAAAAATGAAGCTTCTGTAAAAGTCTGTTTTTCAAACGGGACTGGGCAGGAAAACCTTTCTGTTAAAAGAAAAATTAAAAAAACATCAGCCGGATTTATCAGTAATTACTACTTAAACGATAAAACATCAACATTAAATGAAATCCACGACGAGCTTTCAAAGCATAATATTTCCCCTGGCTGTTATAATGTAATGATGCAGGGCGATGTAACAAGCATAATCAACATTAGCGCAACGGAAAGACGGAAAATAATTGATGAAATTGCAGGTGTTGCAGACTTTGACAGAAGAATAGAACAGGCAAAGAAAGAACTGGAAACAGTTGAGCAACGTGTCGAAAAATCCGGCGTAATTCTTGGAGAAATCGAGTATAGGCTTATTCAGCTTGAAGAAGAGAAAAATCATGCGCTAAAATACCAGAAAATACGAGATGAAAAACAGGAACTGGAAAAGAAACTTCGTGTTGTAAGATATTTTGAGATTAAAAATTCCTTTGAAAGGCTTCATGAGAGCATACTTGAGGCAAATAAAAACAAAAAGGAAGAAGACAAAAAGCTTTCAGAGCTTGTTATTAGGCTTGAAGAAACGCATAAAAAGCAATTAGAGCTTTCTGAACAAATAAAAAACAAGGGCGAAGACGAGCAAATTGAAATAAAAAAACAGATGGAATCGCTAAAAGGACTTATTGCTCGCAAAAAAGACAGTTTAAGACTGTCAGAAAAACAGGCTCAAGACAATTTAAAAGGAATTGAAACCGCAAAATATAATATAGAGAACTTAAAACAGAAAATAAAGGACTCTTCACACAGAATTAACCTAAAAAATGAAGAGATAGAATCTATTGAAGAAAAAATTAAATTTGAAAAACAAAAGCTTGAAAACCTTTTACAGGAAGTGTCAGGAGTAAATAAAGCCGCAACAGAACAATTGGAAAAAAGAAACAGCCTTAGAAAACTTTTTGAGAACAAAAAAGACGAAGAAAATGCTCTTTTAAAAGAAAAATTAACTTCTGAAGAAAGGGTTTCAAGGTTACAAAAAACTATAGATGAAGCTAATTCGGTAATAATAGAGGCAGAAGGTTTCAAAAATTCAAATACTGAAAGAAGAAACGTGCTGGAAACACAAATAAATGAGCTGTCAAAAGAGCTTAAGGATTATGAAATAGTACAAAAGAATAATCTTGAGTATCTTGACAAATTAAAAAACGAAATTAGCGATCATAACTATAATATTAATGCCGCATACAGAAAAATAACCCAGCTGGAAGCAACTAAAAGGGCATCTGAAGAAGCAGGATTCGGCAGAGCAATTGATACAATAATGAATTCCGGAGTTAAAGGGATCCATGCGCCGCTTGCGCAATTGGGAAAAGTCAATCAGGAATACTCAACAGCCCTTGAAATAGCGATGGGCGGAAGAATGAGATGTATTGTTGTAGATGATGATGAGGTTGCAAGAGTTGCAATAGAGGTTCTTAAGTCATCTCAGGCTGGAAGAGCTACTTTTCTTCCCTTAAACAAAATGAATTCCAAGCCTTGGGGAATGAAAGTTCCGAAAGAGCCTGGCGTTATAGATTTTGCCATAAATCTTATCGAGTTTGACAATGTTTATGAATCAACGTTTTACTATGCTCTTGGGGATACACTTATAGTCGAAGACCTTATTTCATCGAGAAAACTGGCGGGCAAATACAGGATGGTAACGGTTGACGGCAGTTTGGTGGAAAAGACAGGGGCAATGACAGGAGGATCAGTACATAAATCAGGATTAAAGTTTGCGCAATCCCAAGATGATGAGCTTAATACACTGAAAGAAAGATTCCAAAAACTCCAAGATAAAGCCACAGAGCTTGATAAGAAGAAACAGGAAACTGAAAATAAGCTTGATAACGTTAGGCGGGATTATTCGGATGCCTTGAATGAGTTTAACAGAAAGAAATTTGAGCTTGAAAACTTCGATAAAAACACTAAAGATGCCGAGTTAAAAATAATAAAAAGTCATGAGCTTTTAGAAATAAAAATGCCTGAACTTTTAGAAGCTCAAGATCATTTCAACATAAAGGGTTTAGAACTTGATAATATATCAAAACAAATAGCAGAGCTTGCGGAAGAAATTGAAAAAGTTGAAAAATCACTGCCAGAAAACGAACTTACAAAATTGAATAATCTTTCACAAAATATCGAAAAGGAAATAAAAACTTGTGAATCAAGTCTTTCAGCTTGTCAAAACGACATAAAAGCCGTCAAAATGGAAATAGAGTTTAATGAAAACTCAATAAAGATTCATAATGAGCGAATTGAACAATTATTTGGAGAAAATATAAACCTTGACAAGGAAAAAGAGGTGTTTGCGGCGGAAATTATCCAGACTGATGAAAGATTGAACGAATTACAAGATAAGATTAACGAGATTGGTACTGAATTAACGACGCTTCAATCGGAAAGAGACGGCTTAAATGTTGAGCTTACAGGACTAGAAAGAAACAAAGTCGGCTTTGAAACAAGGATTGAGAGGCTTATTGAGCAGGTAGAAGCTTTTAAAACAAGACGAAAAGAACTTGAACCGGAGCTGGATGAAATCAGGCAGGAGCTTATTCAACAGGGATATGAGGTTTCTCAGCTAAAACCAACGGAAGTTTCACTTGATGAAGTGAATAAAGCAATAACAAAGCTGGAAAAAAGAATGACTGAAATGGAACCGGTCAATATGAAGGCTTTAACAGAATATGACGAGGTAAAAACCAGAAAAGAAGAGCTTGAAAGCAGGATTAACACGTTAACAAACGAAAAAAATCAAATTATAGACAAAATGAATAGCTATGAAGAGCTGAAAATAAAGTCTTTTAGGGAAACTTATGACCAAATCAACACTAATTTCAAGGTTATTTTCAATCAATTATCAGATGGAGAAGGAAGAATAGTTCTTGAAAACGATATAAATCCACTTGCAGGCGGATTGACAATAGAGGCTCAGCCAAGAGATAAGAAAATGCAACGTCTTGAGTCCATGAGCGGCGGAGAAAAGTCTTTGACGGCGCTTGCCTTTGTTTTTGCCATACAGCGGCATATGCCCGCTCCTTTTTATGCTTTTGACGAGGTGGATATGCATCTTGACGGAATTAATTCGGAAAAACTTGCTCATCTTATAAAATCCCAGTCTTCAAATGCTCAATTTATCGTAGTATCTTTAAGAAAGCCCATGATAGAAGCGGCAGACAGAACAATAGGCGTAACACAGAAAAATAGCGGTATTACTAAGGTTACAGGAGTAAGATTACATGGATAGTAATGTTTTAAAAAAACGCTCCGATCTGGAATTTGGCTTGGAAGAAAATATTAATACCTTTCAAACAGACGACAAAGCTGTTGATGGCATTGAAATTCTTTTTGAAATGGCAAAAAGCGGAAAAATTGATCCGTGGAATATTGATATTGCTGATGTTACAGATAAATATCTTCAAAAACTAGTTGAATTAAAGGCAAATAACCTAAAACTTACCGGCAGAACCTTGTTTTTTGCGGCTTTATTGTTAAGACTAAAGTCAGATGTGCTTGAGGGCATAAATGTTTTTGAAGAAAAACCTGAAGAAGCGCAGTTTTTAGATGAAATTAGTGATTTTGAAGAGGACTCAGAAAGCATAAATTATAACAATGTAATTTCCCTGGACGAGGTTTTAGAAAGACGCACCAGCGTTCGGCTGTATAAAAATAGGGTGGTAACGCTTGAAGAGCTGGTTAAGCAACTTGAATTTTATGAAAAAATAGATAGGCGGCTGGCTTTAAGAAATAAACAGAAAAAAAGCGTCGGCAAATATCGATCTTATGAAAATTTTACGCCGGAAGATATTATTAATATGGCTCATGACGAATATATTGAAACCAGCGTCTCTAAAATTCAACAAAGCCTGGAAAAATTGTTTGAAACAGATAGCAAAATAGAGCTAAATGAACTCATAGATGCTGGTATGGATAAAGTATCAGTGTATATAGCTCTTTTGTTTCTTGCTTCTCGCAGTAGAATAGACCTTGTGCAGGATGAATTTTACTCTGATCTTTATATTGTTCAGGAAATTAATAATACCGTTTAAAAAGGGATAAAATCAATAATGACACTTAAATGTAGAATAGAAGCGGCTCTTTTTGTAATAGGTAAAGCTGTTACGGTTGAAGAAATAGCTGAAATTGTCAAAGCAAAGCCGGAAGAAGTAGAGTCAGAACTTCTTGATCTTCTTATGGATTATTCTTCAAGGGAAAGCGCTCTTGAAATCGATGATGAGAACGGTTATATAATTCAAGTGAGAGAAGAATATAAGGATATAGTTGAAAAACTGATTCCTGTGGAGCTAAAGCCGCCTGTTTTAAGGACATTATCGGTAATTGCCTTAAAAGAACCCCTAAGACAAAGCTCTTTAAAAGAGCTTAGAGGCGCAACCGCTTATGATCATATTGCAGAGCTCCTTGAAAAAGGGCTTATAACAAGAAAAAAGGATAAAAACGGCAGGTCTTTTATCCTGAAAACCACGCCCAAGTTTGCGGAATACTTCAAGCTTAAAGGCGATACCAAAGCGTTGGCTAAAATCCTTGATTTAAACAAAAAAACAAGCAAAACTATTGTCGAAAATGAGGAAACAGAAGGGTTTTCCGGCGAATAAAATGTTATATTAAAAAATAATAACTATTTTATGGCTTATGATGGACAATTGTTTGTGGACTATTATACTATATGTTTGTGTAGTAATTTTTGAAAATTATCTTAGAAAGTGTAAATGGAACACTCAATTTTAAAAGCTGATCTTAAAAAAAGCTTTGACCTGAAAACCCTTGCCCATGACGCTAAATTTCATTTTATCGCTCTGGGTGGTATCGGAATGAGTGCTTTAGCCAGAATTTTGCTCGAAGCGGGGTATAAAATATCAGGCTCAGATTTGACAAAAAACCATCTGATGGAGTACTTTGAACAACAAAACGCTGATATTTTTGTGGGGCATTCAGACAAAAACTTGATAGATTGCGCAGTTGTTGTTAAAAGTTCCGCAATAAAACTTAACAATCCAGAGCTTCAAAAAGCTTTGGAATTAAATATTCCTGTTCTGCACCGAGCAGAGCTATTAAACGCCTTGATGCGCGGCTTAAATCAAATAGCGATAGGCGTTACCGGCACTCACGGAAAAACAACCACAACGGGAATGATAACCACAATTTTTTATGAAATGGGATTAGACCCTAGTTTCGCTATCGGAGGGGAGATTCCTCAGCTTAAAACAAACTCTGCCTTCGGTAAAGGCGGATATTTCATCTCAGAGCTTGACGAGAGCGATGGAACAATCGAATTATACAGCCCTGACATAAGCGTGATAACAAACCTTGAGCTTGAACACACTGACCACTACAGAAATGGCTTTGACCAACTTCTTGATACTATGGCAAGGTTTGTTAAAAACATTTCTGACAATGCGAAAACAATTATTAATATTGATGATGCAGGCAACCTAAAGCTTATTGACAAGGTAAACAGCGGGAATTTCATCACATACAGTCTTGAAGATCAGAGCGCAGACTATTTTGCCGAAGTTGTCGAACCTGCGCCGAATGCGAAAATGAAAGTTTATAAAAAAGCTCAATGTCTTGGAGAAATTACCCTTGGCATTCCGGGCGTTCATAACCTTTCTGACGCGCTGGCGGCTACGGCTGTGTGTCTTGAAAAAGAGCTGGATTTTAACGGTATTTCCAACGCATTATCTAAGTTTACAGGAATGAAAAAGCGGTTTCAAACAGTAGGATTTGCAAAAGAAGCAAGAATAATTGACGATTACGCTCATCATCCTACAGAAATTAAGGCAACTGTCAAAACAGCCCGACAGGTTGTGGATTTAAGCAAAAACGACAAGGGGAACTTAATTGCTGTTTTTCAGCCGCATAGGTATACCCGTTTTGAAAAATTTTGGGGTGAATTCTTGAAATCTTTTGATGAAGCTGATATTGTTTATGTATGTGATGTTTATTCGGCTGAAGAAGCTCCTTTAGAAAATATTAATTCTGAAGAATTCGCTAAACAGTTGCAACATAAGTGCGCATATTATATAAAAGGCGATATGGACAAGGTTGCTGATACTCTTATAAACGCAATAAAGCCGAATGATCTGGTTTTAACAATGGGCGCGGGTAATATAACAAAGCTTGGTCCGATTATTGTAAATAAAATAAACGGAAATAACTAAAATGACATCAATTTTAAATATTAAAAAGCTTGAAAATGAATGTTTAAAAGAATATACGACATTAAAAATAGGCGGTAACGCAGTAGAATTATATATTCCTGACAATGTCAGCGAAATATTACAGCTAAAGCAGTTATTACAAAATGAAAAAATTGTAATCTTAGGACAGGGTTCAAATATTCTTGTTTCATCTCAGGGAATTCAAGACAGAGTAATTTATACAGGCAATTTAAAAAAATATGAATTTCTTAATGAAACAACGATAAAGGTTGAAAGCGGCATTAAATCCTGGAATGTGGCGAAAATTCTTCTGGATAAAAATTTGTCGGGGTTGGAATTTCTGATAGGAATCCCCGGGTCATTGGGCGGGGCGGTTACAATGAATTCTTCAGCTCACGGTCAGGCAATTGAAGACGTTATAGAATCAGCAGAAGCGCTTGATCTTAAGACTAACGAGATTTATCTTCTTAATAAATCCGAATTGAAGCTGGGTTACAGAAATTCTTTTGTGGAAAAAAACCGTCATTTAATATTAAATGCCACTTTTAAGCTTAAAAAAGACCATCATAACAAGATTGCGGAAAGAATGGATTTCCATCTCTCTTACAGAAAAGAACGGCATCCCGCATTAACCCAGCCTAATGCCGGAAGTACCTTTAGAAACCCCGCTCAAGGAGTTTATACAGGCAGGCTCCTTGAAGAAATGGGAGCAAAAAACTGGCAAGAAGGCGGCGCCGCAATCTCTGACAAACACTGTAATTTTATAATCAATAAAGACAATGCAACTTCTCTTGATGTTTCAAGATTAATGCAAAAAATGCATAATAGCGTAAAGCAGGAATATGGCTATGATTTAATAGCTGAAATTCGGTATATCGGTAAACCGACCGAAGAAGAAGAGGAAATATGGGCGAAATTCACGGTTCATTAAAGATAAACAAAGATTCAATTATTGGAGTTCTTTGCGGCGGAATGTCCAGCGAAAGAGAAGTTTCCCTAAGATCAGGCAAAAACTCTTTTGAAGCCTTAAAAAGGCTCGGCTATAACAATGCTTGCCTTATAGACGTCGATAAAAACATTGCAAAAACCCTGATAGACAAGAAAATAGAACTTGCTTTTATCTCTTTACACGGAAAATACGGCGAAGATGGTTGTATTCAGGGGGTTCTTGAAATTCTTGATATCCCTTACACCGGTTGCGGCGTTAAAGCCAGCGCAATTTGCATGGACAAGGAATTTACAAAAAGAATCGTGAAAACACAGGATATTCCTTTGATTCCCTCGCTTGTTGTTCGAAATTATGAGGAATTGCATAATCATTGCTCTGATCTTAAGTATCCTTTAATGGTAAAGCCTGTAAGCGAAGGCTCAAGCATAGGAATGTCAAAGGTTGATACCGTTGAAGAGCTGGAAAAGGCGGTAAAACTTGCTGAAAAATATAATACAGGCGTTATGCTGGAAGAATTTGTCGAGGGGAAATCGGTAACAATCGGCGTTCTTGATATGGCTTCAGGCGCGATTGCCACTCCCGTTCTGGAGTTAAGATCAAAAACAGGCTGGTATGATTTTGAAGCAAAGTATACAAAAGGGTTGACGGAGTTTATTCTCCCCGCTGAAATTGATGAAACAACGACAAAATACGTTCAAAGTCTTGCTGTAAAAGCTCATAAAGCAGTGGAAGCAAGAGGAATGAGCAGAATAGATTTTATTATTACCGACAACAACGCTTATTTACTTGAAATAAACACTATTCCCGGGATGACAGACTTAAGCGATCTTCCTGCGCAAGCTAAAGCAATGGGGATTGAGTACGATCAGCTTGTGGAGATCATTTTAAACAGCGCGTTTTTATAAGCGTAAATTATAGTAATCTGAAAACGTTTTTACCCAGCCTGCGCCTCCCTTAGAGCGTCATTGAGAGGAGGGGCTCTGCTTCGACGCGGCAATCTAACCCTTTTAGACAAAATGCTTATATGTTGTTAGCCGGATAGATTGCCACGCTCGCTGCGCTCGCTCGCAATGACAATTTAAGCTATTTTACATGATGAATTGCAAGTTCAGACCGTGTGAGAAATAAAATCTGATCCCTTAAAAAATATTAAAACAATCATTTAAATACGAGGGGGTTCGGGGGCTTGCCCCTGATGGATATGTCAGTTTGTCATGTTCGTTTTTCTTTCTTTTGCTTCGTTTTCTTTCTTTTTGCGTTCAAAAAGAAAGAAAATGAAGAAACGGTAAGTATTGTAGGCTGAAAAGATGCTGAAACAAAGCCTGTCCTGAACTTGTTTCAGGATTCAGCATGACAAAACGCAGCAGGGTTGCGGAAAATTTATCCTTCAAAAATTAAATCTTTAATGTGGTTTTAAAGTGCAGTTTTGCTACATTTGACAGTTTTTCAAGCCCGTATTTGGCGGTAAAAATTTTTGCCTGTTTTATTACTTCCTCAGACGCGCCTTTAGGGAAATTTACCCCGTATTCTAAAGATATTTTTTTCATTCTTTTTACAAATTCGTTTCTTGCAAGAACTGACGCCGCGGCTACTGCAATATCATCTTCCGCTTTTGTTCTTTGTTCCAGATTTATTGTTTTTCCCTGTTTTAAAAGAGCGTTCTTTATAAGAGATTCATTTCCGAATTTGTCAGAAAGAGCATTCTGACAAGGCGTTTTTTCAAGAATGTTCTCAATCGCTCTGGCATGACCCCAGGCAAGTAAATTGTTTAAATTCCCGATTTTTTTATAAAGCTCGTTATATTTTGCGGGATTTATTACAATTACGGAAAAAACGCTGATTTTTTGAATTTCAGGCGCTATTTTTTCAATAAAACTGTCTTTTAATTTTTTGCTGTCCTGAACCCCTAAAGTTGATAATTTGCTTAAATTGTTTTCATCCACCAGAACTCCGGCAACAACCAGAGGTCCGAAATAATCTCCTTTACCGGATTCATCAGTTCCAATCCAGCTTTTATACGATTGAGGCAACGAAGAAGAGGCTTTAGCAACTGTTTTTAATTGAGCTTGAACATTATCAGACAAAACAGAATTGTTTAAAAGTTTATTGACAAAGTTTTCCGCATTTTTTCCCTGAACCAAAAGTTTCCCGCTTTTATATAAAGAAACGGTAATTTCACTTTTTTGAGCCCTCCAAAGGGTGTATTCAGCCTGTTTAAAATTAAACCCGCTTTTTTCTAGCCTGGATTTTAGCTCACCTTCTTTGGAAAGGTCAATTTTTAAACTGAATGAATTAGACATGAACTGTTTTTATACTAAACGACATATTAATGATTTTTATTGTATTTATCCGACAAGACCGCTGCCGTCAGCTTCACTGGCTTTTACCATTATTGCATGCTGGACGGGCTTTTCTTTTTTAATAGAAGAATTGTATACAACCTCTGTATCATAGCCGAATTCATCCTGCGGCGCTTTGCGAGAATGTTCGTCTATAAGCTTTTTCGCCAAATCTGCTATTTCATAAACAAGCTCGTATTTGTTTTCGGATTTTTCGTTTAAATCTAACGCTGTTTTTATTATTTGATCCATTATGCGCCTCTCTTTATTTAATTAAATAGATATCTTATTATATTACCTTAAATTTGTTATATCAAATATAAAAAAATGCGGGTTCATCTTATTTTTTCGTGAAATTCAATGCCCATAAGCATGGAGCTGTCATTGCGAGGAAGAATTTTTCCATATAATTGTGAATAAAAGCGGAAATCTTTATGAAAAATTCTGACGCGGCAATCTTTCCAGTCTTTCCGGGCTAAAAATAGATTCCCGCGTCGCTTCGCTCCTCGGAATGACAATTTCTAGTTTATGAGGGCGAACACTTAGGTTCGCCCCTGCTTTTATTACCTATTTTTATTATATTAAGGCTTCTCTAAAAACTCGAATGGGGCTGGGCGTAGAAGCTAAGCCTCTATTAATCAAATTTTCTTTTGTTTTTAACTCGTTTATCTGTTTTTTTCTGAAAACCCTGCTCATTTGCGTTTTTTGGTTTTTTGTTTGACGATTTATAGTTTTTTACAGGAGCTTCTGAAGATTGTTTTTTGAAAAACTTTTTCCTGTCAAACTCCCTGCCTCTTTCGTTAAATCTTTTTTTAGGCTTTAATTTATCCACTCCTGCCGGTTCATTAAAATCAATGGTCTGGTCAAAATTCTTACTTTCTTCCTGAACAGACATTTTAATTAATGCCGCCGCCACATCAAGAGCGGTATAATCCTGACCCATTAAAAATTCGGCATGGTTTATATAATTGCTTAAATGCCCTTGTTCTAAAATTGTCTGAACTTTAGAAATAAATGTGTTTATTTTTGTTGATTCAAGATCATTTATGCTGGGAACCTGCTGTTGAAGGATATTCATGCCATTTGCTCTTTGTATGCGGGTTAAATTGTAAATTTGCTTACCTACAACAAAGGTAAAAGCTTTTCCTGTCTTGCCTGCCCTGCCGGTTCTGCCGATTCTGTGAATATAATCCTCGTCATCTCTTGGCAAATCATAATTAAATACCGCTTCAACATCATTAACGTCAATTCCTCTTCCCGCAACATCCGTTGCGACAAGAATTTCTGTTGTTCTGTTTCTAAAGCTCGCCATAACCTTATCGCGCTGATTTTGGTTTAAATCGCCGTGTAATCCTTCCGCAAAATAACCTCTGGTTTTTAAGCTTTCCACAAGCTCGTCAACCTGTTTTTTTGTGTTGCAGAACACGAGCCCGAGTTTTATATTATGAAGATCAATTAGTCTTGATAAAACTTCCAGTTTGGCTTTTTCCTGAATATCAAAATATACCTGTTGAATTTTTGGAGTGTCCAGTTTTTTCTGTGTAATATTTATGATTTTAGGGTTTGTTTGGTATTTTTTTGTTAAATCTATGATTTCTCTTGGCATTGTCGCTGAAAACATGACTGTTTGTCTGTTTTCAGGAATATCTTTAAGGATTATTTCTATGTCCTCTCTAAATCCCATATCAAGCATTTCGTCAGCTTCATCCAAAACAATGGTGTTTACAGAATTAAATTTGATAGAACCGCGTCGCATGTGATCCATTGTTCTGCCGGGAGTTCCCACTATAATTTGAGGTTGTTTTTTTAAAGCTTTAAACTGTCTTTCAATCTGCTGACCGCCGTAAATTGCCACAACAGAAACGTTTTCTTTATATTTGGCAAGTTTTCTAAACTCTTCCGTTACCTGAATAACAAGTTCTCTTGTCGGACAAAGAACTAACGCCTGAATTTGTTTATTGTCGAGGTCAAGATTTTCAAGCAAAGGAATAGCAAAAGCCGCTGTTTTTCCTGTGCCTGTCTGGGCTTGTCCTATAATGTCGTTTTTGCTCATAAGCAAAGGAATTGCTTCTGACTGAATTGGGGAAGCTTCTTCAAATCCCATATCTGAAACCGCTTGAAGAATCTCGTTTGAAAGAGATAATTGATCAAATTTTAATTTATTCATTTTTTCCTGCTAAAATGCCCTTTATACTTTACATTTTCCTTGAATGTATAAGGACATTTTGTTGATACATTTAAGGTTTTTATTTTAATCCACTGTTTAAATTATCATACAAATTAATATTATAAGCAAATCTCTTTAAGGCTTCTCTAAAAACAAAAGAATTTTATTATTTATATCTACCCCCCTGCCCCCCTTCAAAGGGGGGAGAAGTTCATGGGTAGGGGCTTCGCCCCTACACCAAACCCCAATCAAATTTTATAAAAATTTCAAAAAATTGAATTTTTAGAGGCGTCCTTTAATATTTCGGGTAATTTAATTTATCACTAAATAATTTATACTTAAAAGAAAATTATACCAATTTAGTTTTATAATAAAAGTCGTTAATATGTTTACATTTAACGAGTTTTCCTCATTACCCGCAAGAAATTCATGTTAATTAGTTTTGTCGTTTAGTATAATTATGAAAATAGAAAAATACGAGTCTAAAGAAGCTGCCGGTGAAATTCTTGCAGAAAAACTTTTTGAATTAAAGTTAGAAAAACCCTATATAATGGCTGTTTTAAGAGGCGGGGTTCAAGTTGCGCAAGTAATTGCGGATAAATTTAAACTTCCTGTACATCCTTTGATAGTAAAAAAACTTCCTTCTCCTGAAAATCCAGAATATGGATTTGGAGCTGTTACAGAAGACGGGACTTTAGTTCTTAATGAAAATGCTGTTCTTTCTTTGAAACTTAGCCGGGATATCATAGAAAAAATTGCTAATACTATTGTTCTTGAAATTCAACGCAGAAAAAATATATTTGGCGAGCTTGATAATAAAAAAATAAGCGAATCAGACGTAATTATAGTTGATGATGGCATTGCAACCGGTTATTCTTTAATTGCCGCTATAAATACAGTTAAAAAACGGCGTCCTAAATCTATTACTATAGCTGTTCCGGTAAGTTCATTAAGCGCTTATTCAGTTATAAAAAAACTTGCTGACAATATTGTTTGTCCTCTTATAAGCAGTGATTATTTTTTTACGGTCGCCGCATATTATAAAACATGGAGTGATTTATCAGAAGAAAGTCTTAAATTTATTATTGAAGACTACAAAAATAAATATTCTGATTAACTTGAATTGCTAAATAAATAATTTTATATTTGGCGTAGCGGCTGGCTTCGCCAGCCGCTACGCCGTTTTAAGGGCATGCGGCTCGCAGGCTTTGCCTGCGAGCCGCATAAAAAATTAAAATAAAATTTCAATCTATTTCAGCGTTTCGACTAATTAGCAATTCGAGTTGATTAAAATAATAAAATGATCTTTTGAACACAAGGGGGTTCGGGGGCTTGCCCCTGACAGTCTTGTCCCCTTGGGGTTCAGTTTTTCTTTCTTTTGCGCGCCTAAGGCGCATTAATAGGGAACTGTTACTTGGATTGTGTCCCAAGCTTCCCGCTTTGCGGGTTCTTTCTTTTTGCGTTCAAAAAGAAAGAAAATGAAGAAACGGTAAGTCTTGTATTTACATGCTGGAAAGATGCTGTTGCGAAGCAGTCGGCGCTGTCCGCATTTCGCAAACAAATTCAGCATGACTCTTTTAGGCTGGTTCTTTTAATAAAATATCCAGTTTTCCTGACTCGTTAAGTTCCTTAAGATCAGTATATCCTCCAATATGTTTACTGTTTATAAAAATTTGAGGAACAGTTGTTCTTCCGGTTGAACCAATCATTTCTCCTATTTTTTCCCTCATCTCTCCTTCATTTGAAGTTATATCAATGTTTTCAAAGTCAATTCCTCTTTCATTAAGAAGTTTCTTTGCTTTATTGCAATACGGACAATAATCAACTGTATATATAACTACTTTTGCCATAATTTTCTCCTTTTTATATATATTTATTTTCGGTGGCGGCTAAATTCTAAACGCTAATTTTATTGGGGTTTGGTGTAGGGGCTTCACCCTTACCCATCAACTGTTCCCTCCCCTCAAGGGGAGGGTTAGGGAGGGGTGATAAAAAATCACTTCATTTTTTACCACTACCTTCTTTTCTATTTTATATTATTTTTCTCTTATTTTATTGATAACTTTATTTATTTTTAATAATTAAACAGTATACTTTTATTATCTATTAAACGATAAAGCTAATTAACTTTAAATGATTATAAAAGAATTTTCAAAACATCTTCAAAAATTTAATGCGGATATTCCTGCTTTAATTATTCTTTCAAAATGGCTTAAAGAAAAAATTTCAAAAAAAGCGGAAAATAATGTTGAGAAAATTTTACAAAAAGAAATTGTTTTGTTAAAAAACAAAAGAGGTTTATTTTTATTGCTCGCTAAATCATCTTCAGGACAAAAACTCCTTGAATCCTTATATGAATTTGCTTTAAGTTATGATAATTACAAGTTTAACAAGTGGTTGCATAAAATAAAGGCAAGCGATTTTATTTTAGAATAAACTTTATTAATTTACTTGAGTTTTTAAAAAAATAATTTTATATTTGGCGTAGCGGCTGGCTTCGCCAGCCGCTACGCCTTCTTAAGGATATGTGGCTCGCAGGCAAAGCCTGCGAGCCACATAAAAAATTAAAATAAAATTTCAAGCTATTTCAGCCTTTAGACTAATTCCTAACTCAGGTATATTAATGACTTTTATTAAAATAAACAAATTTTAATTACCGGTTTTTTATTGTAAAATTTTATAAAGGGCATGGATTTTTTTAAAACCTCCTGTAGAAAACTTGTGTAAAACTTGTATAAAAGTATGTTTTTTTTGTAGAAAACAATTGTAGATAAATATAACCTTTGTAGAAAATTCTTTAGTTTTATACAAACTTTTAACAGGTTTTGCGCAAGCAAGATTAATAGTATAAGCGTATTTTATACTGTTTTCTACAGAAAAACTCTTCCCCTACTATTACTAGATAAATAAATTAATTTTTTAAATTATTATTTAGTAAGTAAAATGATTAAGGTGAAAGAAATTTTTTAAAAAAAGTTGAGGAGTTGTTTAAAAATGAAATTTTCTGTTGAAAAAAATGTAATTAATAACGCTTTAAATATTGTTTCAAAAGCAGCTGCGGCAAGAGGAATACAACCGGTACTTTCAAATGTTTTAATAGAAACTGTTGAAAATAATCAAATAAAATTATGCGCAACTGATCTTGATATTTCAATTGAAATGAAAATTGCGGCAGAAATTTCTGAAAAAGGCAGTATTACACTTCCGGCAAAAAAATTGAATGAAATAATTTCAAAATTATCAAATGAAAAAGTAAATTTTAATATTAAAGGTGAAGATAATGTTGTTGAAATTAAATGCGGAAGTTCAAAATTTGATATTAAAGGCATTGCGGCGAGCGAATTTCCTGTTGTGGAATATCCTGAAACAGAAGATTATATTGATATAGTTATTGAACCTTTATTAAAAGCCGTAAAGCAAACTATTTTTGCTACCGCTACTTATGATATGAATAATGTTTTAAGCGGAGTTTTCTGTAAAATTAATGAAAACACCCTTGAAATGGCGGCTCTTGACGGAAACAGACTGGCAAGGGTTAAAGAAGAAATAGAAAATATAGAAAATAAAAGTTTTTCTGTTATTATTCCGTCGAGAACTTTAAAGGAATTTATGAATATTTTATCCGGCGTTGAAGATGAAAAAGTGTCAATAACAGTTAGAAACGGACAAATTTTGTTTAAATTAAAAGACAGATTTATAACTTCGAGATTAATTGAAGGTCAATTCCCTAATTATGAACAGCTTATACCTTTAAGCAACAATAAAAAAGCGACAATAGACAAAAATAAACTGATGTCTACGCTTGACAGAGTTTCTACAATGGTTAACGAAAGAACAAATATAGTTAAATTTTCATTTAACAAGGATAATTTAAAAGTAACAGCAGATACTCCTGATCTTGGAGATTCCTGCGACGAGTTATTGGTTGATTATAAAAACGAGAGTTTTGATATAGCTTTTAATTACAGATATATTCAGGATTTTTTAAAAATAACCGAAACAGAAAATGTTGTAGTGGAGATGGATGGTTCTCTTTCAGGCGTTTTGTATAAATCAGAAGGGGAAAAAGAAGCTGTTTGTTTAATAATGCCTGTTCAGCTTAATTAACGCCAAGTTTTAATAAAGATAACCGATAATATTTTTTATGTAAAAAATAAAAAAAAGACAAAAATCAAGCATTTGAATACAAGGGGGTTCGGGGGCTTGCCCCTGATGGATTTGTCAGTTTGTCATGTTAGTTTTTTCTTTTCTTTTGGTTCGTTTTCTTTGCTTTTTTTCAAAAAAGAAAAGAAAATGAACAAACGGTAAGCATTGCATTGCATGCTGGAAAGATGCTGTTGCGAAGCAGTAGGTGCTGTCCGCATTTCGCAGCGAAGCCCCTACCTACAAACATCTCCCCCCTTCAAAGGGGGGCAGGGGGGGTAGATATAAAAAACAAAAATTCCTTGTTTTTAGAGGTGCCCATTACTTTTTTTATTGCAACTTTGTGTGAAAATACTCCAAATTATTGATTCAATCCGTATGATAATTAGTTATTTTATTCTTAATTAAGCATAAAAATAAAATGCGCAGAGAGAGAGTGAAATAAAATTGAAAACTAAAAAAAATTCCGGCACAGAAGCTAAATTGCGACTTATTGACGGAAATACCGTTAAAAAAACCAAGCCTTATAATGATATAGACCTTAATAACTGGAAGGAATACGATCATATAAATACCGGCACCTTATGGATGTTTAATGAAAGAGCAAAAAATAACGGTCATAAATTTGATTATCACGGTAATTACATTCCTCAAATAGCGGAACAGCTTTATAACAGATACACAAAACCAGGCGATATTATTCTTGACCTGTTTTTGGGCTCAGGAACATCCGCAATAGAAGCGGTTAATCTGGGAAGAAAATGCATAGGCGTAGAAATAAAACCTGATTTGACTGAAAAAGTAAGACAAAAACTTAAAGAGATTGATCAAAATAATCTTACAGAAGTAATTTGCGAAAACAGCGCGTCAGAAAATCTTTGCCTAAAAATTAATGACGTTCTTGAAAAACTGGGAAACGAAAAAGCTCAGTTTTTAATTCTTCACCCCCCTTACGCAGATATTATAAAATTTAGCGATAAGAAAACAGACCTTTCAAATTGCGCTTCAACGGCGGAATTTCTGGATAAGTTTGCCATGGTTGCGGAAAACGGGTATAAATGTCTGGAAAATGGAAGATATGCGGCTTTAATAATAGGAGATAAATATTCTAAAGGTGAGCTTGTCCCGCTTGGATTTTATTGCATGCAAAAAATGAACGAGGTTGGTTTTAAAACAAAATCAATCATTGTTAAAAATATAGAAGGCAATGAGATCGGAAAGGGTAAAACAAACAATTTATGGAGATACAGAGCGCTTGCCGGTGGATTTTATATTTTTAAACACGAATATATAATGATTTTTCAAAAAGAGAAAAAATAGATAGCTTATACTATACCAATCATTAAAAGAAATCAGCAAATGAAAAAGATGATTTTTGTAAGTCCTTAATTTGCGGGTGTTTTGCCGAAGGCAAAACACCCGCTATACCCTTACTCAGCCCGCGCCGCTCGCAGGGCGGCGCGGGCTATAAATATCAGCTTTTTAACCAATTAATGAAAATTTATTTGGATTGGTATAATTTCCATGTTTGTTCATTTCTTTTTCTTTTTGCGTCAAAAAGAAAAAGAACCCGCAAAGCGGGAAACTTGGGATACAATCCAAGTAACAGCACCCTGTGAATGTGCCTTAGGCACCCAAAGAAAAAGAAAAACTAACAGGACAAACTGACATATCCATCAGGGGCAAGCCCCCGAACCCCCTCTTTTTTAAATGCATGTTTTTTGCTTTTGTCTTTTAGTATTTTAATTTTTTTCAATACTTCGACTAATTAATAACTTAAACTATATAAAAAATTTTTAAATGTTTTATTATAAAAAAATTTTATTCTATAATAAATTTAGACAAATATATTTTAAGGGCGAGTGGCGAAATGGTAGACGCGCTAGTCTTAGGAACTAGTAGGCAACCCCTGTGAGAGTTCGAATCTCTCCCCGCCCATTTTTATTTTAGAAAAAATCATGCCAAAATGATAAAAACGCTAATTGAAAAGTTTACAAATCCTGCCGGAAAACTGGATCGTATTCTTAAACCCATAGAAAAAGACCTGCTCTTGCTGGAAAATAATCTGCGGGAAAATATGTTCAGCGGAAACTCTGAGCTGGATAAAATGGTTGCTTATTTCTTTAAATCCGGCGGAAAAAGATTAAGACCCGCAATTATAATTCTATACAGCAGGGCTTTAAATAGAGGTTACCTTGCTGATGAGAATTTCAGGATCGCAGAAGCTGTTGAAATGATTCATACAGCCTCTCTTGTTCACGATGACGTAATTGACGAGGCAGAAACCCGTCGAGGCTTTCAAACCATAAACAAAAAATGGGGATCAAAATTAGCTGTCATAACAGGCGATTATATTCTTTCCAGAGCCTTGAGCAAGCTTACTTCCGTCGGCATTTTAGCGGTGGAAATATTTTCGCAAACCTTAAACGCCCTGTGCATAGGCGAAATTATGCAAAAAAACCAGAGTTTTAAAGTTATTTCAATGGAAGAATATATAAATAAGTCTGAAAGAAAAACAGCTAAGCTGTTTATGGCTGGCATGGAGTGCGCGGCTTCAATTATGCCGGAAACAAACAATCTTGTTATCAACATTGCCAGAGGTTATTCCTATAATTTCGGGATCGCTTTTCAAATAATGGACGATATACTTAATTTTACTGGTGATTCAAAAAAACTCGGCAAGCCCGCCGGAAATGATTTAAAACATGGAATTATAACGGCTCCTGTTATTTTTGCCGTTGAAGAATACGATAAAACAGGGGATTCAACCCTTAAAAACCTTATACTTGCAGGATTGAAAACTGAAAAAGATTTTAAAAAAGCTGTAAAATTAGTTATAGATTCAAATGGAATACAAAAAGCCCAAGTTTTGGCTCAAGATTATTCCTCTAAAGCCGTAAACTGTTTAGCCAACCTTAAAGACAGCGTTTATAAACAGTCTTTAATTGATCTGGCTAATTATTCAACAAATAGGAAATATTAATTTCTGTTTTAAAAGGAAAAAATAATGAATACAAATAAAAAAGCGCCTGATGAAATAAAATTTGATAAAGATAAAATAAAAGCGTTTATAAAAGAGTCTGTAGAAACGATTGTAATAGTGCTTGTACTTGTAATCGCAATCAGGTCTTTGCTTGGAGAGCCTCGCTGGATTCCCACAAGCTCTATGGAGCCGACTTTGCAGATTAAGGATAATCTTATAGTTGAAAAAGTTTCTTATCGATTCTCAAAGCCGCAAAGAGGAGATATTTTAGTCTTTTATCCTCCTAATCACGAACTTGACCCTACATTGTTAGGCAAATTTGGTCGTATGATAGGTTTTTTCAGTAAAGATGAAGCTTATATCAAAAGAGTAATAGGTTTACCCGGAGATTTAATCGAAGTTGCCCCGAACGAAGGCGTTTATATCAACGGAACGCTCGTGAATGAGCCGTATGTTAAAGAAGTTTTTAACGGAACGTGTGATGTTTTTATGATCTGCGGACCTTATAAAATCCCTCAGGGCAACTATTACATGATGGGCGATAACAGAAATGACAGCACAGACAGTAGATATTGGGGAACGCTTCCTGAAAAAAGAATTGTCGGAAAAGCTTTTGTTAAATTCTGGCCCCCAACTCGAATGGGATTAATAAAAAGACCGGAATATAATATTAAAGACAAGTAATAAATAGAAATTATGAATGCGAATATTCCTAAAACAGTAAATCCATTGAAAAACCCGCTTAAGGGAACAATAAAAGTCCCTGCGGACAAGTCAATTTCTCATAGAGCGGCAATTTTTGCCGCCCTTACAAGAAAAGAAGTCTTAATCGGCAACTTTTCACTAGGCGCAGACTGCAAAAGCACTTTGAGCGTTTTAGAACAACTCGGCGTTGAAATAAATTTTCAATCAGAAAACAACTTGAGTGTTTTAAATAAAAAAGGTTTTAAAGAGCCTAAAAACATACTTTATGCAGGTAATTCAGGCACAACTATAAGACTTATGGCGGGTATTCTTGCAACGTCATCCTTTACGTCTTCAATTACCGGCGATGAAAGTTTAAAAAAACGCCCTATGGGCAGAATTATTAACCCTTTAAAGCAAATGGGAGCTAATATTTCCGCTGAAGACAATGATACTAAAGCCCCAATTATTATAAAAGGTTCGAAATTAAAGGGAATTATGCATAATTCGCAGATTTCCAGCGCGCAGGTCAAGTCATGCATACTTCTTGCAGGACTAAACGCCGAAGGGAAAACGATTTTCAGAGAACCTGTCAAGTCAAGAGATCATACTGAAAGGCTTTTAGCTTATCTTGGGGCAGATATTGAAGTTGAAGACACAAAAGTTAAAATAAAACAATCAGAGTTGCAATCCAAGCCTATATCGATTCCAGGGGATATTTCCTCCGCCGCATTCTTTATTGTTGCCGCCTGTATCATTCCTGATTCTGAAATTGTCATAGAGGGTATCGGTTTAAACCCCACAAGAACCGGAATTATAGACGTTATGAAGCAAATGGGCGCAAAAATTACGATTTTAAATCAAAGAATTGAGTGTAACGAAGAAATTGGCGATATTAAAATTAATTACTCCAAGCTTAAAGGAATAACCATCGGCAAGGAGATGATTCCCGCTATAATTGACGAACTGCCTATAATTGCGGTTGCCGCAACACAGGCAGAAGGAACAACTATTGTTAAAGAAGCTGAAGAGCTTAGACACAAAGAATCAGATCGAATTAAAGCTGTTTGCCTCAATCTAAAAAAGCTTGGAGCCGACATTGAAGAAGCGCTGGACGGTTTTGTAGTTCATGGAAAGACGCAATTAAGAGGAAACTGCGTTCTTGAAACTTATCACGACCATAGAATTGCAATGACAGGATATGTTGCCGGTTTAGCTTCATTAAAGCCCGTTAAAATAAATGAATTCAATTGGGTTAACATTTCTTTTCCCGAATTTACCGATATTTTCGCGAAAATAATTCATTAGAATACCTCTATACCAATCATTAAAAAAAAATCGGCATTTGTAAGTCCTTAATTTGCGGTTGTTTCGGCTCTGCCGAAACAACCGCAATACCCTTGCTCAGCCCGCTCCGCCCTGCGGGCGGAGCGGGCTAGCTTTCTTTTACCCCATAGTTTATTGATACAGCTTTAAAAACGTCATAACTGTCTTTTGAAAAGTCAATCTTTATATCATTTTCATAAATTCCGAATACAGTGGGTCCACTGCCGGACATGATTGCATTTTGACACCCTGCTTTAATTATAAGTTGTTTTACTTTATTAATTTCAGGATATGCTTGAAGAATTGCTTTTTCCAGGTCGTTATTTAAAAGCTTTGCAACGGTTTTTATATTAGTTGTTTTTTCGAGAATAACTTTTTTCATTGTGTCAAAATTTTTGATTTCCGACTTTATCGGCGACCCTGAATATTTTTGATAAGCTTCTTTTGCTGAAATAAACAGTTTAGAAGGTTTAACTATTAAAAATTTCAAATCAGGCGTGTTTATACGCTGTATTTTCTCGCCTCTTGAAGTTGCCTGGCAGGTTCCTCCGGTAAGACAAAAATTAACGTCCGAGCCTAGTTCAGAAGCTAAAAAATGTAATTGATCCGCGCTTAAAGGGTTTCCGTATAATTTATTTATCCCCCATAATGTCCCTGCGGCGTTTGAGCTTCCTCCCGCCAGTCCGGCGGCGACAGGGATATTTTTTTCAATATGAATATTTACCTTTTGATTTTTTATATCAGCGGTTTTTAAAAACATTTTCGCCGCTTTAAACGCAATATTGTTTTCATCGTAAGGGATTTGGGGATTATTGCCGCTAATTTTTATGATTTCAGCGTCATTATCCTCTGTTTCAACAGATAAAAAATCAAAAAGGTTTATAGCCTGCATAATGCTTCGGATTTCGTGAAATCCGTCTTTTCTTTTTCCAAGAATTTCCAGTACAAGATTAAGTTTTGCAGGTGTTTTAATTTTAATTTTTTTCATAAAATTGGGCTGGGATTTGGCGTAGGGGGGTAGATATAAATAATAACGTTCTTTTATTTTTAGAGGTTACCATAATTATTTAGTATAAGACAAAAAATATTTTGGACGTTATAATATTTATAAATTACAAAAGAGTTTTAGAAAATGACAAAATTTAAAAATAAATCAACTTTTTCAAGTTTCAGATTTGCTGTAAGGGGATTGCTTATCGGCATGAAATCCCAGCGTAACTTTAGGACAGCTTTTTTAATTTCTCTGATCGTATTATTTTCTGCGGTCATGCTTAAATTCAGCTTTGTTGAAATGTCTATAATTGTTTTGGTGATAGGCTTTGTTTGCTTTGCGGAACTGGTTAACACCGCAATAGAATATGTAATAGACACATATTTTAGAAACAAGCATTCTGAAATGGCGAGAATTTCAAAGGACGTAGCGGCAGGTTCAGTGCTTACAGCTATTTTATGCGCTTCAATAATTGGTTCTTTATTATTTTTCCCGAAAATCATTGTTTTATTGATGAATTTTTCTCATTAATAAATTATTTATACCAATCAAAATAATACCAAGTTGCAATCAATGTAGTATTAAATCTCCCTCCCCCTGCCCCCTCCCCAAGGGAGGGGAAGAAGAGTAGATAAGGTTTTTGCCGGCGTAGCCGGCAAAAACCTTATCAAAAAAAAACTCTTTTGATTGTAAATTGGTAGTAGATAGATTGCCGCGTCGGGGCTTCGCCCCTCCTCGCAATGACACCTGAGTAGTTGCGGTATAAGTGATTAAAAAGCCGAGGAAGGGTATATCGCTTAGTTTTTGCCAATAAAAAATATGGGGGTTATTTTGACAAAAGTTTCTACTAAATCTTTATCCCATTGTTTATCTGCCCCCGCTTTAAGGATTTCAAGCGCTTTCTTTTCTCCGGCGGCTTTTCTGTAAGGTCTATGGCTTATAAGGGCATGAAATGCGTCAGCAATAGCGACAATTTTTGCTCCAAGCGGTATTTCATCGCCACGCAATCTGTCAGGATAACCTAATCCGTCAATTCTTTCATGATGATGTCTTACGGTTGGGATTAAATCTTTAAGCGATTTGATTGGTTCAAGGATTTTTTTCACGCCTATAATAGGATGCTGCTTCATTACTTCCCATTCATGATCCGTTAAAGGTCCTGGCTTCCTAAGAATAGTTTCTGAAATTCCTATTTTACCAATATCATGAAGAATTGCTCCAAGTTTTATTTGTTCAACCGTATGTTCATCAAGCTCCAGAGCTTTTGCCAGCGTTTCCGCATATTTTGACACAGACTGCGAATGACCTCTTGTGTAGGTATCCTTTGCGTCTATAGCCGCCGCAAGCGAAGTTACAATCTCCCAGGAAATTTTTGAAGTTTTATTCTCAATTTGAAACTGTTTAACCAGCTCGTCTTCATAATTAAATTTAGGGAAATTTCTTCTGTTTATAATGGCGGAAAGAGATTCCAGAGAGGTTTTATTCCAAAAATTCACGTCATTTGAACTTAAAATTGACGAATTATTATTTTGTTGTCCTTGATTTTTTGAAATAAGCATTGACTGTTCAGCGAGAATAAGAAGTTTTTCCTGATCCACTGCCGATGTCGGGTATGTTGATATTCCAACGCTTGCTTTAATTTTGCCTATTTTATTAATTTGAAGTTTAAAAATGTTTGATAATATATTTTTTGCTGCGCTTTTTGCTGTTTCATTAGAAGTTTCAGGCATGATAACGACAATTTCATCGCTTCCATAGCGCGCCGCAATATCTTTTTCCCTTAAATTGGTTTTTATTTCCTTTGCAAACGCTGAAATAACCTCATCGCCTTTTGAATGTCCAAACTCTCTGTTAATTCCGGCAAGATTATTAATATCAAAAATTACGACAGAAGCCTTTTGCTTGTTTTCTTTCGCCTCTTTTAAAACTTCTGTCAACGTTTCCTGAAATTTTCCGTGTGTATAAAGTCCGGTTAAATTATCCGTTTCATTAAATAAACTGAGAGCGTCTTTAATTTTATAATTGCTTATTAAAAGAGTAAGATAACCGCAAAGAGTGTTTAAAACCTCATCTTTGTTTCGATCTCGCCTCATAGAGCCTGCCACAACCATTCCAAAAGAGTCGCCCTGATAAATAAGCGGCATTATTAGATATTCCATTTTTTCAGCGCAATTTATCATGAACAATTCTTTAGAAGTCGCATATTTCCTTGATTTATCCAGATAACTTTGAGTTAAATAATTATACTCATCAGAAATTAAAAATTGAAAAGAACCTTGCTCTATTTCCGAATTAAACGTTTGGACGTTTAAAACTTCTTTATTTTTATCAGGAATACATATTGCGGAAAATTCATATCCAAGTTTTGCGGAATAAAAATTAAAGCATTTATAAATTTCGTTTAAAGATTTTTTTGTTTTAATTAGCGAACAAAAACCTGAAATAAAGTCTAAAAAGTTATTTTCAGGCTCTAAAGCTCCAAATTGAAGTTTTGAAGCGCGTTTATGAGCATGATCAAAGTCGTGTTTTGAATTTAATTTTATAATAACTTCTTTATCCATGTTCTCTGAAACATGGAGAATTTTGTCTACTTTTTTTTCGACTTCTGATTTTCTTTTCAATTCGTATTCCTTTATGACTGATAAACCAAGAATTGAATTATAAATTTTAAAAATTGGATAAAGAATTTTTCTGTTAAAATTTTAACATTTTTGAGGATTAAATAATACCGAATTATTTATCTTATATGGAATAAAATAAATAATAAATGTTACTGATATATTATAACAAAGTTTAAATTATTTACAAAGTTTTGTAAAGACCACGGTTCATTGCGCTTTTTCGCAAAATTCAATGTTCATCGATAATTTTTAAAACTGAGACAAATTTGTGGCAACTGCAATTTTTAAGAATTTATAGAATCGTTAAAATCCTTGTAAATAAAGGTATGCGCCTGACGCGATTCGAACGCGTGACCTACGGCTTCGGAGGCCGTTACTCTATCCAACTGAGCTACAGACGCATGGTATGTTATGGCTCGCTTTCATTGATTTGGTTTTTTGCTTCCCCTTTCCAGGCTGCTCCCCGGCGGGAACAGAAAAATTTGAAATTTATTTTGGGAGTATATTAAACGACAAAACTGATTAACATGAATTGCTTGCGGGATATGGGGGAAACTCTTTAAACGCAAACAGATTAATGATTTTTATTATAATATAAATATATTAATGTTTTTTATTATATACTATAAAAAATAAATCTGGAGGTTGGTCTTTTGGAAGTGATTTTTTCTGGAATCGAAATTTTAGTTGTGTTGATACTCATAGTGCTTGCCTGTATTGTGTTTACCAACGCTGTTGAACATCTTGGAGAAGAACTTAATTTGTCGGAAGGAGCGGTTGGAAGTGTCCTTGCCGCAGTAGGAACAGCTTTGCCGGAAACTTTAGTTCCTCTTGTCGCTATTATTGGAGCTTATGTTGGCGGTTCAAGCATTTCAACAGGAGAAGAAATCGGTATAGGAGCAATTCTTGGAGCGCCTTTTCTGCTTGGCACTTTAGCGTTTTTTGTTACAGGAGCCGCTGTTATATTATTTGCCCGCGCAGGAAGACGAAATAAAGACATGCCGGTTAATACCGTCATTATGTTCAGGGATTTGCATTACTTTGCAATTGCTTATTCCGTTTCTGTTTTTAGCTCTTTTATACCTTATAAACCTTTAAAATATTTAATGGCGGGACTATTGCTGGTCATTTATCTTATTTACGTTATCAAAACTATACGAACAGAATGTAAATCGGAAGAATGCTCATTAGAAGACCTTGAACCGTTATATTTGATTAATTTAGCGAGATTTCCCTCCAGATTTAAGCTTCAAGCCATCATTTTTCAATTTTTACTTGCCTTGGGAGGCATTATTGTTCTTGCGCATATTTTTGTTGAACACATAAAATTTATTTCCGAAGTTTTCCATATTAACCCGCTTATTTTAAGCCTTATTATTGCTCCGATTGCAACAGAACTTCCCGAAAAATTTAATAGCGTAATCTGGATAAAAAACAAAAAAGATACTCTTGCAATGGGAAATATAACCGGCGCAATGGTTTTTCAAAGCTGTATCCCAACAGCAGTAGGTTTATGCCTTACCCCATGGGTTCTTGATTCAACGGCATGGGTAAATATAATAATCGTATATTTGTCTGTAGCCGTAGTTTATATTAATATTGTCTTGAATAAAGGAATTTTAAAACCTTATGCGTTAATCAGCGGAGGCTTTTTCTATTTAATATTTCTTGGTTATATAGGATATAAAATTTTTTAAAATGACTTTTATTATAAAATATACTAATCTGGAAAAATTATAATGAGTAATAAACAATTTAAAAAAATCGTTGATTATTTTGTAAACAGAGGAATGCTCTATTACAATTCAGAAAATTTTGACCTTGCGCTTGAATGTTTTAAAAAAGTGTCGCAAATTGATTCTGAATACGCATGGGCATATTTTTACGCTGGTCAGGCTTTGTATAAACTAAAACGCTTTGAAGAGTCTGTAGAAAACTTTTTAAAGGCAATAGAGCTTGATTCTTCAGAATCAGATTTCTATAAATGGCTTGCAAATACTTATAAACGAAACGAAGATTACGAAAAAGCCATTTTTAACTATAAAAAAGCTTTCCAGCTAAACCCTAAAGACTATTGGACAAGTTATGAAATCGCAGACATAAATTATATTCTGGAAAAATACGATCAGGCATTAATTAATCTTAGAAAAGCCATTATGATTAAACCTGATTTCCCGCTGGCATATAACAAAATTGGAGCTATTGAATATTCAAGAAGCAATTTTGAAGCGGCAATTAAGAATTTTGAAAGAGCTGTCAGCTTAAATAATCAAAACCCTGATTTTTATTATAAGCTTGGAATAAGTCATTTTCAGCTTGGGCAATTAGATGAAGCGGAGAAAAATTTTAAAAACGCGTTAATTTTTGACAGTAAAAACATTTCTTCTTACGCTTATCTTGCAAATATTGCATCTCGCAAAAATGAATTTGACGCCGCAATAAAATATTTTAAACAAGCTATTTTGATTTATCCCGATTCCGCTTCTCTTAATTCAAGTCTTGGCAAAGTTTATTTGCAGAAAAATGAACTTCCTAAAGCGATTAAGTGTTTTGAAAAAGCGTTTAATCTTAATGATAAAGATATAAACCTTTTTTTAATTTTAGTGAATTTGTACAGCAGAACCCGTAAATATGAATCCGCAATCTCCCTTTCCTTTAGATTTCTGGAAAAAGACTCTAATGATTCCAATAAATTGCCTATCTATAAAAATCTTGGCTTAATTTATTTTGAAATAGCCAAATTTGAAGAAGCGGTTGAATATTTTAACAAAGCTCTGGAGTTGCAGCAGAACGATAACGGCATTATATTAACGCTGGGATTTTTATATTTAGAAAAAGAAGAGCCTGAAAAAGCGCTTGAATGTTTTAACAAGCTGGCTGAAAACAGTCCTGACGATCCGAATCTGCATATTGGTTTTGCTTGCTACTTTACAGATACGGGAAATTTTAAAGAAGCCGTTAAATCTCTTAGAAATGCCAGAAAACTTAATTCTGAAAAAAGCGCGCTTTATTTTTATACAGGATATTATTTTCTAAAAAGAAAAAAAACTGATATTTCAGTTAAAATCCTGACAAAATCCGCATTAATAAACCCCTACAGCCATTATACATATTATTATCTGGGGCAGGCTTTTTTAAAGCTCGGCAGAGAAAGAGAAGCGTTAAAAAGTTTTGAGAAAGCTGTTTCGCTTAATAAATACAGGAAAAAATACAAATTAAGCCTTGAAAGTTTAGGAAAACCCTCAGAAATTATTTAACTTATACCAAGTTGCAATCAAAGCCTAATCGTCATTGCGAGGCATAAAATCAGGAATATAAGTTATTAATGTATTTTCGAAGCAATCTTCCTGCTTGGAATGATTGAAAGAAGATTGCTTCGCAAGTTAATTGCCAAAGTATACCCCTAACTTTAAGGCTCGCAATGACGGGAAAAAGTTATATATTGATTGCAACTTAGTATTAGTATATTCCTCTGAATATATGATTTTTAAACCAACAAAGTTTTTATAAAAGCGATTAATACTAAAATAATAATTATTTGTCTAAAATTTTTTAAAAAATCAAAACAAAAAGGGGGATATTAAATTGACAAAAGTTATTGCGGCGCAAAGACTGGCGGAAATAGAAGCAGTTGCAAGCAAAGTGCAGGGCTGGCTGGCAAATCAGGCGGGACGAACTCTTTATCAAATGATAATTCAATATTCGCCTAATAATACGATTGTCGAACTGGGGGCATGGAAAGGGCGCTCAACAGTCTGGATGGCTAATGGGGTAAAAGATAGAGGCGATAACGGCTTGTTATACTCTGTTGATACCTGGCAAGGAACTCAAAATGAAGCTGTACATAAAGAAATGTTGAAAAATTATTCTGACGATCAGTTATTTGAAGAATTTTTGGCAAATATAAATAATGCGGGAATATCTGAATATGTAAAACCAATCAGGTCAACAACGATTGAAGCCGCCAAGAATTGGTCTTTGGACAAGCCTATTGGTTTGTTGTTAATAGATGCGGATCATGAATATAAAGCGGCAAGAAAAGATTTTGAATACTGGAGCCCTATGGTTGCAGACGAGGGTTTTATCGTTTTTGACGATGTTCCGGCATGGCCGGGACCGACAAAACTTATAACGCAGTTGCCCCATTGGTATGAACAGGTTGCTGTAAGTCAGGGACAATGGATCGTTCAAAAAAGAGCTTTCTAATCGCTCAAGCGTAAGCGGAAGAGTATTTAATGCAGGTTTTTGCCGGCGCAGCCGGCAAAAACCTTATCAAAAAATAGCGCTCTTTGCCTATACTAATCAATTTTAAAAACTGTTAAATAAAAAGATGATTTTTGTAAAGCCTTAATTAGCAGCTTTTTAACCAATTAACGAAAATTTATTTGGATTGGTATAAATTTTTAAGGAATCATCTGATCAACAGTCATAATAAGTATTCCGGTTGCTCCGAGCTGTTTTAGTTTATTAATATTTTCATAAAGATTTTTTTTATTAACAACAACATGTATGGCGACCTCGTCGTCGTTATCCAGCAACCTTACAACGGTAGGGGATTTTAAGCCTGGAATTATTTGTTTAACTTCTCCAAGAGCTTGTCTTGGAATATTTGCCATGAGATATTTCTTTTCATCAGCGTCAAGAGCTGATTTAATCGCTCTTACAAAAGCTTCCAGCTTTTCGGAATGCTCTTGTTTAAGTCCCGGTCTTGCGATTATAACAGCGTTTGATGTCATAATTTCAGCGATAATTTTTAAATTATTGGTTTTTAATGTTGATCCGCTTGAAGTTATGTCTACAATAACATCCGCAAGCCCTAATTTTGGGGTAATTTCAGTTGCTCCGCGCACTTCTGTCACATGAATTTTTTTATTTAATTTTTCAAAATATTTCTTTGTTATGTTAGGAAAGGAGGTAGCGATTTTAATATTGTCAGAAAGCTCTTCAGCGCTATTTACAGGGGATTCTTCTTTTGCGGCAACCACCATTTTGCAGGAGCCGAAATTAAGTTCCATAATTTCTTCAACGTCCACGCAGCTTTCTGCGACAACGTCCTGCCCGGTAACTCCCAGATCAGCAACTCCGCTATTTACAAAGTTAGGAATATCCTGAGTTCTTACAAAAACCATTGTATAATTTCCGTCATGAGTTGTGGCATATAGTTTTCTGTCGCTTTTTGTTATTGACAAACCTGCTCTGTTAAAAAGATCAAACATGTCGTCAAAAAGTCTGCCTTTATTTGGCGCAGCAATTTTTAAACCGCATTTATTCATCGTTTATTATCCTTTTATGTTTTGTTTCAATAAATAATTATACATTTAAAATTAAGATTATTAAACTTATACCAATTTTAATAAGTTTTCGTTAAGCGGTTAAAAAGCTGCTACTTACAGCACATGCCGCCCTGAGCGCAACCCGTTACCCTGTTAAAACTTTTTTATGAGGCTCGCAGGCAAAGCCTGCGAGCCTCATGGTTTTTCGAAGGCGTAGCGGCTGGCGAAGCCAGCCGCTACGCCAAATATAAAATTATTTATTTATACCAATCTAAATAAATTTTCGTTAATTGATTAAAAAGCTGATATTTACAGCCCGCGCCGCGGGCAGGGCGGCGCGGGCAGGGTAAGGGTATAGCGGATGTTTCGTTGCGCAAGCGGGAGTTTTAACTCATTCATGCTGCGAAGCCGAAACATCCGCTAATTAAGGCTTTACAAAAATCATATTTTTCATTTGCCGATTTCTTTTAATGATTGGTATATTTAGCAACTCAGGTTAATATCATAAAATAATGCACTACTTACATGATAATTAAAGTTAATTCATTTGATATAATAATTTGAAAAGTTTATAAAAAAGTAAGTATTAACTTTTGTAACGCGCTTATAATGAGGAACCGTTCATGTTTGAAAAAAATATACAGGCGATAAAAATAAAAAATCCTGAGTTTGCGGAAAAGATTAAAGGCATTGATTTTGACTTGATTAAAGATCAAATTACTGTTGCAGAAGCTGAAAGTCAGGATTTAATCATAGGCTATAAAGGAATAGCGCTTCATAGCATGGTTGATCCGATAAGAGAAGCCCGAGCTATATGGAATAAAACGGTTAAGTCAGACTTAAAAAAGACTGATACACAGATTGTATTTGGATTAGGACTGGGGTATTTGTTTAAAAGAGCCTATTTAAACGCCAATTCAAGGATTTTCCTTATTGAACCCGTTTTGGAAATATTAAGGTTTGTTTTGGAACATGTCGATTTATCAACAGAATTAGCGGATGAAAGAGTTTATATTACTGATAATATTAAGGATGCAACAAACAGATTGCAGAAAATGTATTTACAAGGGGATAAGGTGGAATTCATTTTGCTTCCAGCGTATACTTCTTTAGCTAAAGACACCCTTGAAGAGCTTTCAGTCAAAGTGATAAACGTTATTGAAGGCAAATCTTCTGACGTTAACACTATTTTCAAGCTTGCGCCTCGCTGGATGAGAAATTTTATAAAGAACCTCCCGTTTTTCGCTGATTTCAGACCGCTAGGCTTTTTTAAGGACAAATTTGTCGACAAAACAGCCCTAATCATTGCGGCAGGACCAAGTTTGGTCGAAAATATAGATAAAATCAAGCAAAACAAGGATAAATTCATAACCATTTGCGCGGCAAAAGCCCTTAAAACATTGGCGGAAAATGACATTATTCCTGACTTCGTAACTTTTGCGGACGCCGGAGGCTTTCAGGGGCAAGTTAAAGGCGTTGAAAGCATACTTGAAAAAACCAATATAATATTGACCTCAAAATCTGATCATACTGCAATCAAGATGAAAACGAAGTCTAAAATCCTGTATTTGCCTGAAACAGAACCGTTTTCAAATTTATTTCAGAAATATTCCAAGACAGACCCTGGAATTTATAAATCTGCAAGTAGTATATCAATCATAAATTACTTTATTGCCAAAACCTTAGGCTTTAATAATATAGCATTTGTGGGACTTGACCTGTCTTTTCCTGACAATAAGCTTTATTCAACCGGAGAAACGCTTGAAACAACCGAAGACGGCTTTATAAAAATGGAAGGAATGAAATCTTTCAATAGAACAGTAAAATACACAAAAGACAAAAACGGCATGGAGATTGCCACTAGGGATGATTACCTCTTGTTTATAAGACAATTTGAAGAAATTTTTGAAGAAGAAACGAGTTTATCAAAAGTTGTTAATACTTCTGTCAAAGGCGCTTATATCAATGGGATGGCTTATTTCGGTTTTGATGAATTCTTGCGGGAACTGCCTTCTCAGGCGATCAATGTTGACGAAATGCTTTCTGATAGTGATAATAGCGTTGCAAACGATTGGAATAACTGCTTGAAAGCAGTCTTTAATGAACTTTATAGTCAAAAAGAAGCTATAAATGAAGTAAAAGAAGAATCAGAGCTTCTTATCAACAGTATTCATAAGTTTATCGACATAATGGAAAAAGAAACCGGCATTTTTCTTAGAGGCGAAAAACTAAGTAAATTACAGCAAAACGTCATAAAAATACGCAAAAAAATAATGGAAAGCTTGACTTTGCAAATTTCTCTACAAGGCATATTGTGGGAGTATTCCAAAAACTATAAAACAGATAATTTGGCGAATAAAGACGTTATGCTGAACAATTTAAAAGAAGATGAAAAACTGTTTATAAGCGCAGCCAAACATTCCGCCAAAATTTTAACTAATTTGGAAGAATCCTTTAAAATAATGGAAGAAAAAACAGCAACTTCGCTTATAAATTAATTTCAAGAGTTCTCTAAACAATTTTTCAGGGTCTTTTGTTTTTATATCTATATAAAGGGTTTTGCGGTTTTTGGAAATAGGGGAAAAACAAACTTACATGCAGCAAAAAACGACTATTTGGAATATAATTTTGGATATAATCATAAAAATTTTCGCTTATATTTATGATTTTCTGTTCAATTGGGAAGATGAACCCTATCAGGAAGAGGATTTTCTGGAAAAGGAGAAAGCAAAACTTTCTGCTGTAAAACAAGATACCCCTTTTTCCGGGAATACATCCGAAAATAATTTTACTGTAAGCATTAATAATCCTAATAGAAACGATTTTGAAACTTTAAAATCCGCTTTTGGCATACAAACCGCCAATTATATTTATAAATTAAGAGAAGAAGTTGATTATCTTGTAAAAGAACATAATCTTACGCAGGAAAATTCAATAATGATAGTCATTCCTCCTGAAAAAATGAAGACAAGCCTTTTAGGTCCTGAATTTTTCGAGTCTACTTTTGAAAGAATCTATTCTCAATATGATAAAGATGTAATTTTAAAGCCGGGTAAATTTAAAATAATACATAATAAAGCAGGCGCATTTTATGCGGAAATAAGGGTGGATGCTTATACAGTTACTCAGGAGCTTTTGGTTTCTATATAATTTGAGTTGCTAAAAGTTTTTTCAATCGTCATTCTGAGGGTTTTAACCCGAAGAATCTTGTTGTATACAAGCCATGAGATGTTTCGCTTCGCTCAACATGACGCATTCATGCCATGAGATCCTTTGCTTCGCTCAACATGACGCATTCATGCCATGAGATGTTTCGCTTCGCTCAGGATGACAGTTTTGGCTATTTAGCGACTCAAGTTAACGCAAATCATTTTCTTTAATTTCATATAAAGCGTTAACTATCACAGGGTCCCATTTGATCCCGGATTCCTGCTTTATTATTTCAAGAACTTCTTTATTCGAAAGGGATTTTCTGTATGGTCTGTCTGAAATCATCGCCTGATATGCATCTGATACCGCAATTATTCTTGCTCCAAGAGGAATGCTCATTCCTGATAAGCCTTCAGGCACTCCTTTTCCATCCCATCTTTCTTTATGATAATGCACATAAGGGATAACTTCAGCAAGGAAATTTATTTTCATAAGCAGACTAACGCCGATATTCGGATGATTTTGCAGTTTATTCCAGGTTTCCTGCGAAGGTTTTTCTTTATTGGAAAAAATTTCTTCGGAAAAACTAATTTGTCCTATATTATGCAATAAACCGGCATAATATATTAAATCAGTGGTTTTTTCGTTTAATTCCAAATGCTCACAGATTTTTTTCGCAAGCTCCGCCACGTTTTTAGAATGTTTGCGCGCTTTTCTTTTTGAATCAACAGCTTCAGCAAGAGCTTCTACAAATTTTTGTTGCTCATCTCCCAAATCACCGATACTTGCGGTTAATTCTGCTCTAAGATGTCTTAATTCAGAGGGGTTGGCATTTTTATTCGCAATCGCTTCCTCTGTTTGTTCAATTAATTTCTGAAGGCGCATTGAGGTTACAAAGAGATTTGCGGTTATTTCAAGAAGTTTTATAAGCTCTTTCGATATATCGGCTGACGCATTACATTCTATGCCTATTACGCCAATGCTTCCCCAGTTGTTTACAAGCGGAATGCTTAGCGAAACAAGTTCACCCTGTTTATCATAGATCGTTTCCGCATTTAAAAATGATTTTATTAAAGGATTTTGAGAATCTGAAACAGAAAGAGCATCCTTTTTTTCTTCTGCGTTTAAAGACCCTTTTTTTATTAAATCGCCTGTATTTACAGATGATTTGATAAATTCAGGAGTTAAATAGATAACGCAATTATCGGCATTTGACATTTGAGCTATTGTTTTTGCAATGGCATTATAAATAATATACTCTTCTTCACTGTCAAAACCAAGAAGGGTAAGCGTTTTATCAAGAGAATAAATGGAAATTAACTCTTGAAGCTGATTTTTAAGACTTCCTATTTTATTTCTTACTGTAGAATCAATTTTATTAAGCAATTCTTCAGAAATAAGGTGTTCTGTCATAAAATCGCCCATATTTAAAGCGAAAATTGCCTCAAACGGGTCTTCCTCTAATTGTAGCGGTATATTTTTACTATTTTGACTCAATAGCTTGCCTCCAAACTAACTCCTTAAAAAAGAAACGTTTAGTTTCTTCTTTTTAACTTTTAATTTCGTTAAATTCGAGTTATAACGAAAAAATAATACTTAAATTTTCTTCTCTTTATTTAGTTAATATTAATATCGGATAAATCATAAAAAACTTTGATAATTTAGAAGCAACTTTTAAAAAAAAAATTAATTGATATTTAAAATTATATCATAACCTCGCATAGAGGGTATTTATACTATAGCGGGAATTCATTAATTATGAGGGTGTTCTTTTGAGGTTCTGCAATTTCGTCATTCTGAGGGCTTCAGCATTATACGTCATTCTGAGGGCTTTAGCCCGAAGAATCTTGTTGTATATAAGCCATGAGATGTTTCGCTTCGCTCAACATGACGCATTCTTTCCATGAGAGGGCATTGTAAGCGTTTCGAGGAGCAAGCGGGAGTTTTAACTCATTCATTCGGCGCATCAAAAACGCCCGTAAGCTAAGGATTTACAAAAATCATCTTTTTCATTTGTCGATTTCTTTTAATGATTGTTATAAAATCAAGAAATATCTTCTTACACATCTATTTTTAAAAGTCTATTTTGGAGAAACATGCTATGACGGATGAAAAAATTAAAACTAAATTTTGTTATAAAACCGCTTCAGAAATGAGGAGAGCTTTATTAAACAAGGAAATTTCCGCTAAAGAAATTGTTGACGACTCTTATAAACGGATTGAAGAAGTTGACAACACTCTTAAAGCTTTTATTTGTCTTACAAAGCAATCAGCGTATAAAACAGCGGAAGAAGTCGATAAAAAACTCGGCAATAAAGAAAAATTACCTCCTCTTGCGGGGATTCCCATTGCAATTAAAGATAATATGTGCTTAAAAGGATTTCCTACCACCGCCGCAAGTAAAATTCTGGCAAATTTTGTTCCTCCATACAATGCAACTGTAGTAAAAAAGCTTGAAGAAAACTTGATCCCCATTATAGGCAAGGCTAATATGGATGAATTCGCCATGGGAAGCTCAAATGAAAACAGCTCATACCATATTGCAAGAAATCCGTGGAACACCAATTCAGTGCCGGGAGGAAGCTCAGGAGGCTCTGCAATAGCGGTTTGTTCGGGGGAAAGCGTTATTTCTCTGGGTTCTGACACAGGCGGAAGTATACGGCTTCCGGCGAGCTTTTGTGGGGTGGTAGGGCTTAAGCCCACTTACGGCAGGGTTTCAAGATACGGATTGATTGCGTTTGCAAGCAGTCTTGACCAGATAGGACCTTTTGGAAGATGCGTAGAAGACGTAGCTCTTGCTCTTCAAGCTATTAGCGGGCATGACCCTAATGACTCAACTTCGATAAACCAGGCTGTCCCTGATTATACAGCAGCTCTTAAAGAAGATATCAAAGGATTAAGAATAGGCGTTATAACTGAAATGCTCGGTGAAGGCGTAAATCCGGAAGTTAAACAAGCTATAAATAATTCCATAAAGGTTTTTGAGGATTTAGGGGCAAAAATTGAGGAAATTTCAATTCCTCACACAAAATATGCCATTTCTACCTATTATGTTGTGGCGATGGCAGAAGCAAGTTCTAATTTAGCAAGGTTTGACGGCGTAAAATTTGGTTATAGAAATCCTGATGCCGACAATTTATTGGATATGTACACTAAAACAAGGGCTGAAGGTTTTGGGGAAGAAGTAAAAAGACGAATCATGCTTGGAACATACGCTCTAAGCTCCGGTTATTACGACGCATATTATAAAAAAGCCCAGCAGGTAAGGAGTTTAATAAAAAAAGATTTTGATAAAGCCTTTGAACAGGTTGATTTGCTTTTATCGCCGGTTTGTCCGACAACTGCGTTTGATATAGGCTCAAAAACCGAAGACCCTCTTGGCATGTATCTTATGGATATTTGTACCCTTATGGCTAATCTGGCAGGGCTTCCCGGCATAAGTTTACCGTGCGGATTTGATTCAAAAAAGCTTCCTATAGGACTGCAAATGCTTGGACCTGTTTTATCAGAGGAGCTTTTATTAAGAGCTTCCTATAATTTTGAGCAGGCAACGGATTTCCATACTAAAAAACCTGAAATTACTTTATTAGAGTAATTAAAAACGATATGAAACCAAATTTAAATACAAATAATAATCGTTTTAATTTTGAGCTTCTTGATAATTTCAAGTTATATCTTGAAGTTGAAAGAAATTTGTCTGTTCATACAGTAAAAGCCTATGCTTCTGACATTAAAGACTTTATAGAACGTATGGGAATGGATTTTTGCGTTTTTACATATAAAAATATCCGCGCTTATATTATGGAAATGCAGAATAAAAAATACACAAAAACAACCGTGTCAAGAAAAATTGCCGCTATAAAGACGTTTTATAAGTTTTTATACAGGGAAAAGCTTGTGAAAATTAATCCTGCCGTTAATTTTAAAGCGCTGAAAAAAAATAAAAATCTTCCTGAATTTCTTACAGAAACAGAAGCGATAACCTTAATGGAGCGAGTAAAAACTGATACGCCTTCAGGTTACAGGAACAGAACCATCCTTGAAGTTCTTTACGCTACAGGAATGAGGATTGAAGAGTTGTGCAGTCTTAATTTTGAGAATTTAAGCCTTGAAGAAAACGAAATAAAAGTATTAGGCAAGGGAGGAAAAGAAAGAATTGTCTTGATAAGTAAACGAGCAGTCGGTTTTCTTGAAAATTACATTGAAAAAATAAGACCATTGCTTTCACAGGAGGAAAAAATCGCGTCTTTATCCCCTGTGTTCATAAACAATAGCGGATATAGACTTTTGCAAAGAAATATTCGCTCAACAATAAAAACAGCCGCTGAAAAAGCCGGATTTGTCAAAAAAGTTTCTCCTCATACTTTCAGGCATACTTTTGCCACGAGATTACTTGAAAAAGGAGCTGATTTAAGGGTTGCGCAGGAACTTTTAGGTCATTCCAGCATAAGCAACACGCAAATTTACACGCATGTTTCAACAGAAAGGCTTAAACAAACCTATCTTAAAACTCATCCCAGAGCAAATAAGATTTAATTATCTTCGCTGTAGACAGCTTGGGCTTTTTCGGGTTTTAATATTGAAACAGCAAGGCTTTCTTTCATTTCAGAGCGGCATTCCATTAATAATTGCCGTAAATTCTCTTCTGTATCAGAATCTCTTATGATTCTTTCGATATATCCGGTGTTTAACTTAAATGCTTTTTCATGCAGCTCGACATTATTGAGTATAACTTCCCTCATCATTTTTGTATTGTAATTATATGAAGGCTTAGAATAGCATGTAAGGATTTCACCAGTAGTAGCGGTAAGTTCAGAACCGTTTTCCTGGAAATAAACTTTGAATAATGATTTTAAATCAGCCATTTCAGCCTGAAGAATTTGAACTGTATTTTGAATTCTTAAATATCTTTCAAACAGATATTCAATGTTATTAATTTGTGATAACTGCCATTCGCATTTCTTTTTATAAAAGAGCTCAAGATGAGGATAAACGCATGCAAGCCCTTTTGCGTCAGCCATTGCGCGGTGTCTGACGTTAAATTCAATATTAAACCTTTTTAATAAAGATTCCATGCCATGTGAATGTTCTTCAGGGAAAACTTCCCTGTACATCTGGAAAGTATCAATTTTAGAGTTGGGAATATTTTTGCCGTATAAGTCCCTGCTTGCCTGATTAAGGAAGCTGTGGTCAAAAATAGCGTTATGAGCCACTATAGGATAATCTTTTATAAAATCCAAAATTTTAGGCATTATTTCTTCAATGGTAGGCGCGCCTTTAACCATCTCGGGAGTTATTCCGTGGATTTCAATGCTTGATGGTCTGATTTCCTGCTGCGGGTCGATCAATACTTCAAATTCTTCTTTTATTTCATTATTTTCAAGTATTATTCCGGCAAATTCGATTATTTTTTCTCTTTTATAGTCAAGACCTGTTGTTTCAAGATCAACTACAACTTTAATATCTTTTGTTTCATTAGTCATAATAAATTTTCAATCATTTATATTTTATTTTTCATTAAAATAATAACACGTCAAGGCTTAAGTGGGTAATAAAAAAATTTTTACAGGAGCTTTTAATGCTGTTTTGCAAAAATCAAGCGAAAACGTTACTCTGAACTTGTTTCAGGATTCAGCATGCCATCTTTTTTGTTTTTAGAACTGAATTGCCCTGAAGGCAGTATAATATGTATTAATTATTTTTTAAACGTATACCGCCCCCAAAATGAATTTCGGATTTTTTCTTAAAACGTTAGGGGCGGTATGGCGAAGCAGGAGTGATGAAGTTGGGAAAATCCGGCTTTGCCGGTTTTCCTAAATTCAAACTCATTTTAGT
>Ga0209202_1000275_pt1 | contig 47094 bp, 45 predicted proteins | sample AD_UKC032_MetaG_FD_184416 | JGI IMG/M metagenome (GOLD analysis project Ga0209202, IMG submission 184416) | Active sludge microbial communities of municipal wastewater-treating anaerobic digesters from USA - AD_UKC032_MetaG (SPAdes) (version 2) | ecosystem: Engineered > Bioreactor > Anaerobic >... | reverse complement strand
CCGCCCGACCCCAAGTTCGGCGGCGTCATCAAGAACGATGCGCTAAGCTCGAAGGCATGGTGGGCGCCGCGCGTCGTGCCGCCGAAGGGTGCGCCCAACGTGCTGCTGATCATCACCGATGACGCCGGCTTTGGTGTGCCGAGCACCTTCGGCGGCGTCATTCCGACGCCGACCATGGACCGCATCGCCAACGACGGTCTGCGCTACAACCGCGTGTTTTCCACCGCACTGTGCTCGCCGACGCGCGCCGCGCTGATCACCGGGCGCAACCACCACTCGGCCGGCTTCGGCGTCATCTCCGAGCAATCGACCGGTTTCCCCGGCTATAACAGCATCATCGGCAAGGACAAGGCGACCATCGGCCGCATGCTGCGGGACAACGGTTACGCTACCTCATGGTTCGGCAAGGACCACAATACACCGGCGTTCGCCGCCAGCCAGGCCGGCCCGTTCGACTTGTGGCCGACCGGCATGGGCTTCGAGTACTTCTATGGTTTTGTCGGCGGTGACGCCAACCAGTGGGAGCCGAACCTGTTCCGCAACACGACGCAGATCTTTCCGTTCGCGGGCAAGGCGCCCGGCACCTGGAATCTGGTCACGGCGATGGCTGACGACGCCATCGACTACATGACGCGCATCCACCAGACCGACCCATCCAAGCCGATCTTCATCAAGTACGCGCCGGGCGCCACGCACGCGCCGCACCACCCGACCAAGGAATGGGTCGACAAGATCAGCGCGCTTAAGCTCTTCGACGGCGGCTACGAAAAGTTGCGCGAAACGATCTTCGCCAACCAGAAGAAGCTCGGCCTGGTTCCCGCAGACGCCAAGCTGACGCCGTGGCCCAGCGAAATGCTCAAGCCCTGGGACCAGCTCAGTGCCGACGAGAAGAAGCTCTTCATCCGCCAGGTCGAGGTCTTTGCCGCTTTTGCCGCCTACAACGACCACGAGATCGGCCGCGTGATCCAGGCCTTCCAGGACCTCGGCAAGCTCGACAATACGCTGGTCATCTACATCAACGGCGACAACGGCACCAGCGCCGAGGGCGGGCCGATGGGCACGCCGAACGAGGTCGCGTTCTTCAACGGCATTGCCGACTTGCCGGCCGAGGTGCAGCTGAAGTGGTATGACGTCTGGGGCACCGAGCAGACCTACAACCACATGTCGGCCGGCTGGTCGTGGGCCTTCGACACGCCGTTCGACTGGTTCAAGCAGAATGCCTCCCGGCTCGGCGGCATCAACCAGAACATGGCGGTGTCGTGGCCGGCACGGATCAAGGACAAGGGCGCCCTGCGCGAACAGTTCGTGCACGTCATCGACGTCGTGCCGACTATCCTCGAGTCGGCCGGCATCAAGGCACCGGAGATGGTGGATGGCATCAAGCAGGCGCCGATCGAGGGCACCAGCTTTGCCTATACTTTCGACCCGGCCAATGCCAAGGCGGCATCGCGGCACAAGACCCAGTACTTCGAAATGATGGGCCAGTGGGCGCTCTATGACGACGGCTGGCTCCTCAGCACCAAGGCCAACCGCGCACCGTGGCAGGCCTTCGGCGCGGCCAACCCCGATCCGCTCAACAACCAGGTGTTCCAGCTCTACAACCTGGGCAAGGACTTCAACCAGACCGAGGACATTGCTGCGCAGAATCCGCAGAAGGTCAAGGAAATGCGCCAGAAATTCCTTGCCGAGGCGAAGAAGTATCAGGTTCTGCCGCTCGATGCCTCGGTGGCGGCCCGCATCGTCGCGCCGCGCCCGAACATCACCGCCGGGCGTACCGAGTTCGTCTACACGCGGCCGATGGTCGGGCTACCGCAGGGCGATTCACCCTTCCTACTGAACTCGTCCTACACCATCACCGCCGATATCGAAGTGCCGCAGGGCGGCGCCGAGGGGATGATCCTGACCTCGGGCGGGCGCTTTGCCGGCTACGGCTTCTACCTGCTCAAGGGCAAGCCGGTGTTCCTGTGGAATCTGGTCGACCTCAAGCGCATCAAGTGGGAAGGCCCCGAGGCCCTCTCCCCGGGAAAGCACACACTGGAGTTCGACTTCAAGTACGACGGCCTCGGCGTCGGCACCCTCGCCTTCAACAACATGAGCGGCCTCGGCCGGCCGGGCACCGGCGTGCTCAAGGTAGACGGCAAAGCGGTGCAGACCATCACCATGCCGCACACGCTGCCGATGATCCTGCAGTGGGACGAAAGCTTCGACATCGGCTCGGACACGCTGACCGGCGTGAACGACGCCGACTACAAGCCGCCTTTCCCGCTGACCGCCAGGCTCGACAAGCTGACCATCAAGGTCGACCGGCCGCAACTGTCGCCCGAGGACATCAAGAAGCTGCAAGAGGCGACCCGCAACAACAAGGTCAGCGAGTAAGCGAAGCGGCTGGCGCCTCCACCGGCGCCGGCCGCACCCATCATCTTGCCGGTGAAAATATGAAAACGCTGAATGCGATCCTGATCTGTCTGTTTGCCGCAACTATCGGCATTGTCCCCGCGTCCGCCACGGCGCAGGTCAGTGCCAATTCACCAGCCCGGTCTGAATCAGTGTTCGGCGCCCTGCTCGGGCGCTGGGTCCGGCCCGATGGCGGCTACGTCATCAATATCAGGAACGTCGACGCCGGCGGCAAGCTCGACGCCTCCTACGCCAACCCGCATCCGCTAACGTTTTCCCGGGCCGAGGCGACACTGGATGGCAAGTCCATCCACCTGTTTTTCGAACTGCGCGCCGGCGGCTACAACGGATCGACCTACACGCTGACCTACGACCCGGTGAGCGACACCCTCAAGGGGGTCTATTTCCAGGCCGTGGCACAGCAGAAGTTTGATATCTATTTCAGGCGTGCCCAATAACTGGTTAGCCAGTTGCTTGCGCGAGTTGGCGGGCCAATTGCTGCGCGAATAGAGCGACTACCAGCCTATCGTCAATGAATTCAGCAGCGTGGTCAGCAAGTAGGCCGACTCGGGCATGCGAACCAGTTGGCTTTGGCGCACTCCAATCTTCGCTCAGGGCGACTTCTCGATGACTAAACGATGTTGATCCAGGCTGCTTGACCAAAACTCGTGTCTTATTCGTACAACGTTGCCACGGGCAGTTTCCCCGCGAAGTTGAACCGCTGCATTCACGCCTGTACGAACCCTCTGATGCCTGTTCGCATTCTGCTTCTTTTCCTTCTGTTCGGCCTCGCCGCCAACCGCGCTTCGGGCGGGGAAGCGGATATTGTTGTCGCGGTGCGCGAAGTGGGCGAGGGCTTCGTCGCCGAGGCCAGCATCCGGGCGCCGGTCAGGCCGCAGACGGCGTGGGAGGTGCTGGTCGACTACGATCACATGACGTCGATCATGAGTAACCTGAGCGCCAGCAGGATCGCCAGCCGCAAGGACAACATCCTGATCGTCACGCAGCAGGGCGTCGCCCGCTTCGGGCTCTTCTCCTACCCGTTCCAGGTTGAACGGGAAATCCGTCTGGAGCCGAAGCAACGGATCGTGACCAGGAACCTGTCGGGTTCGATGAAGCGGATGGAAAGCGAGGTGCGGCTGATTCCGGCGGCCGACGGTCACACGGTGCGTATCGAATATCACGCCGAGTTCGTCTTCGGATCGGTTCTCGCCGGCCTGTTCGGCCTGTCCTTCCTGCGCCATGAAGTCGAGGAACAGTTCATCGCGATGATCGCCGAGATGAAACGGCGCGATGCCACGATGATTTCCGGCGCCCCGTAGCGGACCGGATGCTGAAACCCTGCTGCGGTCGACCCGAAAAATGAGGGAAAATCGGGCCGGAAGACATGATCAGGAAAATCCCATGATTGAGATGCGCCCCCTGCCCCGCGCGAGTTTTGCCGCAGCCGTCCTGCTGACGCTCGCCGCCGCCCCTTGCCTGACGCAGGCACAGACCCAGTCCGAGTTCACCAGTTGTCTGGCACGCCTGCAGCCGGCTGCGCAGCGCGCCGGAGTGCGCACCGACAGCTTTGTCAACTTCACCGCGGGCGTGCCGGCAGATTTCAGCGTGCTCGACAAGCTCGATTACCAGCCCGAATTCAGGCTGCCGATCTGGGATTACCTCGCCGGCCTGGTCGATGTCGAACGCGTCGCCGACGGCAAGGCCATGCTCGTCGAACACCAGGCCGTGCTGCAGCGCGTCGAGGCAGCCTACGCCGTCGACCCGGCGACCGTGGTCGCCGTCTGGGGTGTCGAGAGCAATTACGGGCGGATCACCGGCAAATACCCGCTGATCCAGGCGCTCGGCACGCTATCCTGCTTCGGCCGGCGCCAGCCCTACTTCCAGGGCGAATTCTTTGCCGCCTTGCGCATCCTGCAGCGCGGCGACATCGCGCCCGAACGCCTGAACGGCTCTTGGGCCGGGGCCTTCGGCCACACCCAGTTCATGCCCGCCACCTACGAGCGTCTGGCGGTGGATTTCGACGGCGACGGCCGCCGTGATCTGGTCGACAACAGCGCCGACGCGCTGGCCTCGACCGCCAACTTCCTGCACCGTGGCGGCTGGCGCAACGACCTGCCGTGGGGCTTCGAAGTGCGCCTGCCGGCCGCCTTCGATGCCGCGCTTGCCGGGCGCAGGAACAAGCGCGCGCTGGCCGAATGGAGCGAGCGCGGCGTCGTTTCCCTTGATGGCCGTCCGCTCGCCGCCACCGGTCTCGCTGCCGGCGAGAAAACCGCGATCCTGATCCCCGCCGGCCCGCGCGGCCCGGCTTTCCTGGTCACCCGCAATTTCGACGTCATCTACGGCTACAACGCCGCCGAAAGCTACGGTCTGGCAATCGCCCACCTGTCCGACCGCCTGCGCAGCGGGGCACCGTTCGCCACGCCTTGGCCGACCGACGACCCCGGTCTCTCGCGTGCCGAACGGCGCGAACTGCAGACCTTGCTCGCCGCGCGCGGCCACGACATCGGCGAGATCGACGGCGCGCTCGGCGAGCGGAGCCGCGCCGCGATCAAGCTGGAACAATCCCGCCTCGGCCATGAAGCCAGCGGGCGCGGTGGGCAGAAGATACTGCTTGCCCTGCGCGCCGAATCGGCCACCGCCCAACTCAATCCTGCCCAGCGCTGAAGGAAATCACATGCGCCAAAATCTCTGCCCTGCCCTCCTCTGTCTCGCCCTCGCCCTGCCGCTGGTCGGCTGTGTCGTCTATGAGCCGATGCCAGTCGCCACGACCGTGCCGGCCAGCTTCGACCGATCCTGGAATGCCGCCCTCGCTGCAGCGCAGGATGTCGGCATCGCCGTCACGCAAGCCGACCGCTCGACCGGACGCATCTACGGCCGGCGCAACAGCGCCGACATTCTCGTCTCGGTGCTGCCGCAAGCCAACGGCAGCCTGCGCGTCCAGTTTGACGCCAAGGGCCTCGGCCCTCAGGACCAGGCACTCAGCGAACGCTTCACCCAGGCCTACAACTACCGCATGGGCCGGTGATCCGGCCGGCCCGGGCTACCTGCCCGTGTCCCACCTCTTCTCGCCGGCCGGCACCGCGAAGGGCAGCCAGTTTTCCGGCGGCGGCAGCGGGCAGGTCGCAAAGGGCGTGAAGGCGCAGGGCGGGTTGAAGGCAAAGTTGAAATCGAGGGTGATTTTGCCGTCGACCGCGGCAGGTGCCTTCAGGAAACACCCGGCGCCGTAGGTTTCCCTGCCGCTGGACCGGTCGCGGAAGACGAAGAAGACCTCGTTGTCATTGACCGTTACGGGCAGCAGCGTGACGTGTTGACCTGCCATTGCAAAGCTCGCCTGGTACGCGACGTCGACGGTCTTCAGTTCGCCGCTGACATTCGGCACTTCCATCCTCAGCGGTGGCGCAAGCGGCGCCCAGGCGGCCTCGATCCGCCAGGCCGGGTCGTAGGAAAAACAAGCCGGTGCGGTAAATTGGCGCTTGGCTGCCCACGCACGGTCACGGACACGCACGGCCAATCGGCCGTCGCGGTCGACGACAAAAAAGGACAGGTTTTCGTGGTCGACCGTGCTCGGCGCTCCCTCGGCGTCGGTCTTCAGTTCCCTGGCCGTCTCACCCCTGGGCAACCAGAGCACTCGCTGATCCTGCCAGAGCAGGTCGCCAAGATGTGCTGGTCCGAAGGGAAGCTGGACGACCGCCTGGTCCGAGCTGCCTACCGGATTGCGCCCCGGTTCGAGCCAGAACAGCCCGATCAGCCCCAGCCAGCTCTCCGGCCCGGCCAGTTCGGCCCGGCGTGCTTCCTTCCAGCGTTCATGCGCAGTGTTCATGATGACCTTCGCCCTGTGCACTGCCCCGTGATGCGTCGCAAAACCGACGTGGATTACCGGTGTCAGGCCAGTGCCGCAGCGCCCGAGAGTTGCAGCGGCCGCAAAGAGCGTTCAGAGACGATCAGTCGCTTCCTGATGCCCTCGCCTATCTTGCGTTCGACTTCCCACATGGCCAGGCCCTTGACCACCGCGACCTGCTCGATGGCGGTGACGACATCACCCAGTTTGGTGCACAGATATTCGGCACCGCGTTCGATTGAAGACTTCACTTTCATGCTGCCAAATCTCCCGTGTGGTAGTTGCGTGGATCATCCTACGGAAATTGTGCCAAGGTTGGAACCGGGGAACCCTGACAAGCGCTTCGAATAACTCGAAGCGTGGAGGGCTGGCGACAATCCGGGCGGTCGCTCCCGTCAGCAGCCGCGACTAGTTCTGGGCCTTGTCGGCGCCCGCCGCTTTCGCGCCGCGTTTGCCGGCCATGGCGCCACGCGGACCGGCATGGAAATCCTCAAAGGTCTTCTGTTGCTCCGAGGTCAGCACTGCGTAGAACGCCTTGAGTGCCGCGACATGTTCCGCCAATTGAACTTGCCGTGCCTTGGAAAGCTCGAGCATTTTCTCGGCGCGCTCGGGAGCGTTCAGCTTCGCCCAGTCCTCGGGCTGGCCGCCGCTCAAAGCCGGCCGCGGCTGCTCGGATTCAATGAGCTTCTTCCAGGCCGGTTCCTGCTCGGGGGTCAGCTTCAGCGCATCATGTAACCGGGTGTGATGTTGCTCCATCATTTTGGCGTGGCGCTCCGCATTCCCGCCCATGTAACCGCACCCGGAGTCAGCCAACGCCGGCGCCGCTGCGAAGGCGCCGACGCCGGCAGCCAGGAGAAACGACTGGACAACTTTACGATAGGTGCTGGCGGGCGTGCTGGGCTGCTTGGCAGTCACGCTGGACTGCTGCTTTGTCTCCCGCGCATTGCTGCTCAACGCGAAGTACTCCCTCGATACACTGAGAAAATCCTTGATGCTCATGGCGTGGCGAGTGTTTTCGACAGGCTTCATTGGCGTGCGCTCCGTGGTTCTTCGACGTGACAAATCTTCACATCAAAGACTCGATCGAAGTTCTGCTGCATTGCAACGCTTTGTATCCGGATGTTACGGCGAGCTGGCAAGCGATGGCGAATACAGATAAATACGGCGAAACCACCGGCGACGACGGCCGCAACAATCACCTTCGGTCGTATGATCGAAAAATCAGGAAAAGAGACCAATACTCATGGAAACGCAGCTCACCGATATTGCGCACGTCATCCAGCTTTCCGTAGCACCGGTATTCCTGCTCACCGCGATCTCGACCCTGATCGGGGCAATGAATACCCGCCTGGGTCGCATCATTGACCGACGCCGGGTAGTGACGGAGATGCATGAAAAAAGTGAAACCTCTCCGGCAGACAGTGAAGAACTATTGCTGCTGGCCCGGCGTCGCCACCTTATCTACCTGGCGATCCTGTTCGCCGTCATTGCCGCACTTCTGGTTTGCTTCGTTGTCGCGGGAGCCTTCCTTGGCGCGCTGATGTCTGCCGATCTCGCGCGACTGGTTGCGGGATTCTTCATTCTGGCGATGGGATCCATGATTGCAGCGCTTACCCTGTTCCTGCGCGAAATCTACCTCGCTGTCGGGGCCGGCTCGCGCTAATTACTCGCCAGGCCGAAGATGAAGGGCGGGACTGCGGTCAACCGGGAAAAGGAGCCCAAATCTGAAACCTGGTATCCCCAACATAAGGCTAATTCTGCGCGGATCGCCGCGGAACGAACACGGGCATACCCTGTCTCAGCGACGAGAACCCGTCGAGGCTCCACCTTGAAATACAAGATCCTTGCCCTGCTCCTCTGTATCGGCCTCGGCGCCAGGGTCGACGCCGCAGAGCCGATGCCGCTCTTCGACGCCCATCTCCACTACAACTGGGAACCGACCCCGCGGGTGACTACCGGCGAGGCGCTCCGGCGCTTCGAGGCAGCCGGCGTGCGCGGCATCCTGGCCAACAGCCGGCCCAACGCCGGGACTTACGCTCTCTACGCCGCCCGCTCGGAGAAGCTGCAGGTCGTGCCCTTCCTGCGCCCATACCGGGTGCGCGCCGATGTGCAGACCTGGTTCAACGACCCGCAGACGATGACATTGATCGAAGAGGAATACCATCGCCACGGCTATTTCGTCGGCATCGGCGAGTTCCATCTGCATGGTGAGGAAGCGCGCAGCCCGGTCGTCGCGCAGATGGTCCGCTTTGCCCGCGAGCGCAAGCTGATGCTGCATGCCCACAGCGATGTCGCGGCGCTGGAAATCCTCTTTTCGCTTTACCCGGATGCCCGCATCATCTGGGCGCATACCGGTTTTTCACTGCCGGCCGCCGAAGTCGAACGCATGCTCCGCACCTACCCCGGCCTGGTTGCCGAACTCTCCTATCGCAGCGGCATCAGCGACGGCTCCGGCAAGATTTCCGGCGAGTGGCGCCAACTGTTCGAGCGCCACCCGGAGCGCTTCCTGCTCGGCTCGGATACCTGGATCAACGAGCGCTGGGACCAGTATGAGCGGATCATGGGCGGCTACCGCCCCTGGCTCGAACAACTGCCGCCCGGCGTGGCACGGCAGATTGCCTGGGGCAACGCCGTCCGCCTGTTTGCGCTGACGCCATGATCTGCATGGACATCCGCTAACCTGTACCAAAGAAGACGTTCCGCAGCTTTGGATACCAGGCAGTTGGTCGGCCACTGTGGTCATTGCCGTTCTGCACCACCAACGCTCGCGGACCCTGACGCCCCCCCCAGCCTGGAACGCTTGAGCACGCACCAATTCTCGAATAGCCTACCGATCCCAGTACGGCTCCTCGCCGATATGGGAAATCATGAAATCAATGAATACCCTGACCTTGCTGGGCAGGTGGCGCGTCGGCAAATACATTGCATAGACATAGCGCTCGACCGGAATGTACTCGGACAAAACGGCCTGCAAGTTGCCGTTTTGCAGATCCTTGCCAATGATGAAAGTCGGCAACAAGCCGACGCCCAGCCCGCCCAGGACGGCCTGCGATAATGCCTCGTCGTCATCGACATGCAGCGGGCCATTGACCGGTACGGCAATTTCACCCTCCGGTCCGGTAAAGCGCCAGCGCCCCGGCTCTCCGGAGCGCGTGTAGTCCAGGCAGTTGTGCGCGACCAGATCGGCGGGAGTTTGAGGAATGCCTTTCCGCCGAAAGTAATCCGGGGTCGCGCACAATTTCCGCCGGACCGGCGCCAGCGGACGTGCCACCAGATTGGGCTGGGGGTCGCCGGTCACATGGATGGCTACGTCATAGCCCTCCTCGGCCAGGTTCACCCAGCGGTCCGTAATGCTGAGGTCGATCTTGAGTTCCGGATGGCGCGGCAAGAACTTGGCAAGCGCGGGGGCGACATGAAGCGTTCCGAAGGCAACCGACGCGCTGACGCGAAGAACACCCCTCGCTTCGCTATTCAGGCTGCCGACAAGTTTTTCTGCTTCCGTTGCTTCATCCAGAATGCGGGAACAATGTTCTGCAACTGCGGCGCCGATTTCAGTCAGGCTCAGATAGCGGGTCGTCCGATTCAGCAAGTGTGCACCGAGCGATTTTTCCAGCTTCGCCACCGCCTTGCTGACCACCGAACGGGAGCACCCCATCCGCCGCGCCGCTTCCGAAAAACTGCCGGCCTCGACCACGCGGGCGAAAATTGCCATCAGGTTCAAATCAGCCATTGGTGCCCTGGCTTTCGTTCAGTCGATATGGCAACAGGATTGTTGCCAAAACAGATACATTTTGATGCCACTTTGAGGCCTACCGTGAAGGGTGTTGGAGCAGTAAGATTCGTTCCCATGATCGATATCGACTTTGCAAAAAAACACAATTTACCAGACCAAACCGCGGAATCCGGATCTCCAATCGTCAGTTCGGCAGACTATGCGCGTTTGCGTCAATATGCTCTGAACGACGATTTGGCGGAAGAGCTGGATCGAGCGATTGTAGTCCATAAGGAACAGGTCCCGGAGGACGTTGTGACCATGCACGCCCGTTGCATCTATTTGGACGAGCGCCTCGGGACGCAACGCGAAATCGAATTGGTCTATCCCTATGAGGCGGACCCGGCGACTGGGAAAGTTTCGGTACTGACGCCGGTCGGTAGTGCATTGATCGGCCTGAGGGTGGGGCAGGAAATTGCGTGGGACTTTCCTGATGGCTCCGTGCGCCGCCTGAAGGTTGCCGGCGTAACCCAAGCGGCCAGGTAGTGTTGCCTGCGGCATTGCATCATCGCCTGGTTCATCCTGCTGCTGGCGAGAAAGCAAGTGGGTATATCAACGCGTTAAACAGTAACGGAGAATCTAATGAAATTCATTTTCGAAACAGTTGCAGAAACACAGAAAACCTCTCTGGAGGCTGCTGTCGGTTTCACAGACACTTTTCTGATCGTTGTCGAGCGACTTACCCAACTCAATATCGAGGTGACCCGTACTGCTTTTGAAAAATCCTCGGAAATGACGCTACTTTGTCTGGAAGGCTTCTTACCGAAGGAAATGCTTTCGGTTTGAAATCCGGTGTCGAAGCGGGCGTTGAACGATTTTCCCAGTATGTTCAAGCCGCCTGTGAAATGGTGCAACCAGCCTCCTGCGGTCAACCGGAAAAAGCAGCCTGAATCTGAAAAGCAGTTTTTCCAAGAAAAACGGCGAGGCAACCAGCCTCGCCATTTTCATTTCGCCCACTGGTTCAGCCATTGACGAAGCGCATGATGCGGACCTGCTTGCCGAACTTTCCAATCGCAGCGGTATCAGCGCTAGGACCAGCACGAACAGATAAAGGGACGGCTAACTGGATAAAGCCGCCACCTTGGCCCGCGCCATGTGCAGTTTTTTGTAGCTATCGATCAGGCGCTGATGCCGATCCAGCCCTTCCAGTTTCATGCTCGTTGGCGTTAGGCCGTGGAAGCGCACGCTGCCGTCCACTGAGCCCAGCACCGCATCCATCCGCGGATCGCCAAACATCCGGCGGAAATTGACTTCGTAATCGGCCAGCTCCATGTCGTCGTCGAGCAGCACCTCGAGAACCACATTCAAGGCCTGATAGAACAAGCCGCGCTCGACCGTGTTTTCGTTGTATTGCAGGTAGGTTTCGACTTGCTCCTTGGCTGCTTCAAATTGCTGCAAGGCAAGGTTGATGAGCAGCTTCAGTTCGAGAATCGTCAGCTGACCCCAGTCCGTATTCTCGTCGAACTCGACGCCAATCAGGGTGATGATGTCGGTGTAATCGTCGAGTTCGCTGTTCTCCAGGCGTTCGAGCAAGGCTTGCAGGCCGGCAGCGTCGAGGCTGTGCAGGTTCAGGATGTCGGCGCGGAACGCCAGCGCCTTGTTGGTGTTGTCCCAGATCAAATCTTCGATCGGATAAATTTCCGAATAACCCGGCACCAAAATGCGGCAGGCCGTCGCGCCGAGCTGGTCATAGACCGCCATATACACTTCCTTGCCCATGTCTTCGAGAATGCCGAACAAGGCGGCGGCTTCGTCGGCATTGGATTCTTCACCCTGGCCGGAAAAATCCCACTCGACAAAATCGAAAACAGCTCTGGCGCTGAAAAAGCGCCACGACACCACGCCGCTGGAGTCGATAAAGTGTTCAACGAAGTTATTCGGCTCAGTGACGGCGTTACTTTCAAAGGTCGGCCGGGGCAAATCGTTCAGGCCTTCAAAACTGCGCCCCTGCAGCAACTCGGTCAGACTGCGTTCCAGCGCCACCTCCAGGCTGGGGTGCGCCCCGAACGACGCAAATACACCGCCGGTACGCGGGTTCATCAGGGTGACGCACATCACCGGAAATTCCCCGCCCAGCGACGCATCCTTGACCAGCACCGGAAAACCCTGTTTTTCCAGCTCCTCGATGCCGGCCAGAATGCCAGGATACTTCGCCAGCACGTCCTGCGGCACATCAGGCAGGGCGAGCTCACCTTCGAGGATTTCGCGTTTGACCGCCCGTTCGAAGATTTCCGACAGGCATTGCACCTGCGCTTCAGGCAGCGTATTGCCGGCACTCATGCCATTACTGAGAAACAGGTTGTCGATCAGGTTGGTCGGGAAATACACCACCTCGCCGTCCGACTGTCGAACATAGGGCAGCGCGCAGATGCCGCGTTCAGTGTTGCCGGAGTTGGTGTCAAACAGATGCGAAGCGCGCAACTCGCCATCGGGGTTGTAGATTTCCCGGCAGTAGTCGTCAAGAATCCCGGCCGGCAGCGCATCCTTGCGGCCCGGCTTGAACCAGCGTTCGCTCGGGTAATGCACGAAGGGCGCGTTGGCGATCTCCGGCCCCCAATAATTGTCATTGTAGAAATGGTTGCAGCTGGCCCGCTCGATGAATTCACCGAGCGCCGAGGCCAAGGCACTTTCCTTGGTTGCGCCCTTGCCATTGGTAAAACACATCGGCGAGTGGGCGTCGCGGATATGCAGTGACCACACATTGGGCACCAGATTGCGCCACGAGGCAATTTCGATCTTGATACCCAGGCGGGCCAGAACGCCGGACATGTTGGCGATGGTTTGTTCGAGCGGCAGATCCTTGCCGGCGATGTAGGTGCTGGTTGCTGCATCCGGATTCAGCGTCAGCAGTGCCTGCGCATCGGCATCGAGATTTTCCACCTCCTCGATGACAAACTCGGGCCCGGTTTGCACCACCTTTTTCACAGTACACCGGTCGATGGAACGCAAAATGCCCTGCCGGTCCTTGGCGGAGATGTCCGCCGGCAACTCGACCTGGATCTTGAATATCTGCCGGTAGCGGTTTTCCGGATCGACGATGTTGTTCTGCGACAGGCGAATGTGCTCGGTCGGAATGTTGCGCGTGTCGCAGTACAACTTCACGAAGTAAGCCGCACACAACGCCGATGAAGCCAGAAAGTAATCGAACGGACCCGGCGCCGAGCCGTCGCCCTTGTAGCGGATAGGCTGGTCGGCGATGACCGTGAAGTCGTCGAACTTGGCCTCGAGACGAAGCTTGTCGAGAAAATTGACCTTAATTTCCATGCGGGAATCCCAAAATGGCGTTCAAAACGAGTTGGCCGCCATTATCGGATTTTCCCGGAGGAAAAACCGTGCTTCTCAGCAGTTCGAGGATACGGGGTGCTGGCGCCGATTACAGCTTGCGCAGCCGCGACAAACGTTGCAAATATCAGGCATGGCTGCTCCAGGAGCGGGCGAGAAAGCACACCTGCATGATTGCAGGTGCGCACCGCTCCTTACTAATTACCCTTCAGGGTGTTGTAGGTAGTAATGAGGTTCTTGTAGTCAGGAATGTGGTTGGCGCACAGCGTGCCCAGACCTTCGACATCGTTGCGCCAGTCGCGATGCAGTTCGCAGGCCATGGCAAACCAGGTCATGAGCTGCGCACCGGCTGCAGTCATGCGGCTCCAGGCGGAGTCGCGCGTCAGCTCATTGAAGGTGCCGTTCTTGGCCACCGAAGGCCGCAGAGGTTCGCAATCAGCCTCCTGCGGTCAACCGGGAAAAACAGCCTGAATCTGAAAACCGGCTTTTCCAAGAAAAAACGGCGAGGCAACCAGCCTCGCCGTTTCCATTTCGCCCGCTGGTTCAGCCCTTGGCAAACCGCATGATGCCGTTCTCGCAAGTGACGCGGATGATGTCCTTCGGCCCGAACTTGCCTTCGAGAATGCTCTTGGCCAACGGGTTTTCCAGTTGCTGCTGGATCGCCCGCTTGAGCGGCCGGGCGCCGAACACCGGGTCGAAACCGGCCTGGGCCAGTTCGGCCAGCGCGCTGTCGTCGACGACCAGCCCCATTTCGAGCTGGGCCAGACGCTTTTCCAGGTAACCGAGCTGGATCTTGGCGATGCCGGCGATGTGCTTCTCGTCGAGCGCGTGGAAGACCACCACTTCGTCGATCCGGTTGATGAACTCCGGCCGGAAGTAGGTTTTCACCTCGGCCATCACCGCCATCTTGATCACGCCATAGTCGTCGCCAGCCATCTGCTGGATCATCTGGCTGCCCAGGTTGGAGGTCATGACGATCACTGTATTCTTGAAGTCGACCGTGCGCCCTTGGCCATCGGTCATGCGGCCGTCGTCGAGCACCTGCAGCAGCACGTTGAAGACGTCCGGGTGGGCCTTCTCGACTTCGTCGAGCAGGATCACGCTGTACGGCTTGCGGCGCACGGCTTCGGTCAGGTAGCCGCCTTCCTCGTAGCCGACGTAACCCGGCGGCGCGCCGATCAGGCGGGCGACCGAGTGCTTTTCCATGAACTCGCTCATGTCGATGCGGATCAGGTGATCCTCGGAATCGAACATAAATTCGGCCAGCGCCTTGCACAGTTCCGTCTTGCCGACGCCGGTCGGGCCGAGGAAGAGGAAGGAGCCATACGGACGATTCGGATCGGACAGGCCGGCGCGCGAACGACGGATGGCATCGCCAACCAGACGCACCGCTTCGTCCTGGCCGACGACACGCTTGTGTAACCGCTCTTCCATCTTCAGCAGTTTCTCGCGCTCGCCCTGCATCATCTTGCTGACCGGGATGCCGGTGGCGCGTGAGACCACCTCGGCAATCTCCTCGGCGCCGACGTGCGTGCGCAGCAATTTGTTTTTGGCCTGTTTTTCGGGGTCGACCGCATCCGCCGCCTTAAGCTGCGCTTCGAGTTGCGGCAGCTTGCCGTATTGCAGTTCGGCGAGCTTGTCGTACTGCCCCTTGCGCTGCAGTTCCGCCATCTGCGCCTTGATCTTGTCGATTTCTTCCTTGATGTGGGCCGAACCCTGGACGTGCGCCTTCTCGGCCTTCCAGATTTCCTCCAGATCGGAGTATTCCTTGGACAGCTTGGCGATTTCCTCCTCGATCAGGCCGAAACGCTTGATCGAAGCTTCGTCCTTCTCCTTCTTCACCGCCTCGCGCTCGATCTTGAGCTGGATGATGCGGCGATCAAGCTTGTCCATCGATTCCGGCTTGGAGTCGATTTCCATCTTGATCTTGGCCGCCGCCTCGTCGATCAGGTCGATCGCCTTGTCGGGCAGGAAGCGGTCGGTGATGTAGCGGTGGCTCAATTCGGCAGCAGCGACGATGGCCGGGTCGGTGATGTCGACGCCATGGTGCAGTTCGTATTTTTCCTGAAGGCCGCGCAGGATGGCGATGGTCGATTCGACGCTCGGCTCCTCGACCAGCACCTTCTGGAAACGGCGTTCAAGGGCGGCGTCCTTCTCGATATACTTGCGGTATTCGTCCAGCGTTGTGGCGCCGATGCAGTGCAGTTCGCCGCGCGCCAGCGCCGGCTTGAGCATGTTGCCGGCGTCGATGGCGCCCTCGGCCTTGCCGGCGCCGACCATGGTATGCAGTTCGTCGATGAAGAGGATAATCTGGCCTTCGTCCTGGGCGATTTCCTTGAGTACCGACTTCAGGCGTTCCTCGAATTCACCGCGATACTTGGCCCCGGCCAGCAGCCCGGCCATGTCGAGAACCAGTACCTTCTTGCCTTTCAGGGTTTCCGGTACCTCGCCGTTGATGATGCGCTGGGCGAGACCTTCGACGATGGCGGTCTTACCGACGCCCGGCTCGCCGATCAGCACCGGGTTGTTCTTGGTGCGGCGCTGCAAAATCTGGATGGCGCGGCGGATTTCGTCGTCGCGGCCGATCACCGGGTCGAGCTTGCCCTGGGCGGCGCGCTCGGTGAGGTCGATGCAGTATTTCTTCAGCGTTTCGCGCTGGCCTTCGGCCTCCTGCGAATCGACGCCCTGCCCGCCGCGCACGGCCATGATCGCCGCCTCCAGCGCCTTGCGACTCAGCCCGTGCTGCTTGGCGAGCCGACCGGCTTCGCCCTTGTCCTCGCCCAGCGCCAGCAGGAACATTTCGCTGGCGATGAACTGGTCGCCGCGCTTCTGCGCTTCCTTGTCGGTCAGATTGAGCAGGTTGCCGAGGTCGCGGCCGATGGAGACGTCACCGCCATGGCCTTCGACCTTGGGCAGGCGGGTCAAGGCCTGTTCGAGATCGCGCTTGAGGCCGGGCACATTGACGCCGGCGCGGGCGAGCAGCGAGGTGGTGCCACCGTCGTTCTGGTTGATCAGCGCCAGCAACAGGTGCTGCGGCTCGATGAACTGCTGGTCGTTGCCGATGGCGAGGCTCTGGGCATCGGCCAGCGCCTGCTGGAACTTGGTGGTGAATTTGTCGATTCGCATGGCTGTCTCCCTTGGAGAATTTTTTCGATACCCGGTAGATGAGGACGCTCGGACGAATTTCAACCGCCTGCTAATCTGGCATCCTTGCCAGCGTTCCCTCACCCTGCGTGCCGATGTCCTCCCAACCGCCAGTCCAGCCTCCTGCCGCGCGCCTGCTCGCAAGCATCGCCGCCATCACCTGCGTCGAGTTTTTCGAGACCGGGCTGGTCATGTTCGCGGCGAGCCAGATCATGGCCGGCCTTGCCCTTACTCCCGGGGAATTCGCGCTGGCCTACACGCTCTACGGGGTGGCCGCGATCTTCATGCTCTACAAGCACCAGTGGATGGTCGAGCGCCTGGGCTATCGCGATTTCATCCTCGCCTCGCTGGTCGTCTTCGCCCTCGGCGGCATCCTCTGCGCCACGGCCGGCGGTGTCGGCCAGTTCACCTTCGGCCGCATCCTGCAGGGCGCGGGCGGCGCCACCTTCTTTATCGCCGGGCGCATGGAAATCAACCGCCTGCCGCCGGAAGCGCGCTTTCATGGGCTGCTTTGCTTCATCGGCAGCCTGCTTGGTGCGTCGGCCATCGCCCCGCTCGCCGCCGCCGGGCTGCTCGGGGTCTGGGGCTGGCCAGCGCTGTTCTGGTGTGCGGTGCCGCTCGCCATCGCGGTTGCCTGGATCGCCGGCCCGCATCTTTCCCGCGAGAAGGTTCCGGTCGGCGAACGCAGCGAGGAACACTGGGGCTGGCTGTTGTGGCTGGTCGCGGGGATTTTCGGCCTGCAATACGCGATCCAGGAAATCCCTTCCGAAGCCGCGTCCTCGCGCTCGCTGGTGCTTGGTGTGGGCATCGCCTCGATCATCGCGCTCAGCGTTTTCGCCTGGCGGCAATGGCAAAAGGACAGGCCGCTGATCGACTACCGCGGCCTGTTCCAGTGGCGCTACCTGCTGGGCATCGCCCTCTATTTTTTCGGCTACTTCATGGCCGGCACCAGCGGCTTCCTGTTGCCGATCCTGTTCTCGGAAGGCCTCGGCCTGTCGCTGACGACCACCGCGCTGGTGCTTTCCTTCAGCCTGTTCGGCAGCGTCGCCGCCGCCCTGCTGCACGCGGCGGCCGCGAGCCGGCGACCGCGCCCGCGCCGCTTCATGCTGGCCGGGCTGGTTCTCTACGCGATCGCCTGCCTGGGTTTCAGCCAGGCCGGACAATTGACCGACTGGCGCCTGCTGCTGTTTCCGGCGCTGATCTGCGGTATCGCCATTCCGTGTTTCATCGGGCCGGTCGCCTTCGGCACCTTCGTCGAGTTGCCGCCCAAGGTTTTCTCGCACGCCTACCAGGTCAAGAACATCGTCCGCCAGTTGGGCATTTCATCGAGTATTGCGCTGTCGACCGTAGCACTCCAGTTCTTCTACGCACGCCGGCTGGCGGTCTTGCCGGAAGGCTTCCACCCGGAGTGGGCACAGGCCCTGCATGGCCTTTCCGGCGCCAGCGCCGGACTGGTCAGCCCGCTGACGCTGGCCAGCGGCGACGTGTTCTTCCTGCTGGCCCTGAGTACGCTGCCGATGGCGCTAATCGTCATCGGGCAGCGGACTTTCCGCTGATTATTTCTGCCAGCGGGTGGCCGCGGAATCGTCGCTGTCGCGGGCGTCAACCCAGCGCGCGCCCTCGGGCGTTACCTCGCGCTTCCAGAACGGCGCGCGCGTCTTCAGGTAGTCCATGATGAATTCGCAGGCGGCAAAGGCTTCGCCACGGTGGGCGCTGGTCACGGCGACCATGACGATCTGGTCGCAGGGCTTGAGCGGCCCGACACGGTGGATGACCAGGGTGCCGTAGATGTCCCAGCGCGCTTTCGCTTCCTCGACGATGGCTTCGAGCGCCTTTTCGGTCATCCCGGGATAGTGCTCCAGCGTCATTTCCGAGACACCGGCGCCGTCGTTGATGTCGCGCACCAGGCCGACGAAGCTGGCCAGCGCGCCGATGCGGGCATCGCCGGCCCTGAGCGCGGTCAACTCGAAATTGAGGTCGAAATCCGCTTCCTGGACGCGCACGCTCATGGTCAGCCTCCGGTCACCGGCGGGAAGAAGGCCACTTCGTCGCCATCCTTGACTGCCGCATCCGGCCCCACCATGTGCTGATTCACCGCGCAGCGCAGGTTTTTCGCGGTCGCCAGCTTTTCCCGCCCGCCGGCTACCAGCCAGTCGCGCAGGCCGCCGACCGTGGCGATACCTGCCGGCAGATCGAGCGTTTCGCCGGCCATGCCGAGCGCCTCGCGCAACCCGGCGAAATAGAGCACCCTGACGCTCATGACAGCAGCTCCGCATACGGCACGAAGCGCACGCTGTCGCCGCGGGCAACCGCCAGTCCCGGCTTGTTGAACACCAGGCCGTCGCCCCAGCACAGCGAGGTGACGACGCCGGCACCCTGGTTCGGGTAGAGATCGACGCCGCCGTCGTCGTTCATTCGCCCGCGCAGGAATTCGGCGCGCACGTCCGGGCGCGGCCAGTCAAAATCGGCACGCAAAGTGAAGGAACGCGGCGTCACGTCGGTCAGCCCCTGCAGGCGCAGCACGAAGGGACGGACCATGATCAGGAAGGTGACGATGGCCGACACCGGATTGCCCGGCAGGCCGATGAACCAGGCCTTGCCGTCGGCCTTGCGCACTTCGCCGAAGGCCAGCGGCTTGCCCGGCTTGATGGCGATCTTCCACATGTCGAGCTGGCCCTCGGCCTCGACCGCCGGCTTGACGTGGTCTTCCTCGCCGACCGAAACGCCGCCGCTGGTGACGATCAGGTCATTGTCGGCCGCCGCCTTGCGCAGGGCGTCGCGCGTCGCTTCGAGGTTATCGGGAACGGTGCCGAGGTCGCGCACTTCGCAGCCCATGCCTTCGAGCAGGGCGCGCAGCGCGTAGCGGTTGGAGTTGTAGATGGCGCCTGGCGGCAGCGGCTCGCCCGGCTGCACCAGTTCGTCGCCGGTGAAGAAGACGCCGACACGCACGCGGCGATAGACCGGCAGTTCCGGCAGGCCGGCCGAGGCAGCGAGCGCGATGTCCTGCGGCCGCAGCCTGATGCCCGCCTTGAGGATGGTGGTGCCAACGGCAATATCCTCGCCGGCGCGGCGGATGTTTTCGCCGAAACGCGGCACGTGGTTGATGACCACGCCGTATTCGCCGTGCTCGCAGAGTTCCTGCATGACCACGGCGTCGGCACCGGCCGGGACCGGGGCGCCGGTAAAGATGCGGGCGGCGGTGCCCGGCTGCAGGGTCGTGCCCACCGTGCCGGCCGGGATGCGCTGGCTGACCGGCAGGCAGACGCCGGCGGCGATGACGTCGGCGGACCGCAGGGCATAGCCATCCATCGCCGAATTGTCGAGCGGCGGCACGGCTACGGTCGACTGCTGCGCAAGGGCCAGAATGCGGCCGGCAGCGGCAGTCAGCGGCAACGAGCGGATTTCCTCGACCGGTTGCGCGGCAGCGAGCAGTTTTTCCAGGGCTTGTTCGAAACTCAGCATGCGTTTTCCTGCAATTGGAGATGGTTCAAGACAAAGGCGGCGATCGCCCCGACATCGTTAAGCGGCAGCCGCGGCAGGTCGGTGGCGATGTCGGCATCGCTGGCGATGGCGACGATGTCGCTGCGTTCCGGGAACAAGGGCGGTTTGCCGTTCTCCGGCCGATAGACTTCCAGTTTCGGCACCGGTTCCTGCTTGAAGCCCTCGATCAGCACCAGGTCGCAGGGCGACAGGCGCGCCAGCAATTCGCCCAGCGTCAGTTCGGCTTCGCTGCGCCGCTCGTGCATCAGGGCCCAGCGGTCGTTGCACGAGAGCATGACCTCGGTCGCCCCGGCTTCGCGGTGACGGTGCGAATCCTTGCCCGGCCGGTCGATGTCGAAGCCGTGGTGGGCGTGCTTGATGACCGAAACCCTGAGTCCGCGCGCGGTAAATTGCGGGATCAGCTTTTCCAGCAGTGTGGTCTTGCCGGAGCCGGAATAGCCGGCGATGCCAAAAACTTTCATGGCGAAATTTTACCTGTTCAGGCGATGAAAACCGGCGCGAAACCGCCGCCCGGCGTCCGGAAATTGGTGGTCTGGCCCTGGTAGAGGCGCGCCGCGACCATCTGCACCCGGCCGTTGTAAACGTAGCAGCGGACGTCGGCCTTCATGCGCTGCGGCACGTCGCCGACCGCCACGTCATGTTCCGACGGCGGCGCGATTTCCTGGGCGATGTAGCCGCCATGCAGGATTTCCTCGAACACCCGCCGCGTCAGCTTGTCACCGCGGTAGGCGGCGCGGCCGCCGAAGCCGGCCGGCGGCTTGAAGAACCAGCGCTTGCGCTCGGCCCAGAAAACATCGCCATTTTCCGGGTCGACCGCAACCGTGCGCGGAATGCCGGCGAGCAGCGTCCGCCGCGTTTCCGCCGCCACACCCAGGTCGTCGAGCACCCTGCCGTCGGACAGCAGCATCAGGTTGCGCTTGTCGGCATACAGCGCGTGGGCGTGCGGATGCGGCGTCAGGACGACGCCGCCGACCTCGAAAACGGCCCGCAAATCGGCGTTGACCGTAGCATCCAGCGCAAAGTCGGTCAGCCGGTTGTAGATCAGGTCGACCGGCTTGCCGTCATGCAGCAGGCGCTTGCCGTCGCGCCTGAACTCGCGCGGATCGGCAACGACGGCGGCGATGCCATGCTCCTCGAACAATTCCTTGAACAGGGCGAACTCGCAGGCGAGGAACTGCCCGGCCGGCTCGTCGTCGACGATGGCGATGCGCTGCAGCGGAGCATCGCCGCGTTCCAGCCGCCATTCCTCGCGGAACATCGCGACGAATTCGTCGCGCACGCGAGCGCCCTCCTCCGCCCGGCCGTGTTCGGCCAGCAGGTAGGCGTTGAGCAGCCCGCCGCCGGCGTTGGTGTTGATCTCGATCAGCTTCGGGCCGGCGTCGGTCAGGTGGAAGTCGTAGCCGAGAAAGACGCCGCGCGCCACCACCGGGCAGCGCGCGATTTCCGGCGCCCAGGCGAGAACGCGGGACTGCCAGGCCGGCAGCGCGATGACCGCTTCGATGGCGGTGACAACGGCGCGCATGGCTTCCAGCGATACCTGGTCGATGGTGACGGCGGCGGCGGAAAAGAGTTGCGGCTGCTGCTGGCGCAGCTGGTCGAATATGGTTTTCATCGGCTGGCGAAAAAATTCAGCACTTCGGAAAGCTCCTTGGTTCGCTTCATCGGCGGCAGACTTTGCCAGACGCGGCGGCCATAAGGCTTTGATAAAAGTCGTGGATCGCAGATCATCAGCACGCCGCGGTCGGTTTCGTCGCGGATCAGCCGACCGGCGCCCTGCTTGACGTTGATGACGGCGCGCGGCAACTGGTATTCGATGAAGGCATTGCGGCCCTGCTGCTTCATCTGCTCGATGCGCGCCGAAAGCACCGGGTCGTCGGGCGGCGCGAAGGGAATCTTGTCGATGACGACCAGCGACAGCGCCTCGCCGCGCACATCGACGCCTTCCCAGAAGCTCTGGCTGCCGACCAGGATGGCGTTGCCGAGGTGGCGGAAGCGCTGCAACAAGTCGTTCTTGCTGCCCTCGCCCTGCAACAGCAGCGGCATGTCGTGGCCCTCGTCCTCGAGCCGCGCCTTGAGCAGTTCGTGCGTACGGCGCATGGCGCGCAGGCTGGTGCACAGGAAGAAGGCGCCGCCGCCAGCCGCGACCACCGCCGGAAAGGCGGCGTCGACGACGGCATCGGTGTAACCATAGGAATTCGGCTCCGGCATGCCGACCGGCGCGTAGAGCACGGCCTGTTTGCCGTAGTCGAAGGGGCTTTCCCAGCAGGCCGACTCGGGCTCGCCAAGGCCGAGTTCGGCGCAGTAATGGTGGAACTTGCCCTGCACCGCGAGCGTCGCCGAGGTGAAGATCCAGGCGCGCGGATGGCCGCCCATCTGCTTTTTGAAAATCTCCGCCACGTCGAGCGGCGTCGAGTTCAGTTGCAGCGACTGGGTGAAAGCCTCGGCCCAGCGCACGTAACCGTCGTCCGCCGCCTTCTGCCAGTGGCCGAGGCGCTGCGCCAGTTCGAGCGCCCGCTGCCAGCACTTTTCCAGCCCTTCGGCGCGCTCGGCCTGGGTTTCGAGGATGGCGGCGAACTTCACGACCTCGTCTTCGAGCAGTTTCAGCGCCGGCGCAAATTCGGGCTTTTCCAGCAGTTGACCGTAAGAGAAGCGCCCGGCGTCGAGACCGACGGCCAGCCGCAGATCCTTGGCGACCTTCTCCAGCGCCTTGCTGCCGGTTTGCAGATCGAGACAGTCGCGGGCGTTGGTCAGGCCTTCGGCGCGCGCGTCGCGGGCGAGATCGAGAACCTGCGCGGTCGATACGGTATCCCCGAAGAACAGCGTCGCCACCTCCGGCAACTGGTGGGCCTCGTCGAAGATCACCGTGTTGCAGGCCGGCAGCAGTTCGGCCATGCCTTCGTCGCGCAGCATGACGTCGGCGAAGAACAGGTGGTGGTTGACGACGACCAGGTCGGCCGCCATCGCCTCGCGCCGCGCCTGCATGACGAAGCAGTCCTTGTAGTCCGGGCAATCCTGGCCGAGGCAGTTTTCGCGGGTCGACGTGGCGTGGTTCCACACCGGCGAGTTCTCCGAGACTTCCAGGCATTCGGCCTTGTCGCCGCTCTTCGTCACCTTGGCGAACACCGCGATGCGGCGCGCGTCTGCCGCATCCTCGCGGGTCAGGAAACGACCGTCGGCCAGCGCCCGTTCGAGGTGGTAGGGGCAGACGTAATTGGCGCGCCCCTTGAGCAACGCGATCTTGACCGGCGCCTTCAGGGCGTCGCGCACCATCGGCAGGTCCTTGTTGAACAACTGGTCCTGCAGGGTCTTGGTACCTGTCGAAACGATCACCTTGCCGCCCGAGCGCAGCGCCGGCACCAGGTAGGCGAAAGTCTTGCCAGTGCCGGTGCCCGCCTCGGCGATGAAGACCGAGCAGCCGTCGATGGCGGCGGCGATGCGCTCAGCCATTTCAAGCTGCTGCCCACGCATGCGATAACCGCTGATCGCCTGCGCCAGCGGGCCGTCGGGGGAGAAGATTTCCGGGAGGGAGGACAAGAAGAAGCGCCTGAAAAATTGGGGCGAATCTTAGCAGATGGGGCGTCGATTAACGATCCGACGGCGACGCGACGAGCCTCGGGGCGGCCTGCCCAATCAGCTGCGGATACTGGCGAATCGTCGCTCCCCGAATTTTCCTGGTTGCGAGTCGCAACCCACACCAGACAATCTTGGTTTTCGGCATATTTATACCGTCGACCGCAACAGGTGCAGAAACGCCTCTCAGGCTCATTTCAGGGACGGCTTTTTCCATGGAACGGGTCAAAATGACCAATCAACTCGACTTGCAACTGCCCTGCGGTTATGCTCTGGCGATAACAACGAATTATCTCGCAAACCCGCTCTGGCTGCATTTAGATCTGATTTTCATCCGTGACGCAATTCCGGGAAAAATATCAACGTGAATAGGTGCAGCATGATCCAACAAAGCCTTGCGCCATGGGCACTTCACGGCGCCGCGTTGGCCGGTGTATATGGCGGTCGTCCAACGTCGCCGTCTACATCGCGTTAGGCCTGCACGACATGCTTCAGCAGATCTACATAGCCGTTGCGAAATGGTTCAACGATAACCAAGGAGTAACCAGTGTTTTGATTTTTGGTGCGACGCTTCTTGTGGCGTGGGTTACTGGCATCTTTTCCGCCCTTCGGCGACGCCCGAAATTCAAGATCAATACGATCGATGGCCCCACGTTCTGCTGTACCTTCACCACAGGTAAGCAGCACAATGGCTACGACGTACATCGTACGGGGATTGCGCTGTACCTGTCCGTTTCAAACGTGGGTTCCGCTCCATCAAGCATAGAGAATGTAAGCATTGGCTACCACTGGCACTTGAATCGCTTTTCTCTACTTTGGTTGCGATACAAGATTGGGTGGTATTGGTTGCAACGCCAAGCGATTTCGCTAACCGACTTTCAAGTGCAGATCGGTGATCAAGTTAAGGTGTTCCCCTTCCTGATTCAACGCAGTAGCATCATGCCCATCCCGGAAAACACGTTTCTCGAGATTGGCAAGTCCGCTAAGGGCGTGGTGTACTTCGAGCAGGAAGATAGTTGGGGTGGCTGCTTTCCCTCGCCAGCCGTAGACAGCGTCCGAATCAAAGTCAAAATCACCGATGTTTTTGGTGGTCACCACACCGCAAAGTTTCGAATTCCTTTTGTCGATTTCGCGTATGGCCTCAAATACAACCCAAGCTTTGGGCAAACTTTCGCTAAGCTTCGAGGCGAAAGCCTTCCCGAGAAACCAGCACTTCCTCGCAGCGAAGAAGCCACAAGGCAATCATCCGCCACGGCGGAATAACGACCTGCCAAAGAAGAAGTGGCTGAGAATTAAAGGGGCTAGGCTCAGATAAATAATCGGCGCCAAGTCACAGACCCTTTTCCCCCTAACCTGTTGCGGTCAACCCGAAAAATGGGCAAAAACAAACCAGGTTCCAGGCAGTCTTGCCAACTGATCCGACAAAAACCTTGATCGCTCTTGGGTTGTAGCTAGCGGGTTGGCGGATCGAGCCCTTGCTGTAGTATCTGTCCCAGTCACAGCGAGGCCGATCATGACCGAACTCAACCCCCTGACGATGACCATCGAGCTGCTTGGCGGGCTCGCGCTTTTCCTCTACGGCATGGAGAAGATGACCGACGGGTTGAAGGCCGCCGCCGGTCAGCAGATGAATGCGCTGTTGGCGAAACTGACAGGCAACGCAGTTTTGGGTGCCATCACCGGTGCCATCGTGACCGCAGTGATCCAGTCGTCCTCGGTGACCACGGTACTCGTAGTGGGTTTCGTGAGTGCCGGAATCATGACCCTGGTGCAGTCGGTCGGGGTGATATTCGGTGCCAATGTGGGCACCACGGTCACGGCGCAGATCGTGGCGTTCAACACGACCGCCCTGGCCTACCCGCTCATCGCCATCGGGTTTTTCATGAGCTTCGTCTGGAAGCAAGGTGTCGTACGCCACTATGGCGCCATGCTCATGGGGCTGGGTCTGATCTTCTACGGCATGGCGGCGATGGGCTCGGCCATGGCGCCGTTGCGCACGCACGAGGGCTTTGCCGAGCTGCTGCAATCCTTGCAGAATCCGGTGCTGGGGATGCTGGCCGGCGCGTTGTTCACCGCGCTGGTGCAGTCGTCCTCGGCGACTATCGGCCTGTCGGTCGTCATGGCGACGCAGGGACTGCTTTCCCTGCCGGCAGGTATCGCGATCCTGTTCGGGGCGAAGATCGGCACCGGGATCACGGCGATACTCGCCGCGATCGGCAAGCCACGGGATGCCAAGCGCGCGGCCGCCGTGCACGTGCTGTTCAATGTGCTGGGCGCCGTGATCTGGTTGCCGTTCATTGCCCAGCTCGCAGGACTCGCCGAGACGGTTTCGCCGGTGGCCGCGCATCTGCAGGGCGTGGAGCGGCTCGCCGAGGAGGTGCCGCGCCAGATCGCCAATGCCGCAACCATCTGGGCCACTGCCAACACCGTGTTCTTCCTGCCGTTTGCCGGGTTGTTCGCGAAGATGGCGATCAAGATCATCCCGGACCGGCCAGTCGAGGAAAAGGCAATCATCCGCCCCAGGTATCTCGACGACGAGTTGATCCAGGTGCCGTCGATGGCCCTGGAGCTCGCGCGGATGGAGCTCGGGCACATGGCGGAACTGACCGAAGGGATGCTGGCGAAGGTCAGGTCGGCCATGGAATCCACGAATGTTGGCGAATTGTCGCAGCAGCATGACCGGATCGTGTTGCTACGAGAGGCGTTGCTCAGCTACCTGCAGCAGGTCGGACGCGCCGAATTGAGCGACGCCGAAGCTGACGAGCATGCGCGGCTGGTGGCCGCCACCGGCGAAATCGAGAACATGAGCGCGGCGCTCAGCTACGAACTAGTCCCGCTGGCCCAGACCCTGAAGGACGCGAAGACCACCCCTTCGAAAGAGACCACCGATTTGCTGGAGCGCCTGTTCCAGACGATACAGGCGTCAGCGCATTCCGCGCTGCGGGCACTGGTGGCGCAGGACGAGCCGGCGGCACAGACCGTTGTCGCGAATCGCGATGCGATCCTGAAACTCACCGCCGAGTTTCACCGGCAACAGGCCGTGCGTCTCGCCGGCGACGAACCGAATCGCCTGCTCAAGCTCCGTGTACAACTCGAGATACTCGACCGGCTGCGCCGCCTCTACAGCGTGGCCGAGCACATGGCGATCTCCGTGCTGCCACGGAGCGTTCTCGCCGGGGAACTGTCCGCATAGTCTTCGCCGACGCGACCGTGTGACGCACCATCCGGCTCGGATATCGGGCATGGCTTCTGTCGCGCCGTCGTCGATGGCCTCGGAGGGCTGCGTCAGCTCGCGCTCGGTGATGTCCACATGCTGGTCAGCGTATTGACCCTGATATCGCCGAGGCATCCCGCGAATGCGCGGGCGCGAACGCCAGCGATACATCAGGAGACAGATCACACTTTCCCTCCAAGCCCGGGAAACAATGCATGAAAAATGGGGCGAATCTTTGCATATGCCCTCTCGTTTAACGACCCGGCGGCCCCCGGGCGTCGTTCGCCATGCACCACCCGGCCTCCAGCGCGGGTGTTGCATTGCTGGCCGAAGCCCGAACATCGATGATGCATTGCAACATATTTCACGGTTTTCTCACAATCCTTGTGCTAAAGTCATCCCATAAGAAGAAACGGTGGAGCAGACAATCATGCTGGGCGCTTGCGTTCGGGCACGGTTTCCACCGCTGCATCGTTGTCACGCTCCCGGCACTCCGCCTACAGAGCTGTGCAGGCAACAGTGCAAGGATGCAACGTCATGGCCGGACTGATCGAACACCACGGCAACAGCAAGCTGCTCGACGCGGGGGCCGCTCTGCCCCCGGTTATCCACGTTCCCGCCACCCCGATAGCCGCTTCGACTTCCGGCAGCCGTCACAAAAGCCGCTGGCCGGCCCGTCTCGATATGCTGCAAAGCGCTTCCGGGCTATTCCTGGCGCTCTTCCTGATGGCCCACATGTTTTTCGTGTCGTCCATCCTGATCAGCCACGATGCCTTCTACACGGTCGCCCGCTTCTTCGAGGGCGCCTGGTTGCTCGGCAAGCCACAGCCCCTGCTGGTATCCGGAGTGGTCATCATTATCCTGCTCATCTTCATCGCCCACGCCTGGCTTGCAATGCGCAAGTTTCCCGCCGGCTACCGCCAGTACCGCGCTTTTATCCAGCACAAGAACAGCTTGCGCCATGGCGATACCTCGCTCTGGTGGCTGCAGATCTGGACCGGCTTCGCGCTCTTCTTCATGGCGACCATCCACCTCTACGACATGCTGACCCAGCCGGCGCTGATCGGCCCCTTCGAGTCGGCCGACCGGGTGTGGACCGGCAACATGTGGCCGCTTTACCTGATGCTGCTGTTCGCCGCCGAACTGCATGCCAGCGTTGGTCTCTACCGACTGGCCATCAAATGGGGCTGGTTCGCCGCCAGGAAACCCAACCTGTATCGCCGGCGCCTGCGCTGGGCGAAGCATGGGATCAGCGCCTTCTTCATCACCCTTGGCCTGGTCACCCTGAGCGCCTACATCGAACTCGGCCGCAACCATGCCGAGCAAGCCGGCGAGCGTTACGTCCCAACGCAGCAAAGCGCGCCGCCGGCTACCGGAAAGCCCTGAGATGGAAATCGTTCATACAGACGTCCTCGTCATCGGCGGCGGACTGGCCGGTCTGCGTGCCGCACTTGCCGCCAGGAAACGCGGGCAGAAGGTCATCATCCTCAGCCTGGTGCCGCCCAAGCGCTCGCACTCGGCCGCTGCCCAGGGGGGCATGCAGGCCAGCCTCGGCAATTCCGCCAAGGGTGCCGGCGACAACGAAGACATCCATTTCGAGGACACCGTGCGCGGTAGCGACTGGGGCGCTGACCAGGAAGTCGCCCGCATGTTCGTCCACACCGCGCCCAAGGCCGTGCGCGAACTGGCCGCCTGGGGCGTGCCGTGGAACCGCATCCAGGCGGGGCCGCGCGACGTCATCATCGACAGCCAGCGCGTTACCCTCAACGAGCCGCAGGCCGCCCATGGCCTGATCACCGCCCGCGACTTCGGCGGTACCAGAAAATGGCGCACCTGCTACGTTTCCGACGGCACCGGCCACGCCATGCTCTATGCCGTCAGCGACCAGACCATCGCCGCCGGCATTCCGGTGCATGAGCGCATGGAGGCCGTCTCGCTGATTCACGACGGCGCGCGCTGTTATGGCGCCATCGTCCGCAACCTGATCAATGGCAGGCTGCTCGCCTACGTCGCCCGCGCGACCTGCATCGCCACCGGCGGCTTCGGGCGCATCTACCGGTCGACGACCAACGCCGTGATCAACGAAGGTATCGGCGCCGCCATCGCGCTGGAAACCGGCGTTGTGCCGCTCGCCAACATGGAGGCCGTGCAGTTCCACCCGACCGCCATCTTCCCGGCTGGCATCCTGGTCACCGAAGGCTGTCGCGGCGACGGCGGCCTGTTGCGCGATGCCGACGGCCACCGCTTCATGCCGGACTACGAGCCAGAGAAAAAGGAACTCGCCTCGCGCGATGTCGTGTCCCGCCGCATGGAATCCCACATCCGCAGTGGCAAGGGGGCCAGCCACCGTTTCGGCGAACATCTCTGGCTCGACATCACGCTGCTCGGTGAAGCACACATCAACGGCAAACTGCGCGAAGTGAAGGAAATCTGCCAGCACTTCCTTGGTATCGACCCGGCAAAGCAATGGATTCCGGTGCGCCCTGCCCAGCATTACTCGATGGGCGGCATCCGTACCGATGCCCATGGCGCGGCGCGGGGCCTGCGCGGCCTGTTCGCCTGTGGCGAGGCGGCCTGTTGGGATCTGCACGGCTTCAACCGGCTGGGCGGCAACTCGGTGGCCGAGACCGTCGTCGCCGGCATGATCGTCGGTGAGGCCATCGCCGATTTCTGTGCCACGCCGGAAGGCGACATGCATGTCTCGACCGCCCTGGTGCGCAGCTGCTGGGAACAGGAAAGTGCCCGCTTCGGCGAGCTTGCGGCCAGCCGCGGCGGAGAGCGTGCCGGCGCACTGATGCAGCGCATGCAGGCGATCATGAGCGAGAAGGTCGGCATCGTTCGCAATGGGGAAGACCTGAGCGCTGCAGTCGACGAGTTGAAAATCCTGCTATTGCGTAGCCGGCAGATCGGCCTGCGCACCACGGCGCCCGGCACCAATCCCGAACTGACCACGGCCTGGCGCGTTCAGAAAATGCTCAAGCTGGCCCTTTGTGTCGCCCACGGCGCCCTGCAGCGTTGCGAAAGTCGTGGCGCGCATTTCCGCGAGGATTTCCCCCGCCGCGACGACGCCCGGTGGCTGAAGCGCACTCTGGCGTTCTGGCGCGACCCTGAACAACGGGTACCGTCGCTGGAATACGAAAACCTCGATGTCCGCCACATGGAGCTCCCCCCAGGCTGGCGTGGCTACGGCGCGCGCGATGCCATCGAACACCCGGACACCGCATTCCGCCAGGCCGAAGTAGAGCAGATCCGCGCCCGCCTCGGCGAATCCGACCGTCACGCCGTGCAGCAGGCCTTGATGCCTTTCCGGCACTTGCTCCCGCCTCACCTGCGCTGCCCCAATGCCCGACTGGAAGAATCCGCATGATCCCCATCCTGCCCCGCAAGACCAGCAGCGGGCATATTCGCCGCCTGTGCATCCAGGTTCTACGCCACAATCCGGCCGATCCGGCCAGCGTGCCGCACCTGCAGCCCTTCGAAATCGAGGAAGCGGAGGGTATGACGCTGTTCATCGCGTTGAACGAAATCCGGAGCACACAGGATCCATCACTGCAGTTCGATTTTGTCTGCCGTGCCGGCATCTGCGGCAGCTGCGCCATGCTGATCGACGGCCGCCCCGGCCTGGCCTGCCGCACCCTGACGCGCGCCCTCGGCACAACCATCACCCTCGCCCCACTCCCCTTCTTCGAGCTGATCGGCGACCTCTCGGTAAACACTGGCAAGTGGATGCGCGGCACTGCCGAACGCCTGCAGACGTGGATCCACAATCCGGCCCGGACCGACCTCGACGCTCTCGAGGCGCCGATGGAGGCGGAACTGGCCGAGGCCATCTACGAACTCGACCGCTGCATCGAGTGCGGTTGCTGCATTGCCGGCTGCGGCACGGCGCAAATGCGAGAGAAATTCGTCGGCGCAGTCGGCCTCAACAAAGTCGCCCGCTTCCGTCTCGACCCGCGCGATACGCGCAGCGATGAAGACTTTTATGAATTGATCGGCGACGACGACGGCGTCTTCGGCTGCATGTCGCTGCTCGGCTGCCATGATGTCTGCCCCAAGCAGTTGCCGTTGCAGACGCAGATCGCCTACCTGCGGCGCAAGATGGCGGCTATTGGCCTCAAATAAGACTACCGAACAATAGCCACAGTGCCGTCGCCAGCAGCATCCAGGCAAACGCGGCACGCATGCGCCTTTCCGGCAGCCGGTGCGCCAGCGCGACCCCGGCCGATACGGTGAACAGGCCCCCGAGCGCCATCGGCAGACCCAGCGACCAATCCACCCGCTGCGCACCGGCGTAAGTCGCCAGCGCGACGACCGAACTCGGCGCCACCAATGCCAGCGCCAGGCTCTGCGCCACTGTCTGGCGCTGCCCCAGCCAGCCCGCCAGCAACGGCGTCGCGACCAGACCGCCACCGATGCCGAGGAGCCCCATGCTGCCGCCACCCGCCATGCCGACCAGCGGCAGCGCGCGTGCATTCAGGGGCCGTTCGGCGCCGCCATAGCCATGGCGCCGGAGCAGCATGCGTATCGCCAGTACAGCGATGAAAACGCTGAACAGTCCGCGCAATGACTTGGGATCGAGGCGGGTTGCGAAATGCGCCACGAGCCAGGTGGTCAGGGCTGCGGACAGTCCGATCAGCAGCGCATGTCGCATTGCCAACGGATGGCGCTGGCTGTAGCGCCACCAGCCAACCAGCAGGTTGGGCACCATCAGGACCAGCGCCGTTCCCTGCGCCAGCGGCTGCTCCATGCCGAAGCCGAGGACCAGCAGCGGAATGGCGATGATCCCGCCGCCGATGCCGAAAAGCCCGCCGAAGAAGCCGAGGCCGGCACCAAGGGCAAGGGATGGAACGAGTTCGTTGATAGGCAGGATGTGCATGCGGCTGCGGTAAACCGGGAAAAACACATCATATTCCGTTCGCCAAAAGCTACAATGGCTACACAATCAATTCATTCTTAACCAAATCGCAATAATGGCCGACGCTTCCGACCTCGGGTTTTTCACACTGCTCGCCCGCCAGCCCAGCCTGGCTGCTGCCGCACAGACCTTGGGGGTTACCCCACCGGCGGTCAGCCGGCGCCTCGCGGCGCTGGAGAAACGGCTCGGCGTCCGCCTGCTCAACCGGACGACGCGCCGCCTGAGCCTAACGCCGGAGGGCGAGCGCTATCTGGAAGACGGCGAGAAAATACTGCGCGACCTCGAAGGCTTGGAGCGCTCGCTCCTCGCCAGCCGCGAGATACCGCGCGGCCTGCTGCGCATCAACGCCACTTTCGGCTTCGGCCGCCGTCATCTGGCACCGCTGATTTCCGAATTCGCCTTGGCCTGGCCGTTGCTCGAAATCATCCTGCAACTGACCGACCGCCCGCTTGATCTGACCGAACACGCGATGGATATCGGCATCCGCTTCGGCGCCCCGCCCGACGCCCGCATTCTGGCCCGAAAAATTGCCGGCAACCGCCGGTTGCTCTGCGCCTCCCCGGACTATCTCGCAGCCCGCGGCACCCCACACGAGCCGCGGGATCTGCAACAGCATTCCTGCATCGTGATCCGCGAAGACAACGCCGCTTTCAACAACTGGCAGCTTGCAGACGGCAAGCAACAGACCCTGGTCAAGGTGCGCGGCCCACTTGCCACCAATCACGGAGAAATTGCCGTTGACTGGGCAATCGCCGGGCACGGCATCGTGCTGCGCTCGGAATGGGATGTCTCCGGCTACCTGCGCTCCGGCCGGCTGGTGCGCGTACTCGAACCTTGGGTCGGTGGCGCGGCGGACATTCATGCCATCTACCCGCAGCGCCACCACCTTTCAGCTACGGTCCGGGTCTTTGTTGATTTTCTGGCCGAGCGTTTTGCCGACTACAGACGGGACAAGTCGCTCTGGTAAGCACGCAGTCGGCCCCGGATCGATACGTTTCCGAAGTGCTGGCACCCGGCGTCGGCACGGGCGCAAAAAAAAGCCCGCCAGTATCAACCGGCGGGCTTGGCTCAGAACAGGAAGCGGTCCTAGCTGGCCAGCGCGTTCTTGATCTGTTCCAGCGTGGACGGATCGTCGATGGTCGTCAGATCGCCGGGATCGCGCCCTTCGGCCAATGCCTGCAGGGAACGGCGCAGCATCTTGCCGGAACGGGTCTTGGGCAGACCGGTCACGAAGTGCACGCGAGCCGGACGGCCAATGGCACCCAGAATACCGTCGACGGTGGCGAAGACTTCCTTCTCCAGGGCCTTGACCAGTTCGGGCGTCACTACTCGCGAAGCGTCCTTGACCACGGCAAATGCCATCGGTACCTGCCCCTTGAGTTTGTCTTCGACGCCGACCACGGCCACCTCGGCAATGGCCGGATGGTTCTGGATCGCTTCCTCGATTTCACGGGTACCCAGACGGTGGCCGGCAACGTTGATCACGTCGTCGGTTCGACCAAGAATCGTGAAGTAGCCGTCGTCATCCTTGATCGCCCAGTCGTAGGAGGAGTACACCAGCGGCTCCTTGAACAGGGTGAAATAGGTGCTGACGAAACGGTCATCCTGACCCCAGACGGTGGACAGGCAGCCCGGCGGCAACGGCGGAATGACCGCAGCGATGCCTTTCTCGTTGGCGTCACAGACCGATCCATCTTCGCGGAAGATCTTCAGGTTGTAACCGTAGACCGGGAAAGACGGCGAACCGTACTTGATCGGCGTATTTTCGACACCCGGCAGCGCAGCGAGCATCGGCCAGCCGGTTTCGGTCTGCCAGTAGTTGTCGATGACCGGCTTTTGCAGCTCGTTCATGAACCACTCGTGGGTCGGCTGGTCGAGCGGCTCGCCGGCCATGAAAACGTGCTTGAGCGACGACAGGTCGTACTTGTGCATGTACGCCGGATCCTGCTTCTTCAGGACGCGGGCGGCGGTTGGCGCCGAGAACATCACGGTGACCTTGTACTTCTCGACGATCTGCCACCAGATGCCCGGATCCGGACGCAGCGGCGTCCCTTCGTACATGATCGTCGCCATGCCGGCAATCAGCGGCCCGTAGATGATGTAGGAGTGGCCGACCACCCAGCCGATGTCGGAGGTCGAGAAATAGGTTTCGCCCTCGCCACCGCAATAGATGTGTTTCATCGACGAGGCCAGCGCCACTGCATAGCCGCCGGTATCGCGCTGCACCCCCTTCGGCTTGCCGGTCGTGCCGGAAGTGTAGAGAATGTAGGAAGGCTCGTTGGATTCCATCCATTCGCACGGCACCTGGGCGTCCAGGTGCTGGGCACGCAGGGTAGCGTAGTCGACATCACGACCGGCGACCTTGTTGAAGTCCTTGTCGAGGCCACGGTCGATCATCAGCACCTTGGCCGGCTTGTGTTCGGCCAGTTCGATCGCTTCGTCGAGCAGGTGCTTGTAGGGCACCGCCTTGCCGCCGCGCATGCCGGCATCCGAGGAAACAATCAAGACCGGCTTGGCATCGTCGATACGGGTTGCCAGCGAACCGGAAGCGAAGCCCCCGAAGACCACCGAGTGAATGGCACCGATCCGGGCCGAGGCCAGAATGGCGAAACAGGCCTGAGCAACCATCGGCATGTAGATCAGGATACGGTCGCCGCGCTTGACGCCGAGGCTCTTGTAGATCGCCGCCATACGTTCGATTTCACGCTGCAACTCGGTGAAGCTGTAGACCGTTTCCTCATTCGTTTCGGTCGACACGAAAATCAGCGCACGATCATTCGGACGCTTCGCCGCGTGACGGTCGACCGCGTTGTGACACAGGTTGGTCTTGCCGCCGACAAACCACTTGGCAAACGGCGGACGGGAATAATCGCACACCTGGGTGAATGGCTCTTTCCAGTCGACAAGCTTGGCCTGCTCGGTCCAGAACTCATCCGGCTTTTCGATGGAATACTGGTGAAATTCCTTGTATGTCGTCATAAGACTCCCTTTAACTAGGTTTACCTGCACTGAATAAAAAGCGCCGGGCTTATTTGTTGTCGGCTGCCCGGTCACGCAAACGGCGCTCGATATCTGCCAGCGGCAGATTCAACCCCAATTCCTGATTCATCAAATGCAGCAAAGGCAGTATTTCCATGCCCAGCTGTCCGAGATAGGGACGCACGACATCACCGCGCCGTGTCGCCAGCAATTCCAGCGCCCTTTGCAGCTTGAGTTGGCGGCGGATTGCCGGGCCGCCCGCACCCGAGATAATCCGGTTTCCACCGGCACGCATGCCCTGCTGCATGCGCTGGCCTGCCAGTTCGAGCAGGGCTATGGCCGAATCGACCATATCCACCGGCACGCTGGCCACTCCGATGCTGACGGTCAGGGAAACCGGCTGTCCCTGGACGGGCAGATGCGAAGCTTCCACCGCTTCGCGCACACGCTCGGCAAACGTCGCAAACGACAGCGGTGACGTTCCCGGCGCGACAATGGCAAACTGCCCCGGTCCGAAATGACCGAGGCTGTCTTCCTGACGCACCTTGCCGGACAGCATTTTGGCGAAGCGGTTTCCCACCCGTTCGGCGAGATCACTTCCCAGTCGCGCGCTGACCTGATCAAAGGAATCAAAGCCGAGCACCATGATGCACAGGTCGACGCCGGAGCGCGCTGCGTGGGAGAAAGCCTGCGCCGCCTGATGCTCGAGATACTTGCGCGAAAAAAGGCCGCTGGTCGGATCCTGTACCATGCTCTCGCGACCGGCCTCAAGATTCTCGCGCGCCGCATTCAAGGCGAACAGGTTGTTCAGCCGGGTCAGGATTTCCGTGCTTCCCGCCCCTTTGGTGACGAAATCAGAGGCACCCAGTTGCCGGGCCCGTTCGCGTTCCTCCTCGGTTTCTTCGCCGGAAACGACGATGAACGGAAGCTCCTGCAGACGGCGCAGCTTGGATTCTCGAACCCGCTGCAGGAGCCCGTAGCCATCCAGCCGCGGCATCTGCAGATCGGAAATGACGGCTCGGATAGACGGGTCGAGGATCAGTTGCTCCCAGGCGGCCTCGCCGTCTCCCTCTTCACGAACGTCGTACTGCCCCTGGAGATTTCTGACCAGCGCCATGCGCACCAGACGCGAATCATCGACGACCAGAATACGTGACAGGTCGGCCATCTCAGACTCCGCCAATCTCGACGACCACCCGGCCACGCGCACGTCCGGCAACATACTCCGCAAAGGTGGCAGGCAAATCGGCAAAAGCGATTTTGCGTGCCATCGATGCCAGATGGGGCGGCCGCATGTCGGTGGCCAGATGTTGCCAGACCGACTGACGATACGGCTCGCGGATGTAGCCGGAATCGATGCCAAGCAGCGAGACGCCGCGCAGGATGAAGGGCGCCACCGTGGTATTGAGGGTCATGCTGGCAGCCAGCCCGATGCTGGCGATCGTCCCGCCCTGCTGCATCGTGCTGGCAATCCAGGCCAGGATGTCACCGCCAAGATTATCGACCGCGCCCGCCCAGCGCGCCCGGTCGAGCGCCCGGACTTTCGTCAGTTCAAGGTCCTGACGCAACATCACCTCGGCCGCGCCGAGGCGCTTCAGATAGTCCGCCTCGCTCGCCTTGCCGGTCAGCGCCACGACGTGATAGCCCCGCCTGGCAAGAATATCCACCGCCAGGCTGCCGACTCCGCCGGTTGCGCCGGTCACGATAACCGGCCCGTTGCCCGGGGAGAGGCGGTTCTCTTCCATCCTGAGCACCGCCAGGGCAGCGGTAAACCCCGCCGTACCGAGCGCCATCGCTTCATAGAGCGACAGTCCGGCCGGCAACGGCACCACCCAGTCACCGGGAACCCGGGCAAATTCCGCGTAACCGCCATGATGCGCGACGCCGATATCGAAGCTGGTCGCAATGACAGGGTCGCCCGCCTTGAATCGGGGATCTGCACTCTCGATCACCGTGCCTGAAAGGTCGATGCCGCCGACACACGGGAAACGACGGATGATCTTGCCGGCGCCGGTCGCTGCCAGCGCATCCTTGTAGTTGACGCTGGAGTAGGACACCCGGATCGTCACCGAGCCCGGGTCGAGCCGGCTTTCGTCGAGCGTGACAAACCCGCTGCGAACCTTGCCTTCGTCTTCCTCGATCAGCAGTGCCTTGAAGGCATCCATTGTTGTCCTCGCTCGGTTGAACGGAAATTGTATTCATAATTACGGATAATGAACATAGTTTGCCGACCTCATTTTTACAGGCACTTTACAGCGACCAGCTTTTTACCTATATTCCGCGTCTATGCGTAAAGTCTTAGCCACATTTCTGTTCGCCGTTGCCTGCGTAAATTTCGGTTCCACTGCCCTCGCCGCCGAACAGGCCCGCAAGGCAGAAGAGCAGCAATCCTTCTTCGAGCGTTACACCAATGCGGCCCAGGATGTCATCCTGCAGGGGTTGAAACTGGTTGGCGTCCGTTATCGTCTCGGCGGCAACGACGAAGACAGCGGCGTCGACTGTAGCGGCTTTGTTCGCCTGGTTTTCAAGGACAGCCTGGGCGCCCAGTTGCCGCGCACGGCCTTTGAAATGAGCCAGGTCGGCCAGAAGATCGATACCAGCCAGTTGAAGCCGGGTGATCTCGTGTTCTTCAACACGATGCGCCGTGCCTTCTCGCATGTCGGCATCTATCTGGGCGACAACCATTTCCTGCACGCACCGCGCACCGGCGCTGAAGTTCGTGTAGAAAATATGGAAAACAGCTACTGGATCAAACGCTACAACGGGGCGCGACGAATCATTGACGGGCAGTAATTGACGAATGCGGCACTTGCGCCGCATTTTTTTCCGGCAAAATTAATAACGATTCGCATTTACAACCGATCAAAGCACCATTACAATGCAAATCATTCGCATTTAAATGACCGGAGCCAGCCACATGAAGTTGCTTTCCCGCCTGATCGCCACCGCCCTGAGCGCACTGGCGTTTGTCGCCCACGCCGATGACGGCAAGCTACTCAACCTCTATTCCGCCCGTCACTACCAGACCGATGAAGCCTTGTACGCCGATTTCACCCGCCACACCGGGATCAGGATCAATCGCATCGAAGGCAAAGAAGACGAACTGCTCGAACGCATCAAGAACGAGGGCGCCAACAGCCCGGCCGATATCTTCCTGACGGTTGACGCCGCGCGCCTGGCCAAGGCTCACGAACTCGGATTGTTCGCCCCGCTTTCGTCGAAAACCCTGGAGACGCGCATCCCGGCCTATCTGCGCACCGAGGACTGGTTTTCCTTCTCAACCCGCGGTCGCGTCATCATCTACAACAAGGCCAGCATCCGGGCCGAAGAAGTCCAGACTTATGCCGATCTGGCCAACCCCCGGCTTAGGGGAAAGCTCTGTTCACGCTCCGGATCGCATCCCTACAATCTGTCCCTGATGGCTTCGGTGATCGCGCATGAAGGTGAAGCAAGGGCCGAGGAATGGGCGCGCGGCATGGTCGCCAACTTTGCGCGCGCACCCAAGGGCGGCGATACCGACCAGATCAAGGCGGTAGCGGCCGGTGAATGCGGTGTCGCCCTTGCCAACACTTATTATGTCGCCCGCCTGATGCGGACGACCAAGCCCGAAGAAATGAAGTTGATGGAGAAGGTCGGCGTGGTCTGGCCCAACCAGGCAACGACCGGAACGCACATCAACGTATCCGGCGGCGGCATGCTGAAAACCGCCCCCCACAAGGAAGCCGCCATCCGTTTCCTGGATTACCTGGCTTCCGACGAGGCCCAGCGCTACTTCGCCGACGGCAACAACGAATGGCCGGCCGTTGCGAGCGTCAAGGTCGCCAACCCCGCACTCGATACACTCGGCAAGTTCAAGGCCGACCAGTTGCCGGTCCGGAATCTGGCGATGTACCAGACCAAGGCCCAGATCATCCTCGACCGCGCCGGCTACAAGTAATTCTTTCGAGTGCTACGCCCTGTGCCCCGCTTTTGCGGGGCATTTTTTCTCAAGCGCTGGCCAGCGCCCGCAAGGCCTCGCGAATCGTCGCAGCATCGGCCGGCCGGACCAGCCGTGCAACTTCCCGCCCCCGGTTCATGAAAACCAGTGTCGGCCATAGCTTTACCCGGAACGAACGCCCGAGCCGCCGCCCGGGCCCATCCTCGATCTTGAGATGATGCACGTCGGGGAACTCGGCCAGCGCCTCATCAAGCAGCGGCTGGACAGCCTTGCAGTAGCCGCACCAGGGCGTCCCGAACTCGACCAGGAGCGGCGCTTCCAGCGTATCGAGGGAGGCACGCTGCGGCTCTGATTCTGCGAAGACCGGGTTGATTGCCACTGGCTGTTGGCTCCTCGTCGCTTCAGTTCAAATAGCTAAGCGGTAAAACCGGAATCGACCAACCTGGCGCCAGTTATTTCCGCGCGCGGGAAATCTGCCGGGACAATGCAAACAGCGGCAACAGGCCGACCGCGACGATGGCCAGGGAAGCGGTAGACGCCTCGGCCAGGCGCTCGTCGGAAGCCAGCGTGAATGTCTGGGTCGCCAGGGTATCAAAATTGAACGGGCGCATGACCAGGGTCGCTGGCAACTCCTTCATCACATCGACAAAGATCAATAGTCCCGCGGTAAACAGGCTGCCGCGCAGGATCGGCGCGTGCACCCGGCGCAGGGTGGCACCCTGCCCGAGTCCGAGGCTGCGTGCGGCGTCGTCCATGCTCGGGGTGATCTTGGCCAGGCTGGATTCGACCGTATGCAGCGCCACCGCGAGAAAGCGTACCAGATAGGCATAGATCAGTGCGGCAATGCCGCCGGTCAGTAGCAGGCCCGGATTGGTGCCGAACCAGTGCTCCCACTGACCGGCCAGCCAGTTGTCGAGGCGGGTGACCGGGATCAGGACACCGACCGCAATCACGGCGCCAGGCACCGCATAGCCGAGTCCGACCAGTCGGTTGAGCCCGCTCGCCAACGGATTTTTCGACAGGCGGGCGCCATAGGCCATCAGCAGGGCCAGCAGCACGCCGATGCAGGCGGTCGTGCCAGCCAGCAGGAAACTGTTGCGCGCAAGCAGCAGGAAGCGTTCGCCGAACTGGGTATCACCGTCGGTCAGCGCCATCTTCAGCAACAGGAACGCGGGCAGCAGGAAGCCCAAGCACAGGGGCAACAGGCAAGCAAGGAAGGCCAGGACAGCCTGGAACCCGCGCAAGCGGGTACCGGCCAGCGGGCGGTTGCGGCCCGTCGTGTTGTGATAGCGGGCGCGGCCGCGCGAGATGCGCTCGACCATCAGCAGGAAGAGGACGAAAGAAAGCAGCATGGCCGCCAGTTGCGCCGCTGCGACCCGGTCACCGAGCGAAAACCAGGCGCGATAAATGCCCGTGGTAAATGTGTTGACCGCGAAATAGGCTACCGTGCCGTAATCTGCCAGTGTCTCCATCAGCGCCAGCGCGATGCCGGCGGCGATGGCCGGGCGCGCCAGCGGCAGCGATACCGAGAAGAAGGCGCGCCACGGTCCCATCCCCAGCGTGCGGGCCGCCTCGAGCATGCCACTCGCACGTTCGAGAAAAGCCGTGCGCGCCAGCAGATAGACATAGGGATAGAGTACGCAGACAAACATCAGGATGGCACCCTGCAGGGTGCGGATGTCGGGAAACCAGTAATCACCGTGCTCCCATCCGAAAGTCTCACGCAATGCCGTCTGTACCGGACCGACGAATTGCAGGAAATCGGTGTACACGTAAGCCATGACATAAGCCGGCATGGCCAGCGGCAGGACCAGTGCCCAGGAAAAAAAACGGCGCCCGGGAAAGTCGTGCATGGCGGTCAGCCAGGCGGTAGCCACACCGACCAGCCCCACCCCAGCTCCGACCCCGAGGCAGAGCCAAAGCGAATTGGCAATGTATTCCGGGAGGACGGTATGCGCCAGATGCGACCAGGTTTCGCTAGTGCCGCCGACAAAGATGTTGAGGCCGACGCTGACCACCGGCAACCCAGCCAGCAGGGCAACGAGCACAGCAACGGCAAGTAGCGGAGAATAGTTGGCGGCGCGCATGGCAGTGAATGCGAATTATAATCGACGCCCATGTACCAACTTCAATTAAATGGCGTCGTGCAGCGCTACGGCACCCACACCGTCGTCGACGGGGTCGACTTTCAGCTCGAAAGCGGGCGCATCGCCTGCCTGCTCGGCCCTTCGGGCTGCGGCAAGACGACGCTGCTGCGCTGCATCGCCGGCTTCGAGGATATCGCCGACGGCGAGATTCGCCTGCATGGTGAAGTGGTCAGCCGGGCCGGACAGCGCCTGGCACCGGAAAAGCGGCGTATTGGCATGGTTTTTCAGGACTACGCCCTCTTCCCGCACCTGACGGTGGAAGAAAACGTGGCTTTCGGACTCGGTCGCCAGTCGCCGGCAGATGCTCACCTGCGGGTCCGCCAGTTGCTCGCCACGGTCGGCCTGCACGGCCAGGGTGATAATTTCCCGCACGAACTTTCCGGCGGCCAGCAGCAGCGTGTCGCGCTGGCCCGTGCCCTGGCCCCACGCCCCGAACTGATCCTGCTCGACGAACCGTTCTCCAATCTCGATGTTGGCTTGCGCGAGCGACTTTCCGTCGAGGTTCGCGAAATCCTCAAGCGCGAGGGGTCGACCGCAATCATGGTCACCCACGACCAGAACGAGGCGTTCGCGATGGCTGACGAAATCGGCGTCATGAACGAAGGGCGCATCCAGCAGTGGGATGTACCGTACAACCTGTATCACCGCCCGGCCAACCGTTTCGTCGCCGACTTCATCGGTCAGGGCGTACTGTTGCCCGGCGTGGTCTCGGGCGGCACCAATGTCGAGATGGAACTGGGCAGGCTGACCTCCGACATTCCCGTCGAATGCAGCGAAACTTGCACCGACTGTCATGACGGCTGCGCTGTCGATGTCCTTTTGCGCCCGGACGACATCGTTCACGATGACACCAGCGGTTTGCTGGCGGAGGTAATGCACAAAGCATTCCGCGGCGCTGACATCCTCTACACGCTGCGCCTCACTAGCGGTGCCGAGGTACTGTCGCTGGTGCCCTCGCACCATAATCATGCCATTGGTGAACAGATCGGCATCCGGCTCGATGCCGACCATGTGATCGCATTCAAGAAATCCACGCACTGAGCGTCCGATGATCCCCTATCTTGGCCTGCTCGACCCCTTCCCGCCGGTCGGGACGGCCCGCCCGGACATGGGCGGACTGCTTGCCATCGGCGGCGATCTGTCGACCGCGCGCCTGCTCGATGCCTACCTGAATGGAATCTTTCCGTGGGGAACCTTCGAGGGTTATCCGTTGTGGTACAGCCCGGATCCGCGCATGGTACTCTTTCCTGCCGAGTTCCGCTGCACCCGCTCGTTGCGCAAAACACTTCACCGCTCAGGCTACCAGGTACGCTTCGACAGCAATTTTCCGGCCGTCATCGCCGCCTGTGCAGCGACACTGCGCCCGGGGCAGGACGGAACATGGATCAGTCCGGACATGATGGCCGCCTATATCCGGCTGCATGAACTCGGCTGGGCGCATTCGGTCGAAGTCTATGCAGAAGGCGAACTAATTGGCGGTTTGTACGGCCTGGCGATCGGCCGAATGTTTTATGGGGAATCGATGTTCTCGCGCCGCAGCAATGCTTCGAAGATTGCCTTCGCCCATCTCGTCAGTTATCTTCGTGCGCACGACTTCGCCATGATCGATTGCCAGATGCGCACCGAACACCTCGCCTCGCTTGGGGGCCGCGAAATTCCCCGCGCCGATTTTCTGGTGCGCCTGCATGAACTGACCACGGGCAGTCATGCCCGCCAGCGCTGGACCAGCGACGGCCTCATTCTGGACTGGTAAGCATGGCGCATCCCGACGATTCCGACCTGCCCTTCTCGTTGCTGCAGTTCTACGCAACCTCACCCTATCCGTGCAGCTACCTGCCTGATCGCGAGGCCCGCTCGCAGGTGGCGACGCCAACCCATCTGATCGACGCCCACGTCTATAGCACGCTCGTCCGCCATGGTTTCCGGCGCAGCGGTGCCTTCACCTACCGGCCGCGCTGCGACAATTGTCATGCCTGCATCCCGGTGCGCCTGCCGGTCGCCGAACTGCGTCCTGACCGCGCCCAGCGCCGCGCCCTGAAGCGCCACGCCGGCCTGACCGTGCGCGAATTGCCGCTGGCCTTCTTCGAGGAACATTACGCGTTGTACACCCGTTACCAGAACGCCCGCCATGCCGGCGGCGGCATGGACGAGGACAGTCACGAGCAGTATGGGCACTTCCTGTTGCAGAGCCGGGTCGACACCCGGCTGATCGAGTTTTCCGATGGCGACGCGGTGCGCATGGTGAGTATCGTAGACGTCTTGGCAGACGGCCTGTCCTCGGTCTACACTTTCTTCGACCCTGACCTGCCGGAGGCCAGCTTCGGCACCTACAACATTCTCTGGCAGGCGGCGCAGTGCGTCGCCATCGGCCTGCCCTACCTCTATCTCGGCTACTGGATCGCCGACAGCCGCAAGATGGCCTACAAGTCGCGCTTCCGGCCCATCGAAGGATTGATTGACAGCCAGTGGCAGACCCTGCAACGTTCCGGGACCGAGTAATGAACCTCCGCCTGCCCGTCCTGATTTTCCTCGCCTTCTTTTCACTTGCCCATGCGGAAGGCGAACGCATGACCTACACCTGCGACGATGGTAGCCGCCTCGAGGCGGAATTTTCCGCTGAAGTGGATGGTCGACCGCAGGCAAGCATTCGTTTTGCCGACCGTCAGCTCACGCTGCCGCAGGTGCCGGCCGCCTCGGGCGCGCGCTACCTTAAAGCGGGCGTCTCCCTGCACACCAAGGCCGACGAGGCAGTATTCGACGATGGACAGGGCAAAGTCCGCTTCTGCACGCGCGCCGACACTTCGCCGCCGGTTGCGGCGCCTGTCGCCCCGGCCGCGCCGGGCAGCTTCGTCGAAATCACCGGCAGCGTTGTCTACCTTACGCGCAGTACCCTGCCACCCGATGCCGTACTGATTATCCGCGTCCAGGACACCGCGCGCGCCGATGCCCCCGCACTGACGCTGGCCGAGCAACGCATTGATCCCGGCGGCCGCCAGGTGCCGATCCCGTTCAAGCTCGCGGTCGACCGCGATTTGATCGGCAAAAATGCGCAGGTCACTGTCGCCGCCCGCATCGAGCGCAAGGGAACGCTGCTCTTCATCAATAATTCCATCCACCGGGCATTGATCGACGGCCATCCGCGCCACGTCGACGTCAAACTGGTGCCGGTCGGACCCGCAAAATCTCCCTGACCCGGGCAGTTGTGCTGGATCAAAGCTCGCCGCCGGCGCGCCGTGCGACAGTACATCCTCCCGAATCAGACTGGAATCCAGCCCGTGCTCTCTCCCGCCCATCCCCTCTGGCTCGTCGGCTTCCGCCCCTTCTTCGCACTCGCCTGCCTCGCCGGCCTCAGCCTGCCGATCGCCTGGATCCTGATGTTCAAGGGCGTGCTGCCCGCCCCGGCGCCGCGTTTCTCTCCCGTTCAGTGGCACGCCCACGAAATGTTCTTCGGCTTCGGCTGGGCGGTGCTCGGCGGCTTCCTGCTGACCTCGACCAAGAACTGGGTCGGCATTCGCGGCTATCACGGCGCCACGTTGATGCTTCTCGCCGCCGCCTGGCTCATCGAGCGCATCGCCATGAGCTACGGCGCCGGCTGGCCGGCCCCACTCTTCCTGATCGCGACCAACCTGTTTATCCCCGGCATCAGCGCCCTGCTGCTCGCGACGCTGATCCGCCACCGCAAGACCGACAGCTACCGTCTCGACAACAGTTTTTTCCTGATCATCCTGCCCCTGTTCTGGATCGCCAAGACGCTACTTCTCTCTCCCGAGAATTTCAACCTCGGCTGGAGCATGACGCTCGGCCTTTTCCGCGTCGCCTTCCTGGTCATGTTCGAGCGCACGTTGACCCAGTTCATGCGCAGCGCCTTCCAGGTCGATATCCTGCGCAAGCCGCCACTCGACATGGCGATCAAGGTCCTCGCCGCCGTCCTCGTCTTCTCCGCCCTGCTCCCCGCAGCGCTGGCGCACGGGCTTGAACTCCTGCTTGCGGCACTGCTGCTCGGCCGCCTCGCCTTCTGGCATCCGCGCAAGGCATTTACCCGGATCGACATCGGCATCATGTATCTCGGCTACCTGGCCATCAGCGCGCAACTCCTGATCGACGCGCTGCCGCCGCCCGGCGCCAGCGGCTGGGTCGGCACCGTCGGCGTGCACGTATTTACCTTCGGTGCCATGGGGCTCGTCATTCCGGCCATGATCATCCGCATCGCCAACGGCCATACCGGGCGCAAGGTCATCTTCGGCCGGCTGGAAAAGACCGTCCTGTGGATCATGATCGCTGCCTTCTTCCTGCGCCTCGTCGGCCCGCAGCTCGCGCCCGGTGCCTACCTGCGCTGGCTCGACCTCGCTGCCACCTGCTGGTTTGCCGCCTTCGGCCTGCTTGCCTGGCGCTACATTCCCCAACTCGCGCAGCCGCGGATCGATGGCCGCGAGCACTGAACGCCGCCGGCCGGCCAGCGTTGCCGCTGCGCTCGTCGTCGCCGCGCTGGCGCTTCCCGTGCACGCCGCCACTGTCGCCTGCCACCTCACCTACGGCGGTGAAACTCGTATCGTCGAGGCGGCGCCGGTCGCCGACCCGTATACCGTGCCGACAGTTTCAATCGGCTCGTATTTCCTGTTCCGCATCGTCTTCCGCGACCAGCCTGCCGACCTGGCCGGCATCAAGCTCACCATCTGGGCCGACCGCGACGAAGGCCCGACCATCATTCATCAGGCCACGTATTCTTATCCGCCCCGGTCTGCCCCGGTGCACGGCTTTTCCGGGCTCAATTTCGTCTACGAACCGGTGCGCGACGGCGAACTGCAATACTGGTGCGAACTGAAGGGCAGGCCGTGAAATTGACCGCTTTTTTCCGGTCGACCGCGGCCGTCATCCTTATCTGCCTGTCCAGCGCCTGGATCCACGCCGAACCGCTCACCGTGGTCTTCGCTGGCGACATCATGCTCGACGACGGCCCCGGCAAGACCATCGCCAGAGGCGGCGACCCGCTCGCGCACTTCGCCTCCCTTCTCGCCGCCGCCGACTACCGCATCGGCAACCTCGAATGCCCGATCGCCAGCAGCGGCAAGGCACATGCCAGCAAGATCGTCACCTTTCGTGCCGAGCCGGCCACGCTGGCTGTCGTCACGGGCCGCTTCGATGCCGTTTCGCTCGCCAACAACCATTCCGGCGACTACGGCCACGAAGCGTTCAGCGAAACCCTGCAGCACCTCGCCCATGCCGGCGTCGCCTATTTTGGCGGCGGCCGCAATCTCGCCGAAGCACACCAGCCGCTGTGGATCAACCGCAAGGGTCTGAAGATTGCCGTCCTCGGCTACAACGAATTCAAGCCACGCGCCTTCGAAGCCGGCCCCGACTGGCCCGGCGTTGCCTGGAGCGAGGACGACCAGGTGATTGCCGACATCCGCGCCGCGAAGGCCGCCGGCGCTGATCTGGTGATTCCCTTCATGCACTGGGGTTGGGAAAAGGAAACACAGCCGAGCGAACGCCAGAAAACTCTCGCCCGCAGGATGATCGACGAAGGCGCCGCCCTTGTCGTTGGCGGCCACCCGCACGTCACGCAAGGTGCCGAAATCTACAACGGAAAGCCGATCATCTACAGCCTTGGCAACTTCGTCTTCGACGGCTTCGACTATCCGGAAGCCCGGCGCGGCTGGCTGCTGCGACTGAAACTCGACAAGTCCGGCGTAATTTTCTGGGAAACCCTGGCCGCGCAAATAGACGAGGAGGGAACACCCTGGCCTGCTTCCGGCGCGTTTACACCCTGCGGGCGGGGCGGCGACTCAACAATTTCAGCGTGCCAGACCCCTTGAACGAGTCCGTGGCCTGGCTCTGATCACTCAGTCGTCCGCTGCTCGAAACCCGCGAAGTCGCCTTCGCCTGCCGCAATCCTGACCCGCTCGACCTGCGCATGCGGCGGCCCGCGCCGGGACCAGGCAACAAGTTTGAGCACTGCTTGTTCCTCACCAGCCACCATGGCTTCAACCGTACCGTCCCCGCGGTTGCGCACCCAGCCGGTGACGCCGAACAGTCTTGCCTGCTCCGCCATTGATGCGCGGTAGCAGACACCCTGAACGATTCCTTCGATGATGAGATGACGGGCGATATGCGCCACCAGACCCCTCCGCTCCGGTTTGTCCGGGATGCGTGACTAACGCTCGCGCAGGGTCATCGGCAGGGCGGTGCTCTTGTCGCGGCCCCAGAGGTCAAGCGGATCGCCAACCGACTGGCGCAGCACTTCACGGGCCTTGTGGGCGGTGACCGGCTCCTTGAACGAAATGAGCTGGGCGTATGCCTGGCCCGTCAGGCGGTACAACCAGGTTCGGCGTTTGACGATCATGCTGTTCATCCCTTCGGGTTGATGACGCTTCGGACTGCTAAACCGCATCTGGGCGAGT
>Ga0209202_1000274_pt1 | contig 47256 bp, 41 predicted proteins | sample AD_UKC032_MetaG_FD_184416 | JGI IMG/M metagenome (GOLD analysis project Ga0209202, IMG submission 184416) | Active sludge microbial communities of municipal wastewater-treating anaerobic digesters from USA - AD_UKC032_MetaG (SPAdes) (version 2) | ecosystem: Engineered > Bioreactor > Anaerobic >... | reverse complement strand
TTGATTTCATCGGTGGTGACGCCAGCCTTGACGAAGGGTTCGATGTAATCGAGAACTTCCCCAGCCAGGCGCCCGGCGACCCGCATTTTCTCGATTTCTTCGGGCGTCTTGATGGAAATGCTCATAAATTGAAGGACGGCTCAACGGTTTGGAAGGGGCGAAGGATAAAGGATGCGACGGGTTTCGCAAAGCCGCGCCGGGTAAAGGATGGCATAATTCGAAGGTGTTGATTTTCGTGGTCAGGCAATGAGCATTCTCCTTCTCGGCAAGGATGGCCAGGTCGGCTGGCAACTCCAGCGTTCCCTGGCGCCCCACGGCGAAGTGATCTCTTGTGGGCGTTCCGAGTGCGATCTGACCGACCTCGCTGGATTGCGTTCCCTGGTCAGGAGATTGAAACCCAGCATCATCGTCAATGCCGCGGCTTACACAGCTGTCGACAGAGCGGAATCCGAGCCGGAACTGGCCATGCGCGTCAATGGCGAGGTGCCCGGGGCGTTGGCGGAAGAGGCTGCGCTGCTCGGGACCTTGCTGATCCATTATTCGACCGACTATGTGTACGACGGGCGCAAGGCGGAAGCTTACGTCGAGACCGACCCCGTCAATCCGCAGAGCGTTTACGGCCGCAGCAAACTTGCCGGCGAGGATGCCATCCGTGCCGCTGGGTGCAAATCGCTCATCTTCCGGACGAGCTGGGTGTTTGGCGCGCGCGGCGGAAATTTCGTCAAGACCATCCTGCGCCTGGCGCGGGACAAGGAAATGCTGAACGTGGTGGCCGATCAGATCGGTTCGCCGACACCTGCGGCGATGGTCGCCACCGTAACCGGTGTCGTTCTGGCGATGGTGCGCAAGGGACAGGCGATGAATGGCGAGGAGCAGCGTCTGTATCACCTCTGTTGCGGTCGACCCGTCAGTTGGCACGAATTTGCCCGGACCATCGTCGCGCGGGCGGCGGCAATGCCGGGATTCAACCTGCGCCTCGCGCCCGACGCGATAATTGGTATCCCGGGCAGCGAATATCCGGCCGCTGCGTCGCGCCCGGCCAATTCCCGTCTGGACTGCACGCGACTGGAGCACGATTTCGACCTGTGCATGCCTGATTGGGAACCCTACCTGATGCGCATGCTGCAACTGCTTTCGCTCAAACAGAACGGCTATTGAGCTTTATTTGTCTGTCTTGGCGATGCTATAATCCAAGAGTTTTTCCGAGACGAAAGTTTCGAAAAAATGTTTGCTTGAATCCTCGAGCAATCAATCCACACATCCGCCGATTAAGGGTGTCCGCCAAAATACAAGAATGGCGGGCGTTTCCGGCGGGTGGCGGTTCAACCCTTAAAAGGAATAGATATGTCCGTAACCATGCGTCAAATGCTGGAGGCTGGTGTCCACTTCGGCCACCAGACCCGTTTCTGGTCTCCCAAGATGGCCCCGTACATCTTCGGTGCCCGCAACAAGATTCACATCGTCAACCTCGAAAAGACCCTGGCCAAGTACAACGAAGCCATGGTTTTCGTGAAGAAGCTGTCCGCCAATCGCGGCAACATCCTGTTTGTCGGTACCAAGCGTCAGGCCCGCGAAATCATCGCCGAAGAAGCGGTTCGCGCCGGTGCGCCGTATGTCGACCAGCGCTGGCTGGGCGGCATGCTGACCAACTTCAAGACGGTCAAGACCTCGATCAAGCGCCTCAAGGACATGGAGCTGGCGGTCGAAGCCGGTGAAATGGAGCGCATGCCCAAGAAGGAAGCGCTGACCTTCCGTCGCGAACTCGAGAAGCTGCAAAAATCCATCGGCGGCATCAAGGACATGGCTGGCCTGCCGGATGCCATCTTCGTCGTCGACGTCGGCTATCACAAGATCGCCATTACCGAGGCCGAAAAGCTGGGTATCCCGGTCATCGGCGTGGTCGATACCAACCATTCGCCGGATGGCGTCGCCTACGTCATCCCGGGTAACGACGATTCCTCGCGTGCCATCCAGTTGTACGCCCGTGGCGTGGCCGATGCGATCCTCGAAGGCCGTAGCCAGGTCGTCCAGGAGATACTCGAAGCCGGTGGTGAAGACGAATTCGTCGAAGTTCAGGAAGAAGCTGCGCAGTAAGGTTGCAAGGGCGGCGCTTATGGCGCCGCCTGTTTGAATTGTTCAGGAGAAAAGTATGGCGGCAATTACCGCAGGCATGGTGGCAGAACTGCGCGGCAAGACCGACGCGCCCATGATGGAGTGCAAGAAGGCGTTGACCGAAGCCGATGGCGACATGGCCAAGGCCGAGGAAATCCTCCGCGTCAAGCTCGGCAACAAGGCGACCAAGGCCGCCACCCGCATCGCGGCCGAAGGTATCGTCGCGGTCAGCATCGCGGCCGACGGCAAGACCGGTGCGATCATCGAAGTGAATAGCGAAACCGATTTCGTGGCCAAGAACGACGAATTCATCGCGCTGGCCAACGGCTGCGCTGCGCTGGTCGCCGGCAGCAATCCGGCTGACGTAGCCGCGCTGTCGGCGCTGCCGATGGGCGAGGGTACCGTCGAATCGACCCGTTCCGCACTGGTCGGCAAGATCGGCGAAAACATGAGCATCCGCCGCTTCGTCCGTTTCGCAGCCAAGGGCAAGCTGGTTTCCTACATTCACGGTGGCGCCAAAGTTGGCGTCATGGTCGACCTCATCGGTGGCGACGAGCAACTGGGCAAGGATCTGGCGATGCACATCGCTGCCTCCAAGCCGAAGTCGCTGGATGCTTCCGGCGTCTCTTCGGACCTGCTCGACACCGAGCGCCGCGTGGCCATCGAGAAGGCCCGCGAAGCCGGCAAGCCGGAAGCGATGCTGGAAAAGATCGCCGAAGGTACAGTGCAGAAGTATCTGAAGGATGTCACCCTGCTTGGCCAGGTCTTCGTCAAGGCCGCCGACGGCAAGCAGACCATCGAACAGTTGCTGAAGGAAAAGGGCGCCTCCGTCGCCGGCTTTACCCTGTTCATTGTCGGCGAAGGCATCGAGAAGAAGGTCGACGACTTCGCTGCCGAAGTCGCCGCCCAGGCTGCCGCTGCTGCCGCCAAGAAGTAATTTGCAAGGAAACGCCATGACCACGCCCAGGTACAAACGCATCCTGCTCAAGCTCTCCGGCGAGGCCCTGATGGGTAGCGACGCCTACGGCATCAACCCGCAGACCATTGCGGGAATCGTTGCGGAGATCAAGGTGGTTGCCGACCTGGGAGTGGAAATCGGCGTCGTGATCGGCGGTGGCAACATCTTTCGCGGAATGGCCGGTACGGCCACCGGGATGGACCGTGCCACCGCGGATTACATGGGCATGCTGGCGACCGTCATGAATGCCATGGCGCTGTCCGATGCCTTCCGGCAGGCAGGACTCAACGCGCGAGTCCAGTCGGCGCTCAATATCGAGCAGGTGATCGAGCCGTATATTCGCGGCAAGGCCATACGTTATCTGGAAGAGGGCAAGATCGTCATTTTTGGCGCCGGAACAGGTAACCCCTTTTTCACTACCGATACCGCGGCAGCCTTGCGCGGGTCGGAAATCGGCGCCGAGATCGTGCTCAAGGCGACCAAGGTCGATGGTATTTATTCCGCCGATCCCAAGAAGGATCCGACCGCCACGCGCTTCGACAAGATCAGCTTCAACGATGCCATCGCCCGCAATCTGGCGGTCATGGATGCGACGGCATTCGCGCTGTGTCGCGATCAGAAATTGCCGATCAACGTGTTTTCCATCTTCAAGGCCGGCGCGCTGAAGCGCGTGGTTTGTGGTGAAGACGAAGGCACGCTGGTTTATTGTTGAGGGGGGGAAATGATTCAGGAACTCAAGAAAACAGCCGAAGGCAAGATGCAGAAATCCCTGGAGGCGTTGAAGAACGACTTGCAGAAGATTCGTACCGGGCGCGCGCATACGGGTTTGCTTGATCACGTTCAGGTGGACTATTACGGTTCGCCGGTGCCGGTCAATCAGGTTGCCAACATCACCCTGATCGATGCTCGTACCATCGGTGTACAGCCTTGGGAAAAGGGCATGGCGCAAAAGGTCGAAAAGGCCATTCGCGATTCCGATCTCGGTCTCAATCCTGCTTCGCAGGGCGACCTGATCCGCGTGCCGATGCCGGCGCTGACCGAAGAGCGCCGTAAGGAAATGATCAAGGTCGTCAAACATGAAGGCGAGGGCGCCAAAGTGGCGATCCGCAATTTGCGCCGCGACGCCAATACCCACCTCAAGGATGCGTTGAAGAAGGGCGAAATCCCTGAGGATGACGAGCGCAAGGCGCAGGATGATATTCAGAAACTGACCGACCGCTATATTGCGGAAGTCGACAAGATGCTCGCCCAGAAAGAGGCCGAGCTGATGCAGGTCTAGAGCGCAGCCGGACTCCCCAGCTGAATGGCTATATTCGCCAGCTCGACGCAGCAGGTTCCCGAGACCGTGGTAGTTCCGCGGCACGTTGCTGTCATCATGGACGGCAACGGTCGCTGGGCAAAAAAGCGCTTCATGCCTCGCTTTTCCGGGCACGTCAAAGGCGTGCAGATGGTACGCAAAATGGTGCGTGCGTGCCTCGAGCGCGAGGTCGAATACCTGACCCTGTTTGCCTTCAGTTCCGAAAACTGGCGCCGACCGGAGGAGGAGGTCACGCTCCTGATGCAGTTGTTCGTAAAGGCGCTGGAACAGGAAGTCGAGAACCTGAACAGCAATGGCGTCCGTTTGCGCGTCGTTGGTGATCTTTCGCGTTTCGATGCACGTATTCAGGAGTTGATACGCGCCGCCGAGGCACGCACTGCCGGCAATGACCGGCTCAAACTGACGATTGCGGCCAACTATGGCGGACGCTGGGACATCATGCAGGCGCTGAATGCCATGCTTCAGTCTCGGCCCGAGAAGCGTTCGGGGTGGACCGAGGCCGATCTGGAGCCCTTCCTGTCCATGCATTTCGCTCCGGAACCCGACTTGTTCATTCGCACCGGCGGCGAGGAGCGGATCAGCAATTTCCTGCTCTGGCAACTGGCCTATACCGAGCTCTATTTCACGGCGACCTTGTGGCCGGAGTTCGACCGCAGCAAGTTCGACCAGGCCATCGCTTCCTACCAGAAGCGCGAGCGACGCTTTGGTCGCACCAGCGAACAACTGGTCGGCGACTCGAATGCTTAAAACGCGCGTAATAACCGCTCTGGTTCTCCTGGCGCTGGTGCTGCCCAGCCTGTTTTTCCTGCCGCAGGCCTATTGGGCCATACTCGTAGCCCTCTTCATCGGAGTCGGTGCCTGGGAATGGGGTGGCTTGCTTGGCATGGGAGCGTCGGCGAGACGCGTACTTGGTGTCTCTCTTGCCACGCTGTGCACGATGGTTTCATTGCTTACTCCAGCCGCGATGGGGGTTGCCACCGATGGCTTGGCCGCGCCGTGGGTGCTCCTGGCTTACGGCGTGGCAGCCGTTTTCTGGTGCCTCATCGTTCCACTCTGGATGGCGAAAAAATGGCCCATGCCGCGTGCCTGGGCCGGGATGCTGGTTGGCCTGGTGGTGCTGTTTCCGACCTGGCTAGCCCTGGTTCAATTGAGGGATCCCGGCCCGGGTGTGCTGCTGGCAATTCTGGCGGTGGTCTGGATTGCCGATATCGCCGCGTATTTCTCAGGAAAAGCCTTTGGCAAACACAAGTTGGCCCCAGCGATCAGTCCGGGAAAAACATGGGAAGGTGCTATTGGTGCCGGGCTTGGCGTCGTTCTGTATGGCTCGGCGCTACGCGTTGTCTATGGGTTCGAGCCGGTCGGGATGCCATTGTGGATACTGTGCCTGCTGGCCGTGACGGCAATCAGCATTGTCGGTGACTTGTATGAGTCGCTGCTCAAGCGGCAAGCCGGAATCAAGGACAGCAGCAATGTTCTGCCCGGACATGGCGGCGTTCTCGACCGTATCGACAGCCTGACATCGACGCTGCCGGTTGTGGCGCTGTTGTGGCTGCTTCTGTTGAAGGGGCAGGCTTGAAGCGTCAAAACATCACGGTTCTGGGTGCGACCGGTTCGATTGGAGTCAATACGCTGGACGTAATACGGCGCCACCCGGATCGTTATCGTGCCTATGCACTTTGTGCCCACAGTCAGGTAGACAAGCTGTTCGAACAGTGCAGGGAATTCAATCCGGCTTATGCCGTCGTCCGCGATGAACGATTGGCTGACGAGTTGGCGTTGCTCTGCCGGAATGCGGGTCTGTCTACGGAGGTTCGTTACGGAGTCGAGGCGCTGGTTGCCATGGCGACTCATTCCGAAGTGGATACCGTGATGGCGGCGATCGTCGGCGCGGCCGGTCTTGAGCCGACCCTTGCGGCGGCTCGGGCCGGCAAGAAAATCCTGCTGGCGAACAAGGAAGTGCTGGTTATGGCGGGTGAGCTTTTCATGCATGCGGTGCATGAAAATAAAGCCGTCTTGTTACCTGTCGATAGCGAACATAATGCAATATTTCAATCGCTTCCATCAGATTTCTCGCGTGGATTATCAGTATGCGGGGTGCGCCGGATATTGCTGACCGCGTCCGGCGGACCGTTCCGCGCTTCTCCACTCGCCGCGCTCGCCGATGTCACGCCGGAAGCAGCCTGTGCCCATCCGAACTGGGTGATGGGGCGCAAGATTTCAGTCGATTCGGCGTCCATGATGAACAAGGGGTTGGAGGTGATCGAGGCGCATTGGCTCTTCGCTTGTCCAGCCGAGCAGATTCAGGTGGTGGTTCATCCACAGAGCGTCATCCACTCGCTGGTCGAATACACCGATGGTTCGGTGCTGGCTCAGCTCGGCAACCCGGACATGCGGACGCCGATTGCCTATGCGCTGGCGTATCCGGAAAGGATCGACGCCGGCGTGCCACCGCTCGATCTATTCCAGATCGCCCGCTTGGATTTCGAAGCCCCCGATTTTGAACGCTTTCCTTGTCTGGGGCTTGCCTATGCTGCATTGAGCGCGGGGGGGACGGCGCCGGCCATCCTCAACGCGGCAAATGAGGTGGCCGTGGCGGCATTCCTGGATAGACGGCTTTCATTCACCGGCATTCCGCGCTTGATCGAGGAGACTCTGACGGTTTTACCGGCGGGCCCCGAGGGTAGCCTGGCCGATGTGCTCATGGCGGATGCCGAGGCACGCCGTGTCGCCGACCGTCTCATCCGCGAATCCGCGATCGCGTGACACAACTGCCGTTCTATCTGCTGGCCTTTGTCGTCGTACTCGGCGTTCTTATCGTCGTGCACGAGTTTGGACACTATCTGGCCGCCCGCTACTGCGGTGTGCGCGTTTTGCGTTTCTCTGTCGGGTTTGGGCGAACGCTCTGGCAGCGCCGCCTGGGCAAGGACGGAACCGAATGGGCGATCAGCGTTTTTCCGCTGGGCGGCTACGTGAAAATGCTCGACGAACGTGAGGGTGAGGTCGCTCCCGAGGAGCGGGAACGAGCCTTCAACCGTCAGTCGGTCGGCAAACGGAGCCTGATTGTCGCCGCCGGACCTTTTGCGAATTTCGCCCTTGCCATATTGCTTTACTGGGTCGTATTCATGATGGGTAGCAATGAACTGCTGCCCATACTCGGAACGCCACCCGCGTCGTCGCCGGCAGCCAGTGCGGGGATCGTCAACGGCGAACAGGTGCGCGGCGTGGACGGGCAGCCCGTGGCGACCTGGGACGATCTGCGCTGGACCTTGCTGCACAAGGCGGTCGACCACGACACAGTCGAACTCGAGGTGATCAACGAGCGCCATGAAGTGAGTTTTCGTCGCCTGTCGTTGAAGGCTGCGGGCGAGCAGGGCTGGGAAGGCGATGCGCTGGAAAGGCTGGGGATAAGGTTTTTCCGCCCGAATCTGCCGCCTGTCGTTGGCACGGTGATGGCGGGCGGTCCGGGCGAGCGGGCGGGACTGCAGAGCGGAGATGAAATCGTCGCCATCGATGGTGTGGAAATCGGTTTCTGGCATGACTTCGTGATGCAGGTGCGCGATGCCGCCGAGCGATCCTTGCATGTCGAATTGCTGCGTGACGGCCAGCCTGTTGCGGTCGACGTCGTTCCGGAGGCGATTTCCGAGCGCGGCAAACGCATCGGCAGGGTTGGCATCGGGGTTGCAGAATCCGCCGAGTCGCGCCGTGAAGTCAGGGTGTTCGTACGTTATGGTGTATTTGCTGCGGCCGGCAAGGCGTTGGAAGAAACCTGGGAAAAATCGGTGTTCAGTCTGGTGATGCTGGGCAAGATGCTTACCGGCGAAGTCTCCTGGCGCAATCTTTCGGGACCGGTGACGATCGCGGACTATGCCGGTCAGTCGGCGCGGTTGGGGCTCGATTACTATTTGAAGTTTATGGCGCTCGTCAGCATCAGCCTCGGCGTGCTCAATCTGCTGCCCATTCCCGTTCTGGACGGGGGGCATTTGATGTATCATATGATTGAAGTCGTCAGGGGGCGGCCGCTCTCGGAGCGTGCCATGGAAATTGCCCAGCAGTTCGGCCTTTCCATTCTGTTTGTCCTGATGGCTTTCGCATTTTTTAATGACATGAACCGTCTGTTTTCCGGCTGAATAATGAAGAAATCCCTGCTCTCCGTCCTCGTCGCCGGACTTTTTTCCCTCCCCGCACTGGCATTCGAATCTTTCATCGTGAAGGACATCCGCGTCGAGGGGATACAGCGCACCGAGGCCGGTACGATTTTCGGTTACCTTCCGGTCAAGGTGGGTGATACGCTGACGGACGAAAAGGCCGCCCAGGCCATCAAGAGCTTGTTCGCAACCGGCTTCTTCCGCGATGTACGGATCGAGGTGGAAGGCGACGTCATGGTCGTCGTGGTGCAGGAACGCCCGGCCATCGCACAGATCGATTTTGTCGGGCTCAAGGAATTCGACAAGGATGTCATCATCAAGGCGCTGAAGGAGGCAGGCATTGCCGAAGGCCGTATCTTCGATCGCGCCCAACTTGAAAAAGCCGAGCAGGAACTCAAGCGCCAGTACCTGACCAAGGGCAAGTACGGCGTGGTCATCACAACGACGGTGACGCCGCTCGAGCGTAACCGGGTCGGCATCAACTTCAATATCGAAGAAGGTGCCTCGGCCAAGATCAAGCAGATCAACATCGTCGGGAACAAGGAGTTCTCGGAAAAAGACTTGCTCGTCCTTTTCGAGTTGACGACACCCGGCTGGATTACCTGGTACACCAAGAACGACCAGTACTCGCGGCAGAAATTGTCGGCTGACCTGGAAAAACTTAAGTCCTTCTACATGAATCGCGGCTACCTCGAGTTTGCTGTCGACTCAACGCAGGTCTCGATTTCGCCCGATAAGCGGGACGTGTACATCACCATCAATGTGAACGAGGGTGCGCGCTATCAGGTCTCGTCGGTCAAGCTGGCCGGCGATTTCATGGTCAGCGAAGAGGAACTCGCCAAGCTCGTGGTGATCAAGCCCGGTGATGTTTTTTCGCGCGAAAAATTGAATGAGTCCAACAAGGCCATCAGCGACCGTCTCAGCAAGGAAGGCTATGCCTTCGCCAACGTCAACGCGGCACCTGAAATCGACAAGGAAAAGTCCCAGGTTGCCTTCACTATCTTTGTCGATCCTGGCAAGCGGGTTTACGTCAGGCGGATCAACATCAGCGGCAACACCAAGACGCGCGATGAAGTCATCCGCCGCGAACTCCGCCAGATGGAGGGCGGGTGGTACGACAGCGAGCGCGTCACCGCCTCCAAGCAACGTCTCGACCGCCTAGGGTATTTCTCGGAAACTGCGATCGAGACCCCTGCCGTGCCCGGTACCGCGGATCAGCTCGATATCGACCTGAAAGTTACGGAAAAACCGACCGGTAACCTGATGCTGGGTGCGGGCTTCTCGAGTACTGAAGGGATTATCCTGTCGGGCTCGATTTCGCAGAACAACTTCCTTGGTAGCGGCAACAACGTCACGATCGCGCTCAATACCGGCAAGGTCAACCAGGTGGCGTCGTTCTCCTATACCAATCCGTACTTTACGGTCGATGGGATTAGCCAGGGCTTCGATATTTATCACCGAAACGTCGATTCGACCTCGACGGCGGTCGCGCCTTACAAATCGTCGTCGAATGGTGCTGCGGTACGCTTTGGCTTCCCGGTGGGGGAAAAGCAGTCGCTTAGCTTTGGCCTTGGCATCGACCAGACGAAGATTACAACCTACACGAACAGTTCGCCCCAGACCAAGGAGTTTGTCCTTGAAAATGGCGATACGAATCTGACTATCCCAATTACGGCGAACTGGATCAGCGACGGGAAGGACAGCTTCCTCTTCCCGACGACAGGGTGGTACCAGAAGGCTGCAGTGGAAGTCGCCATACCGGGTGGAGATTTGACCTTCTACAAGGCGTCGTACCAACTGCAGCGCTATTTTGCGCTGTCACGCACCTTTACGCTGATGATGAACGGTGAGGTGGGCTACGGCGACAGCTATGGAAACACGTATGCGCTGCCGTTCTACAAGAATTTCTATGCCGGTGGCGTAAACTCCGTGCGTGGCTACAAGGCGGGCAGCCTCGGGCCGCAGGATATTTATGGCAATACGATCGGTGGCAACGAGCGCTTCGTGGGACAGACCGAATTGCTTTGGGCGCTGCCGGGTATGGAAAAATCGGTTCGACTCGGCGTGTTTTTCGATATTGGCCAGGTTTGGGCCATGGGTGGAACGTCTAACGGGGTTCCTGGCATAGATGACGGATTGCGCTATTCTACTGGTCTGTCTGCGGCCTGGATTTCCCCGGTCGGTCCGCTCAAGGTCAGTTATGGCTATGCGATCAACAAGCAGCCGACCGACAAGACCGAGGCTTTCCAGTTCCAGTTGGGTTCAACGTTTTGATTCAGGAGTGTCATGTTGAAAGTTAAATCGCTTGTTGTGGCATCGTTGCTGTCAGCCCTGTTTATAGCGGGGGAAGCTGCTGCTGAATTGAAGGTTGGCTACGTCAATACCCAGCGCATCTTCCGCGATGCGCCGGCGGCTCAGAAAGCCGGCAAGAAGCTTGAAGGCGAGTTTGCCAAGCGTGATCAGGATTTGCAGCGCATGGCCAAGCAACTGCAGGGTCTGCAGGAAAACCTGGAAAAAAATTCGGTGACCATGGCCGAAACCGAGCGTCGGGCCAAGGAAAAGGAATTTGCCGAACTGTCGCGTGAGTTCCAGCGTCGTCAGCGCGAGTTTCGCGAAGATCTGAACTTGCGCCAGAACGAAGAAAATGCTGCCGTGATCGAAAAGGCAAACAAGGCGATCAAGCAGATTGCCGAGGCCGAGAAGTTCGACCTGATTCTTCAGGACGTGGTCTGGGTCAGCCCGAAACTGGACATCACCGATCGCGTGATCAAGGCATTGGCCGACGCCAAGTAATGGCCGCGCAAGGCTTGATGCTGACGCTTTCCGACATCGCCGCCCAATTGGGCGGCGATGTGCTTGGGAACGGGCAAACGCCCATTTTGCGCGTGGCAACACTGGCTTCAGCCGGGGCGGGAGACATTGCGTTTCTGGCCAACCGGAAATACCGGGCGCAATTGCAGAGCACACAGGCGGCGGCGGTCATCCTCGCACCTTCGGTGGCCGAAGAATTTTCCGGTCCGCGCATCGTTGCCGCCAATCCCTACGCCTATTACGCGCGCGTCGCCGGCTTGCTCAATCCTGTGCATCAGGGCTTTAGCGGCGTACACCCCACGGCGGTTGTCGCGTCGGGATTGCCGCCCGGTGTCGCTGTCGGTTCGCATGTATCGATCGGGAAAGGTGTCACCCTCGGTCAGAACGTCGTGATTCATCCGGGCTGCGTGGTCGGCGACGATGTCGTGATCGGTGACGGCAGCGTGCTGTACCCGAACGTGACGATCTATCATGGTTGCCGTATCGGCAAACGCGCCATCATCCATTCCGGCGCGGTGATCGGCGCCGACGGTTTCGGTTTCGCGCCGGATGGCCGCGATTGGATCAAGATTCCGCAGATCGGTGTCGTCGTCATCGGCGACGATGTCGAAATCGGTGCCAATACGACGGTCGACCGTGGCGCACTGGACGATACCGTGATAGGTGACGGCTGCAAGATCGATAACCTGGTGCAGGTTGCCCATAACTGTAATATCGGTGCCGGTAGCGTGCTGGCCGGGTGCACGGGAATCGCCGGTAGCGTAATCTTGGGCGAGCACTGTATCGTCGGTGGGGCAGGCATGATTTCCGGTCATGTAACCCTGGCTCCGGGAACAACGATTTCCGGCGGCTCGCTGGTCATGAAAAATATTAACCAGCCTGGCCTCTATACCAGCGTCTTTCCGATCGACAAACATGAGGAATGGGTGCGCAATGCGGCTCACATCCGTCGCCTTTCACATCTTGCCGAACGGGTTTCAGAACTTGAGAAAAAACTGAAAGAGATTGGTTCAAATGATTGATTCAATGGAAATTAAAGACATCATGGAGCACCTGCCCCATCGTTACCCCTTCCTGCTGGTGGATCGAGTGGTATCGATGGAACTGGGCAAGCGCATCCATGCCTACAAAAACGTCAGCTTCAATGAGCCGCACTTTACCGGCCACTTTCCGCACCATCCGGTGATGCCCGGTGTGTTGATCATGGAAGCGCTCGCCCAGGCTGCGGGCATCCTGGCGTTCAAGACGGCTGGCGAAAAGCCGACCCCGGGTTCGCTCTTCATGTTTGCCGGTATCGACGATGCGCGCTTCAAGCGCCAGGTGATGCCCGGTGACCAGCTTCACCTGCATGTCGAGATCGAGCGCTGGATGCGTAATGTCCTGAAGCTCAAGGCCGAAGCGCGCGTCGATGGCGAACTGGCCGCTGAAGCACGCCTGATCTGTGCCAAGAAAGATGTCTGAAATGATTCACCCGACCGCCATTGTCGATCCGGGTGCCAGGATTGGCGCCAACGTCAAAATCGGGCCGTATTCCCTGATCGGGCCGGATGTCGAAATCGGCGACAGCACCGAGATCGGCCCGCACGTCATCATCAAGGGCCACACCCGCATCGGGCGCGACAACCGGATTTTCCAGTTTTGTTCGCTCGGCGAGGTGCCGCAGGACAAGAAATACGCCGGCGAACCGACGCGCCTCGAAATCGGTGACCGCAACACCATTCGCGAGTTCTGTACCTTCAACCTGGGCACTGTGCAGGACCAGGGGGTGACCAGCATCGGCGACGACAACTGGCTGATGGCTTATGTCCATATTGCCCACGATTGCCGCGTCGGCAACAAGACCATCTTCGCCAACGGCGCCTCGCTCGCCGGGCATGTGATCGTCGACGACTGGGTTATTTTCGGCGGCTTCACTGGCATTCACCAGTTCTGCCGCATCGGTGCCCACGTCATCACCGCGGCATCGTCGCTCGTGTTGCAGGATGTTCCCCCCTACTTGATGGTCGCTGGCAACACCGCGCAGCCTTACGGCATCCACGTCGAAGGGCTCAAGCGGCGTGGTTTTACTACCGAAGCCATTGCCGAGCTGAAGCGTGCCTACAGGACTCTGTACAAGTCCGGCCTGCTGCTCGAAGAGGCCAAAGGCAAGCTGGCCGAGCAGGCGAAAACGCAGCCCGATGTCCAGCGCTTCGTCGATTTTCTCGAGGTTTCCAAGCGCGGCATTATTCGCTGATGGCCAGTGGGGTTGTACGCATTGCCATTGTGGCCGGCGAGCCATCGGGTGATCAACTTGCCGGGCATTTGATCGCCGCGCTCAAGGCGCGCCTGCCGAATGCCGTATTTTTCGGTATCGGCGGGCCGACCATGCAGGCACAGGGTTTCGATGCCTGGTGGCCGATGGAAAAATTGGCGGTGATGGGCTATGTCGATGCGCTGAAGCATTTTCGCGAGATTTACGGCATTCGCCGTCAGCTCAAGAAGCGCCTGCTCGACAATCGCCCGGACATTTTCATCGGCGTGGATGCACCCGATTTCAATCTCGGCCTGGAAACCCAGCTCAAGGCGGCCGGGGTGCGTACCATCCATTACGTCAGCCCGTCGATCTGGGCCTGGCGGGGCGGGCGCATCAAGAAGATCGGGCGCGCCGTCAATCGCGTGCTGGCGCTGTTTCCCATGGAGCCGCCGCTATACCAAAAAGAGGGTATTCCGGTGACCTACGTCGGGCATCCGCTGGCCGACGCGATTCCGCTGAGCACCGATCGCCATGCTGTACGCGAGAAACTGGCCATGGCCCGGAACCTGCCGGTTTTCGCGTTGCTGCCGGGCAGCCGCAAGGGCGAACTGGCGTTGATGGCTGCTACCTTCGTACAGACAGCCAAGCTGATTCGTGAGCGCTTTCTGCCGGATGCGCAGTTCGTGGTGCCATTGACCACTCGCGAAACGCGTCTGATGTTCGAAACGGCGATCTACGAGCAACAGGCTGGCGACGTGCCTTTCCGCCTGCTTTTCGGCCATGCCCAGGATGCCCTCGGTGCCGCGGACGTGTCCTTGGTGGCGAGCGGCACGGCAACGCTCGAAGCCGCGCTGATCAAGCGGCCGATGGTCATTACCTACAAGATTGCCCGACTTTCCCACTGGATCGGCAAGCGTCTGGTCTATCTGCCCTACGTCGGGTTGCCCAACGTTCTGGCCGGACGCTTCGTCGTGCCGGAAATACTGCAGGACGAAGCGACGCCGGAAAAATTGGCGGAAGCCCTGGTCCAGCTGTACGAGGACAAGGAAAACGCCAAAGCGGTCGATGCCGCATTTACCGAAATCCATTTGACGTTGCGCCAGAACACCGCTGAAAAAGCCGCCAACGCGGTCATCGAATGCCTGAACTGATCGTTCCTGTCGGCCTCGTCTGCGGTATCGACGAAGCCGGGCGCGGGCCGCTGGCCGGGCCGGTGGTCGCCGCGGCGGTGATCCTCGATCCCGCCCGGCCGATACCCGGTCTCGACGACTCCAAGAAGTTGAGCGAAAAAAAGCGTGATGCGCTGGCCGCCGTCATTCGCGAACGTGCGCTGGCTTGGGCAGTGGCCGAAGCCAGCGTCGAAGAAATCGACCGCCTCAACATTCTGCATGCCACCATGCTTGCCATGCAGCGAGCGGTCGCCGGTCTCTCGGTCACGCCCGAGCGCGCACTGGTCGACGGCAATCGCTGCCCGGAGTTGGGCATGCCCGCCGAAGCGGTGGTCAAGGGGGATGGCAAGATTGCGTCGATCGCTGCGGCGTCCATCCTCGCCAAGACGGTGCGCGATGCCGGCATGCTGGCCCTGCATGCCGAATATCCGCACTACGGTTTCGACCGCCACATGGGTTATCCAACCGCCGCGCATTGTGCGGCGCTTGAAACGCATGGCGCCTCGCCGGTGCACCGGCGCAGTTTCGGGCCGGTCGCCCGGCAGCTTTCGCTGCTATGAAGCTGATCCAGTCGCGCGACAATCATTTCTACAAAGGCTTGAAGCGGCTTGCCGCATCCGGCCGCGTACGGCGGAAATCAGGTCAAACGCTGCTCGATGGCGTGCATCTGGTCGACGCTTACGAAAAGGCCTACGGGTCGGTGGAAAGCCTGATTGTCGCCGAATCCGCGTTGGCTGGCGGCGAAATCGCGGTGTATGTCGAAGGGCGTGAAATTGTCATCCTGGGCGATGCCTTGATGCGCGACCTTGGGCTGGTCGATACGCCGAGCGGCCTGTTGGCGGTCGCCAGGATGCCGATGGCACCTGTTGCGGTCGACCTCGAAAATGACGCGATTTTGCTTGATGGCATACAAGACCCCGGCAATGTCGGCACCCTGCTGCGAACAGCGGCGGCAGCCGGCATCAAACAGGCGTTGCTCGGCCCCGGTTGCGCCTCGGCCTGGTCGCCCAAGGTGCTGCGCGCCGGGCAGGGCGCCCATTTCGTGCTGGCCATCCACGAAGATGCCGACCTGGCGGCGTTCATGGCCGATTACCGTGGTACGACGGCGGTAACTTGCCTCGATGGCGCAATTTCGCTCTACCAGGCGGACTGGAAAGGCGCGGTGGCCTGGATCTTCGGCGCCGAAGGGCAGGGGGTGCGGCGCGAATTGATCGACACGGCCAAGCTGAAAATCAGGATCCCGATGCCTGGCGCCGTCGAATCTTTGAACGTCGGTGCGGCAGCGGCGATTTGCCTGTTCGAGATGGTGCGTCGGCGCGCGGCTGGGGTTACTGGCGATCTGGCATAATCATCCTTTTGACATTTGTCGCTGCCATGAACCTTACCCACCTCATCACCGCTGTCGCCCTTACCGTACCGCTCGCTGCCGTCGCCCAGAGTAACCAGAAATCGCAGGATTTCAACAAGCGCTTTCAAGCGGCGGATGTGGACAAGGACGGCAAGCTGACCCGCGCCGAAGCCTATGCCGCATTCCCGCTCATGCCCCAGTACTTCGACGAAATCGATGTGAACCGGGATGGCTCGATTACCATGGTCGAAGTCGATGCGGCGATGAAAAAGCGCGTCGATGCGGCGCTCGCCGCCAGCAAGACGACAAGCGGCCGCTATGCACTGCCCCCGGAGACTTCGGGCTTGTCCGGATCGACAGCGGGCGTTAATTCGCCGGTACTGGTTGACCATGATGAGGCGAGGGTTTTCCATGGTCGCCAGTACTACGATTCGCTGGCTGGCGATCTGGCGCAAGACCAGATGCGCGGCGAACCGGTTCCACGCAACCCGGCGCCTGATCAGTTCCAGAAATCGTTCTGAGCGGGGTTGGTCAGAAGCTGGCGATGCCAGCTTCTTCACGCCTACCGGGAGCGAGACTCAGCGCAGCTTGAGTTCCTGCAGAATCGTCGTCGAGATCTCCTCGATCGACTTGGTCGAGGAATCCAGCCAGCGGATGCCTTCGCGCCGCATCATCTTTTCGGCTTCGGCGATTTCGAAGCGGCAGTTGGCGAGTGAGGCGTATTTGCTGCCGGCGCGGCGTTCTTCGCGGATCTGGTGCAGGCGCTCGGGCTGGATGGTCAGGCCGAATAACTTGGCACGGTGCTTTTCGAGGGTGCCGGGCAGTCGACCGCGATCGAAGTCCTCCGGAATCAGCGGGAAGTTGGCGGCTTTGAGGCCGAACTGCATGGCGAGGTAGAGCGAGGTGGGCGTCTTGCCGCAGCGCGAGACGGCAACCAGAATGACGTCGGCTTCGGCCAGGTCGCGGTCGGTGATGCCATCGTCGTGAGCCAGCGTGTAGTTGATCGACTCGATGCGCTTCTTGTAATCCGAACTGTCCGCCGTGCCGTGCGAGCGGCCTACCGTGTGGCTGGACTTGATGCCGAGCTCGGCTTCAAGCGGCGCCAGGAAGCTCTCGAAGTAGGAAAGGCAGAAAGCATCGGCCTGATGCACGATGTTCGCCAGTTCCGGATTGACCAGCGTCGTGAACACGATGGGCCGCATGCCATCGGCCTCGCCTTGCGCATTGATGCGGAGTACGGCGTCCTGGGCCTTGGCGATGTTGTCGAGGAAGGGAATGCGGATCTGCTTGAATTCCACATCCTCGAACTGGGTCAGGAGACTGTGGCCGAGCGCTTCTGCAGTCAGGCCGGTGCCGTCGGAGACGAAAAATACGGTTCTTTTGAGTGTCGTAGCCATCCCGCGATTTTACCCGCTGTTACGCAATCCGGATGCAACGCCGTTGATTGACAGATGAATGCCGCGCGCCAGCCGTTCGTCGGTATCGCCGGCGCGGTGGCGCTTGAGCAACTCGACTTGCAGGTGATTGAGCGGGTCCATGTAGGGTGCGCGCAGTTGCAGTGAGCGTTTGAGCATCGGGTTGTCGGCGAGGAAATCGTCCTGTTCCAGGATGGCCAGCAGATGCTGCCTGGTCAGCGCCCATTCGGCCTTGATGCGGCTGAAGATGCGTTCGCGCAGCTCGGCATCGGTAACCAGTTCGGCATAGCGCGAGGCGATGGCGAGGTCGGTCTTGGCCAGAACCATGTCCATGTTCGACAGCAGGCTCTGGAAGAAGGGCCAGGATTTGACCATCCGGCGCAGGGTGGCGAGGCCGTCGGAATTGGCCTGCAAATAGCCGTCGACCGCAGCACCGAAGCCGTACCAGCCGGGCAGCATCAGCCGGCACTGCGCCCACGAGAAAACCCAGGGAATGGCGCGCAGATCCTCGATGCGCTCCGAGGCCTTGCGCGAGGCCGGGCGGCTGCCGATGTTGAGCAGGGCGATTTCGGAAACCACCGTCGATTGGCGGAAATAGGTGGTGAAGCCCGGCGTTTCATAGACCAGGCCGCGATAGGCGTTGAAGGCGCGGGCCGAGAGCTCGTCGAGTACGGCGTGGAATTGCTCAGCCGGCTCGACCTTGTTTTCGTGGTCGGTCAGGCTGGCCTCCAGCGTCGCGGCGAGGAGCACTTCGAGGTTGCGGCGCCCGGTGTCGGCGGTGCCGTACTTGGTCGAGATCACTTCGCCCTGTTCGGTCAGGCGAATCTGGCCGGACACGGCGCCGACCGGCTGGGCGAGGATGGCGTGGTAGGTTGGGCCACCGCCACGACCGACCGAGCCGCCGCGACCGTGGAACAGGCGCAGGCGCACGCCGTGTTGCTTGAAGACGCGGGCGAGTTCGATTTCCGCCTTGTACAGTTCCCAGCCGGAGGTCAAAAAGCCGCCGTCCTTGTTGCTGTCGGAATAGCCGAGCATGACTTCGTGTTCGTTGCCGCGCCCGGCGATCAATTCGCGGTAGACCGGCAGCTTGAACAGGCCAGCCATGGTGGCGGCGCTCTTCTGCAAGTCCTCGATGGTTTCGAAGAGCGGGATGATGTTGACGTCGAGGCACGGCTGGGCGCCCGGCAGCAGCAGGCCGGATTCCTTGAGCAGCAGCGCCAGTTCCAGCAGGTCGGAAACGCCATCGGTTTTTGAGATGATGAAGTTGGGCAGCGTCGCGGCGCCGTATTTGGCGCGCAGTTCGCGGGCGGCGAAGAAGATGGCCAGCTCGCCCTGCGTTTCTTCGGAATAGCTCAGGTAGGGTGAGTAGAGCGGGCGTGGGGTGGCGATCTCTGCGGTCAACAGCGAAATGCGCTCGTTTTCCGAAAGCGCTTCGTAATCCGGGCAGCGCCCGGCGCCGGCCAGCAGTTCGGCGACGCTACGGGCATGGACTTCCGAGTTTTGCCGCAGGTCGATCGGCGCCAGATGAAAGCCGAAAACCTGCACGGCACGCAGCAACCGGCGCAGGCGACCGCCGGCCAGGTTGGCGCTACCGTTCAGTTTGAGCGACGTGGCCAGTACCTTGAGGTCGGCGCGCAGGGCTTCCGGCGACTCGTAAGGTTCGGCATGGCCGATTTCGTGGCGCACCGGCTCGATCCGGTCGAGTACGCGGGCGGTGGCGGCCACGCGGGCGTAGATGCCGGACAAGGCACGGCGATAGGGCTCGTCGGCGCGTTGCGGCGAATGGTCGGTGGAGTGCTCGGCGAGTGCCAGCAGTTCCGGCGTGACCTTGACCAGCAGGTCGGAGAGCGGCAGTTCGCCGCCCAGTTCATGGATTTCGTCTAGGTAATGGTTGAGTGCGGCGCCGGATTGCAGGCGCAGCGCCTCGCGCAGGATGTCGGCGGTGACGAAGGGATTGCCGTCTCGGTCACCGCCGATCCAGCTGCCGACACGGAAGAAGGGCGGCAGCGCCCAGTCCCGGTCCGGGTAGCGCTGTTGCAGTGCTTGCGTGGCCTGGATGTAGAGGCGCGGCAGTTCGGTGAAGAAGGTTTCCTTGAAGTAGGTGATGCCGTTCTTCACCTCGTCGATCACCTTGAGGCGTACCGGGCGCAGCATGCGCGACTGCCACAGGGTGAGAATGGAATTGGCCAGCGCCAGGTCGTTTTCGGCGGCCTCGTCGGGCGTCATTTGCAGGCGTTCGCGCTGGTCGAGCAGGTGGGCGATGTCGCGGTGGTTGCGGATCAGGCTCTGGCGCTGGACTTCCGTCGGGTGCGCGGTGAGCACCGGGGCAACCAGCGCATGGGCGAAGAAGTCGGCGACGGCTTCCGGTGAGACGGTTGCGGTCGACAGCGCATCTAGGGCAAAAACCAGACTGCCTTCGCGCGGCGGCGAGCCGGCCAGATCGTGGGCGCGGCGACGACGGATGTGGTGCTCGTCTTCGGCGATATTGGTCAGTTGCAGGAAATAGCTGAAGGCACGGACGACGGCCTGCGTGGTGTCGCCCGGCAACGGGTCGAGCAGGGCGGCGAGTTCGTTGCGGGCCGCCGGGTCGCCGTCGCGGGCGAAACGCACGGCGGTCTGGCGCACGCGTTCGACGATGTCGAAGACGGCAGCGCCTTCCTGTTCGCGGACGGTGTCGCCGAGGATGCGGCCGAGCCGGCGGATGTCGTTGCGGAGGGGTTCGTCCTTGCTGGTGTCGGGCGCGGCTGCTGGCATTTAGTGGTTCCTGACGAGAAGTACGGAGGCATCGGCCATTTTAGCCAGTTGTTCGGCGACCGAGCCAAGAATCAGGGTGGCCAGACCGCGCCGGCCGTGGCGACCGATGATGATCAGGTCAACGTCGAGTTCCTTCGCCTTGTCGGCCAGCGTTTCGGAAACACGGCGGCTGTTGCCGTGCAGCAGCAAGGTATGCGCATCGATGCCCGTGGCCATTGCCAAGGCATCGTCGAGCAGCTTCTGGCCGGCCTTGGTGAGCGCGTTGGTGGCACTGTCGGCATCGGCCATGTGGGAAAGCACGTGACCGTGCATGTTGAGCAGCGCCTCGTCGGTGACGTGGGTAATGAACAGTTTCGCATTGGCGGCCCTGGCGATCTGGAGCGCTTCGTTCAGCGCGCAACGCGAGGTTTCGCTGTCGTCGATGGCGACCATGATGTTCTTGTACATAGGTTCTCCTGTGGAAGCAGTTTGACGGAGCCAAGTTAGCAAATTGGGGGCTGCGGCGCAGTTAGGGAAATCCTCAGGGCGCCGGGGCCGGGTCGGAAAGCATGCGCTCCCGGCCCGGCGTTGCGGTCTAGTGGAAATGGACTTCGTCGTGTCCTTCGACCGGGGCGACCAGGTTGGCGCCGACAGCGCGCGCCAGGAAGGTTACGAAGGCGACGATGCCGACGAAAATGCCCAGCCACATCAGGCCATCCGGGTTGATGGTGGCCTGGGCGGCATTCGACACGGCGGCGGCCGCGGCGGCTACCGGCCTGACGTAGACCGGCACGATGCCCGGGAAGACGTAGGCCCACAGCATGTGCAGGATGCCGACGATGACGACCAGGACGATCGAGTGCTTGAAGGTGAAGCGGAAGATTTCCGATTCGCGCCCGACCATGCCGGTGGCGCCGGTGGCGACCGAGATGGATTGCGGCGAAATCATCTTGCCGCAGACGCCGCCGCTGGTATTGGCGGACATCGTGATCACCGGGTCGATGCCGATTTTCTCGGCAGTGACCGCCTGCAGCTTGCCGAACAGCGCGTTGGTCGAGGTGTCAGAGCCGGTCATGAATACCCCCAGCCAGCCGAGGATGGCCGCGAAGAACGGGAAGGCGGCACCGGTGGTGGCAACGCCGTAGCCCAGCGTAATCGCCATGCCCGAGAAATTCATGATGTAGGCGAAGCCGAGGATGGTGGCGATGGTGACGATCGGCCAGGCCAGCGTCTTCAGCGTGTCGCGGGCGACGCCGGCGGCGGTCTTGAGCGAGGCGCCCATGACGACGACCGAGAAGAACCAGGCAAACAGGATGGCGGTACCGGCAGCGCTCAGGACATTGAATTTGAAGACGGCGGGCTTGGCCTTGCCGGCTTGGTCAATGACCATCTTGTCGAGGCCGGCGACCGGAATGGCGAAATCGAACAATTGCTTGGTAATTTGATCGAGGGCCTGATTGACCGGCTTGATGCCCCAGGCGCAGACGAAGAGCGAGAGGATGATGAAGGGCGCCCAGGCGCGGAAGATCTGACCGCCGGTGAACCTCAGCTTTTCCTTGCCTTCACGCTTCGGCTCGTGCTCGAAGTGCCAGCTTTCCTTCGGATGCCAGACCTTCAGGAAGGCGACCGTGCAGATAATGGAGACCAGCGAGGCGATGATGTCCGGCAGCAGCGGCGCGGTCAGCGGCGAGTTGGCGGAGAAGAACTGGGCGATGGCGAACGAGCCGCCGCTGACCAGGCAGGCCGGCCAGACTTCGAGACCCTTCTTCAGGCCAGCCATCAGCACGACCAGGTACAGCGGAATGAAGATTGAGACGATCGGCAGGGTACGGCCGACCATTTGGCTCAGCGCCAGGTCGGGAATGCCGGAGACCTGGCCGCCGACGACGATGGGGATACCGATGGCGCCCCAGGCGACCGGCGCCGTATTGGCAATGAGGCAGATGCTGGCGGCGTACAGGGGGTTGAAACCGAGACCGGCCAGCATGGCGGCGGTGATCGCCACCGGTGTGCCGAAACCGGCGGCGCCCTCTATGAAAGCGCCGAACGAGAAGGCGATCAGCAGAGCTTGCAGGCGACGGTCATCGGAAATCGAGGCGAGGGAATTCTTGATCACTTCAAACTGGCCGGTCTTCACCGACATGTTGTAGATCATCAGCGCGGTGATGACGATCCAGCAAACCGGGAAAAGCCCGAAGGCGCCGCCGTAGAGCGTAGACAGCGCCGCCAGGTCGAACGGCATCTTGTAGACGAAGACGGCGATCAATATGGCGAGGGAGGTTCCCCCGAGCGCCGCGAAATGCCCTTTCATGCGCTTGAAGGCCAGCGCCCAGAAAAGGAAAAAAATTGGAATGGCCGCGACCAGCGCGGACAGGGCGATGTTGCCGAACGGGTCGACATTCATTTGCCAAGTCATAAAATAGTCCTCATAACAAAAATAGTCAGGTTGCCGTCAGTCAGATTTGCCGATCCCTGATGGCCACCAAGCGTTGTCACCAAGTGTTCCGGCCTTGAGTTCGCAGCTCATGGCCGGATTTTTTTACTGTCCCCCTCCTCAACAGGCCATGGCGTCCTCCTTGCGCGAGCACGCTTCGAGCAGGTAGGCCACCGAACGATAGGTGAGGCCGGTTTCGGCGGTCAGGCCGATTTCGCAGGTGCGGTTGGTGGAAACGCCGCAGGCACAACCGGCCGGCGCTTTTTCGTGAAGCTCGGCGTGAATATGGCGCAGGGCGTGCTGGTTCAGCTCGGGTACCGCGAAGCCACGATCGCCGCCGAAGCCGCAGCAGGTCGTGCTGGCCGGTTCGATGACTTCCTTGACGCAGGCCTTGAGCAGGGCGCGCAACTTGCCATCGGCACCGGTGCGCTTGACGCTGCAATTGACATGCAGGGCAATCGGGCCGGGCTGCTGGGTAATCATCAGGCGCGGCAGCAGGGCGTCGTGGGCGAATTCGTGGAAATCGTAGAGTTTCAGGCGGCCGGCCAGGTGCTTCTGCATGCGCGTCGAGCAGGCACTGGCATCCATGATGACCGGAATGCGCCCGTTGTCGGAGGCTTTCATCAGCGCCGCTTCCAGCGTGTTCGACAGCTCTTCGGCATCTTCGAGCAGGCCCTTGCTGGCCAGCATCTGGCCGCAGCACAGGTTTTCGAAGCCTTCCGGCAGGATGGGGGCGTAGCCGGCGCGGATCAGGAGTTCCTGAATCACGTCGCCAAGTTGCATGTCGGCGCCATCGGCTGGCCCGAAAATGCGCCCGCCGCAGGTTGGGAAATAGACCACCGGGTCGCCTTTGGCCGAGCGTTGGACGGGCGGCTTGGCGGCCGGCGGCATGGCCTTGCGCCAGGCGCCGCCGGTGACGCGGTTGACGATGTTGTCGCCGAGGATGCCGGCGACGGCATGGCCGGTCTGCAGGCCAATCCGCGCGACCTGGCTGAAGGTTTTGAAATTGTGACCAATTTTCCGGTTGACCGCAGCAGCCGTGTCGGAAATCTGACGACCGCGCAGGCGGCGGGTCAGGTCGCCGGTATCGATGCCGACCGGGCAAGCGGTCGAGCACATGCCGCAGCCGGCACAGGTGTCGAGGCCCATGTAGGCGTAGGCTGCACCGACCTCGCCGGCCGGTTCGCCGGCGGCGGCGCGGCGCGCCAGTTCGCGCACGCTGGTGATGCGCTGGCGGGGCGAGAGGGTCAGGCGGTGCGACGGGCACAGCGGCTCGCAGAAACCGCATTCGATGCAGCGGTCGACGATATCTTCGGCGGCCGGCATCGGCTTCAGGTTTTCGAGGTGGGCATGCGGATTGTCGTTGATGATAACGCCCGGATTGAGCCGGCCTTCCGGGTCGAACAGGGCCTTGATGCTGCGCATCAGGTCGGTCGCTTCCTTGCCCCATTCCATTTCGACGAAGGGCGCCATGTTGCGGCCGGTGCCGTGCTCGGCCTTGAGCGAGCCGTCGTACTTGTCGACCACCAGCTTGCACAGGTCGTCCATGAAGCGGGCGTAGCGGTCGATCTCGGCCTTGTCGCCGAAGTCCTGGGTGATGACGAAGTGCAGGTTGCCTTCCAGTGCGTGGCCGAAAATGATGCCTTCGTGGTAACCGTGATGACGCAAAAGTTGTTGCAGGTCGAGCGTGGCGTCCGCCAGCGACTCGATGGGGAAGGCGACGTCCTCGATCAGCACGGTGGTGCCGGTGCGGCGCATGGCGCCAACGGCCGGGAAGGTGCCCTTGCGTACCTTCCAGTACATGTCGCAGGTCGCCGGGTCGGTCGAGAACTGCACCGGCTCGACGGTCGCGATGCCGTCCATCGCGGCAAGCACGGCGCTGATCTTCTCATCGAGGCCGGCCGGGTTCGGTGAGCGGATTTCGATCAACAGCGCGGCGGCGTCTTCACCCAGCTCGCGCATGATGCTCGGCAGGCCGGGCTTGTTTTCGACGGAATGGATGGCCGGGCGGTCGAGCAGTTCGACGGCGGCGACTGGTTGCGGCTTGAGGCGGATGACCGCCTCGCAAGCCGAGCGGATGTTCGGGAAGAAGACGAGGGCCGAGGCCTTGCACGGGTCTTCGATGACGGTCAGGTAGGTGATGCGCGTCATGAAGCCGAGAGTGCCTTCGGAGCCGATCATCAGGTGGGCGAGGATGTCGATCGGGTCTTCGTAATCGACCAGCGCGTTGAGGCTGTAGCCGGTGGTGTTCTTGATCTTGAACTTGTGGCGGATGCGGTTGGCCAAGGTCGGATTGGCGCGCGTCTCCTTGCCGATGCGGTCGAGTTCGCGGAGCAGCGCCGCATGCGATTGCTTGAAGGCAGCGACGCTAGACGGGTTTTCGGTATCGAGCAGGGTGCCGTCAGCGAACATGACGCGCAGGCCGGCCAGCGTCTTGTAGCTGTTCTGCGCCGTGCCGCAACACATGCCGGAGGCGTTGTTGGCAGCGATACCGCCGATCTTTGCGGCACCGATGGAGGCTGGATCGGGGCCGATTTTCTTGCCGAGCGGCGCCAGCCGGCGATTGACCTCGCCGCCGACCATGCCCGGGCCGACGCGGACCTGGCTGGCATCGGCGGCCAGTTCGTAGGTGGCGAAGCCTTCGCCGATCAGCGCCAGTACGCCATCGGACAGGGCCTGTCCGGACAGGCTGGTGCCGGCGGCACGGAAGGTGACCGGCGTCTGGTGCTGGCGGGCGGCGGTGAGGACGGCGCGCGCCTCATCCTCGTTTTCTATGACGGCGACGACCTGCGGGATCAGGCGATAGAAGCTGGCGTCGGTGCCATAGGCAAGACGGCGCAAATCGTCGGTGATCACCTGGCGGGCGGGCAGGGTTTCTTGAAGATTCCGGATTAGTGAATTCATTGTCTTCGGTCTGGTAGAGGACAGCTGGGGACGAGCGACTGCAGCGCGGTAAAAAAACCCCGGAGGCCGGTGTTGCTTGCGCTCCGGGTAAGAGGGGGATTAGGTGCGTTCCTTGATCAGGTCGCGCAGGCGCTTGGGTGCGGGCTGGATGGGCGTGCGGACCGAGGTCCAGCCGGCCTGCTTGCGCGGCGTCAGCCAGCGGAAACGGCTGGCCAGCCACGAAAATGCGCGGTAAGTCGCCGGCGAGCCATAAATCGTTCCCCAGGCGCGCCAGACGGCCGAGGTCAGCGAACTGTAGCCGGCGCCCTGGCCGCGCATGGCCGCGTTGGCATGCGGTTCGGAGAAGGCTTCCTCGCGCAGGCGGATGAGCAGTTCGGGAATGGGAATCTTGACCGGGCAGACTTCGCCGCAGGCGCCGCACAGCGACGAGGCGGTGGTCAGGGTGGCGGTCGCTTCCAGCCCCAGCATGTGCGGCGAGATGATCTTGCCGATCGGGCCGGGGTAGGTGGTGCCGTAGGCGTGGCCGCCGATGCGGGTGTAGACCGGGCAGTGGTTCATGCAGGCGCCGCAGCGGATGCATTGCAGCGTCTTGCGCAACTGCTCGTCGGCGTAAGCCTGGCTGCGTCCGTTGTCGAGCAGCACCAGATGCACTTCGCCCGGACCGTCCTTCTCGCCAGTCTTGCGCGGGCTGGAAATCATGTTGAAGTAGGTCGAGATGTTCTGGCCGGTGGCCGAGCGGGTGAGCAGCGAGAGCAGCGGCGGTACGTGCTCCAGCTTTTCGACGATCTTCTCGATGCCGGTGATGGCGATATGCACCGGCGGCGCGGTGGTGCACATGCGGCCGTTGCCTTCGTTCTCGACCAGGCACAGGGTGCCGGTTTCGGCGACGGCGAAATTGACGCCGGAAAGGCCGATGTCGGCGATCTCGAATTTCTCGCGCAGCACCTGGCGGCCGATCTGGATCAGCGCATCGACGTTGTCGGTGTATTCGACGCCCGGCACGTTCTCGTGGAACAGCTTGGCGATCTGCTCCTTGGTCTTGTGGATGGCCGGCATGATGATGTGCGACGGCTTTTCATGCGCCAGCTGGACGATGTATTCGCCCATGTCCGATTCCAGCGCGCCGATGCCGGCGGCTTCGGCGGCATGGTTCAGTTCGATTTCCTCGCTGACCATGGACTTGCCCTTGACCATCAGCTTGGCCGAATGCTGTTGGCAGATGCCGAGAATGATTTCGTTGGCCTCTTCGGGCGTTTCGGCCCAATGGACCTTGATGCCGTTCTTGGTCAGATTGGCTTCGAGCATTTCCAGCAGCTCGGGCAGCTTGGCCAGGTTGTACTGGCGAATGCGCTCTCCGAGGCGGCGCAGGCTTTCCAGTTCTTCCGGATCGGGGAACTGGGCGGCGCGCTTGCTCATCAGGAAGTCCATCGCGCCGCGGAAGCTCTGGCGCAGGAAGGGGTTCTCGACGACATCCTTGGCGCGGGTGCGGAAGCCCTCGGAGGGCATGAAGTGCAGGGCGTGCGGGGTGGTGCTGGAATCCGCTGGATTTGGGGCGTTCATCGTTCGTCTCCGATCATCAGCACGACAAGTTCCTTGGGACCGTGCGCGCCGTAGGCCAGCGTCTGCTGGATGTCGGCGGTTTTCGAGGGGCCGGAAATGAGCAGGGAATTGGTCGGCAGGCCATCCCTCCAGCCTTCCGCCTGCATGGCCTCGTAAAAGGTGTTGTAGATGCTGGCGGCGTCGAGCAGCACGATATGGACCGGCGGCACCAGCGACATCAGGCGCGGCTCGTCGGCGTCCGGCCACAGGATCAGCGTGCCGGTTTCGGCGATGGCGGCGCGGGCAGCGGTGAAGCTGGCCGGCGTTGCGCTGAACATCGCCGGCTTCCAGCTTTCGATGGCCGTGTCGTAGGTCGGGCAAGCGATGCCGAGCGGCGGCAACTCGCTGAGGGCGCGCGCACCATGCGGCGTGCCGGGGGCGACCAGAAGTTTGTCGATCTGCTTGGCGCTGAGGACTTCATAAAGCTTTTGCAGCCAGCCGCCGCGCGAGACGGCATAGACCTCGGCATGGGCCAGTTCGATGAAGTGGCGGAAACGCTTGGCCTTGTCGGCGACGCTTTCCGTGCTGCGATGCGTGGCGTACCAGCCGGCGACATCGGGCAGGTCGCCTGCGGTCGACGGTGAATTTGCCTTCAATTTGGCGAGGATGCGATCACGGGCGCTCATTTGGCGGTCCTCCGCAGCAGGAAAGTGGCGATATGTTCCCCGGGCAGGCTGGGTTTCGAGAGGCCCGCCTGCTGGTCCTTCCAGGCGGCGTGGCCGAGGATGTTCATCAGGCAGCCGCAGTCGGCGCTGACCACGCGTTCGGCACCGGTGGCCTTGAGCGCCTTGAGCTTGTCCTCGACCATCGCCGCCGATATTTCCGGCTGCTTGACCGAGAAGGTGCCGCCGAAGCCGCAGCATTCGGATTCGTGGTCCTGCTGGGCAATCTTGACCTTGGCCAGGTTGCCGAGCAGCTTTTTGCCGGTGACGTGAACCCCCATTTCGCGGCGCGCGGAGCAGGATGTGTGCAGGACGACGGTGCAGTCGCTGCCCAGGTCTTCCGGCTTGAAATCGAGCACCTCGACCAGGAACTGGGTCAATTCATAAACGCGGGCGGAGAGCTTCTCGGCGGCTACCTTGCGGGCGGGGTCGGCGGCGAACAGCGTCGGGTAATGGTGCTTCATCATGCCGGCGCAGGAACCGGACGGCACGACTACCGGCCAGTCGTTCGGAAACAGGGTTAGCTGGAGCGCCGCCACCTTGCGCGCCTCGTCGGGAAAACCGCTGGTATAGGCCGGCTGACCGCAACAGGTTTGCTCTTCCGGAAAGTGCACGCGGATGCCCTGACGTTCGAGCAGGGTGATGGCATCCATGCCGGCACCGGGGAAGAACTGGTCTACGACGCAGGTTGCGAAAAAATAGACGTCAGTGGGGAATGCAGATTGGCTGGGCATCTTGTCTCCGTTAAAATTGTTTATCGGTCAAATGGTAAGACCAATAATTGGTGTGAGCGAAATTTTGCGTGAATACCGGCACTTAGTCAATCCTGGATAGGGATATCCCTAGGCTTGCACTTTGTCGGAGCGATGATTAAAATATGTTGGTCTTACCAATCAATGTGGTCTTACCAATGCCGAGCAAGCTGCAGGTCCCACGTATTTCCGACGCCATCGCTGCCACCCTGGAGCGGCGCATCCTCGAAGGCTCGCTGAAGCCCGGCGACCGCCTGCCGCCGGAACGTGAACTGGCCGTCGATCTGGGTGTGTCGCGGCCGAGCCTGCGTGAGGCGATCCAGAAGCTGGCCTCGAAGGGCATGGTGACCAGCCGTCAGGGCGGCGGCACCTATGTGACCGATGTGCTGGAGGCGAGTTTTTCCGACCCTTGGCAGGACATGATGGGCAAGCACCCGAACCTGCGCGAGGACATGCTGGAGTTTCGCCGCATGCTCGAAGGGCAGGCCGCCGAATGGGCCGCCGAGCGGGCCACCGAGGCCGACCTGAAACGCCTCGACCAGACCTTCAGCACTTTGATGGCTGCTTTCGAGTCCGATAATTCGCAGACGCGTTCGGATGCCGATATTGCCTTTCATCAGGCCATCGGCGATGCCGCTCATAATGTCCTGATCGGCCACCTTTCCAGTGCCTTGCTGCACTTGATGCACGACAACATCCGCCTCAACCTGGGCGAACTGAAGAGCGTGCCGGCCGCCAACCGCCTGTTGATCAGCCAGCACGAGGCGATTTACAAGGGCATTCGCGAGAAGAAGCCGCAGGCTGCCCGTTCCGCCGCCGAGACGCATATCGATTTCGTCCGTGAAACGCTGGCCCAGACGCTGCGTTCCGTGGCGCGCCGCGAAACCGCCGAGCGCCGCCTGAATACCGAATTCTCAACCTCCTGATTTTTTGATTCGACCCCCGAAAGGACCTCTCCTCATGGAACCGCTTGTCATCCCCTTTGAAAAACTGCGCATGACCGACGTTGAACAAGTCGGCGGCAAGAACTCGTCGCTCGGCGAAATGATCAGCCAGCTGGCCGACACCGGTGTGCGCGTGCCGGGCGGCTTTGCCACCACGGCGCAGGCTTACCGCGACTTCCTGGCCCAGTCCGGCCTCGATGCCAAGATCAATGCTGTGCTTGATTCGCTTGATGTCGATGACGTCAACGCGCTGGTCAAGGCCGGTGCCGAGATTCGCCAGTGGATCATGGACACCCCGTTCACGATGGATCTGACCATCGCGATTACCGAGCAGTACCAGCGCCTGGTCGCTGAATCGACCACCGACATGTCCTTTGCCGTGCGCTCTTCGGCCACCGCCGAAGACTTGCCGGACGCCTCCTTCGCCGGCCAGCAGGAAACCTTCCTCAACATCGTCGGCCTGGAAAACATCCTGCACGCGATCAAGGAAGTCTTCGCCTCGTTGTATAACGACCGCGCCATTTCCTACCGCGTGCACAAGGGCTTCATCCACGCCGATGTCGCGCTGTCGGCCGGCATCCAGCGCATGGTGCGTTCCGACAAGGGCGCTGCCGGCGTGATGTTCACGCTCGACACCGAATCCGGCTTCCGCGATGCCGTGTTCGTCACGTCCTCCTACGGTCTCGGCGAAACGGTTGTCCAGGGCGCCGTTAACCCCGACGAGTTTTATGTACACAAGCCCATGCTGGCTGCCGGCAAGAAAGCCGTCGTGCGCCGCAACATCGGCTCGAAGATGATCAAGATGACCTTCTCCGCCGAGAAGACCGCCGGCAAGTCGGTGGTTACCGAGGATGTCGAAGAATCGCTGCGTCACAAGTTCTCGATCAACGACGAAGAAGTCATGGAACTGGCCCGCTACGCGATGATCATCGAGCAACACTACGGCCGCCCGATGGACATCGAATGGGGCAAGGACGGTGTCGACGGCAAGCTCTACATCCTGCAGGCGCGCCCGGAAACCGTGCAGTCGCAGGCCGGCGCCGGTAAGGTCGAAAAGTTCAAGCTCAAGCAATTCTCCAAGGTCCTCGCCTCCGGCCGCGCCATCGGCCAGAAAATCGGTGTCGGCCCGGTGCGCATCGTCAAGGACCCGAAAGAGATGGATCAGGTCAAGCCCGGTGACGTGCTCGTCGCCGACATGACCGACCCGAACTGGGAGCCGGTGATGAAGCGCGCTTCCGCCATCGTCACCAACCGTGGCGGCCGTACCTGCCACGCCGCCATCATCGCCCGCGAACTCGGCATCCCGGCCATCGTTGGCTGCGGCGACGCCACCGAAACGCTGACCGAAGGTGAGATCGTCACCGCCTCCTGTACCGAAGGCGACACCGGCCACGTCTATCGCGGTCGGCTCGACTACGAAATCACCTCGCGTGACATCTCGGCCATGCCGGATGTCCCGGTCAAGGTCATGATGAACGTCGGCAACCCCGAACTCGCCTTTGAGTTTGCCCAGCTGCCGAATGCCGGCGTCGGTCTGGCACGTGTTGAATTCATCATCAACAACGTCATCGGCATCCACCCGAAAGCCATCCTCGATGTCGAGCGTCTGCCGGCCTCCAAGCGCGAAGAAATCAAGCGCCGCGCCCGTGGCTACGCCTCGCCGAAGGACTTCTTCGTCGAAAAGCTGGTCGAAGGCGTCTCCACCATCGCCGCCGCCTTCTGGCCGAACCCGGTCATCGTCCGTCTCTCCGACTTCAAGTCCAACGAGTACCGCAAGCTGCTTGGCGGCGAGCTGTACGAGCCGGAAGAAGAAAACCCGATGCTCGGCTTCCGTGGCGCCTCGCGCTACATCGCGCAAAGCTTCCGCGATTGCTTCGAGATGGAATGCCGCGCCATGAAGTTCGTGCGTGAAGAAATGGGCCTGACCAACGTGCAACTGATGGTGCCGTTTGTGCGCACCGTTGGCGAAGGTCAGGGCGTCGTCGATCTGCTGGCCGAACACGGCCTCAAGCAGGGCGAAAACGACCTCAAGTTGATCATGATGTGCGAAATCCCGTCCAACGCGCTGTTGGCCGACGACTTCCTCAAAATCTTCGACGGCTTCTCGATCGGCTCCAACGACCTGACCCAGCTCACCCTCGGCCTCGACCGCGACTCCGGCCTCGTCGCCAACCTCTTCGACGAACGCGACCCGGCGGTCAAGATGCTGCTGGCCATGGCGATCTCCTCGGCCAACAAGGCTGGCAAGTACATCGGCATCTGTGGCCAGGGCCCCTCCGACCACCCCGATCTGGCCGAATGGCTGATGGACCAGGGTATCGACAGCATCTCGCTGAATCCGGATACGGTCGTCGATACTTGGACCCGTCTCGCTAGCCACAAGAAGGGCTGACCTTTTGCGGTCGACCGCCAAAAACAGGCAAAAATGAAGAGGCCGGGAGATATCCCGGCCTTTTGTTTTCTGCGCTGAAATGTTCTCCGCGATGCGTTCCCGGCTACGTTAGATAACCGGAGTGCCAAGGACTCGTAATGGCTCCCGGGTTGTTCAAACGGAGTATTCTGTAAATCGAGCGGGTCGGTAGAAAAAGAGCTTCATTCCTGCGGTTGTGATGCCAACTCTGTGCTTTGACTACATGAGTCACCAGAAAATATGGAGAGGAAGTCTATGGCTAAGTTTCGGGTAATTTTGTCCGGGTTGTTTATCGGCGTGGCCATTGCCTGTGCGGCGACTGCACAGGAACGTTGCGCGAGAGACTCATCAGGCACTGTCGTTTGCGCTCCGCCGGGAGGCGGCGTTGGGGTGGATAGCGAGGGGCGAGTCGTTTCCGGCCGTGGCGGGTGTGCCCGTGATTCGTATGGCAACGTCGTGTGTTCCAATACGCCCGGTGGGGGTGCGGCAGTCGATAGCGATGGCAACGTGGTAACAGGTCGCGGCGAATGCGTGCGAAATTCCAATGGCGAAGTCATTTGTGCTTCGCTGCCGGGCGGGGGAGCGGCGACCGATATCTATGGTCAGGTGAAGACCGGGCCCGGACAATGTGTCAGGGATTCCTATGGCAATGTGATGTGTTCTTCAGAGCCCTACGGCGGTGCCGCGATCGATATAAATGGACAGGTTGTGTGCACTGGAACTTGCGTTCCGGGTCGATAGGATTCGAAGCCTGACAAAGGCCGGAAGGGTTCACGGGCCATGTTGTTCCTGGCGGTGGTTTCTGCTGGGTTGGCGGCAATCCGCAATCGTCTGCGATCTTGCCGCGCTACCCAGAACTCTGTCGCCGTACAGCGCTTACTTCGCCTTGGGCCGTCCGTAGCGGGCAACAAAACTCGCCTTGCCAATCGTATTGGCATTGATCATGTAACCTGCCAGTGCCGCTGTCGCATCGGCGGGGATGTCGAGTTTCGGTGTTTTAAGGGCGTAAATGGTGAAAATGTAGCGATGTGCCTTGTCGCCGGGGGGCGGGCAGACGCCGCCCCAAGCGGCGACGCCGTAGTCGATGCGCACCTGACGTGCGCCGGTGGGCAAGTTTGCGTCGCCGAGCGCGCCGGCGTCGGCGGGCAGCGAATTTACGGTCGTCGGCAAATTGATGACGCTCCAGTGCCACCAGCCCGAGCCAGTCGGCGCATCAGGGTCGTGCACAGTGATAGCAAAGCTCTGTGTGCCGGCAGGCGCATTGCGCCATTCCAAAGCGGGCGACTTGTTGTCGCCGGAACAGCCAAAACCGTTGAACTCGAAACGCTTGTCGATCAGGCTACCAGCCTTGATCTCTGGGCTGCCGAGTTGAAAATCCGCTGCGTGGACCATGGCCGATGCGGTCAGGAGGGCGCTTGCCAGGATGACTTTGAACTTCATCGGGAACTCCATCAGGAAAAGAGTTTGCATGATGACGCAATGCAAGACACCGCGCCAGCCGATTCGCCGCCATCCCTGGCCGTTTCGCATGATGCCCGACAGGCGCCGACGAAAAGATTCATCGCTCCTGAATCGGCATCGATGGCTGCTTTACACAAACGTGGCCGGGTACGCTTCCGGCAGAGAGGGTTCAGACGATCGCTTCGCCAAGGTGGGGTACCAGGCGAATTCCCGTTTCACGCAGTCGCTTGGCCATCAGAGCGAGCAACATCAACAACAGTTTGTTACCAAGCTGCGGATGTTCGTGGAGGATGGCGTTGAGTGCATCGCGGTCGAGAACGGCAAAGTCGACCTCCTCGTTGGCGATGCAACTGGCGAAACGGGCGCCATTGTCTACGATAGCCATTTCCCCTATGGTTGCACCCGGACCCACCGTCGCGATGATGCGACGCCCGCCGTCTTCGCGGTTCTTGATGACGTTCACTGTGCCGGTCAGGATGATCAGCAGAAAGTCGCCGGCATCCCCCTCGCGGATCAGCAGTCCACCCCGGCGGATGGTGTAACAATCCATGAATTCGCAGAGAAGCTTGATCTCTGCGGTCTCCAGTTGATCGAAAAACGGCGCCTGGGTAATGATTTCCTGGATATCTTCGGCAAATTGCGTCGCCTTGCCGAGTGGTTGAACCGAAGAATCAAGGGATTTGGGCAGGGGCATGAAAGGATGTCGCGGTGATGCCGACTTGAGGCCGGAAGCTTGGTAAGCAGGTGTGTGTCAGGGAGGGTGATTAAAGCATGCGCTCCATTTAGTATAGACCGGAACGACAATAGCCAGAAATCGCTTGCGCTCAGGCTCTGACGGTTTGCCAACGCCGAGATGTTCGAAGAGCGTATCCTTTATGCCCAAATTTTCCGGATCTTGTGCTACGGCCATGTCGACCGCGCTTTCTCCCCGCACCGAACGTTATTTCCTGCTGACCCTGGCTGGCGTCCAGTTCAGCCATATCCTTGATTTTATGATCATGATGCCGCTCGGGCCGAGCCTGATGGCGGCGTTCGGCATCGGGACGCACGAATTCGGCTTGCTGGTGGCGTCCTACAGCTTCAGCGCGGCGGCTTCCGGGGTGCTGGCGGCGACCTTCGTCGATCTTTTCGAGCGCAAGCGCCTGTTGTTGATCGGCTTTGCCTTGTTCGCGCTGGCGACGCTCGCCTGCGGGCTGGCGCCGAGCTACACGATGCTGATGTTGGCACGCGGCTTGGCCGGCATCTTCGGCGGCATCATGGGTGCGCTGGTGCAGACGATGATCGGTGACGCCATTCCATTTTCCCGTCGGGCGCGGGCGAGCGGGATCGTGGCCAGCGCTTTTTCGATTTCAACGATTGCGGGCGTTCCGCTGTCGCTGTGGCTGGCCAATCATCTGGGCTGGCGGGCGCCGTTCATTTTCATCGCCGTGCTGAGCGTGATTTTTCTTGGCGTCGGGCTGCGCTTTCTGCCCGAGTTGCGTCATCACTTGAGCGATGAAAAGCGCGCTCACCTGCTGTCGGCCACTTTTAGCGTGCTGGGGGATGCCAACCATGTGCGCGCCTTGCTGTTTTCGGCGCTCATCATCTTTTCCGGCTTTACGGTCATTCCCTACATCACCGTCTATGCGGTGAATAACGTCGCCATTCCGCTCAGCGACATTCCCATCGTTTATCTTGTCGGCGGTTCTGCTACCTTCATCAGCGCCCGCCTGATCGGGCATTGGGCCGACAAGCACGGCAAGGTCGAGCTTTACCGCTGGGTGGCCGGACTGGCAATGCTGCCGCTACTGGCGCTGACCCATGTCGGGGTGTTGCCGCTGTGGGGCTGGCTGATCTGCTCGACCAGCTTTTTCGTGCTGATTTCCGGGCGCATGATCCCGGCCATGGCGATCATCGCCTCGGCCGCCCAGCCCAATTTGCGCGGTACCTTCATGTCGTTGAACGGTACCGTGCAGTCGCTGGCCATGGGGCTGGCGACGACGCTGGCTGGCTTCCTGATCACGCTTGATGACAGCGGGCGTATCGTCGGCTACCCGCTGGTCGGCTATGTGGCTGTTGGAGCGAACCTGGTGGCGATGTGGTTCGTTTCCCGCATCGTGATGCACGGACGCCATCTGTAGCTGAAACAGCGCCGGCCGCAACCAAATGGTTGATGCAGCAATAACTCAGTCGGCGAAACTGCGCTGGATTTCCTCGATTTCGCGGGGCGAGCGGAGCAGTGCCGCGACACAATCGGGGTCGAGCTTGCTGCCGCTCAGCCGTTCAAGTTCCGCGCAGGCGCGAGCGTTGCTCCAGGGTTTCTTGTACGGGCGCTCGCTCGTCAGGGCGTCGAAGACATCGGCCACAGCGACGATCCTGGCTTCGAGCGGAATCGCCTGGCCGGCCAGGCCGTCGGGGTAGCCACTGCCGTCGATCAGTTCGTGATGGTGGGCGACGATGTTGTGAATCATGCCGATATTCTTGATGCTTTCGAATTGAAAGTTCCTGAGCATCGCGTCGATCATTTTGCGACCCTCGCAGGCATGAGTCTTCATGATTTTGCGCTCATCCGGCGTGAGCGGGCCGGGCTTGAGCAGAATGCTGTCGGGAATGGCAATCTTGCCGACATCGTGCAGCGGCGCGTAGCGGAAAATGTCTTCGACAAATTCGTCGTTGATCGGGTGTGTAGTCGCCAACTGGCGGGCGATCAACCTCGAATAGTGACCCATGCGCTCGAGGTGCATGCCGGTTTCCGGATCGCGATGGCTGGTGAATTGCGTGGCGGTCTTGATTGCACCCCGTAGCGTGGCGATCTGGCTGAGTTCGGTCGCGAGAAGATTCGAAATCAACTGGGCCAGGAGGTCGAGATAAGTCCGGTTGAATTCGTCGAAGGCGCCAACGTGATAGGAATTGAAAAAAAGTATCCCGATCAAGTGGTTGTCGTGAAATAGCGGAACGGTGTAGCTGGAACCGAATCCGCTTTCGACGATCCTTCGGGAATGCAACGAAGGCAAATTGGCAAGTTCGCCCAGATCGTTGATGACCCGCGTTTCGTGGTTTTCGACCAGAGCTTTCAGGGAGGGCACCTCATCGAGCTGGACTTCGTGCAGAACCAGCGGATTTTTCCCTTCGGTACTCGATACATAGGTGCAAAGTTTGTTGCTGCCGGCATCGTATTTGGCGATGGCAACGCGGTCGATGTCGCCGAAGCGGCTTCGCGTAATCGAATGGATGTAGGCAATCTTCTCCGAGAGCGTCGGATAGCTGTCGATATCCCCCAGCGACTGATGCCGATCCTGCGCTTCAACCATGTTGCATTTTCCGTTGCCCTGTTACCGGATATAACGCCAACCCCTCGGCTGCTCTGTGCAATTATCGCAGGCAGCACGTTCTAATGCATTCAGAATAGAACACTGCGGCCGATTCGCAACGTGAATTTATTCACGGTTCGCGGGGCAGGATTCGCAAATGCTCGATCGGTCGATTGGCTGAGCGTTGGCTTCCGCGGTTTGGACTACCGGTTGCGGTCGACCGCCAAAAACAGGCAAAAATGAAAAGGGCTGGTGTTCCCGGCCCCCGCATCGCTCGCTGGCGACTATCAGACGCGCAGCAGCGCCTTGATCAGGCGCTCCGAGAGCTGGTCTTCGGTGAATTGCGGCTCGTTGGGCGGGTAGAGGGAGTTTTCCTCGATCGTGAAGCCGTGTGCCTGAGCCAGTGCGCGCAGTTCCTTGATCTTCTGGCAGGCCTTGAGGCTTTCCTTGAGTGCGGCGTCGGCTTTGGCTTTTTCCGAAAAAGCCTTGATGGGGGCGACAGACATGGTTTCTCCTGTGGGATGTCGTTGAGGGAATGGGTAATCCGGGTGGGCTTGAAGCTCAGGCGGGGTAGTCGATGACGGTAGGTTCATCGCTACCGTCGTCGATTGCCGCCTGGGCGAGCTGGCCGTCCGGGTGGTAGCGGTAGTCGTGCCGTTGCTCGACTTCGCCATAGACGATCTTTTCGCAGACGATCAGGCGCTCGGCGGCATCGAAGCTACCCCGGTAGTAGGTGTTGCGATTGCTCATGTCGTCGGCCGTCAGTTCGCCGACCAGTTTGAGGGGGAGCTTGATGCCGCTATAGCTGGTGAAATATCGGGTGGTCGCTGTGCTTGCCGTCATCGCGTGTCGTACTCATGACAAAAACCCGAAAAATCCGGGTCGTTGCGGCTAACTAAGCAACATGGGTGCCAAGCGGCTTACAGCGGCAAGATCCAGGGCACCATCAGAACGCTGACGACCATGACGATCAGCGTCAGCGGCAGGCCGACGCGGACGAAGTCGGAAAAACTGTAGTTGCCCGCCGTCGCCACCAGGGAATTGACCGGGGCAATCGGCGTCATGAACGAGCTGGAACAGGCCAGCGCGACGATCATGGCGAAGGGGTAGGGCGAGGCCTGGAGTTCGTCGGCGATGGCTAGCGCCACCGGGATCAGCAGTACGGCGTTGGCGGTGCCGGAGACGAACAGGCCGAGCACCACGGTGATGGCGAAGAGCAGGGCGAGCATCGAATAGACGCCGGTATTGGCGGTCAGGCCGACCAGTGCGTGGGCCGCCAGATCGACGCCGCCGGTGCGCTCCAGGGCGATGGCGAAGGGCAGCATGCCGACGATCATGATCAGGCTCTTCCACTGGATCGCGCGGTAGGCCTGATCGAGGTCGATGCATTTGAACAAGCCCATCATCAGGCAGCCGATCAGCGCCGCGTGCACGTTGGGCACGATGCCGGTCGCCATCAGGGCGACGACGACAACCAGGGTGAAGACGGCGAACGGCGCCTTGCTGGCGGCCGGCATGATTTCCTCGAATTCGCGCGGCAGATTGAGCACCACCAGATCCTTGCTCTCCTTCTGCAACTGGCGAATGGTTTTCCACGGGCCGACGAGGAGCAGGGTGTCGCCGACCTTGAGCACCACTTCGCGCAGGTTGAAAGGCTTGCGCGCCACCTTGCCGCGGCGGACGCCGATGATCTTCAGGACCGAATCGCCGATCAATTCGGCCTCGGCGACGGTCTGGCGGACAAACGCGGAGTCTTCCGGCAGGATGACTTCGACCATGCCGACGGTGTTGGCGCGGTCGATGAAATAGCGCCCGGTATTGGGTAGCGGATCGACCTTGTAGCGTTCGTACATTTCCGAGACTTCGAACGGCGGCAGGTCGAGGTCGAGCAGCACAATGTCGCCGGCTTCGAAACGCAACTCGGGCGAGCGCGTCAGCAGGCGCCGTTCGCGACCGCTGCCGCGTTCGAGAAGAATGAGCCGGACGCCGACCTGGTTAAGCAGCCCCAGGTCGCCCAGCAACTGTCCGCACAACGGTGAATCGGGGCGAATCCGGGCGCGGTATTCGCGCTCCGCCAACTGGTAGCGCTTGACCCATTTCTTCATCTTGGGGCGCGGGTGCACGAAATCGTCGTCGCTGTTTCCCTGCGGCAGGCGGTGCCGGGCGTAGTGCATGTAGAGGATGCTGAGCAGCAGGATCGGCAAGCCGAACGGGGTGAACGAGAAGAAGCCGAAGCCTGCGGCGCCGTGGCGTACCAGCTCGTAGTTGATGATCAGGTTGGGCGAGGTGGCGACCAGCGTCAGCATGCCGCTGACCAGCGCCGCGTAGGCCATCGGCATCATCAGCTGGCTGGGTGCCGTGCGGGTGCGGATCGCGATGCGCATTACCACCGGAATGAACATGGCGACGATGCCGGTCGAGCTCATGAAGGCGCCGAGCATGGCGGCGCACAGCATCAGCAGGGCCAGCTGGCGCCAGGGCTGGTCGCCGCCGCGGGTGACCAGCCAGTCGCCGATGCGGCGGGCGACGCCGGCGCGCGCCAGCGCCTCGCCGACGACGAACATGGCGGCGATGAGCACGATATTCGGGTTGGCAAAGCCGGCAATCGCCTCGTTGACGGTGACGACACCGGTGAACGGCAAAGCCACCATGGCGATCAAGGCGACCGCATCCGCGCGCGGCCGGTTCAGCGCGAACATCACGATGGCGACGCCGAGCAGCAACAGCACGAGCAGCAGGTCAGCGTTCATGGATGGTGAATTGGTTTCGCATGGGTGCCGCCAAGGATACTCCATGCGCGAATCGTTCAATTCCGGCTTTCGTCCCGTCGGTTGCGGTCGACCCCGAAAAAAGGGCAAAAACTGCATGTCGCCGAGAAGGGCCAGCAGTCCGCGCCTTGCGGCGTCCTGGTTGCAGAAGTAGGATGAGCACTCAAAACAAAAACAGGGGATGAACATGCGTATCCGTATCGGCATGCTGGCCGCCGTGGCTTTTTCGCTGTTGCTTTCCATGTTTGCGCAGGCGGCCGATGAGCCGGCACAGACGCTGACCAAAACGCCCGCCAAGGCACGCCATCTCCCGCTGTCGGTCAAGCCATGGAAGGGCGATTTCGAGCAGATGATCGAGCGCCGGATGATCCGCGTTCTGGTTCCCTACAGCCGCACGCTCTATTTCAACGAGCGTGGCCGCGAGCGCGGTATTTCGGCGGACAGCGTGCGCGAGTTCGAGCGCTACCTGAACAAGAAATACGCCACGCAACTCGGCAAGCGGCCGCTGACCGTCTACATCATCCCGACGACGCGCGACAAGCTGCTGCTGGGCCTCGTCGGCGGCATTGGCGACATTGCGGTGGGTAACCTGACGATCACCGACGAGCGCCTGCAACTGGCTGATTTCGTCGCCGTCGCCGACCAGAAACCGGTGGCCGAAATCGTGCTGACCGGCGCCGGCGTACCCGAACTGACCTCGCCGGAAGCGCTTTCCGGGCGCACCGTGCACGTGCGGCCGTCGAGCAGCTACCACGACAGCCTTGAGGACCTGAACGAGCAGCTGAAAAAGGCCGGCAAGGCGCCGGTCAAGATCGTGCTGGTGCCCGACGCGCTGGAAGATGAGGACCTGATGGAAATGCTCAACGCCGGGCTGCTCGAAGCGATCGTCGTCGACGACTGGAAAGCGCGGATGTGGGCGCAGGTGCTGCCGAAGATCAAGCTGCATCCGCAGGCCGCCGTGCGCAGCGGCGGACAGATCGGCTGGGCGGTGCGCAAGGGCAGCCCTCAGCTGGAGGCGGCCATCGGCGATTTTTTCAACAACGACATGAAAAAATCCAGCATCACCCAGCAACTGGTCAATACCTACACCAAACGCGTCAGGCAGTTCCGCAGCCCGGCCGAAGAGGCCGACCGCAAGCGCTTCGAGGAAACCATCGGCTTCTTCCGCAAATACGGCAACCAGTACGACTTCGACCCGCTGATGCTGGCCGCCCAGGGCTTCCAGGAATCGCAGCTCGACCAGAACGCGCGCAGCCACGTTGGCGCCGTCGGCATCATGCAGATCATGCCGGCCACCGGCTCTTCGCTCGGCGTCGGCAGCATCCATGTCACCGAGTCGAATATCCATGCCGGAACCAAATACATGGATCAACTGATGAGCAAATATTTCCCGGATGCGAAGTTCAGCGAGTCGAACCGCCCGCTATTCGCCTTCGCCAGCTACAACGCCGGCCCCGGCAATATCTCCAAAATGCGCAAGGAAGCGGCGAAACGCGGGCTCGATCAGGACAAGTGGTTCAACAACGTCGAAATCGTCGTCGCCGAAAAGATCGGCAAGGAAACCACGACCTACGTGCGCAACATCTACAAGTACTACGCCGCCTATCGTCTGACGCAGGAAGCAGAGGAAGCTTCGCGGCAGTCGCGCGAGAAGGTGGCGCCGGGCGGCAAGTGATTTACGTTGGCGGGGCGGGCGTGGTTGTGATTACGACGGTTGGCAAGGCTGGTTGAAGCCGGCGCATTTTTGCCGGTTTTTTCGGGTCGACCGTCACAGGGTAGAGGAAAGCTGCTGTCTGCACGTTGTGTTGCAGGTCACCGGTTGAATCCGCATTCATATGCAGTCAGTGAATTGGAACTCTATGCTGTACTGCCTCAAAACCAGATTCGGCACCATTCTGGCAGCAGCCCGCGCTTTGTTGTCGAAGTCCGATGCGACAAGAATTCCTCTAACATGGGCAGGCGACTCTTCAATGCTGATGTCTCCCATGTAGCTCAAAATCTGGCCGACAGCAGCTTGTCTTGCAGTTCCCGCTTTTAGCTCAATGACGACGAACGTTCCAGCGCCATCTTGAGCAGTAATGTCGATGCGGCCAGAATCGACGCAACGCTCAATTCCATCGTCGATAATTGTTAAATCCGCTTCCAATTGTTTGATTTTGAGGCGCAGGGCTGCCTGCATATCGCGCTCTAATCCGAATCGTTGACCGCTCTCCTGGTCGTCACCGGCGTCGACAGGATTTCTTGCCATCGGGGGTTCAACGACCATTAAAGGCTGGGTCGCAATCGCGTCCTTGAAACGCTGATAAAGAACGATAGCGTTTCTGTAAGAGGAGAGATTGTTGTAGGCGTCGCCTTGAAACGGAATCTTGGTGGGGTTCGGTTTGTTTTGTCGCCGATCATCGGCAGTGTATCTGAGTGCTGAAATAACAAATTGCATTTGATCTTGCGCGTATTGCTCATCGAGGTCGCCATAGCATTTTTCTACTCGACCGACTCGATGTAGTTGGGCCGTGATGGTGGCGGGATCGTATTTTTGCTGTTGGAGCCAGTCTTTGTATTCTGTACGCATGGAAAATGATGATTGTTGTTGTGAATTTGAAAAATTCAGATTCGTGTCAAAGAGGCATCAAAGGGGCACAGACCACAATTTCCTGTCCGCCAGCTCAGCGTGCAACCATCCAGGATCCAGGTCAGCGCCGTTCGGCCAGGTCAGGGCACCGAGTTCCAGTTTGACTTGTGCAAAGAACTCGGGCGCGGCGAGCGGCGCATAGATGCCGGGGTTGGTGCTGGTCAGGATGGATGCGCAGTCGATGATGCCGTTACGGCCATCGCAAAAAGTGACTGCCAATCTGTAATCGGGCAGCACGGAAACCGCACGGATTCGCCAGGGGGCGCTTGGCGTTACTCCAGCGGCTGAATTTTCCTGGGTTGTTGTTTGGCTTGGCATAGATTCCAGTCCTCCATGAGTTCAACGCGGTGCTCAATGGCCCACTCTATCGTGAGGTTCAAGGCACGCTTGGGCAGGTGGCCGACGATGACTTCCAGTGTCCGGATGTCGATTTGCGCTTCGTGTTCCCCAGATAGCGCGTGGAAGTGCGGCGGCGGAATGTACCTGGATTCAGGATGAACCGATTATGCCACCAGTTATTGTGACCAAGCCGGTGACAGTTCGGGGTGCTGTTTCCCGGCACCTGTTGCGGTCGACGGTGAAAATAGGACGAAAATCAGAATTGCCAACATCACCATGTGCTTTGCTCTGGCGCGCTGTCGATTCGGGTATCCGCAAAGTGCTCGGCCAGAAAATCGAGAAAGACGCGGACGGTGGCCGAGAGATGGTGGCGTTGCGGGTAGATGGCATGGATGTCCGCCGAATTGCCAATCCAGGGGTCGAGAACGCGCACTAGTTGGCCGGCGCGCAGGTAGGCGGCGACATCCCATTCCGAACGCAGCACGATGCCGTGGCCGGCGAGCGCCCAGTCGACTGCGATTTCGCCGTGGTTGGTGCTGAGCGGGCCGCGCACTTTGACCATGGTTTGCTGCTTGCCGTCGGTGAGTTGCCAGTTGTTGAAGGCGGCGTTGTTTTCGCGGATGACGATGCAGGCGTGGTTCAGCAGGTCGCGCGGCTGGGCGGGGTGGCCGTGCTGGGCGAGGTAGGCCGGGGCGGCGCACAGCAGGCGGCGGTTGCTGGCGATCTTGCGCGCCAAAACGCGGGCGTCGGGCGGCGCGCCGAAGCGGATGCCGATGTCCATCGCGTGCTCGGTCAGGTCGAGCGGGCGGTCGGTGAGTTGCAGGACGATTTCGACATCCGGCCAGCTTTTGGCGTATTGCGAAACCAGCGGCGCCAGATGGCGGCGGCCGAAGCCGAAGGTGGCATTGAGGCGCAGGAGGCCGCGCGGTGTTTCGCGGCTGGCGGCCAGCGAGCGTTCGAGGCTTTCGATGTCGCGCAGGATTTGCTCGCCGTCTTCGAGGTAACGCTCGCCTTCGGGCGTCAGGCTCAGGCGGCGGGTGGTGCGGTTGAGCAGGCGCACGCCTAGGCGTTTTTCGAGTGCGGCGAGGTGCCGGCTGACGGCGGGCGGCGTCACGCCGAGCGCCTGCGCGGCGGCAGCAAGGCTGGGCTGGCGGGCGAGCAGGGTGAAGAAACCGAGATCGGTGGTGTCGGCCATTGTTGCGTCAAAGTTAATAATGAATTGATTGTGCAGCCATTGTAGCTTTCGCTGCCATGAATATGATGTGCTTTTCCAAGTCGACCGCAACCGGCATGCATTTCCTCCCGCTCCACGAACTTATCGTCACGCTTGTCCTTGGCGCCGGCCTCGGCTTCTTTGGCGGGCTCTTCGGCATCGGCGGCGGCATCATTGCCATTCCGCTGCTGGTGCTCGGTTTTGGAATGGAGCAGCCGCTGGCGCAGGGCACGGCGCTGGTGTTGATGGCGCCGAACCTGCTGGTCGGCTGGTGGCGCTACAACCAGCGCCATCCTCTGGCCTGGCGCCAGGCGGTGCTGATCGGCTTGTCGGCGACGCTGACGACGTGGCTGGTGGCGCATTTCGCGGCGCGCTTGGACCCGGACTTGTTACGCCAGTTGTTCAGCGTTTTCATCGGCGCTCTGGCGCTACGCATGTTGCGTCGGCGCCATGCTCATGGCGGCGCCGAGCGGCCGCTCAAGCTGCGCACCTTGCCGCTGGTCGGCATGGCCGGGGGCAGCAGCATGGGGCTGCTCGGCATTGGCGGCGGCCTGGTGGCAACGCCCTTGCTGTCGGGCTGGCTGGGGCAGCGGCAGACGATGGCGCAAAGCCTGTCGCTGGCGCTGGTGGCGCCGAGTTCAGTGGTGGCGCTGGCAACCTACGCCGGGGCGCAGCGGGTGGATTGGTCGCTCGGCCTGCCGCTGGCGATTGGCGGGCTGTTTACCGTGTCGGCCGGCGTGGCGCTCGCCCACAAGTTGCCGGAAAAGCGGATGCGCGCCGCTTTCGCCTGGATGCTGGCGGCGACGGCGCTCTGGCTGTTTGTCGGGAGCATTTTTCGCACCTGATTGGCGGTTGCGGCGCATGGGTTGCCGGGTCGTGAAATGGCGGCCCATCTGCTAAGATTCGCCCCAATTTTTCAGGCGTTTCTTCTTGGCTTCCCTTCCGGAAATTTTCTCTCCCGACGGCCCGCTGGCACAGGCGATCAGCGGTTATCGCATGCGCGACCAGCAGCTTGACATGGCCGAACGGATCGCCGCCGCCATCGATGCCTGCTCGGTCTTCATCGCCGAAGCGGGCACCGGCACCGGCAAGACCTTCGCCTACCTGGTGCCGGCCCTGCGCTCGGGCGGCAAGGTGATCGTCTCCACCGGCACCAAGACTTTGCAGGACCAGTTGTTCAACAAGGACTTGCCGATGGTGCGCGATGCCTTGAAGGCGCCGGTGAAAATCGCGCTGCTCAAGGGCCGCGCCAATTACGTTTGCCCCTACCATCTCGAACACGCACTGGCCGACGGCCGTTTCCTGACCCGCGAGGATGCCGCCGACGCGCGCCGCATTTCGGTCTTTGCCAAGGTGACGAAGAGCGGCGACAAGGCCGAATGCCTGGAGGTCTCGGAAAACTCGCCAGTCTGGAACCACGCGACGTCGACCCGCGAAAACTGCCTCGGCCAGGATTGCCCGGACTACAAGGAATGCTTCGTCATGCAGGCGCGGCGCGAGGCAATGGCTGCCGATCTGGTGGTGGTCAATCACCATTTGTTCTTTGCCGACGTGATGCTGCGCGACGAAGGCATGGCCGAACTGCTGCCGGCCTGCAACACGGTGATTTTCGACGAGGCGCACCAGTTGCCGGAAGTGGCGACGCTGTTCTTCGGCGATACCGTATCGACAGCGCAGATTCTCGATCTGGCCCGCGACGCGCGCGCTGAAGGCCTGACCAACGCCCGCGACTGCCTCGACCTGCAAACCGGCAGCAAGGCGCTGGAAAAGGTGGCCAAGGACTTGCGGCTGGCGGTCGGCATCGACGCCGGGCGCTTCTCTTACGGTCAACTGCTGGAAAAGCCCGAATTTGCCCCGGCGCTCAAGCTGCTGGAAGAGGAAGTCGCCAAGTTCGCCGCCATCCTCGAAACCCAGGCCGAGCGCGCCGAAGGTCTTGAGAAATGCTGGCAGCGCGCACTGGAACTGGTGCAGCGCCTCGGCCACTGGCAGAAGGTCGCCGACGACGGCTACGTGCGCTGGGCGGAAGCCTTCACCCAGTCGCTGCAACTCAATTCGACACCGCTCAATGTGGCCGAGATTTTCCGGAAGCAGATGGGCGGCCATCCGCGCGCCTGGATTTTCACCTCGGCGACGCTCGCAGTGCAGGGCAAATTTCACCATTACTGCGCCGAACTCGGCCTCGGCGAGCCTGAATCGGCCTGCTGGGAAAGTCCTTTCGACTATGGCAAACAGGCCGTGCTCTACGCGCCGCTCGGCATGCCGGAGCCGAATTCCTACGGTTATACCGATGCCGTGGTCGATGCCGCCTTCCCGGCGGTTCTGGCGGCCGGCGGCGGCGCCTTTTTCCTGTGCACCAGCCTGCGCGCGATGCGTCGCACGCATGAATTGCTGAAAGCGCGGCTGGAGGACGAAGGCCACGACATGCCGCTGCTGTTGCAGGGCGAGGGCAGCAAGAACGACTTGCTGCAACGCTTCCGCCAGCTCGGCAACGCCATCCTGGTCGGCAGCCAGAGCTTCTGGGAGGGCGTCGACGTGCGCGGTGAGGCGCTGTCGCTGGTCGTCATCGACAAGATTCCCTTCGCGCCGCCCGACGATCCGGTACTCTCGGCGCGCATCGAGCAGATGAAGCAGCAGGGGCGCAACGCCTTCATCGAATACCAGCTGCCGCGCGCCGTCATCAACGTCAAGCAGGGCGCTGGCCGACTGATCCGCGATGAAACCGACATGGGCGTTCTGATGATCTGCGATCCGCGACTCATATCAAAGCCCTATGGCCGCAAGGTGTGGCAAAGTCTGCCGCCGATGAAGCGAACCAAGGAACTCTCCGAAGTGCTGAATTTTTTCGCCAGCCGATGAATATCGTCTTCGACAGGTTGTGCCAGCAGCAGCCGCAACTCTTCTCGAACGCCAATCTGCATTTGCCAGCCGCCGCCGGGCAGGGCATGGTGGCGCTGATTGCCGCCATCGAGTCGGTGATCGCGCTGCCGGCTTACCGGGCCCACGCGCTGGCCCAGGCGCCGGCCATTGCCCGCGTGCCGGTGGCCGCGCGCGGCGTGTTCATGGGCTACGATTTTCACCTGACCGCCAGCGGCCCGAAGCTGATCGAGATCAACACCAATGCCGGCGGCGGGCTGCTCAATGCCTACCTGCTGGCGGCGCACGGGGAGGGCGCGGCGGGGGCGACGATTCGCGCGGCGTATGTCGACATGTTCCGCGAGGAATGGCGCCTGGCGCATGGCGATGCAGCCTTGCGGCGCATCGCCATCGTCGATGAAAACCCGGCCGCGCAATTCCTGGCGCCCGAGTTCGAGCTGTTCCGGCAATTGTTCGAGGAACACGGCATCGCCGCCGTGGTCGCCGATCCGCAGGAGCTGCGCTGGGATGGCCGGCAACTGCTGCATGACGGCCTGCCGGTGGACATGATCTACAACCGCCTCACCGATTTTTCCCTTGATTTTCCGGTCGACCGCGACATACGCGCGGCCTATGAAGCCGGGGCCGTGGTGCTGACGCCGCACCCGCAGGCGCACGCGCTGTATGCCGACAAGCGCAACCTGATGTTGCTTTCCGACGAGGCGGCCTTGAGCGCGCTGGGCGTTGGCGAGGTGA